>Ga0180435_10004564_pt1 | contig 13646 bp, 12 predicted proteins | sample SS_ome_3_FD_132467 | JGI IMG/M metagenome (GOLD analysis project Ga0180435, IMG submission 132467) | Hypersaline lake sediment archaeal communities from the Salton Sea, California, USA - SS_3_S_1 metaG | ecosystem: Environmental > Aquatic > Non-marine Saline and Alkaline > Hypersaline >... | reverse complement strand
GACGCGCCGCGGCACGGCCCGCGGGCTTCCGAGACGGACGTTGCATGAAAGGATATCGCGGATGCGGGGGCGCCACCGGGGCCAAATGACCGCCGCGGCGTACCTTGGAGGCACCATTTCGTGCCACGGCGGCCGTTGAGGGGTTCCGTTTCGGCCTTGGCGGCCCGGCCGAGGCCGGCGGGCGGCGGGGTCCCGGGACCCTCGACGGCGACCGGCCCCCTCGCGGAGGCCGGTCGGTCGGCAGGTGGGCCGATAAGCCGGGTTCTGTGTCCTCTTCGAGCGCGAGCGAGAAGAGGCTCTGGCCATCTATCTGGGGCGCGCGTCGCCGCGCGCCTCGTGCGGTCAACCCGGAGATGGTAGCGGGCCGGGCAAGCCCTTTCTCCCTATCGGACCTTGCACCGGATGGGGTTTACCTAGCTGCCCATGTTGCCACGGGCACTGGTGCGCTCTTACCGCACCGTTTCACCCTTACCTCGACCGGGCGGCCGCGGGGGCCTCCCGGTGGTACCGAGGCGGTCTGCTCTCTGTTGCACGTGCCGTCGCCTTACGCGCCCAGCCGTTAGCTGGCATCCTGCCCTGCGGTGCCCGGACTTTCCTCGACCTCGTGGCGGCGGAGCCACCACGAGACCGTGGCCAGATGGCCCACCCTACAGGCTGCATGCTAGCACGGGGTCGATGAGAAGCGGCGCGTGGGGCCAGCCCCACGCGCCGCGGCGATCGTATCCTGTGCCGGCGGTGGCCGGCGGGTGCGTCAGTCCGTGAAGCCCTGGACCACGAGCTGGCCGGAGACGATCATGTCGCCGATCACGTTGAGCTCGGTGAGCACGGCGGCCGGGACCAGCGCCTCGTTGTAGGCGTCGATCGCGTAGCCGACGCCGGCCTCGGCCAGGCCCAGGACGCGCGTGCCGGGCTCGAAGGTGCCTTCGGCGACGTCGAACGCGGCGTCGTAGGCGGCCACGTCGACGCGCTTGAGCATCGAGGTGAGGCCGTGGTTGAGCGTGGCGGGATCACCGTCGGTGTCGCCGAGGGGGTTCTGGTTCGAGTCGACGCCAATGAAGAACAGCGGCTGCGAGCCGGCCGGGCAGGCCGCGTCGTACGCCGGGTAGCTGGGGACGCTCGCCAGGGCCTCGGTCAGCGCCGTGGTGCGGGTGGCGCCCTGGTAGCACATGTTTTCCTTGACGAAGTCGATGACCCCGTTGCCGGAGGCGCCCGCGGCGGCGTAGATGATGTCGGCGCCCTGGGCCTGCTGCGCGACGGCCAGTTCCTTGGCGCGCGCCGGGTCGTTCCAGGCGGTCGGCGTCACGCCGACGTAGTTGCTGATGATCGTGCAGTCGGGGCAGGCGTACTTGACGCCCTCCTGGTAGCCGGCGTCGAAGTTGCGGATGAGCGGGATGTCCATGCCGCCCACGAAGCCGACCGTGCCGGTCTGCGACAGGGTGCCGGCGATGTAGCCCACCATGAACGAGCCCTCGTGCTCCTTGAACAGCACCGAGCGCACGTTCGGGTTCTCCACGACGGAGTCGATCAGGACGAAGAAGGTGTCGGTGAACTCCGACGAGACGGCGGCGATGGAGTCGGTCTGGTTGAAGCCGGGGGCGACGATGAGGTCGGCGCCCGCTTCGGCCATGGCGCGGAGGCCGGCGGCCGACGTCTCGGGCGTGCCCTCGAACTCGAGCAGGTCGATCTCGAGGCCCTGCTGCGCCTCGAGGTCGGCGATCGCACGTTCCATGCCGCGGAAGGTGCCCTCGTTGAACGAGCCGTCGAACTTGCCGCCCGCATCGAAGTTCAGGCCGAAGACGAAGTCCTGGGCGGACGCGAACGTGAGGGTCGCGGCCGCGATCAGGGTGAGTACAGTGCGCATGGTGCCTCCTCGTGGGTTGACGATCCGTCGGACCTTTCGTCCAGGGGACCTCGGCGTCCACGATAGCACCGCGGCGCGCCCCGGCGAACCCGGCTTCGGTCCTGCGTGGGGGGTCGATGAAGGCCTCGCCCTGCCGTTCTCAGAGGAGCGGCGGTCTTCTCGGCGGCCTTCTCAGAACAGGATCTTCGTCCAGTCGCACTCGTCGAGCGGTCGGAACACGTCGGCGTGCTCCAGCAGCACGCCAGCCGACTGGTTCTTGAACATCGCCACTTCGACGTGTTTGCCGAGCCGCTTGATTGCCTCCACGAGCTCGACGTAGTCGCCGTCGCCCGACACCAGCAGGCAGGCGTCGTAGGCGTCCTGGTGGGCGAGCGACAGCGCCTCGACGGCGATCGCCACGTCGATGCCCTTCTCGACGAGGGCCCCGTCGGGCCGTCGGTGCAGGCGCCCGAGCCGGACCGTCACGTACGGGATGCGGCGCAGCGACTCGAAGAACCGCTGCTGGCCGTCGCGCAGCTCCTCGTCGTAATCGTCGGTCAGCGGGGCGTTGAAGTAGTAGCAGCGCACCAGCTCACGCTCGCGGCCGAGTTGACGCATGAGCTCGGACAGGTTGACCCGGGTGCTGCGCAGGTTCTCGCGCATGCCGTTGTAGAGGTTGCTGCCGTCGATGAAGATCGCGACCCGTTCACGCACGTCGGTACCTCGGTCCTGACGAAGATAGGGTACCGCTCGGCCGACGGCCGAGCGGCCTTCCACCCGGAGTCTACCGCGGCGCCGTCGGTGCGGCGCCGCTCGGCCGGCGCCCCGCGCGGTAGCCTGGGCCATGCCCCCATTGACCCGCGTCGCCTCGTTCGATCTCGACCACACCGCCGTCCGCGCCCCGTACGTGCGCGCGGCGGGCCGCTACCAGGGTGAGCACGGTGACGTGGTCACCAAGTTCGATCTGCGCCTCGTCCAGCCCAACGTCCAGGAGATCCCGACCGCGCCCCTGCACACGATCGAGCACCTGCTGGCCGGCTATCTGCGCGACGCCTTGCCCGGCGTCACGTTGGTCGACGCCTCGCCCATGGGTTGCCGTACGGGCTTCTACCTCACCTTCCTGGAGGAACCCACGGAGGAGACGATCCGCGCCGCCGCCGAGCGCGCGCTCGCCGCGATCCGTGACCACGTCGGCGAGATCCCGGGCTGCAGTCCCGAGCGCTGCGGCAACTGGCGCGACCACTCGCTGCCGGGCGCCCAGGCGTGGGCCGCGGAGGTGCTGGACAGGGGACTGATCGTGCAGGAGACGGTGCTCCTGGCTGACGCCCCGGGGAACTGAGCCGGGCACGGCCGCCGTCGGGCCGGCGCCGCGGGCCGCGGCTCGGCGCGACGGCGGATACGTTCTCATCGACCGGTATGGCACCCTTGTCTCATGGAACGCAAACCCCTCATCCTCATCGTCGAAGACGAGAAGGAGATCGCGAAGTTCGTCGATCTCGAGTTGCAGGCCGAGAGCTACGAGACGGTCGTGACCTACGACGGCGTGACCGGTCTCTCGAAGTTCCGCGAGCTCAACCCGGACCTCGTGGTGCTCGACCTCATGTTGCCCGTGCTCGACGGCCTCGAGGTCGCGCGGCGCATCCGCAAGACGAGCAACACGCCGATCATCATCCTCACGGCCAAGGACTCGGTCGACGACAAGGTGACCGGCCTCGATTCCGGTGCCGACGACTACCTGGTCAAGCCGTTCTCGATCGAGGAGTTGCTCGCTCGCGTGCGCGCCCACCTGCGGCGGGTGAACCCGGCCGTGACCGGCGAGGTGCGCGTCGCGGACCTGGTGATGAACCTCGACGGCCGCGAGGTCTTCCGCGACGGTCGACGCATCGAGCTTTCGGCCAAGGAGTTCGAGCTGCTCGAACTCTTCGCCCGGAACCCGGGCAAGGTCTTCAACCGCTTCGAGATCGAGGAGAAGGTGTGGCCCGAGTACACCGGCGGAAGCAACGTCGTCGACGTCTACGTCGGCTACCTGCGGCGGAAGCTCGAGGGCGAGGGCGAGCGGCGCCTGATCCACACCGTGCGCGGCGTGGGGTACGTGCTGCGCGAGGAGTGAACGCCCCGGTGGACGGCGCATCGCCGAGCGCGCGGGCGGTCGATCCGCGATGACCCTGCGGCTGCGTCTTGCGATCTTCACGAGCGCGTTCATCGCCGTCATCCTGTCGGCGGTCGCCGTGTCGGTGTACCTGCTGACCGAGCGCTCGCTCGACACCGCGGTCGAGGAGCGGGCGTTGCAGGCGTTGACGGACCTCTCGGAGGGCGCGATCGCGACCGGCCTGCAGCGCCTCCCCGGCGACGCGTATTATCAAATCGTGTTGGTGGCGACGGCGCCGGAGGTGCCCAGCGACGTGGCCGGCATCCGCAACGGCGTCAACTACACCCAGCCCGCCTCCGTGCGCGCGAACCCCACCGATGACCGGTTGCTCGCCCTGCTGCCGGACCGCGTCCTCGAGGACCTCATCCGCGGCGACGACCTGGCGGCGCACGTCACGCTCGCCAACCAGGAGCGCCTGCGGGTGCTCGGCACGCTGGGGACCGTCGCGTTCCCCAACCAGCAGGTCGCGCTCACGGCGGTCATCCTCGTCGGCCTGCCGACCTCCAACGTGCAGCGAACCCTCGAGCAACTCGCGCGCGACCTCGGCCTGACCGTCGTGCTTGCGTTCGCCGCCTTCGCCTTCGGCGTCTGGTGGCTCGCGCGGCAGGTGCTGTCGCCGGTCCAGCGGGTCACGCAGGCGGCCTCGCGCGTGTCGGGGCAGGACCTGTCGCGACGGGTCCCGGTGCCGGCCACCGACGATGAGCTGCGGGCGCTCGCGGTGTCGATCAACCACATGCTCGATCGCCTCCAGGAGTCCTTCGAGACGCAGCGGCGTTTCACCGCCGACGCCAGTCACGAGTTGCGGACCCCGGTCACGGCGATCGTCGGTCACGCCCAGTACCTGCTGCGGCGCACCCACCCCAGCGTCGAGCAGGTGGACTCGCTCGGCGTCATCCAGCGCGAGGGCGAGCGCATGGCGAAGCTCGTGCACGACCTCCTCGAACTCGCCCGCGCCGACGCCGGGTTCCAGGTCCAGCGCGAGCCGATGAACCTGCTCGAGGTGCTCGAGGCCGTGCGCGACGACCTCGGCCCGTTGGCGGTGCCGGCGCGCATCACGGTCGACTGCGCCCAGCCGCTGCTCGAGGTCGAGGGCGATCCCGCGCGGCTCAAGCAGGTGGTGCTGAACCTCGTCCAGAACGCGCTGGACGCCGGCGCGCAGCACGTCCAGATGCACCTCGAACGCGACGGGCGAGACGTGCGGCTCGAGGTGCTGGACGACGGCGCGGGCATCCCCAGCGAGGCGCTGCCGCACCTGTTCGAACGCTTCTACCGGGTGGACGGCGCGCGCTCCACGCGCGGCAACGGCTCCGGTCTCGGCCTCGCGATCGTGCGCTGGATCGTCCAGCAGCACGGCGGCAACGTCGACGTCCGCTCGCGGGTGGGAGAGGGCACGGTCTTCACGGTGGTGCTGCCGGCGCGCGCGCCGAGCGGGCGCGGCTGAGGTCCGTCAGCCGGCGCGAAGGTAGCGCACGCCCTCGCCCGGGACGACGCGGCCGATCGGGTGCAGGGGTTCGGGACACCGTTCGCGGGCGCGCGCGGCATCGGCCGGCCGCACGACGACGATCATGCCGATGCCGAGGTTGAAGACGCTGCGCATCTCGCGCTCGGTGATCTCGCCGAGTGCCTGAAGGCGATCGAAGACGACGGGGCGTGGCCAGGAACCCTCGTCGATCTCGGCCCCCAGGCCCGGCGGCAGCGCCCTGGGCAGGTTGCCCGGGATGCCCCCGCCGGTCACGTGCGCCAGGGCCCGCACCCACCCGGCATCGAGGAGCGGTCGCAGCGGCCACGAGAACGACCGGTGGGGCGCCAGAAGCGCCTCGCCGAGCGTCGGTCCCGCTGGATCGTGCGGGTCGACCGGATCGCGCTCGCGGCCGGCTGCGACCGAGCGCGCGAGTGAGAACCCGTTGGTCTGCAGGCCCCCGGATTCGAGCCCCAGGAGCACGTCGCCGACCTGCACCTGGCCGCCATCGATCACGGCGTCCCGGCCGACGATGCCGACGATCGTCCCCACGACGTCGATCTCGCCAGGGGCGTACACGCCCGGCATCTCCGCCGTTTCACCACCGATCAACGCGACGCCCGCCTCGCGGCACGCGTCGGCGATCCCGCCAACGACCTCCACGATCACGCTCGCGTCGAGGCGCGCGCTGGCGACGTAATCGAGGAAGAAGAGCGGCCTCGCGCCCTGGACCAGGACGTCGTTGATGCAGTGGTTCACGAGGTCGCTGCCGAGGCCCCGGACGCGGCCGAGCGCCACCGCCAGCCGCGTCTTGGTCCCGACACCGTCGGTCGACGCGACCAGGACCGGATCGCGGACGTCGCTCGGCAGCGCGAACAGTCCGCCGAACGAGCCCAGACCGCGCAGCACCTGCGGGGTGTAGGTCGACTCGACGTCGGCCCGGATGCGCTGCAGGGCGTCGTCCGCGGCCGTCAGGTCGACGCCGGCGGCGGCGTACGCCGAGCGCGGCGTACCGGGTTCTCGATCCTCCATCGCCGACGACGATACCAGAGGCATCCCCGTAGACTGACCCGTGCCCGAGGTCCTCCACGTGTGGCTGCCGGTGCCCGTTCCCGGACTCGACTACCTCCCTCCGCACGGCCCCGCGCCGCAGGCGATGGGCGCGGGGGCGTCCGGTCCGGAGGGCGTCCGGGGCGGGACGTCCGAGCCGCCGACGTTCGCGGCCGAGGCCGTCGGGCGACGGGTGGCGGTGCCGTGGCAGGGCGGACTGCGGGTCGGTTGGGTGGCCGCGGTCCGGCGGGCGAGCGCGGCCGAGGCGCTCGACCTGCGCCCGGCGATTGCCTGGGTCACCGGGGGTCCTTCGCTCGGTGCGCCCGTCCGCGCGATGGCCTCCGCCCAGGCCGCGCGCTGCGCGGTACCCATCGGCGTCAGCGTCGCGGCCTTCGCCGCCGCCGGCCTCAAGGGCCCGTGGCGCCACCTCGTGCGTCGCGACGCGGGCGCCCCGGCCGAGCTCCTCGGCGAGGAGGGCCGGCAGCTCGCGGAGGTGGGCTGGCACGACGCCTCGAGCTTCGATGCCGAACTGCTCGACACCTGGCGCCGGCACGGGCTGCTCCACGAGCGCGTCGAGGAGGTGCAGGCGAGCCACCGTCGCCTGGTGGCGCTCCGCCCGGCGGACGACGCGCTGGCGGGCGCGACCCGCGAGGGGCAGCGTCGCGCGCTCGCCTGGCTCGTCGACCAGGGCCCGTCGGAGAGCGCGGCGGCGCTGGCCCGCGACGCCGGTGTGCCGCCCGGGGCGGCACGCGCGCTGGTGAGCAAGGGCTTCGCCGGGTATCGGGAGGTGACCCGCCCCCCCGCGAGCGTGCCGTGGGTGACGGCCGCCCCGGTGCCGCCGTTCGACGCCGACGCACCTCCGGCCGCGGCCGCCGACGACGTCTCCGGCTTTCTCGTGTCCGGGGGCGACGCCCGCGCTCGCTGGCACGTGACGCTCCCCTGGCTCGTCGATGCCGTCGCCGCCGGACGTCAGGCGCTCCTCCTCGTCCCCGAGCACGGCCACGCCGAGACGCTCTCACGCGCCGCCGCCCAGGCGGTGCCCACGCTGCGCTGGGGCGCCGATCTCGCGGACGATCAGCGGAAGGCGGTGGCGGGCGAGCTCGCCGCCGGAACCGCGGCGCTCCTCGTGGGGACCTACCCGGCCCTCGCGCTCGAGCTGCCCGGGCTCGCGCGGGTCGCGGTGTGGGACGCGGCCAGCGGCAGCCACAAGCAGCTCGCCGGCGCCCGCAGCGTGGGCCGGCGGGACGCCCTGGAACTTGCCCGGGCCGCCGGCGCCGCGTGGGCGCTCGTCGACCCGCTCGCGACCGCCGAACTGCGGGCCGCCGGCGCCTCCCGCGAGCTCTTGCTCCCGCGGCCCAAGCCGCGTGGCGCCCTGCTCGACCTCCGCACCGAGCGGGGGTGGCCGCTCTGCGCCCCGCTCGTCCGCTTGCTGCGGCAGGTTGCCGAGCGGCGCCGGCAGGCGCTGCTGATCGTGCCGCGGCGCGGTTACGCCGCAGCCCTCGGCTGCCGCTCGTGTGGCGAGGTCGTCATGTGCCCCCACTGTGACCTGCCGCTTCGCTGGCACGCGCGCATCGAGCGGCTCCGCTGCCACCGCTGCGGTGTCGAGGGGCCCGCGCCCGACGCCTGCCCGGCTTGCGGCGTCCCGGACCTGGCTCCTCGCCCCGGGGCCGGAACCGAGTGGGTGGCGGAGGCGGTGCAGGGCGTGGTGCCCACGCTGAGCGTGCTGCGCTGGGATCGCGACCAGCGCGACGACCCGGCCCCGCTCCTGGCCGGCGAGCCCGGGGTGATGGTCGGCACCACGGCGGCACTGCGGCTCCCGCCGCTGCCCGACCTCGCGCTCGTCGCCCTCACGGCGGGCGATGCGCTTCACGACCACGAGGACGTCAGGGCGGAGGAGGGGTCGCTGCGGACGTTGCTGTCGCTGCCCGACCTCTCGTCGTCGGGGCGCCGGCCCCTGCTGGTGGCCCAGGTCCACCGGCCGGACCACGTGGTCTGGCGCACCTGGCTCGCCGACGACCTCGACGCAGCCGTCGCTGCCTTCGTCGACCGCGTCATGGCACGTCGCCGCGCGCTCGGCTACCCGCCCGCACGCCATTGGGCGCGGGTCCAGCTCACCCACAGGGATCGCGCCGCGGCCGCGTCCGCGGCGCATGCCCTGGCCGGCCGCCTGACGGCCGCCGGCCTGCCTGAGGACGACGTGCTGGGGCCCGCTCCAGCCCCATTGGCGCGCGCGCGCGGGCGCTACGCCTTCCACGTGCTCATCCGCGCGGACGGCGAGACCACGCTGGCCGAGCGGCTCGCGCACGTGGACGCTCGTCCAGGCGGTGGCGTGCAGGTCCTGGTCGACGTCGATCCCTACGACATCGAGGCCTGGCTCGAGTGAGCCGGTTGCCGACCGCACGACCGCGCCGTGTGCAACCCGATGCGTATCATGGGCAGGATGCTGACGAACCGCCGCGCGCGTCACGACTACGACGTCCTCGAGACCTTCGAGGCCGGGCTGGTGCTCACCGGTAGCGAGGTCAAGTCGCTGCGGGCGGGTGGCGGTTCGATCGCCGAGGCGTACGCTCGCGTCGCCGGCGACGAGGTGTGGCTCGAAGGCGCGAACCTGCCGACGTACGCACAAGCCTCGTACAACAACCACGAGCCGCTGCGTCGTCGCAAACTGCTCCTCCACCGACGGGAGATCGCCGAGCTGCGCAAGGGCCTCGAGCGGCGCGGCCTGACGGTCGTCCCGCTCAAGCTCTACTTCGACGCCCGCGGTCGCGCCAAGCTCCTCATCGCGCTCGCCCGGGGCCGCAAGAAGCACGACAAGCGTGCGGCCAGCGCGGAGCGTGACGCGCGCCGCGAGATGGACCGCGTGCTGAAGGGCGAGTCCCGGTGAACCGCATCGGCGCGCTGGTCGTCGTCGGCCTCCTCGCCGTGGGGGTGGCGCAGCCGCAGCTGCTGGTCAACGGCGTCGACGTGCCCGGGGCGACCACCACGTTGGTGCCCGACGTGACGTACGCCCCCGCCGCCGATTTCGCGCGCGCGTTGGGCGCCGACGCGGACGTCGATCTCGCTGGCGGGCGGGTGACGCTGACCCTCGGCGCGGCGATCGTCCAGCTCGCGCTGGTGACGGAGACGCAGCGCGTGGAGGCGCCCCGCCCCGCCGTCGTGCGTGATGGCCGAGCGCGTCCGGGGCCCGCCGCACTGTGGCTCAACGGCGAGGCGTTCCTGCCGGTGAAGGCCGTGGGCGAGGCGCTTGGGGGTCGCGTGGCCTTCCTCGCCGAGTCGGCATCGGTCGCCGTCGTGTTGCCGCGCCCCAGCCTCAGCATGCGGTTGGAAGGCTTCGGCGTCAGCGAACGGCTGGTCTTCGCCCTCGACGCGCCGGGTCGCTACGTCACCTTCCACCACCCCGAGAGCGGCGTGCTCGACTTGCGATTCGAACGTGCCGATCCGCTCGTGACGCCGGCGCTGGAGGGCCGATCGTTCGTGCGCGCCGCCGTCGAGCGGGTGCGGGGAAGCAGTGAGGCCCGTGTCCAGCTCGCGCCCGGTGTCGAACCCAGGGTGTGGAGCGTCCCCGCCGGGAGCGGGATGGAGGTGGTCGTCGCATTCGGTGCGAGCGGAGCGGCGCAGGAGCCGATCGCTCCGGTGGCGCGCACGCGCTGGGTCCTCGATGCCGGCCACGTGGCGCAGGGCGGCGCGGGCGCGCTGGCCGCGGACGTCGAAGGCGAGCTGACGCGGGCGTTCGTCGACTTGCTCGCGGTGGAGCTGGCCCAGGCGGGCATCGACGTCGAGCGGACCCGCACCGGCCCCGCGCCGGTGCCGCTGGCCGACCGAACGGCGATGGGGGTCGGCGCGGACGCGATGGTGACGGTCCACCTCGGCGACTTGCCCCGTCGCCAGGCGCGCCTCTACGTCCTGGACGACGCCGACGCGGCGGGCACCCTCGATCGCGCGATCCGCTGGAACGCCGAGTCGGCGTTGGATCGCGCCGGCACGGACGCGCTCCGCCGGTCGATCCTTCTGCGGCTCGTCACCGACCTCGCGGTCGGACGCGATTGGGGGGCGAACCTCGCGCGCGCGCTCGGCGCGGCCGGGTGGACGGTCGACGGCCCGGTCGGCGCGCCGCTCGCGGTGCTCACCGGCGCGGCCGGGCGCGGCCTGTTCCTCGAGATGTCGGCCGACGACCTGCGCGATCCCGGCGCGGCGGGCGAGCTGGCGCGCGCCCTGGTGAGCGCCTGGAGCGCCCTGGGCGGTCGCTGATGCGTCGCCCGCGGCGGTCGCCCGCCACGGCCCCGAAGCAAGCGTCGGGTGGGCCGGCCTGGGCCGCCCCGCAACTGCTCATCGCCGTCTTCGCCGTGCTCATCGCAGTTGCCTTCGCCCTGACCGGCGGGGTGCCGCCGCCCGAACCGCCGCCCACCGTGGCAGGTGGGGCCGTCCCCCGGCCGCCGGTCGAGATCGAGGTGCGCTTCGTGGTCGTGGATGCCCGGGGCCTCGAGCGGCCGGGGTTCGCGGACGTCGCGTTGACGGGCGAGGACGACGCCAGCGCGCGACTGACGGCGGCACTCGCCGCTCTGCGCGACGATCTCCGGGCCGGCGGCACGTGGCCGGCCGACGTGGAGGCGGCGACGGGTTTCGTCATCGAACTCGACCGCAGGCGGCTTGCCGTGGTGGACGTCCCCGAGGCGCCGGCCGGCGCGCGGATCGACGTCGACGACGAGCTGGCGGTCATGCGCTCGCTGGTGGCGACGGCGCGGGCAGCCGTGGCCGCCGACGGAGTGAGGATCACGGTGGCGGGCGAGGAACGCCCGTCGCTGTGGGGCAAGGTGGCGCTGCCGCCGGGTTGAGGCGCCGGGCCGGTCTCCGGACTCAGGGGAACATGCGGGTGAGCATCCGCGGGAAGGGGATGACCTCCCGCAGGTGGTTCACGCCGGTGATCCACGTGAGCGTGCGCTCGAGGCCGATGCCGAAGCCCGAGTGCGGCACGCTCCCGAAGCGACGCAGATCGAGGTACCAGGAGAACGCCTCCTCGGGGAGGCCGTGCTCCGCGATGCGCCGGCGCAGCAGGTCGAGATCGTGGATGCGCTGCGACCCACCGATCAGCTCGCCGTACCCCTCGGGCGCGATGACGTCGTTGCACAGGACCCTGCTCGGGTCCCCCGGCACCGGTTCCATGTAGAACGCCTTGACCCCGGTCGGGTAGCGCTCGATCACCACGGGACGATCGAACGCCTCGCCCAGGATCGTCTCGTGGGGGGCGCCGAAGTCGTCGCCCCACGCGATCGGGCTGCCGGCCTCCGCCAGGATCTCCAGTGCCCGGTCGTAGGTGATCACCGGGTACCCACCCGCCGCCGCGGGTTCGAGCTTCGCGACGTCCCGCTCGAGCATCTCCAGCTCGCGGCCGCGCCGCTCCAGCACCCTGCCCACCAGGTACGACAGCAGGTCGATTTGCAGGCGCACGTTGCCCTCGTGCTCGAGATAGGCGACCTCCGGTTCGACCATCCAGAACTCCAGCAGGTGGCGGCGCGTCTTGCTCTTCTCGGCCCGGAACGTCGGCCCCATCGTGTAGACGGCGCCGAGCGCCATCGCCCCAGCCTCCGCGTACAACTGGCCCGACTGCGAGAGGTACGCCTTGCCCTCGTCGAACAGGTCGATCTCGAACAGGTTGGTGGTCCCCTCGACGGCGGTCGGCATGAAGAACGGGGCGTCGAAGCGCACGAAGCCACGATCCGCGAAGAAGTCGTGCACCCCGCGCTCCAGCTCGTCCCGCAACCGGAGGATGGCCCATGGCGCGCGGTGGCGCAGGTGCAGGTGGCGGTGGTCGGCGAGGAAGTCGACGCCGTGTTCCTTGGGCGTGATCGGGTAGTCGTTGGTCGCGTGGACCACATCGATCTCACGGGTGGCGAGCTCGACGCCGCTCGGTGCGCGCGGGTCCGAGCGAACGACCCCGGTGAGGCGCAACGCGCTCTCCTGGCCCAGCGTGCGGGCGGTCGCGAAGGTGCCCTCGTCGACGTCCTGCTTCGACACCACCGCCTGCACGAAGCCGCTGCCGTCCCGCAGCTGGAGGAACGCGATCTTGCCCGACGAACGGCTGCCGGTCAGCCAACCGGCCACCGTCACCTCGGCCCCCACGGCGGAGGGCAGGTCTTGGATGCGGGTGATGCCCATGCGCGAGAGCGTACCGCGGCTCAGGCGGGCGGGCGGAGGGTCGCCGCGAGCTCCAGCGCCTCGACCACGCCGTCCTCCTCGACGTCGCCCACCACGCGGCCGAAGCGTGCCTTCAGCCCGGGTTCGGCGTTGCCCATGACGACGGGGAAGCCGACCTGCTCCAGCATCGGCAGGTCGCCCGCGGTGTCGCCGACCGCCATGGCGTGCGCGAGCGGGATCTTCAGGTGGGCCGCCAGGTCCTGCACGGCGCTGCCCTTCGACACGCCGGCCCGCGTCATGCTGATGAAGAGCGTGTCGGGCTGCGCGGGCGAGGTTGCGCGGCTGACGGTGACGCCGGCGAGGCGCAACGCCATGGCGGTGGCCTCCTGCTCCGTCGGCACGACCCACTGGGCGCGGATCACCGGCTCGGTCGCCACGACCTCCGACAGGTCGCGCACCAGCGGCTGGACGCCGATCATCCGCCCATGCGTCTCGCTGATCTGCGTCTTGCGCTCGACGTAGAGGTGATGCGGCGTGTAGACCTCGAGCACCAGGTTGTGCTCGCGGGCGTGGCGGACGAACTGCAGCGCGGTGGCCTCGCGCAGCGACGAGGCCTTGAGGGTCTCTCCATCCGCGAACGCGACGTGCGCGCCGGACTGGAACACGTGCGGGTTGGTGGGGCCGAGGCGCTTCACCACGCGCTGCGCCACGCCCAGGTTGGGCCTACCGGTGCAGAGCGCCAGCTTGATACCGTCCTCACGCGCGCGGTCGACCGCCGCCCACACCGCCTGCGAGACCTGGCCGCTCTGGCCGATCATCGTGCCGTCCAGGTCGAGGATGACGAGGGGGATCATGTGTCGCCGCCTTCGGCGGCGACCCGGCGAACGCCTGCGGCGTTCGCCCCTTCACCGGGTGTCGCCTCGACGGGATCGGCGACCCGGCGAACGCCTGCGGCGTTCGCCCCTTCACCGGGTGTCGGCTCGACGGGATCGGCGACCCGGCGAACGCCTGCGGCG
>Ga0180435_10004563_pt1 | contig 13647 bp, 11 predicted proteins | sample SS_ome_3_FD_132467 | JGI IMG/M metagenome (GOLD analysis project Ga0180435, IMG submission 132467) | Hypersaline lake sediment archaeal communities from the Salton Sea, California, USA - SS_3_S_1 metaG | ecosystem: Environmental > Aquatic > Non-marine Saline and Alkaline > Hypersaline >... | reverse complement strand
GCAAGGCCTTGCCCTTAAAAGAAGAAGTATATACCATTGCGCACGATCGCGCAAGTTGCCTATCTTAACATTTTGGCTTTTTTATTCATAATCGACAGTGCCGTTTCATGCGATTGCCCTGTGGCTACGTTGCTTTAGTATTGACTGGCTCCAAGGATAAACGTATCCTAGAAAACTCTCACGATAAGCTAAGTACTTATGGCCTGCTCAGCGATTATTCGAAACACACAGTGCGAGACTGGATTGAACAGCTTGCCGGCCAGGATTACATTGAAAAGTACGGTGAGTATAATGTTTTAAGGGTTACGGAAAAAGGACGCACTGTTTTAAAAGGTCTGCAAACTCCACGCCTACTCAACCCAGTCACTCAAAAGGCCAAAGTCAAACTCTCAAAGGCTGTCACAGATTCATGGGAAGGTGTAGATAAGGAACTGTTTGAGGCCTTAAGAAAATTGCGATCAAAGATTGCTGGCAAGAAGAAAATTCCTGCCTATGTCGTTTTTGGTGATGCCGCACTTAGAGATATGGCCAGGAAAAGACCTGCTTCCCTTGACACCTTCCTTGATGTCAAAGGAGTGGGCGAAAAGAAATACAAAAAATACGGAAAAACCTTTATTACCGCTATTAAAGATTACTGTTCTGAGCATTCATTGGATATGGATGTAGAGGGATATTAAATGGCAATGCGTACAAACGTGGGTATCGAGCCTTTCAAATCCATCAGCGTATGAAGATTTACGCGGGATTGAATACTACTGTGCCCGGAACCATATTTATTGTACAGTGGCATTAAAGCTGATTGGAAGGCAATGGATAAGGATTGGAATTAGAACTTTAAAATCCTCGCTGATAGTAAACCGTTTTTTTATCAAGAAGCTATTTCATAACATTCTCAATGTGATAAGAAGTCAGACTCCATGATAGAACGTATTTATACACTACAATATCACGGTCCCAACGAACCACCATCCAGGCACGCTTGTTTAAGGACTAGACCACAATGAAAAGAGAGCACGCTCATATTCTTGTAGTTGGCATTTCCCTGGCTTTTATTAACCTCAGCATCGCCGGACAAGGTGTCGCCGCGGCCGACTATTACGTTGATCCATCGGGCAATGCGACTGCTAGCGGAACGCAAGATGATCCGTTTGCGACCGTGCAGCAAGCCCAACAAGCGATTCGGCGGTTGAACCGGCAGGGAGTACTTACCAGACCGGTCAATGTAATCTTTCGCAAAGGACTGCATTTTCTAGTGGAACCGCTCGTACTGACCTCCCCGGACTCTGGTTCAAAAGCAGCTTCCGTTATTTATCGAGCGGCCCAAGGCGGGGGCGTTACTCTCAGTGGTGGTCGCAGAATCACTAGTTGGCAAAAGAAAGATGGGCGGATATATCAGGTCCAGCTACCTGAGGTTGCGGCTGGTCAATGGTATTTCCGGCATTTGTATATCGGGGGTAAGCGTGGGATTCGCGCGCGCAGCCCGAACTACGGTCCGGCACCCAATTGCTACAGGAGGCTGGTTGGCGTGAAACGCACCCCACGGTCTAAGCCATTGACGGACCCAAAGCAGATCGAAACCCACAAGTCAATGAACACTAATTTTACCAAGAAGGGACCATTGGGTGCCTTTGATACCTATACACTACAGGTCCACCCGGAAGACATTGATTTGACAGATTGGGATAATCTACGGGATTGTGAGATTGTCGCGCTGAAAAAATGGGCCACCCTTCGCAAAAAGATCGAATCGATAAACATTGCCACCGGTGAAATAACTCTGCAGCAGCCGCACGCACTTTACTTTGCTCACAACAGCCCAAAGAAAGGATACTCCTATTTCGTCGAAAACGCTCTTGAGCTGCTTGATGCAGAAAATGAGTGGTATCTGAATCGCAAAACCGGAGTGCTATATTATATCCCGGAAGCTGGAGTGGATATGGCTACGGTTGAGGTGATTGCGCCGGCGCTGACAGAACTGCTCATCATTCACGGCACCTCCGAGGAACCGGTGAGCAATATTCACTTCCGTGATTTGACGTTTGCGCATGCCGAGCGGTTTTTGCCTTCTTCGGGCCATCATGGCCGCCAAGCGTGTTTCGACTATCGCGGTAACGACGAAGAGGGCTATATGGAAAGTGCGATTACGTGGTGGCACGCCCGAAACTGCAGCATTACCGGTTGCGATATCAAACAACTGGGCGGTGGCGGCGTGGCGCTAATGGACGGTTGCGCCGATATTGTTATTGAGGGTAATCACATCCATGATATCTCCGGTAACGGCATTTCCGCCGGACGTGAACTGAAAGGGCCTAATGTGCCCCAGCGTGTGCGTATTGCCAATAATCACATTCATCATTGTGGCCAGGTCTATTTTGGAGCCTGTGGCATTTTTGCCGCGACTACCCGGTATACTGTTATTGCCAACAACCTGATTCACGACCTTCCGTACACTGGTATTTCTTCGGGCTGGTGGGCACCGGGGCAGCATTATACGAAATGGCCGGATAACAACGAAGAAACCCATCACATGGTCATCGAAAGAAACCATGTGTACGACGTAATGCAGCAAGTAACGGACGGTGGTTGCATTTACACGATGAGACCGCAGCCGGACTCTTACATCCGTTTTAATCATCTGCATGGCGTGCGCGCTAACACCGTCGACAGTAGTTCCATTGAAAGTCAGGGAATTTTCTTTGATTCCTTTACGGCTGGCTTTACTGTTGAGGGCAATCTTATCTATGATTGTGTTGGCGGGCCCATCCGACGAAATAAACCCAGTCGAGACGAAGACTATGTGTGGAGGGGAAATAGTTTTGACATGGCAAACCATTACCCGCAGTGCCCACACCAGGACAACCTGGAACCGAATGAGTTCACCCTGGTGGCGGAGTTTTCGCTTAATGAAAAAATCCCCAACAAAAAACCGCAGTGGATCGTCGGCAAGAACAAGCACGAAGATATCGCCGGCCACTACGGTTTGATCATCCGCGGTGACAGGCCTGGCGTAGTGCTTAACTATGGCGGCAAAGGCAGAAGCGTCTTTCTTTTTAGTGATCGGCCAGCTTCCTGTAGAACCGTTACTCGTTTGGCCGCAACCTTCGACGGGAAGACGCTGGCGCTCTACCTGGGCAGGCAATCAGTCGGAAACGTTGAAGTTCCGAATCCACGCCCTAAAGGCAAAGGAAAATTTACTATTGGCCGACGCCCCGACGGATTTGCACCATTCAAAAACGGTCGGATCAATTACATTGGTTTATGGGACAAGGTGGTCAACACGAACGAAATAGCAAATTTACCACAAAACAGCGATAATCAATCGGGCCCCATTTTTCAATGGCATCGAACTCAAAAGGCCAAAGATATTGCCGTTGACTTCGACGATGTACGCCGACGGGCGGGACTGGAGAGTATCTGGAAGAGAAAAGTCGGTACTGAAAAACAATAGACTCCTCCGAATAACTTGCCTGTACAAGCGATCACAACTGCCCAGATCGACCTCCCATTTTCCGGGAAAGTACACTCGATCGATTTAAAGAGAGTATATCTGATGATGGAGTGTGAAAGCCCGGATTAAATGAAATCTCTTGAGAAGAAGACAGATGCTTAGCCATGTAATTTTTTATCCAGAAGATCTCCGGCTATTCTGGGGTTGGCCTGGCCCTTGCTCTTTTGCATCACCTGGCCCAGCAGAAAACCACGGGCTTTTTTACTCTTTTTCCCCCCGCTTTTTACTTCCTGAACCGCCGGCCCATTTACCGCGATAACCTCATCCACAATTCCTTCCAGAGCGCCGGCATCCGACTGTTGCATAAGATTGCTTTCCTGGGCGATAACTTCGGGATTACGATTATCGGTCATCATCATCTCAAAAATACTTGCCGCCGCCGAGGCGTTAACCGTTCCCTCATCCACCAACCGAGCCAGCCGGGCTGTCTGGCCACTGGAAACGCCGATTTGATCTACGCCGCAACCTTTTTCATTGGCTGTCTTCAAACCGTACTGTGTAACCAGATTCGCTGCTCGTTTGGCCGCCCCCCCCGCTTTAACCGCCGCGTCAAAATAATCGGCCGTAGCTCGGTCCGTCGTCAACACATTCGCGTCATATTCACTCAGGCCATATTTTTCGATAAAACGTTTTCGCATCACCTGGGGTAATTCCGGCAGCTCCGTTTTGATTCTTTCCAGCCAAGCGTCCTCAATTTCCACCGGCACCAGGTCCGGCTCCGGAAAATAACGATATTCGTGCGCTTCTTCCTTCTCCCGCTGAAAAACCGTTTCTTCTTTCACATCGTCCCAACCCCGGTTCTGTTTGCCGCATTTTTCTATAGTATAATTATGGTCGCGCTTCCATTCCTCCCGTTGCCGCCATTGCTCATACGCCACCGCCCGTTCCAGAGCCCGGAAACTGTTAAGATTTTTTATCTCACAAATCGGCGTTTTATACACCTGCCCCTCATCGTCGGTTATATGCAAATTAATATTAGGCTCGAAGCGCATGTGCCCTTTCTGCATATTGGCTTCCGAAACGCCCAGAAACTGCACCAGCTTCTGCAATTCCATCGCCAGAATCCGACATTCTTCCGGACTGCTCATATCGGGCTCGGTAACAATCTCCAGCAGGGGAGTCCCCGTCCGATTCAAATCTACCCGTGAGTGCGGCAGTCCTTCATGCTGATTTTTACCCGCGTCCTCTTCCAGATGAGCCCGCAAAATCCTGATCTTTCGGGTGGCCCCGTCCTCCAGCTCTATCTCCATAAAGCCGTTAGAACTCATGGGCAGATCATATTGGCTGATCTGGTAATTTTTCGGCAGGTCCGGGTAGTAATAGCCCTTGCGATCCCACTTGGTAAACCGCGCCACTTCACAATTCAATGCCAGCGCCGTCCGTACCGCGTACTCGTATGCCTTTTTATTCATCACCGGCAATACACCCGGCATCCCCAGACACACCGGACAAACATTACTGTTCGGCGGATCATTAAATCCCAGCTTGCACCCGCAAAACATCTTCGTCCGCGTCGCCAACTGCACATGAATCTCTAATCCAACAACTAATTTCGCTTCCATAGCTTTCTCGCTTCGGAGGTAATAATCATAATAAAGGGGGCTAATTCCCCCTCTCAGATTGATAACCTATCGATTTTTTCTTTTTTGTTTCTGGTGGAGTCATGAGGCCTCGAATAGCCTTGAAAAGAGTAATAATCTGTTTGTCATGGCTTTGTAGTTTTTGTTCCAATTGCTTCAACTTCCGAGCCAACTCGGTTTGGCCGGCCATCAGATTACGCAACTTTACAAAAGCCCGCACCACGTAAATGCTCACCTCTACTGCTTGATCGGAATTCAGCACACTCGCAGCCATGATCGCACCGTGTTCGGTAAAGGCAAAAGGTAAATTGGGAGAATATCGGAGATTATAAAGGTGGTCGCAATTTGCGACTACCTCTTCTTTCTCTTCTTTGGTCAATTGAAACATGAAATCCTGGGGAAAACGATCTTGGTTTCGTTTTACCTGTTCATTAAGACGTTTAGTTGGTACGTTATATAATTCTGCCAAATCCCGATCCATTATGACTTTCTGTCCTCGCATTAACAAAATGCGGTTTTCGATTCTCTCGACAGGAATAATGTTTTGTTTTTTGCTCAATCTTATAAATCCTTCAAAATCCAGGCCGTCTGGTATGCCAGTCCGTCGCTGCTTCATACATCCGGGCAATCCGCAACAGTTTATCCTCCGTAAACGCCGGCGTCAAAATCTGCAATCCGATCGGCAACTGATTTTTCGTAAAACCGCAGGGCATACTGACACCCGGAATCCCCGCCAGGTTCACCGCGATGGTATAAATATCCGACAGGTACATCGTCAACGGATCATCTATCTTCTCCCCGATCTTGAACGCCGGCTCCGGCGATGTCGGGCAGATCAGGCAATCCACCTGCTCGAAAGCTTTCTCAAAATCCTGCCGAATCAGGTTTCGCACCTTCAGAGCCTTTAGGTAATAAGCGTCATAATACCCGGCACTCAGAGCGTAGGTCCCCAGCATGATCCGTCGTTTTACCTCCTGGCCGAACCCTTCCTCCCGGGATGAATTATACATATCGATATAGTCCCTGGGTTTCGCTGTTCGGTGCCCGTAATGCACGCCATCGTATCGGGCCAGATTGCTCGATGCTTCCGCAGTGGCAATCAGATAGTAAGCCGCGATGGCGTATTTCATATGCGGCAGCGAAACCTCGACCAATTCCGCTCCCAACGCTTCATACTCTTTCAACCCCCCGCGTACTGCCTTGTCCACTTCCGCGTCGAGTCCTTCCACATCGAAGAACTCTTTCGCAACTCCAATTTTCAAATTCCGCACCGGCCCATCCAGCTCCGCGAGATAATCTTGCACCGCCGCTTTCTCTGTTGACACACTGGTACTGTCCCGCCGATCATGCCCGGCAATCACCTCCAACATCAACGCCGCGTCCGCGACCGTTCGTCCGAAAGGTCCAATCTGATCCAGACTGCTCCCGTAAGCCACCAACCCATATCGACTGACCCGACCATACGTAGGCTTCATTCCGACCACCCCGCAAAAACTCGCCGGCAGCCGAATCGATCCCCCCGTATCGCTCCCCAGCGACGCATAACACATCCCCGCCGCTACCGCCGCCGCCGAACCGCCGCTGCTGCCCCCCGGAACCCGTTCAACGTCCCACGGATTGACTGTCTTTTTCAATCCGGAATTTTCCGTACTCGAACCCATCGCAAACTCATCCATATTGCATTTACCGACAATCACCGCATCGGCTTCTTCCAGTTTGGTAACCACATGAGCATCATAAGGAGGTCGAAAATTTTCCAGAATCTTCGATGCACAAGTCGTTGCCGCAAATCGAGTACACATATTATCCTTAATCGCGATCGGCACTCCCGCTAAAGGCCCCACTTTTTCACCTGCTGCTACCTTGCGGTCCACTGCCGCTGCTTTTTCCAGTGCCCGCTCTCGACATAGGCTCAGAAAAGCCCCAATCACAGGCTCCCGCTGTTCAATCCGGGAAAATACAGCTTCGGTCGCTTCACTGCTGGAGACCCGCCCCCCAACAATATCATCCCGCAATTCCAACGCGCTTTTGTTTTCTAATGTCATGACTCACCAAGCTTCATAAAGTTAACTTTCACTTACGGTCCTTTTTACTGATTCTTTCACCCGCTGGCGTCTCCCAGTACCTTAGGCACCGCAAAAAACTCACCATCCCGCTGAGGAGCATTGGCCAATGCTTCATCATTACTCAGCGAAACACCCACTTCATCCGCCCTAAATACATTATGTACCGGCAGACAATGTGCCAAAGGCTCTATCTGGGAGGTATCCAGTTCTTCCAGCTGGGCTACATATTCCAGAATCGCACCCAATTGGCCGGTAAAAGTATTTATTTCCTCCTCGGAAAGGTTCAATCGCGCCAACTTGGCCACCTGACGAACCTGATTTTCCGTTAGTTTTTCACTCATAATACCACCTCACATAATAATTTGCATCCGGGTTCATATGCAAAACCGCACTAGTACTGCGTACGGCTAAATTTTCGGGATGCGTGTATTTCCTAAGTAACGTTAGTGGCGAGCTTTGCTCGCGGATAGTACCCAGCTTTTTACGCCGGACAGGGCACTAGTGCCTCGTAACAGTTGATTTTGTCGGTATCATTTATCTTACCGCTTGTCATTGCAAGCGTAGCGAAGCAATCTCAGCTTTTCGAACCGTTGAGATTGCCGCGGTCGCATTCGGCTCCTTCGCAATGAAAACGCATAAATTCAAATGTTATCAGGTAATACACATCGCGATTGAGTTTTACCATTTTTGTATTATATATATGCTTATCAGAAAAACAATTACATTTGGCCCTGCCGAGAATTCTCATACCCGATGGGTATAAAAATTGCTTTGGGCATACCCCTCATCGACCATCCTGATTATCGGACTATTTTGCCGGCCAGCGCATAAAAAAACGAGGATAAACCTCGTCTTTTTAATACTTTATAAAAAATTAAGCTGCGGCTCTCATGCCTCCCCTGCCTCCGGCTTATAGTTTCTCTTGGGGGGTTTAACCACCATACCATTCCTGATCGCCTTAGCTGAAACCTTAATACGAACTACCTTGCCATCCACCAGGGCCCGCACCCGTTGAATATTAGGCTTAAATTTTCGCTTGGTAACTCCGGTGACCTTGCGGCCTACGCCACCCAAATATTTGGCTTTTCCACGACGGGAAATCGAACGCCCCGCTCGGGTACGTTTACCAGTAAAATAGCATACTCGTGACATCTTTAACTCCTTTTTTCTCAAAGACGGGCAATTATAACGATATAATATGCAAATGCAAGGTTTTTTTTCGAAATAACCGGCAAAAATTGCTGCCATCTATCAGGGTATGAGAACCCCTGGCCAAGCAGGATATAAATGTTTTCTGGATAATTATATACCCATCGGGTATGAGAATTCCTGGCAGGGCCAAATGTAAATATTTTCTGGATAAGTATATACATTATGCCAAAACGGGAAAATTCAATCGTAATGAGTATATATATTCATCACGATGAATATAAACATAAAATTATGACGACAATGCAATAAAACGGTAAAGTTTACGTTTATACAAGTAGAGTGGCTGATAATGAAAAAACTTGATTCGCTAACCCGGGCTATCAGACAATGCCAAAAAGGTAATAACGACGGTTTTACCTGGATGCTTCATGAATATGGCTCACGATTATACAGCTATTTTTTCCGGATCACCGGTTCAAAAACAGAAGCCGAAGACCTGCTCCAGGATTTATTTGTCAAGCTGCTGGAAAAAATACAAATATATCAACACGATGGGCGTTTTGAAAATTGGCTCTTTCGCGTGGCCGCTAATTTGGCCCGCGACCGGGGCCGCCAAAAAAAAAGAGCGATAAATACGGTTTCTCAGTTTAGAAACGAAGAAAATCAGGAAAACCTGCTCAATCAAATGGAAGCCAACCAGTTAACGCCCCCGCAACTGTTTGAACAGACTCAACAACATGATCGACTGCAGAAAGCTTTAATGCAGCTATCCCCCGGGGATCGGGAGATAATTATGCTGCGGCATTTTGGTAATTTGAGTTTCAATGAAATCGCCGAAACGTTGGATATATCAATCGGCACAGCTCTGTCCAAAGTACACCGAGGGCTTAAAAAGCTGCGTAATATTATGGTGCAATATGAAAAATAAAAACAACGAAATAAACGAACTAATCGAACAGCTATCCCTGCCCCCCCAACAGGCCCGGGAAATCATCCGGGATATCCAACAGGGCGACCAACTGCTGAACCAGGCCAGCCACCCCGAACCTCCCGAACACCTGATCCGGCGAATCGAACAATCTCTACCCCAACAGCACCCACGAACAGTCTGGCTAAAAACCGTCCGCAGGATTGCCGCGGTACTTATGATCGGATTAACCCTGGCACTCGTATCTCAATGGGAAAAGATACACTCACCCGACTCGTCATCGAACCAGAGTAACATTCCCGCCACCCGCAGCGACACGGATATTTTCGATGACGAACTCAATATCTGGGACCTGGCCTTGATCCAACAGGCCCAGGAACAGAATGTCGATGATATGCTCTACAGCGAAATACTTATCCTTTGGGAAGATTTGAATGGAGAAGCAGATAATATTTCCAAAATAAATCCCTCAACTGAAAATCCACAGCAATACCTAAAAACCGCTTCTGTTATGAGAACAATGCCAACGGAAAGGATAGTTGTTTCTGGTAAAAATGAATTTTTACAGGCAACCTAAAACATCAAACAAAGGGAAAAAATCATGCGAACTTCACTAATTATAATACCGGCTTTGGCACTGGGACTTCTTTTTACCTCACCCACCTATTCCACTCAATCTGACCATGCGGATGAATGGGACTTTTTCCTCCAAAATGTCGATCCACCATCTAAAAATCCCTCTTCCGCACCAGATATTCAGCCTCACGCCAGACCCAGAAGTCGCGATAGAATGCGCAGAGGACCATGGCAGCGAAAAGGTATGGGGCCAGGCCCAGACGCTGGCTTCATCCCCCCCGGACCCGGCTGGCAACGATGTGGGGAAGGACCAGCCCAAGGCCAAAGACGAGGCTATGCTAAAATGCAGAGAGAACTATGGCAACGAAAAGGCATGGGACCAGGTCGCGGCGCCGGATACGGACCCGGACGCGGTTGGCATGGTCCAGGACAAGGCCGTGGACGAGGTCAAGGCCGCTGGCAATGCCAATCGTGCTCCCAGATGGACGATGACTTTTGTCCTCGCGCAAGATTCCGACGTCACGCGAAAATGCAGAGAGGGAATTGGCGGAAAGGCATGAGCCCCGGCCGAAACGCCGGTTTTGGACCAGGCCGCCAAGAGCAACGACGCCGGCAGGGTCGAGGCGGCCGGCAATGGCAATCGTGCTCCCAGATGGACGATGACTTTTATCCTCGCGCAAGATTCCGACGTCACGCGAAAATGCAGAGAGGGAATTGGCGGCAAAGAGAAATGGGACCCGGCCGAAACGCCGGTTTTGGACCAGGCCACCAAGGGCAACGGCGCCGGCAGGGTCGAGGCGGCCGGCAATGGCAATCGTGCTCCCAGATGGACGATGACTTTCATCCTCGCGCAAGATTCCGACGTCACGCGAAAATGCAGAGAGGGAATTGGCGGAAAGACATAGGCAAGGGATATGGTCGCGGTACCGGATTTGGTGGAGCCGAACGGTTTCGCCAAGGTCAATGGTGCCCGAAATCATGCCCCCAAAAGAGTGAACCCCATGGGTATAAGGGTTCCTGGCAGGGCTCGATGTGATTGTATTCCGGATAAGTAAATACATAATGTGAAAAAGACAGAATATTTTATTTGAAAGGAAAATATCATGAAAGCTTCATTAATAATCATAATACCGGCATTGGCATTTGGATTACTTTTACCCACTTCTCTTTGCACCGCCCAATCAGATAAGGCCAATGAATGGGACCTTCTATTCCAGGACAACGAATCACCCCCCCAAGAACAGGCACCTGCGCCTAAGACTCAGGCACCTTCACCGGACCGGGACGAATATGATCTTTCCCCTGCTCCTCCACAAGACTCCGATAGAATGCACAGAGTCCCCCGGGGACAGCGAAGAGGAATGGGGCCCGGCAGTGGCGGTCTCGGATCCGGGCACAAAGGTCACGGGCACCGTTTCGGACCAGGTTACGGAGGAGGTGATAAAAACCAGGATCAAGGTCGAGGTCGCCCCGGACGTTTCGGCCCCGGAAGGAAAGATCAAATCACCCCCGAAATGCTCGAAAATTTCATCAAAGAACATGAACCGAAGTTAGCCGAAAAGCTGAAAAAACTCCGCTCGGAAAATCTCAGGAAATTCCGACGCCAGATATCGGCTTTACGTCGTCTTTTTGGCGGGGTCATTGTGCAAATGAAAAACGATCCGGAAATGGGGAAATTAAGCCTTCAGAAAATCAATCTCAATTTAAAAATCAAACAAAAGGTCCATCAGGTTAAAAATGCCGACACCGACCAGAACAAGCAGGAATTATATAAACAGCTTTCTCAAAACGTCGGCAATATATTCGACGTCATCCTTACCCAGGAAAAGCTCCGGCTGCAACGCTGGGCAAAACATGCCCAGGAAATTGGGTTTGGTCCAGAGGGTCGCAAACAACGAAAAAAAATTCGGCAGGAACAACCGGACCCTCAACCGGACATGGAAGGCCAACATCCCACCCGACGACATCGGGGCCGACGGGGAAGAATACCGCGCCGGGAAGATTTTCTCAAACGAATTGAAAAAAGGGAAAAAGCCATCGAAAGCTGGCAGCAGAATAAAGAAAAGCTCGTAAGACTCCGAATCCAGGAACTCCTGGAAGGTACCCAGCCTTTCCCCTGGGGCCGATAAAACTTATTAGCCCGTTAATAATTGCCAAGGCCCGCAGCTTCCAAAACTGCGGGCTTTTTTCTCGTATACACGATATCCGTTAACTGAGATTCCAGCGCCCCATTATTTGATTCAACACTACTGTAATCATAATAAAAACAGGCATTAAAATCACTACGCTGTATAACATATACCCGAAGAAACTCGGCATCCGTACTCCACTTTGTTCCGCGATACTTTTGACCATAAAGTTCGGACCATTACCAATATATGTATTCGCTCCCATCAATACCGCCCCCAGCGAAATCGCCACCAGCAACTCCGTCGCCACTCCCGCTACCAACGTATCTCCTCCCAGGGTCTTGGCCGTCTCAAAAAATACCACATACGTGGGAGCGTTATCGAGAAAACTGCTCAGGATACCCGTCGCCCAGAAAAAATGCCAGGGCTGTGTAAATCCCAGCTCGGCTCCTTTGGCATTTAGAATCTCCACCGGCACCTGCATGGTAATAAAAATCCCCACAAACAAAGCAGCCACCTCCCCGATGGCGGTATAGTTAAACTTGTTCTCCCGACGCACTCCCTTCGGGGTAGTTACCAGCGAAAGAATAATGAATATCATCTGCATAATCTCACGGAAAAAATTCGGTACCACCGGCAGCTTTTCGTTATTTAAAAAATGTTCTTCCGGAATCAACAACGCCACCGACAGGACCACCCCCATAAGCCATATAAAATTAATCTTACCCCGTAACTGCAACCTGGTTACCTGTGTTTCATCGCGGCGGATATCCCGAACCGTTTCTTTGCCGTAAGCAACGGTATCCCAGACAAAATATATAATCAGCAGAATAATCGCCGTGGCCAGCCACTGGGGCCACAAACTCATCGTCCACAAAAAGGGCACTCCCCGCAAATATCCCAGAAACAACGGCGGATCTCCTATGGGCAGCAGGCAACCCCCGATATTACATACCAGAAAAATGAAAAATATTACCGTATGTTTAACATAACGCCTCTCGCTGTTGGTTTTCAGCAAAGGCCTGATCAGCAGCATGGCCGCCCCCGTCGTACCGACAAAACTGGCGATAGCCGTACCAACCGCCAGAAAAATCGTATTCGTGAACGGATGGGCCGGTAAATCCCCCTTCAGTTGAATCCCCCCGCTGATTACATACAAACTGAAAAGCAATGCGATAAAGGGTATATATTCAGCGACAATGGCGTGATTGAGCATCAGGTTCACCGCCCGAAAACCCTTGACACTTTCATGCGTATGATGATCCACTACCCCCGGATGCAAAAACCAATAATACAAAATAACCGCTACCGATAGCATCAAAGAAATAAATAATCGATTGCGATTCTCTTCCCACCAATGTTCCGTAACCGAGATCAACGGCAAAAGCGCGATACATAACAACAACAGGGCAAAAGGTATGACCGCCCACATATGCGGGATCGGGTGCCCCCCCCGACGGTGAGAAGCGCCATAATCTTCGTGACTACCATCCGCGTGAGAATTACCTTCCTTCACGTCCCCCGTTTTCTCCACCGAAACATGATGACCAGCGCCGGCTTTTGCCTGTAAAGGTGTTACTAAAAGTGTCGGAATAATTAATATCATCAGGGCAAAAGGAAGAACAGATATACCCTTATCCAGCCGCCGCCACCACCTTAATGAACCTTGCATAGTCACCACCTGTTCTTCGGCGAAAATATAAAAAAT
>Ga0180435_10004562_pt1 | contig 13653 bp, 12 predicted proteins | sample SS_ome_3_FD_132467 | JGI IMG/M metagenome (GOLD analysis project Ga0180435, IMG submission 132467) | Hypersaline lake sediment archaeal communities from the Salton Sea, California, USA - SS_3_S_1 metaG | ecosystem: Environmental > Aquatic > Non-marine Saline and Alkaline > Hypersaline >... | reverse complement strand
TCCATTGGCTGGGCGACCGCGGGCCGTGAGTGAGACGACCTTCGGAGCATCGGCGAGTCGGCCACAGTGACGTAGGATCTTGGGAGATCCGCATCGCGTGGCCCCGGCGTTGGCGTTGCGTGGCATCGAGTGTGCCCCGCCCAGCGATGGGGGCTACACTTCGCACTCGGGAGGTTGCTCACGTGGGAAACAAGGTGCGTCCAGCGGGTATGTTCGGTTTCTCCGTCGTCTGGGTTGGTCAGTTCGTCTCCATGATCGGGACTGGGATGACTCGCTTCGCGCTGACGATCTGGGCCTGGCAAGTAACAGGAGAGGCCACGGCTCTGGCGCTGGTAGGCTTCTTCGCGTTTGCTCCGGTCGTCCTGTTCAGTCCTTTGGCGGGGGCCATCGTCGACCGTGTGAACCGGAAGACAGTCATGATCGCCAGCGATCTCGCCGCAGGGATGTCCACGATCGCCATCCTGATCCTGCATCTGACCGGGCATCTTCAGATCTGGCATCTCTACGCTGCAGGATTCTTCGCCGGGGCTTTCGAGTCCTTCCAGTTTCCTGCGTACTCCGCTGCGATCTCGACGATGGTTGACAAGAAGCACTACACACGTGCCAACGCCATGCTCGGCCTGGCCGGCTCCGCTTCGGGAATCATCGCGCCCATGCTCGCGGGGACCCTTCTGGTGCTGATCGGGATCAACAACATCATGCTGGTCGACATCGGAACCTTTCTGTTCGCCATTGCGGCGCTGCTGCTTGTCGCGATTCCTCAGCCTGCGAGGACTGAGGTTGGAGAGCGAGCCTCAGGCAGCCTCCTCAAGGAGTCGCTCTTCGGCTTCCGGTACATCTTTGCCAATCGGAGTCTGACTGGCCTTCAGCTCGTCTTCTTCGCGATCAACTTCATCGCCACGTTCGGCTTCGCTGTGTTGGCTCCTATGATCCTGGCGCGCAGCGGCGATAGCGAGATCGCGCTGGCTTCGGTGCAGATGGCATTCGGGATCGGCGGCGTGGCCGGGGGTGCGATCCTGAGCGTCTGGGGTGGGCCGAAGCGGCGAGTGCACGGCGTATTGGCCGGCATGGCGCTGTCGAGCCTCCTCGGGCAGTTCCTTCTCGGCGTTGGCCAGGGCGTCTTCCTCTGGTCGGCGGGGGCCTTCTTCTCGATGTTCTTCATCCCGTTCGTCAACGGCTCGAATCAAGCGATCTGGCAGGCAAAGATCCCCCCAGAGATTCAAGGGAAGGTCTTCGCCACTCGTCGCTTGATCGCCCAGGTCAGTGCGCCCCTCGCAATGCTGGCCGCGGGACCTCTCGCCGACCGGGTCTTCGAGCCCGCTCTTGCCGCCGGGAGCTCCCTCTCACGGGTGCTGGGGCCGGTTGTCGGGGTTGGTCCCGGGGCGGGCATGGCCGTGATGTTCGTTCTCGCGGGTCTTGTCGGAGGAGCAATCGGTCTCGGCGGGTACCTCTTCCCGGCCATCCGCAACGCCGAGGATCTCCTGCCCGATCACGACGTGGGTCTTCGCACCGTGGGAGAAGACGCAGGATCCACAAGTCAGGGTGCAACCCCGGGCTAGTCTATAGCGGATGACCGCGCTCGGTCCTGGGTCGGGGGACCTAGCTGCAGTTTGTCGGTGACAAGGGCTGATGCTCCTCATGCGCTGGTACCTCTCCGCACTCACGCCAAGCCCCAAGAACTACATCCTCTCCGACACGTCTTGTGTTGCCGCCTTGCGTGCTGCGGACGTAGGATGCCGCGCTTGGAGGTGGATCATGATGCGAAGGGCGGTCGGACTGGTGGTCTTGTGCGTACTGGCGTTCTCCGTCCTCGGCACGGGACAGGAGACGGGAGGAGGAACCCCGGCGCTGCAGCTGACGACGAGAGATCCCGCGCCGGCAGCATGGGAGTTCTACTTGGGGACGTGGGCGGCTCAGGATGCGTTCGGTGCCACGCACACCTTCACGATCTACAGACAGGGCCAGTACGGCGTCAACGCCGGATGGGAGAAAAGCGATCTGCTCCTCGGGACGGTCACGGTGGCGGATGCGACAGAGCTCATCTTCTTCGACTCCGACGGCGGTGAAGATCGCTACGCGATCGTCGCCTGGACGGAGCCGGTCTGGGCGTACGGGGTCTTCGTGAACGAACTGCAGCAGGACGCAGACGGAAACGACCGGATCCTCCTGACCGTCTATCGATTCGTCCCACAACCGCAGGTCGAGTCCTCCAGAGAGAACATCCTGATCGTCATGGAGCTCACGCGTCAACCCGAGGAGCCGTAGCCTGGGAATCGTTGGTCCAGGCTTCTCAGAGTTCGAGGAGGGCTTCAGACAGACAGAGTGATCCGCGGTCCCTCGTTGTGGTGCCTCCACTCACTCGCAGCAGGCTTCGCCTTGCAGCGTGTTGTTCGTCCCATCGCAATCGGCGATGTTGCCGACGAGATCGACCCTGATCTCGTAGTCCAGCGGACAGGACTTCTCCTCGAAGGACACGTCAAGCGTGACGCGGCGTGACTGGCCGGCGGCAAGTCCGGGGATTGTCTTGCGTGCGTCCCCTTCGTCCGTGAGAAGGGAGACGACGAACTCCCCTGCATCGGCCTCCCCACGATTCCGAACGACGACCTCGACTCCGATGGCGCATCCCCAGACTTGCTGCGGGCTCCACCCGCAGCCGCACACGACCTCGAGATCGTCGAGCAGGAGGTCCGGGCACTCCTCCGGCGGCGGGAGGTCCCCAGGCGTTTCCGTCGAGCCTACGACCCCCATTCCCGGCCCGTGCTCGAACGGCGTCTGAGGGCCGGTTGAGAGTACAACGACCACTGGATCGTCGATCGTGTAGCTTGGGACAGGGGGGCGGCCGAACCGCGGTAGCGCCTGCACCTCGAGCGGGCCGTCCACTGTCGGACCCGCAACGGTGAAGGAGAAGGTGACCGACTCGCCCATCCAGAGACCAACTTCCCTGAACGGCACGTTCCAGCGCCATGCGTCTGCCGAAGCGCTGTCGAAGTCCCAGCCGGTCGGAATCGTCACCGAGAGGGGGACAACACCGGCGGAACGCGGAACACTGAACTCGCCGATCCCGTACCTGGAGCTCCAACTGGTGTAGGCGTAGCTGAGATTGGTGACGGTGTACGTGTAGGTGTCGACATCTCCTTCACGCGTCACACACTCCTCGACGCGTACGTTGCCGAACGGCGAGTCGGTTCCGTAGGTCACGTCGTAGGCGACGTGCCCCTCGGGGCACTCGGTTAAGGGAGGGATGTCGCGAGGGTCATCCACCGTACCGGAGGGCTCCTCGTCGCCGAGCCACCGGTGAGGGCCTGTTGAAGCCACGGTGATCGCGGGGTCTGCGTCGGGAGGCAGCGGCGCCGGCGTGGGCTCAGTCGCCGGCATCGCGAGGACCTCTGCAGGGCCGTCGACCGTAGGGCCGGCAACCGAGAACGAGAAGACCACCGACTCCCCCATCCAGATGCCGACATCTCCAAGCGGCACGCTCCAGTGCCACGCGTCCGTTCTCCCCGCCTCGAAGGTCCATTCCATCGGAGCTGTGGTTGACAGGGACTCGACCCCGTCAGGATTTGGCACCGTGAAGTGCCCGATACCCAGCCGGGGAGCCCCATACGGGCGTGCGAAGTAGTTGAGATTCGTCACCGTGTACGTGTAGGTGTCGACGTCTCCTTCGCGCGTCACACACTCCTCGACCCGAATCTCACCGTAGCCCGGGTTGTAGGGAGTTCCGTATCCGATGTCGTACCCGATGTTTCCTTCCGGACAACCCGCCAGCGGTAGCGGTGCAGGGTACGCGAGAACGGGGCCGACGGTCTCTGCAACGATCTGGTCCCCCCGGTCGACCAGACCGCGATCTTCGTCGCCACGAAGTGCGATGAACTGCGTCGAATCGTGAACCGTTGGCCCCGGAACCGAAAACGTGAACACGACGGACTCGCCCACAGGGAGCCCAGCCTCGCCGAGAGTCACTTGCCACCAGCGATATGAGGGGGTCTCGTGATACGTCCAGCCTGGCGGACTGGTGAACGACACGCTCTCCAGGTGCGACTCGTCACGAATCTCGAACCGGCCGATTCCGATCTCACGGCCCGACCCGTCGTCCAGGACATAGCCGAGATTCGTGACCAAGTACGCGTAGGTATCTACTCCGCCATCTCGCGTAACGCATGCCTCCACTCGGATCTCATCTGCGATCGAGCGGGTTCGCCTCCAGTACGTCACGCGATTGGCGATGTACCCGGGCGGACAGCTGATGATCCGGTGCGATGGGATTCCTCCGGGAATCACCGGTGCCGTTTCGGACTCCCCGGACGGATCGTCGCCCAGTCCGATCCCCGGAGCCAGCAGAAGGATTATGACGCAGCTGATGAGGGCTACACTGGAGAGCCGCTTTCGCCAGGACATGTCACACACTCCCTTCGAGGTGAGCCCGGCGCCGCGGACGAATAGCGCCAGAACGGCGCTCACGTGGCCACTTCATCTCCTAGTATTGCCCGTCTGAAGATGGTGTCAAATGCCAGCTTCAGCATTGGCGTGATCGCCCGAACCCGCCGAAAGCATTCACCCTCCGACCCAGGTCTGCTATCGTGGGGAGCCGGGACGGGCTGAAGGACCTGCGACTGGAAGGGGCTTCGTCCCAGCGGGGAGGCCATTCGTGATGAGAGGCAGGGTTCTTGCGTTGGCGGTCATCTTGGGCGGCGTACTGACCTGTGGCGCACAGGTCAGCATCTTCGAGAGCGGCATTCTCACCCCTTCCGGAGTGGAGGGAACGCTCGATTGGACCGTCGGGTGGATCCAGGTGGAGGGCTTCGGAATCCCGCCGAAGAGCGCCGCCACGGAGTCCCAGGGGATCCTCCTCGCGCGAGAGGCGGCGATCGCGGACGCCAGGAGGAGGCTCATGGACATCCTCGCAGGCGTCCCCCTCACCGGCTCGTTCACGCTGCAGGATCACCAGGAGAGTGAGTCCGCAGCTTCCTGGGCGCTCACAGCGACGTTGATCGGGAGAGCACAGCTCCTGCCGGATCGGGAGGCGTGGATCGTCCCTGCCGACGGAGACTGGCGAGACGGATACTACCAGGTGACGCTTGGCCTCAGTCTGGATGAGCTCGCGAGCGCTTCACTTCCGCATGTCTTCGCCTCTGAGGAGCCTGAGAACGCGGAACCCGTTGCAGGCCCGGCTCCCCTCTACACGGGTGTGGTGATCGACGCGCGGGGTTTCCCCGTTGCGCCCGCGGTGTTCATCAGCCTGCTCAGCATGGCCGGAGAAGCCTTCGCAGAAGCCGTAGCACCGCTCTACGTTCCGTCCACGACCTACGCGGGCGACTACGACGGAGACATCCTCGTGGAGCAGGCCATGGATGATCCGCGTGTCGGCGGCCATCCGATCCTCATCCGACCGATCGCCTCGGATCCCAAGGGGAGAGGGTTCATCATCGACAACGTGATGGGCCTAATCGTCGAGCACCTAGGTGCTGCTACCGACATCCTCATTCGCGGTGGCGGCAGTGTCCTTGTGATCGTAGACTAGCGCATGATGACGACACCAACGGTCAATGCGGAACCGCGAGTTGCGACGATGGACGTTCCGGTGGCGATTCGTGCGTCGGGCCTGCACCCGTCGGACCGCGGGATCCTTCGACTGCAGCTCGAGGCTGCCGGTCGGGGCTCCTGGCAATCCTGGGCCTCTTTCGACGCACGGTCCGACGGCGGGATCGATGTCTCCTCGCAAGCACCCGTAGCAGGCACCTATGAAGGCATCGAACCGATGGGCCTCTTCTGGTCGATGGATCGGATGGATTCCGGATCGAAGCGTGGGAAGCAGGCGGGCAGCGAGGAGGACGCGTCGGATGGTCCCCCAACAGGAGCAAGGGGCATCGACCCGATGCGAGGCAGCCTGACGCTCGAAGTGGATGGGCAGGTCCTCGCATCGTGCGAGATCGAGCGTCGGTGGCTCCCAGAGGGTGTAGGGCGTCGGCCCGTCACCGTGGAGGGACTCGTCGGAACCCTCTTCCTCCCGCCATCGGAGGGTCCGGTGCCTGCGATCCTCGTCCTCGGCGGTTCTGAAGGTGGTCTGGATGAACGCATCGCCGCGCTGCTGTCCCGGCAGGGCTTCGCCACACTGGCTCTCGCGTACTTCGGATGCGCGCAACTCCCCGACGAGCTTGCCAGCGTTCCACTGGAGTACATCGAGGAGGCTCTGAACTGGCTGTCCTCACAGGAGGAGGTCGATTCGGAGCGCATCGCCGTCTGGGGCGGCTCGAAGGGAGCCGAACTCGCGCTGGTCATGGCCTCACGGGACCAGCGGATCCGGGCTGCCGTCGCCTACACCCCGAGCTCCGTGGTTTGGCAGGGCATCAGCCGCAAGCCGGGTTCGGCAAGGACGCCCCGCGCTTCGTGGTCGAACGGCGGCGAGGACCTTCCGTTCGTGAAGACGGTTGTCACCCCATGGATGATCGTACGGTTCATCCTCGGATCGTTCGGCGTCCCGCTCTCACTTCTCCCGCTCTACGCCAAAGGCCTGGAGAATGAGGATGCGGTTCGCACAGCATCGATCCCCGTCGAGAGGATCAACGGGCCCGTGCACCTGGTGTCCGGCACCGCCGACCGTCTCTGGCCGTCCTCCGCCATGGCACAAGCCATCGAAGCCCGCTTGGCTGAGCACGGCTCGGCTCACGAGTGCATTCGCCTATCCTACGAAGGTGCCGGCCACGCGATCGTCGTCCCCAACCTCCCGACGAAGCCGGGACTTCGATCCGGCCCGATCCTCCTCGGCGGAGACGCCAAGACGAACGCTCAGGCCGCTGCCGACGCTTGGGAGAAGATCGCGGTGTTCCTCCGGCGACATCTCGTAGGCAACGCCTAGAACACGACACCGGCTGCTTCGATCGCGCAGCATGTCTTGGTGTTTGAAGCTTCGGGCGTACGTCCTCAAGTGGGCTTGCAGAGAAACGTCACGGCGAGCAGGTGGCGGGAGATCGTCCCGCCGTGCGTCTCGATGACGGCGTTCGCTTCTTGGAGGAGTGCATCAAGTCGTTCTTCGCCGAGCCTACGATGGTCGGAGAACGATCGGAGGAGATCGGCGTAGCGGTCGGTCGTGTACGAGTCCGTCCACGGGTATTGCCTCACGGTCGGCTCTTCGAAGCACCCCGAGGCGCGGATCTCGTCAATCGTCCTCGCGCTCCGGGCCTTGGGCTCTTCCGCAGGGCTCTTCCGCAGGGCTCTTGTGGAGTTCAGGTGCGAGGCGAGCGTAGATCTGTTGCAGCTCGTCGTGAACAGGATCCTGCGAAGGCCGATAGAGGTTCCAGATCAGGGCTAGCGATCCCTCGGGCTTCATCAGCTGCAGGCACTTCCGGTAGCCGATCTCCGGCGGAATCCAGTGGAATGCCTGCGCCGACATGATCAGATCGTACGCCCGTGTGGAGGTCTCCCACGACTCGAAGGCCGCATGGTGCACGACAACATTCGGGTACCGCGCGAGGTTCGCTTGGGCGAGTCTCACCAGATCGGCTCCCAGTTCGACGCAGTCGATCCTGGCACCCGTGGTCGCGAGAAGTCGCGTGAGTTGTCCGGTCCCGCAGCCAATCTCGAGTATGCGGCTTTCCGGCGAGAGACCCGAGGACCTCACGAGATCGCCGATGAGCGCATCGGGATAGCCCGGCCGCCCGCGATCGTATGCTGCCGCGACATCGTTGAAGAGAGACCGATCAGGCCGGAGGGACCCGCCAGGCTGTTCTCCATGTGAGGTTGACATGCGCCACTGTTGCGCTGGAGCAGGAACTGAGCAACGGCAACGCGCTCGCCCGTGGGAGTTGCGGATGACGCCCGGTGACTGAGGGCCAGCCCAACCCCACTGTCGGACCTGCCGCGTTGCCGTCAAGGACGCTCCGAGCAAGTCCTCGGAGATCCGTGGCTAGTGGCGTCCCTGGTCCGATGGCGTGATCAGGCCCAGCGCGTCGATGACGAGCGTGATGCGGTCGAAGCTGCCCTCCGGGATCTCTCCCTCGAGGAACTCGAGGCTGTAGATGATCGTACTGTCCTTCACGTCGATGTCCGTGAGCTTCACGATGGCCTGTCCCGATGTGTCTCCAGCCTTGTATCCAAGCGCAGTGTTCGGGGGATCCCCAGCGAAGCTGTCCTCGCCTTCATCCCATGCCGCGGCGAAGCCGCCGTTTGCCAGATGCATGACTTGTCGCTCAGGGTGGTCGGTGAACGCCACCGTGTACTCGACAGAATCGAGTGTCAGCACACCGTATGCGTAGCTTCCACCTGATGATGTCTGTAGGAACAGCCACTCCTGTGCGGCATCGCGGTCTGACGTGCAGGCCGTCAGGGGAGAACTACCCCCATGACGCAGACGGCCATCCATCCGGCTCTCCAACTCGATGAGCGCTTCATGTGCACCTCCTCGTCCTTCACCATGATAGTGGGAGTCGCTCAGAATGGCTTCGGCGGAGGCGCACTGGCCTTCTCTCGCATAGTGACCTGTTCGCTGCGGGAAGCTAGACGAAGCGGTCCTTCCCTAGGAGTCGCCGAATCATCGACAGGGCGCCGGTGTGGTGGGCCTCATGAGCGATGGTCATGGCCAGGACGTGACCCTTCGTCTTGTGATCGGGCTCGTCGATGGCCGGCGGAGTCTCGAAGTCCTCGGCGCTGGCCGTCTCCAAGTAGGCCTTCAGATCGGCGAGCCGCGCGTCGAGAACGGCCCTGATCTCCTCGACCGACGGGTAGTCCGACGGATCTCGCGGCTCCGTTCCCATCCCGAAAAACTCCCCCCAGCCGGGTTCGAAGGTCTCCTCCCCGGTCAGGCACAGGTAGAAGTACGAGCGGGAGTTGGCAAGATGCCCCAGGATCCAGATCGCCGAACTCGGGATCCCGCCCGGACGCTGGAACCAGTCTTCACCTTCCATCCCGTTCGTGAACCACCTGATGAACGTGTTGCTGCGCTCGAGTCCCTTCCAATACGCGCTGGCTGCCGGATCCACGGGTTCGTACCTCCCCTTGTGTGCGTCGAAGCTGAGTCTCTGCGACTGAGGGATTGTCCCGCCGACCCAAGATCGGCGCCACCAGCGGCTATGCCGTGCGGGGATAGCAGCGGCCATCCAGGAGCCTGCGGAATGGAGGGAACAGCGATTCCGGCAGGTTGTCCCATGAGAACCAGGCGATCTCGGAGGCCTCGTAGGGCGCGGCAAGGACCGCCTCACCGCTCACGGAACCCGCTTCCATCCAGATCGTGATGTAGTGTCTGCCCTCCGCCTCGAAGACGTCGTTCGTGACGGCCTTGAATCGGACGTCGGAGATGTGCAGCCCGGTCTCCTCCAACGCCTCTCGGATGGCGCACGCTTCTGGGGTCTCGCCGAAGTCGAGATGCCCTCCGGGCGTCGACCACGTGCCGGTCCCGTGAACGTTCTTGCGCTTGAGGAGGAGAACCTCTCCATCGCGAGCGATGATCACCCCAACCCCTACCCGGGGAAACTCCGATGACGTCATGCCACTCCCTTTTCCTCTGTGCGACGACGAGTCCGGATGTGCTTCAGGCAGAGACTGTAGATTCCTCCCGCGAGCGCGCGCAAGTGAGGAAATGGAGATCAGGGGACGGAACCACTTCTCCAACACAGGATCGGCGAAACAGGATCCCTCAAGAGGGGATGCCCCCCGAGCTCCGAGCCATGATCCGGGACTGGAACGACGTTCGTGTCGTCCGACTCCGGGACTCAGCAGCCCATCTTGAGCAGGACGGCGAGCTTCAGCCCGATGATCGTACGAGCCGTGTTGCCGAGGCCGGGAATCGCGTTGAGGAGACCCTTGGCGCTCTGGATCAGGTTCCTCCAATCCGCGTCATCACACTCGTTGGCGCGGTCGATCGCGGTCCTGAGCAACGCCACCAGCTGATTCCCAGGTCCTCCTGGGTCGTCCGGATTCGCAAGGTTGGGGTTTGCCAGCAACGAGAGGGCTTCTGAGAGGAGGGCCCTTCGAATGGCAACCTTGGCCCGCTTCATCGCCTTCGACGCATGGTTTGCCGTGTTGGCCGCCAGACAGATCCCACCGATGCTGCCGCCGCAAGTGTACGTTCCTGTCTCGAGATCGAAGAGCAGGCCATTGACTCCCGGCTCACCTGTGACCAACTCATCGAGAAGTGCTGCGGCCATCTCGTGGCCCTCGGGCGTGCCCTGCTCCTCGTACCGCATGACCTCTTCGATCAACCCGGACATGCTCCCGAAGACGAGTTCCGTCTCCGAACCGAACCCGGCACTGCGGAAGAGGGCCTCGGCTTCATCCATGGAACTCTTGGCCTGACTCAGGAATGCAGCGACTACGCCTGCCCAGTAGCGTGCGGCATCGTCGGACTGCTGCAAGTACGCAAGCTGACTCTCGAGCTCATCAGCCGCGTAGACGTAGGCTGTGGCGCTCTCGCCCCACGACTCCGCGGCGGCTCCGAACCACTCCGCGGAGTTCGCGAAGCACTCGGTGAGATAGTCAGTCTGGCTCCCAGACGTCTCTTCGGCCTTTCCGAGGTCATACCATCCCATCGCGAAGCCCTCACGCTCCAGTGCGGTTTCGGCCGCGAGTTGTGCGAGAGCCTCATACTCCTGAGTCTGAAGTGAGCTGCCGCCCGCCGATGCTGCAACCAGAGTCACACACACAGCTGCAGCGAGAGCGAACCGCACAGCAGTCCGCCAGGTTTGGCCTGTTAAGGTGAGCCGATTGCCTCTCCTCATGCTGACCTCCTTAGTCATCTCTGATCGCCCAACAGGGCCGGGATCGACCGTGCTTCCAAGGTATTCAAGCAGAGCGGCTTCCGTCAAGTCTGTGTGTGAGGACAGCTGCGCGAGAAGAGGCATGATCAGCCGAAAGGCGGGTAGACGTGGCGCTCCCCGGATTGGGACCCGGAATCGGAGGACACAAACCACAATCAAGCGCGAGGAGCTTGTACCAGTCCGGGGGGCGCAGTATCAAGGCCCATACTGTGATGAGGAGGCCAGATGCCTCTGCGATGAGATCATCTCTTGGCTTGGATTGCTCGCAGCGTCGCTCCCGGACTGCCTCATCACATCACTCAACAAGGCGTTCGGCGAACGGACGCTTTCTTCTTCGATGGCGACCGGACGGAAGACGTGTGCGCCTGTCGGTTCGGCCAGTCCTGCTGTCCGACACCCTCGAACGGAGACTACTTCTCCTTCGAGACGTAGAGCACATTCCCTCTTGCCTGGGGGATCGCTCACGCTCCAACTTCTTCGCCTGGGCGTGCGGAACTCGGTATCAGCTCCAGCCATGGCGAGCGAGCCCCGCACTGCGCCCTGGACGTGCCCTACAAGGTCTACCCCAGCCCTTCGCTAGGGGGAATTCGGGTCGGGATCATCGAGGCGCCTCTCAAGGTCATCGTCTATGATGCTGAGCTGCTCAGCAATCCAGGCGGAGACTACGGGATCGTTGTAGTTCTCGTGGTCCTTGAATCTGTCCGCGGGCTTGGTGCTGGCAGTCCACCCAAGAAAGCGGGCTGTACGAACGTGATCGCTGTTCGCAGTCACGACGCTGATCGAAGCCTCTCCGAAGTCTACTGCGTCCTGCTCATTGTCGAGATACACATAGATGTGCCCAGAGTATGTGTATTGATACGTATACACCTGCGTGTAGTCGCTAATGATGCCGATGCCGTAGGCGGGCACCGCCCATACCTGTTCTCGTTCAAGAGAGACAGTCTCTGTGTCGCTGTAGAATCGCTCCTGGGTCGACGATTGCTGTTGCTCAATCTCTGCTGTCAAGGACGTGTTCGCTTCGAAGGCTCCAATGTCGATCCCGGCCGAAACCTCCACGCTGACCCTGCCTGAGAACATCGAGACGTGCTCCAGGGTGACGCTCGAGGCCTTCTCCCAGCTGAGTGATGATGTCAGGGACTCGCTCCATTCATTCGGCGAGTTGTTCGTTATCACATGCTTGTGGAGACTGCCTGTCAGAATCTCGTGTGACACAAGCTTCACTTCCGGCTCTCCATCGCCTTCTGCGTACTGAACTCCCGTTACGGGTCGCTTCGGACAGCCTGCGTCCTCTGACGTCCACGCGATGGTCTCGCTGTCCAGAGAGCCCTCATGAAGCTGTAGGAGTCCATTGTCGCAGAGCCGCAAGTAGTAGACGCCCTCTACCGAGTTGTTCTCATGGCCCTTGTCGCTTCTCCAGATGATCCCCTTCTCATCCTGTGAGGTGAAGCCCCAGATCGAGATGCAGCCGAACTTCGAGACGTGAAGATAGGCGGAATCGTAGGGGTTGTTGAAGTTGCTCGAGCCTTTGAGACTCCAGATCTCCTCTAGCTTGTTCTCCGGAAGATTGTACGGGCTGACGCCGTAGTAGAGCTGAAGATCACCATCGTCTGTCACGATCAGATGGAACACCCCGTTGTCCGAAGACAGCCAGTCGCCTGGCCGCAAGACATGGCGGTCGCTGACCGCCATCCAGGAGCCGTGGTGACTACTGCCAAGCACGGATACCGCGCAGCATGCAGTTGCCAGGATCACGAATAGGAACCTCTTCACAAGACCCTCCCTTGGTTGAGCTGGCGTCTATGCCAGAAAAGACGGAAACGAGTAAGAGAATAGCAGGAACTGGCAGGCAAGGCTAGTGCTCGCCGCGAACGGTTGTGGGGCCGCGAACCTGCTGAAGGAAACGTTGCTGGAAGTGAGTTGCCGCGCAAGCGGGAAGTGCAGCGATAGCTGAGACAGGGGCGTGGACGTCGCGAGTGCGGTCGGTTCTCGCTTTCGCTGCTTGCAGCGGCCAGGTTTTCCCCGGCGCTCTCGGTGAGCGGGTTGCACCGTCCCTGGAGGAGACAGGCCGCCTAAGGAGACTGGGAATGGAAAGACCGGGGACGATCCGGCTCCGCCAATCCTTCCGTAGGCTGTCTCTGCCAGTCAACGGCAATCACCAAGGCGAATCGATGCGAAAGCCGTATGGGGAATCCACTCCACATGTCGGAGGGGGAGGGAGCGGGCGATTGCGAGTCCTCTCCGGCAATGCCGAGGCCGCCTGCATGTCTTGGCCGGGTGCACTCCAACCTAGAAGGAAACTGACACCACGACCGTCAGGACGGTCTTTGGGTCGTCAGACCACTCGTACTTCAAGCTGCGGATCTTCAGGCCGTTGCCGAGAGAGAGCCCGTCGATGCTGACGGTCACGCTTTCCACGTCGGCGATGCCTCCGGTTGCGCCCCCGACGAGGTCGACAGTGAAGGCGAAACCTCCCGCGGTTCCACTCGCTGAGTAGGTCGTGCTGTCTTCTCTTGCGGTTACCGATAGTGTCGTGTTACGCACCTCGCAGGATGCCGTCACACCCGACAGCTTGACGTTGACGGGGCCACTACCCGACTTCTGAATGGTCAGGTCAGCACAGGACCGGATCGATCCGACAGTAGACTTGAACGTCGGGTGGACGGAGAGGGCCTTGGAGTGGCACGTGAGCGTGTAGGAAAGCGACAGGCTGAACATGCTGTTCGGTGGATGATGGGAAGCACTGATGTAGAGCTTCTCGAAGCCACCGGAGTCGAAAGTGACTGTTGTGGTGGGCTTCAAGCACAAGAACTTAGTTCCCGAAATGCTGAGACCTGTGCTGTCGTAGATGAAGGCGCACCCCGGATCGGAAGAGAAGTAGGTGTCGAGAACAAGTCTGCCAATCGGAGTC
>Ga0180435_10004561_pt1 | contig 13654 bp, 10 predicted proteins | sample SS_ome_3_FD_132467 | JGI IMG/M metagenome (GOLD analysis project Ga0180435, IMG submission 132467) | Hypersaline lake sediment archaeal communities from the Salton Sea, California, USA - SS_3_S_1 metaG | ecosystem: Environmental > Aquatic > Non-marine Saline and Alkaline > Hypersaline >... | reverse complement strand
GCAAGGAATTCCACCTCGACAGTATTAATATAATTTAGAGGGACCAATGACGAAAAAAATCTCAGTCGTTGAAAAAGTACACAGTGCCAATGATCAGCTGGCATTAGAAAACAAACAGCAGCTGGACCAAGCAGATTTATTCAGCCTCAACATTATGGCTTCCCCGGGTGCTGGTAAAACTTCTTTAATAGAAAAAACCCTGCCATTGCTGAAATCTGAATTCAAGATCGCAGCAATTGACGGCGATGTCGCCACCAGCATCGATGCGGACCGCGCAGCAGAAGCCGGCGCAACAGCAGTCCAGATAAACACCGGCGGTCAATGTCATATTGACGCTCATATGCTCCGGAATGCCCTGAGGGAACTGGATCTTGATGGGTTTGATCTGCTGCTGGTAGAAAATGTAGGGAACCTGATCTGCCCTGCCTCGTTCAAATTAGGCACAGACAAAAATGTATTGATCGCCTCCATCCCCGAGGGGGATGATAAACCTTATAAGTATCCTGCTATGTACCAGGACGTTGATGCACTGATCATCAATAAAATCGATCTGCTTCCTTATGTCAAATTTAATATGGATTACTTCCAAGAGGGTGTCCAGATGTTGAACCCGGACCTGATCACCTTCCCAATTTCCTGCACAACAGGAGAAGGTATTGATAAATGGGTCAATTGGGTCGTGGAACATATTAAGGAAAAGAAAGCCTCTTGATATGAGCCGACCATCTGCATATCGGATTCTCATTAATGGAATAGTTCAGGGGGTTGGTTTTCGCCCTTTCATCTACAATCTCGCAATCCGATATGAACTCCAGGGCTGGGTAAAAAATACATCCGGTGGCGTTGAGATTGAAGTAAGCGGATCCAAATCTGATCTGGATGACTTTATCTCCAGCATTTCTGACGAAGCTCCTCCCCTTTCTAATATCGAATCTCTAAAATCCGAGCCCATCCCAGCAGAAAGATATGAGGCATTTCAAATTCATCACTCAGAAGTTATTGAGGGAGCATTTCAACCCATATCTCCTGATGTAAGTATCTGCGACGATTGTCTCCGTGAATTATTTACAACTGATGATTTCCGGTATAGATATCCTTTCATCAACTGCACAAACTGCGGTCCCCGGTTCACCATCATCAAGGATATCCCTTATGATCGTCCCCAGACGACCATGGCTGGATTTGATCTATGTCCTACCTGCGAGCAAGAGTACAATGATCCCCTGGACCGTAGATTCCACGCCCAGCCCGTAGCCTGTCCTGAATGCGGTCCCGAGATTTGGTTGGAACTCAGCGCCCAACCGAAACCTGCCAGGGAAGGAACTGCGGACCAGGCGTTATTGCTGACGCAAAAATTACTTGCTGAGGGTAAGATCGGTGCGATAAAAGGGCTGGGAGGGTTTCATCTGGCCTGCGATGCAGAAAATTCAACCGCAGTCGAATTGCTCAGATCCAGAAAGAACAGGCCTTTCAAACCACTGGCTGTAATGATGCCTGATCTGGTAACCATCAGAAAACACTGCGAAGTTTCAAAGGAAGAAGAAGACCTTCTTATCTCTAGGCAGCGCCCAATATTGCTGCTTAATAAGAAACCAGGATCAACATTACCAATCTCCATCGCTCCTGGTCAAAATACAATCGGGGTGATGCTTCCCTATACACCTCTCCATTACCTTCTTTTTTCACACCAGGACCAGTTCCCTCATGCACCTTATTCTGTTTTAATTATGACCAGCGCTAATTTCAGCGGTAATCCTATTCTCACTCAAAATGAACAGGTACAAAATCTGTTAGGAAATATCGCTGATTTTTATTTACTTCATGACCGGGATATCCATGTTCATAATGATGATTCGGTTGCCCGAGTCGCAGATCCCTTCTCTGAAGAATTGAGGCAAATCTACCCAATCCGCAGATCCCGCGGCTATGCTCCCGAGCCAATCTCCTCACCAATCTCTGGAAGATCCATATTGGCCGGCGGCGCAGAACTAAAGAACACGTTTTGTCTGATCAAGGATCAATACGCTTTTCTCAGCCAACATATTGGTGATTTGAAGAATTTCGAAACCCTGTCCACTTATCAGGAAAGCATCACGCATTACGAATCTCTATTTCGGATCAAACCAGATCTTCTCGTTTACGATCTGCATCCTGATTACCTATCCACTCGATATATCCTTGAAAGAGCTGATAAGGAAAATTTACCAACCCTACCCGTCCAGCATCATCATGCTCATATCGCTGCCTGCTTGGCTGATAATAATTATCAATTAGAAGAGCCAGTAATTGGTATTTCTTTTGACGGCATAGGTTTCGGAGAAGATGGCAAGATCTGGGGAGGAGAATTCCTGATTGCAGATTATCATGGTTATTCCAGAGCAGGACATCTGGCATATTTCCCTCTACCAGGAGGTGATCTGGCAGTACAGGAACCCTGGAGAACAGCAGTTTCCTTATTAGATCTTGCCGATGTACCTCTCGATCCTGGATTATTCCCAATTACCTATGCGCAATCTTTACCTGAATCTATCCCTGGCACCCCTGCCCTGACTGTACTCGAAGGACAACTCAGAACAGGCACGAATGCACCACTGACTTCATCTATGGGCCGGTTGTTCGATGGGGTCGCTTCACTGCTTGGTATTTGCCACAAAATAAGCTACGAGGGCCAGGCTGCTATAGAATTGGAAGCCTTGGCAGATCCGGACGAACCCGCCTTGTATACAATTGACATCTCTGATGAGTGCATATTCCATCCCGGCCAGATGATTATTGAGATGCTATCAGATCTCAACCAGGGCTGCGATATTCCAATCATCTCTGCTCGTTTCCATAACACCATATCAGAACTTGTATTGGAAATGGCGCTTAGGTTGAAAGAGATCCACAATCTTAACCAGGTTGCCTTGAGCGGCGGAGTGTGGCAAAATATGAGCCTCTTAAGAAAATCATACAGGGCGCTGCAAAAAGCAGATTTTACTATTTTCGTCCACAAGCAAGTTCCCGCCAATGACGGTGGTCTTTCGTTGGGACAGGCAGTGATTGGACAAAGATTCATATCCAAATAAAGGAGCAGGAAATTATGTGTCTTGCCGTTCCAGGAAAAATTATCGAAATATATGAAAAACAAGAACTAAAGATGGCCAAGATGGATTTCAGCGGTGTCACCCGTGAAGCCTGCATAGAACACGTTCCAGAAGCAAAAGTGGGTGACTACGCCATCATCCACGTTGGTTTTGCCATCAGTCTTTTAAGTGAAGAAGAAGCCCAGGAATCAATCGATCTGCTTCGAGAGATCGTTGAAGCCGGTGAATTGGAAGGTGATGAGTCAGCATGAAATACCTTACCGAATACCGCAATGCCGAGTTGGTTCATGGAGTGATCGAAAAGATCAAAGATATTACTACCCAACATTGGACCTTAATGGAAATTTGCGGAGGTCAGACTCATTCCATCATTAAGAATGGGCTTGACCAACTGCTTCCGAGTGAGATCGAACTGGTGCATGGACCAGGATGCCCGGTATGTGTTACTCCCCTGGAACTGATTGATAAGGCTCTGGCGATTGCCGCAAAACCGGACGTTATTTTTACAAGCTATGGCGATATGCTGCGTGTTCCAGGTTCCCAGGCTGACCTGTTCTCTGTTCGAGCCCAGGGAGGCGATGTCCGGGTGGTTTACTCACCACTTGATGCCGTCAAGCTGGCCCAGGAAAATCCTGAAAAGGAAGTAGTTTTTTTTGCTATTGGCTTCGAAACAACCGCACCCGCTAATGTGATGAGCGTGCTCCACGCCCATCAATTGGGAATCGATAACTTCAGTATCCTGGTCTCACATGTAAGGGTACCGCAAGCAATAGAAGCCATCCTCAGTTCACCCCATAACCGGGTCCAGGGCTTCCTGGCAGCTGGCCATGTTTGCGCAGTGATGGGATACTGGGAATATATCCCCCTGGCTGAAAAATATAACATCCCAATGACCATTACAGGTTTTGAGCCGCTGGACATCGTCCAGGGAATATTGACTACCGTCGAATCCCTCGAAGCTGGTACCCACGACGTAAATAATGCCTATATCCGGGCAGTAACTGAAAAAGGGAATCAGAGCGCCCAGGCCGTGATCAATAAAGTATTTGAAGAATGTGATAGAAAATGGCGCGGTATCGGGCTCATACCCGGCAGTGGTTGGCGCCTGAAACATGCATATAGCAAATACGATGCAGAGAAACGATTCCAGGTAGAAACCATCCAGGCAGAAGAATCCCCTCTCTGTATATCAGGGCTGGTACTGCAAGGTTTGAAAAAACCAGATCAATGCGAAGCGTTTGGCACAATATGCACACCTGAGAATCCATTGGGTGCAACCATGGTTTCAGACGAAGGCGCCTGCGCTGCGTACTATCGCTACCGGACCCAGACACCAGATTCCCGGGAGATAGGCTCATGACAAAAAAGACTCCTACGATTGAAAGTCCAATTTGCGCTATACCCCGGAAGCATTCCGATAAGATCGTCCAGGGCCACGGCAGTGGTGGAAAGATGATGGCCGATCTCATCAAAGATGTCTTCTACCCTCCACTGGCCAATGCGGCCCTTCTGGCTGGAGATGACGCAGGAGTTGTTGAGATCAGTGAAGGGGTTCATTTAGCCATAAGCACGGACGCGCATGTAGTTTCCCCCCTATTCTTTCCAGGTGGGGACATTGGCAAACTATCCGTATGCGGCACAGTAAATGACGTTGCTATGGTTGGCGCAAAACCGCTTTATCTATCGGCCAGCTTTATCCTGGAAGAGGGGCTGGACATCAGCATCCTTGAAAAGGTTGTCAACTCCATGAAAGAAGCTGCTGATGAAGCTGATGTGCAGATCATTTGCGGAGACACCAAGGTTGTTGCCCACGGAGAAGCAGACGGTCTATATATTTCCACAACTGGCGTAGGTTTGCTGGAACCAGGACTTACTATCGGTGGAAGCCAGGCCAAACCTGGAGACCAGGTGATTGTCTCGGGCAGCTTGGGGGATCACGGCATCGCAGTCCTCGAAGCCCGAGGGGATTTGGGTTTTGAGACCAAATTGGAAAGCGATATTGCTCCCTTGAACCATCTGATCCGAGCCATGCTCTCCGTAAGCAATGAGATCCATGTTCTGAGGGATCCCACACGCGGTGGAGCAGCCTCTGCGCTAAATGAAATCGCCAATCAATCCCAGGTTGGCATACTTCTGAACGAGGGTTCTATTCCAGTTAAACCAGCTGTCGCAGCAGCTTGCGAGATGCTGGGTTTTGATCCGCTGTATATCGCCAATGAAGGTAAACTAATTGCTGTAGTTGGTCCAGAAGATGCGCCCCGGATACTCGATGTAATGCGGAAAACGAAGTATGGTAAAGAAGCCGTTGTGATCGGTCAGATTGAAGAAAGTCCACCAGGGCGGCTTCTGTTAAAGACTGGACTAGGCTCAACCAGAATTGTTGATCTACTGGCTGGCGAAATGTTGCCCAGGATCTGTTGACACCTTCCTGTTAAATCCCTTACAATATCAACAAGGCTCTCATCAAACTCCTTTCACTGCAAAACCGGGAAAGGAGTTTTCTGTTATCAACAGGAAACCGCTTATGATCTCTAATTCGGCCTATCCAGTATTGCTGTTATGTGGAAGTGATCCGAATCGTAGAGAATTGATGAAAGTACTTGATCCGGATGAATTGCTTCCATCCAAGGCACTGCTACCAATGGCAGGAAAACGCGTTCTTGATTGGCAGCTTGACGCTATGATCAAATCACATGATATCAGTGATATATATATCATTGGACTCAGCCCAGAAGAATTTCCTTCTGATCATGATCTCAAATATATCCAACATGAGCGAAATTCCTCGATTCTGGAAAAGATCAAATACGGCAGTCTATTTATACAAAAGGCATATCCTGATCTAGACCATACCATCGTCTGTTCAGGTGATGCACCCGGGGTGACAACCTCATCTATAAATCAATTTTTCGAAATATTTCGCCAGAATTTGGATGCCGACTTTCTGATTGGAGTAGTTCCCGAAGACATTACGTTGAAATTCTTTCCCAATCATCGTCGCGTGATCGGGAAATTTAGGGATCGGAGCATCTATCCCGGCGAGATGTATGTATTCCGACATGGGATCGTTCCCACGATAGAAGACGAGATCCTCCAGATGACGTTAACAAGGAGACAGTTTGACCGCCAGAAAGACACTTCTAAACTGATCCCTGTTCTAAAGTACTTAGGTAGAAAACCAAGTCTCTGGTTCTTGATCATTAAATACAGCTTAGGCTTATTATCAATATCTGAACTCGAATCCATTCTATCAAGGGTTTACAGCCTCAAAATGAAAACTATAATAATCCCGGATCCCGGATTTGGGATGGACCTAGACCTTCCCGAAGACTACGAAAGCATCACAGAATATATAAAAATGACTAAAGTCCACATCTGATCGGAATAATTTATCCCCATTCCGGTTCTTTATCATTCTTTTTTCATCTTTTTTGATTATTCTCATGAAGAACATACTAATATATTGTGATGAATATCCTTCTGAGAAGAAATCTCACGAGAGAGGGCATTTCTGGTTGATTGACAACAGAATCACACCACGTTAAAATCAAAGGGTAGAAAAGCAATAAGAATTACATATAATTGAGCTCCTTAATAACTGAACCTAACCTTATTTATAAGATTCAGTGGGCCCTAATACCATCACTACAACCGCCCCTCAGATCCTGAACCTTGGCGGTTGTCTCTCAAATAGCAGATTGTTACACTTCATTTCGTCTGGCTCTTGCATCATTCTTACATCGCTCCCACAAGAGCCAGATTGCATGAAATGGCAGTCCATTATCAGTTGAAAGTTAACATTGCAGCCTTCACTTCCGATCCAGTAAGTTATTAATCGTGGAATATCAGGGAGAACACTCAATGTCGTCTTCAACACTTCAGACCAACCCAAATGGAAAACCAGTTGGAGCAGTGATGGTTGTCGGTGGGGGAATTGCAGGGATGCAAGCTTCCCTGGACTTGGCCGATCAGGGATATAAAGTCTATCTGATTGAAAAAGAAACTGCCATTGGTGGGAAAATGGCGCAACTAGATAAAACATTCCCCACTAATGACTGCGCGATGTGTACGATCTCTCCCAAACTCGTGGAGACTGGCCGGCACCCAAATATCGAAATAATCACTGGTTCTGAGGTTGTTGATGTTGCCGGGAAAGTAGGAGATTTTTCCGCCCGGATCCAAATAGCTCCGCGCTATATTGATCTTGATGACTGTGTGGCTTGCAACGATTGTGTTGATGTCTGCCCGGTTGACGTGATCGATGTCTTTAATGAAAACCTTGTCCAGCGCCACGCAGTATATAAGCAATATCCCCAGGCCGTTCCTAATGCATATGCCATCACTAAAGCCGGGATCGCCCCCTGCCGGGACGCCTGCCCTGCCAGTCAACGCGCCCAGGGCTATATCGCACTGATACGGGAAGGACGTTGGGAGGATGCTCATCGTGTGATCAAGATGGACAATCCCTTCCCCGGAATTTGCGGCCGGATCTGCAACCATCGATGTGAGACTGTTTGTAACCGCGGAAAATTGGATGAACCCATCAATATCCGTGCTCTGAAAAGATTCATTACTGATGAAATCTATAAACAGCCCCGAGAGGAGATCACTCCTGCTGAAATCACCCGCCCAGATGATCGGATAGCCATCATCGGTGCCGGACCTTGTGGGTTAACTGCTGCCCAGGACCTGATCCAGAGCGGCTTTCCGGTTACAGTGTTTGAAGCCATGCCAGTCGCTGGTGGTATGCTCCGCTTGGGTGTACCTGAGTATCGTTTGCCAACAGAGATCATAGAGCGCGAGGTACAAGATATTGTTGATCTTGGCGTTGATCTAAAACTGAATCACAGGATCGACGATCTGGACGCATTATTCACTCAAGGTTTTAAAGCAGTATTGATCGCAGTCGGCGCTCACGAGGGAATCCGGCTGCCAATACCAGGAGCCAACCTTGAAGGAGTTATCATAAACACTCGTTTCCTGCGCGATGTCCGTTTGGGAAAATACGAGGATGGAACTTCTGATGCTCCCCCACTCGGGGATAGGATCCTGGTTCTTGGTGGCGGGAACGTCGCCATCGACTGCGCTCGAACCGCTGTGCGATTGGGCAAAGAGGTCCATTTAGCATGTCTGGAAAGCCGACCTGATATGCCTGCTCACGATTGGGAAATTCAAGCCGCCCAGGACGAAGGTGTTCATGTATATCCATCCCAATCCTTTGAACGCATCCTCGGAACAGACGAGGATCGTGTCCGCGGCATGGAATTAATGGAAGTGTCCAGTTTCAGCTTTGATGACAGCGGCGGACTACATGTCGAAAAAGTTTCAGGTTCTAATCACATAATCGATTGTGACACTGTAATCTTCTCTGTTGGTCAGCGGGCAGGATTGGCATTCATCCCTGATGATGCTGGTGTTGGTATAACCAATAAACAAACTATTGCCATTAACCCCAACACCCTTGCAGCCACAAAAGAAGGTGTCTTTGCTGCTGGCGATAGTGTATCCGGTACAGCTTTTGTTATTGAGTCTGTTGCGAGCGGCCACCAAGTCGCCAGCTCAATAATGCGTTATCTAATGGGAGAAGATCTAGAGCCGCCTCCTGGCCCCGATCTCCCGGTTGTTGAACTTTCAGAACAGGAACTACAAGAACGTGTTGCCCGAGGTGAAATTTCCTTTCAACCGCGAGTACCCCTCCCCGAACTGACTATTGAGGATCGCATATCTTGTTTTGCGGAAGTAGAAGTCGGTTACGATGAAGAATCAGCCCGGGCAGAAGCTTCCCGCTGCCTGGCTTGCGGGATTTGTTCTGAGTGTATGTCCTGTGTATTTGCCTGCGGTAAAGACGCCATTCGCCATGATATGGTCGGTTCAGAAAGAAATCTGAACGTCGGTGCGATCATTTTAGCTCCGGGATTCCAAACCTATCAAGCGGAATTATCACAGGAATATGGCTTTGGCAGATTCCCCAACGTAGTGACATCTCTCCAATATGAGCGTATGCTCTCTGCCAGTGGGCCAACAGATGGCCATGTCCGGCGCCCATCGGATAATACCAGCCCCAAGCGTGTTGCTTTCCTGCAGTGTATTGGCAGTCGAGATCAGAACCATGATTATTGTTCTGCGGTTTGTTGTATGTATGCCGCCAAAGAAGCTATCATGACCATCGAACATGCCCAGGCAGAAGAACGAACCCATCCCGGAAGTGGTGATGTATACTGCCAGGTATTCTTTATTGATTCCAGGGCTTACAGCAAAGGTTATGAAGAATATTACCGGCGAGCTGAGAAGAAATACGGTGTTGTCTATACGCGCTGCCGGATCAGTGAAGTAAAACAAAATCCAGAAAACCATAACCTGATCCTGCGTTATAGTTCACCCTATGAAAACCAGGCTGTCCCACAAGAAGATGAGTTTGATATGGTCGTGCTCTCAGTGGGTATGGAAATTTCTGATTCCGTCCAGGATCTGGGCCGCCAGTTAGGCATCGAACTGGATGAGTATGGTTTCTGCCATACCACACTCTTTGATCCGCTGCAGACCTCACGAGACGGTTTATATGTAGCAGGTCCATTCCGGGAGCCGAAAGATATTCCGGAATCTGTGACAGAAGGAAGTGGTGCCGCGGCCAAAGCCGCCCAACAACTCTCCCCCGCAAGGCACTCTCTGGCCACTGTACGTGAATATCCAACTGAGCGGTCTGTTGCTGAAGAGGAGACACGCATCGGTGTATTTGTATGCCATTGCGGAAGCAATATCGGCGGATATCTTGATGTGCCGCAAGTGGCTGAGTATGCTAAATCGCTGCCCCATGTCGTGTATGCAGAAGATAACTTGTATACCTGTTCCCAGGATACCGTAGCCCATATCATCGAAAAGACCAAGGAATTAGATCTAAATCGAGTCGTCGTTTCCTCATGCACACCAATCACACATGAACCCTTGTTCCAGGATGCCATCCGTCAGGCAGGTTTAAACCCCCACCTCTTTGAAATGGCTAATATCCGCAACCAATGTTCCTGGGTTCACTCCAGTGATTGGGATACCGCTACAGCCAAAGCTAAAACCCTGACCAGAATGGCGATTGCAAAAGCAGATAAACTTGATCCGCTCGAGATCTACGAGGTCCCAGTCATTCATGAAGCATTAGTCATTGGTGGTGGAGCAGCAGGAATGAATGCTGCCCTAAACCTGGCTGGACAGGGTTTTCCAGTTCACATTATCGAAAGGAAACCCGAACTTGGAGGAAATCTAAACAAGCTGCATTATTTCTCTGCTATAAAGGATGCGCCCATCCTGACCAGCCCCAAGGAATACCTCGCTGACCTAATCCATCAGCTCGATGAACACCCGTTGATCACAACTCACTTGAACGCCGAACTGCTTGAAACAGACGGTTTCAAAGGCAATTTCTCTTCAACGATCCAAAAGGACGACGAGGTGATCACCATTAAACACGGTGCGATCATCATTGCCACTGGCGGCGTTGAGTATAAGGGAGAGGAATACGAATACGGAAAATCAGATCGAATAAAAACCCAACAGGAATTCGAAAGTTTCCTCGCAAAATATATCCCGGGAGGAAATGGGAAAGAACCATCCCAACCTCTACCTGATCGAGTAATGATGATCCAATGCGTGGGTCCGTCTGAAAAATACTGCAGTCGGATTTGTTGCACAACTGCTCTAAAAAATGCACTAAAACTTAAAGAACTTAAACCAGAGATCGATATCACTATCTTGAACCGGGATATCCGCACCTACGGATTCAAGGAACGTCTCTACACAGAAGCCAGGGAACTAGGGATCAGGTTCATCCATTTTGAGTTCGAACAAAAACCAGAAGTTTCCTTGAATGAGGATCATTCTGTCTCTGTTAAAATACTCGAACCCATCCTGCAAAGAGTGGTTGATCTCCCGACCGATATGCTGATCCTGTCCAATCCTATCGTACCTGACCCGGGAACCAAGAATCTAGCCAACCTGCTGAAATGTTCAACGGATATGGATGGTTTCTTCATGGAAGCCCATGTCAAATTGCGCCCGGTTGATTTTGCTGCAGACGGAATATTCATGGCAGGGCTTGCCCACTATCCAAAATTCCTCGATGAGACCATTGCCCAATCACTTGCTGCATCATCCAGGGCAGCCCGGGTCCTGTCTCAAGAGAAGATCCTTACCAACTCCCGAGTCGCCCAGGTAGATCCTGCCAAATGCGTCGGCTGCCTGACCTGCGTTCGGATCTGCCCTTACAACGTTCCAAGGATCACAAACGAAGTTGATGGTGTCGGAGGCATAGTAGGTGCCGCTTTCATTGAGGCCGCAGTATGCCACGGCTGTGGATCCTGCGCCTCAGAATGCCCAGCCCAGGCTATCCAGATCCGACACAGTACTGATATCCAAACATTAGAGAAGATCAACGCCCTGCTCATACAGGTCGAACAAGGATAAAACGGATATGACGGAAGATAAATTCAATCCCGAGATCATCGCATTTTGTTGTCACTACTGCGCTTATGCAGCCGCAGATCTTGCGGGCTCTATGCGTCTCGATTATCCAGCATCGATAAAAGTTGTAGAGATGCCTTGTACGGGGAAAGTTGACCCCATTTACATCCTCCAAGCTCTGGAAGATGGGGCTGACGGAGTCCTGGTTGCAGGCTGACTGCCCGGCGACTGCCATTACCTGGAAGGTAATCTCCAAGCCAGAAGAAGAATAGAACACGTTCGAGATTTATTGGGTAAAATAGGACTAGAAGATCAGCGGATCCAGATGATCAACGTATCAGCTGCAATGGGGGGACAATTTGCCTGGTCCGCTGCAGAATTCACTGAAGAAATTAGGCGACTGGGACCAAATCCTATCAAAGACTCCTGACATCGCGCCGTCACTGATTCCTCTATACAGAACACAAGGATAGTCTCACTGGAGGACAGTATGCAAGACCAACCAAGTATCCTGATCGTGGATGACGATCCCGATATCCTTGATGGCATCCTGATGATCCTTGAATCAAAGGATTATACACTCAGGACAGCCCGGGATGGCGTTCAGTGCCTGGAACAGCTCTCAGAAGAGGTACCAGATTTACTGATCCTTGACCTGCTGATGCCCCGCATGGACGGATGGGGAGTGATCCGAAAAGTCCGAAATGACCCACGTTATGCCAAAATGCCCATAATGATCCTGACGACGGTAATCGAGGATGCTAGCCGACGTAGATATGAATTGGAAACCGGACATTCCATGGATATCCAGGCATATACTGAGAAACCCGCTAAACCCGCGGAACTATTGGGACAAGTTGAAGAATTACTGCAATGGAAGAAATAAACAACTCCCTTTCCCTGGTCGCCGATCGCCTGAGAAACTCAGAGGTGTTTTTTAATTTGCCAGATAAAGACCTGCTGTCGATCGCAAAATTCTGTCAGGAAGAAGTCTATCAAGATGGACAGGTGATCTTTGTAGAAGGTGAACCCGCCTCTAAATTGCTTGTCGTTGAACGGGGCAAACTAGCCATCGAAAAGAAGATCCAATTGGGTCGGCATTCAACACCCAGAAACGCTACCATTGCCTATGTCAATCCCAACCAGGTGGCTGGTTTTTCCGCGATTGCTTTGCCACACAAGCATTCGGGAACAATTACAGCTCTTGAGCCCACTCGCGTCTGCGCAGTTGACGGTGAAAAACTAAGAGAATATCTGGACAGCCACCCTGATGCAGGTTACAAGGTCATCAGCGCTATAACCAGCCTGGTAAGGGGTAGATACCAGGCAGCTACCAATACTCTCACATATTTTTTGTCTATTGTTTCCCACGAACTCCGCACACCCTTGGCTGCTGTAGAAAATTACCTGAGAACTATCCTGGAAGGATTTGCGGGGGATGTCAATCAAAAACAGGAAAGAATGTTAAAGCGCTGTGTGATTCGGGTGACGGATCTATCCGCCTTGATCAGCGATGTTGTTGACCTGGCCCGTATGCGTCCAGAACAAATCCAGGCTGATTTTGAATGGTTCGACCCTGGTGAGGTCGGACGGGAATCGATCGAGGATAGCCGGTTGGCAGCAACTGAAAAGAATATCGAGATCCGTATTCAACCTCCTGAAAAGTTCGAACCTATTGTAGGTGGCCGGAGAAGAATGCGGCAGGTTTTAACCAATTTACTAAATAATGCGATTAAATTTTCACCCCCGGATGCCACAGTATTCTTCAGAGCCTGGTATGAAGACAACCAGCTCGTATTTGAAATTGAAGATAGCGGACCAGGCATTCCTCCAGAGGATCTAGAATACATCTTCACAGATTTTTTCAGGGCCAGTAATGTGGGAGATTCTCCAGGAGCCGGGTTAGGTTTATCAATTGCGAAGAAAATCATGGACGCTCATAATGGGAACATCATCGTTAAAAACTTGATTGATGATGATGGCAATATTAATGGCAGTTTATTTTCCGTTCAAATTCCACGAAACTTGAACACACCTGAAATGCGCAGAAATGAATGGACGTCAATCGATAGTAACAAAGATTAAAATCAGACTCTGAAAAGTTGAGTGAAACTAATGGG
>Ga0180435_10004560_pt1 | contig 13654 bp, 14 predicted proteins | sample SS_ome_3_FD_132467 | JGI IMG/M metagenome (GOLD analysis project Ga0180435, IMG submission 132467) | Hypersaline lake sediment archaeal communities from the Salton Sea, California, USA - SS_3_S_1 metaG | ecosystem: Environmental > Aquatic > Non-marine Saline and Alkaline > Hypersaline >... | reverse complement strand
TGATGCCGATGCATAAGGCCAATATGGGAACAATGCGACTCATATAGTTAGGTCCAAATTAATACGTAAACGTGCCGACTAACATGACACGAAGATCATCGTCAAAATAAGGGTCGGAACTGTAATCGCCGGACAGACTAAACTTGAACCGGTCCGCAATTAATTCCTTGCCACATCCCAGTGAGTAAAACAGGGATCTGTCTTGGCCATAGATTTCTTCCTGATAATTGACAACCAGCAATTCACTGCTGATAAACCAGCTTTCGAGGAATTCAAATGGCGCATCCCAGTAAAGATATCCTCGATATAACGTATATCTATCATAATCGGATTCACCGATCATGGAACCGGCTTCAAGACCATATTGGGTTGCACTGTCTGTTTTCACATTCAAAAGGGCGGCATAGTACTGACTGTTTTCGGATCGCTGGTCATATTCATATTGCTTCAGTCTTAAACCGAGTTCCAGGTTGAAGGCAATTTGCCAGATCAAATCAGCACCCATAATGGTCAGTTCTTCTTCAGTTTCTTGAAGATATTGAAAGAGTTGTGATCCCATTTGGTTATCATCGAAAAAATCGTCATATTGAATCATTTGAAATGATGGATTTAGCAGTAGTGGGCCCATGTACATATCGGCTTCATAGGTATGTTCCCGCCAGCCATCGGTTTCGTGATTCCAGCTCGAGAGACCGTAGACGGACAGAAATCTGGTCAGGAATATGGATGAATCCATGCCGGAAGTATTCTCCACGGTCGTATCATCGTCTGAGATATATTTGTGGGAAACTCCGAATTCAGTGGATGGGTTGAAAGTGATCGCCAGGCGACCTCCGATGATGCCGTCACCTGATCGGCCATTATCTTCTTCGTAGGCTGTTGGAATACCGCCAAATGCATTCAGCCGAACATAGTCTCCAGCCAAACCACCAACACCGAGCCCGTCAAAACTATCGTTAACCACGCCGGCGAATAGGTGTTGGCGTCCCACCTTTATATTATAGGTTTCGGTCGCTGGCGTATAGTCAATATACCCGTAGAGCAATTCGCCATCACTATCTTTTTCAAAATAATCGCCATCACCCAGATCTGCCCGGGCCCATCCGTGAAGATGCATGGAGAATCCAATCTTTTCAATATCGCCGTAATCAATGCTGATATACTCATATATAGGTAGAACTTGAAGACTATCACCGGATTGGTTTTCCCGTTCGAAAGCACGGAATATGGTATCACTGGTGAATTCAAACACTGCATTATTTGCACCAGAAATGTAAGGAAACAAAATCAGGAGTGAAAAGATTGTGACTGTTTTTAGGGTTTGAAACATGGTTGCCGGTCAATTTCATAGAATGACAGCATTGTCCTGACCTCAATTACAAACGCAGATATGGTTTTTTTTGCAATAGAGGTAGTCGCAATCCCCGAAAAAGAATTGCTACCACAAAGTACCATGTGAAAATCAGCAATGCAACAATCTAATCGGATTGATTGCCTTGGGCATCATCCCCTGGTCCTGGCGCAGTCTCGGCGCCATGTTCATTCTGATTTTTGTCACCACCGGCATACACCGGCGCCATAGCCACGCTCATAAAAAGAATTAAAGAAACCAGAACTGTAAATACTTTGTGCATGTCTTCTCCTTTCTGCATTGTGAGGGCGTTTAGCAAAGAAATTAGTTTGGGGTCTGGTAACAAGCTTCTCCTACCAATCTTCAAACATTTCATTCTTTTAAACGATCGACGTCATTTAAAGTTACAGAAGAAAATATTTTTTTGATCTGTTGCCTCAAGATATAAGGTGTTTTAACCAAGGCGGAGGGGGGATCATATCCCTCTTGATTATCGTTTTAAAGTGCGTCAACATCCATATGCCTGCATCCACTTGCGATCAGGAAGGAGGCAAACTTGCATTTTTTGTAACCTTTTAGCGGTAAATACGTTTAGTTATTAAACGTGGGACAATTCAGAAACTTCTATAGAAAACACCGGGATCGGCTTTTTGCATACTTGATGCGCAATACAGGAGACTACCACCTGTCGAGCGACATCTTGCAGGAGAGTTTTACGCGGTATCTGGAAAAATATAGTGAAGAAACTTTAAGTACGACTTTGCTGTATACCATAGCCAGGAGTGTATTAATAGACAACTACCGCAAAAATAAACATGATGTGCAGCTGAACACGGAGCCCGGCAACCCGCAGATCAATCCAGAGCAACACTTCATGGTGCGGGAAGACTACCGAATGGTTCTGGCCGCTCTGCAGAAACTTTCGCCGGAGGAACGGGATGCGCTGTCACTGACCGTCAGCAGTAACCTCACTTACCGGGAGATCGCCCGGATCACTGGAACCAGCGAAGGCAACATCAAAGTTAGGATTCATCGCGCTCGATTGAAACTAAAGAAATTAATGGCTGAGGATGAGCAATGAAATCAGTTTTGATAAGTGGTTTTTTAGATGACGAGCTTAACCTGGACGAGAAGATCGAGTTCGTTGAAACCGTACACGATCAGGTGCAATTTAAAGATAAAGCAGTGGACCTGTTGCACCAGGAAAAACTGATTTGTGGCGAGGTTGTCGACCGCATACCGGCCGTGGTTTTCCAAGATAAACACCGGTTTAGGATTCCATTTTGGCGGCCCTTGGGAGCCTTTGCAGCAGGCCTGGCCGCCGCTGTGCTGCTCATGTTTCTAATATTGGATCAGCCGAAGGACCCCCTTTCAACAACACATCGGTTTGTCTTGTATCAGCCTGAGGTAAAAAAGGTCGAAATTACCGGCAGTTTTATAGGATGGTCTGCCGTACCCATGAAAAAAAGCGGCACGAGTGGATATTGGGAAGCAGTTCTGGAAATACCGCCCGGTGAACACCGGATATGTTACATCATTGAAGAGAGTAGGCGGATCCCCGACCCAACGATTCCCTTACGCGAGAAAGATGATTTTGGCGGCGAAAACTCGATTTTAGCTGTAAATCTAAAGACATGATCATACGGAACCTTCAGCTGGTGTTAGCTATTATATGTATTGTCGGATGTACGGCAACCCACTATCACAGGCGACAGTCGGACCATGTGAATTTCTATCTCAAGGCACCTGAGGCTCACGAAGTGGCGTTCGTCAGTTCCTTGAATGCGTTCAACCCCCAGGTGGCCAAAATAACAGAAGGGGCGCTTTGGGTCGTAACAGTGGCGGCCCATGCTGAGTTCAGTTATTTTTATATCGTGGACGGGGTGACACATGTGCCTGAATGCAGATTTTACGAAAATGACGACTTCGGATCGCGAAATTGCGTTTATGTTCCCGAATAAAATCGTTGCACGCGTTTAAAAATCGCGACCGAGACTTTCAGTAAGAAATTAAGGTCGAAAACAGGTCGCACTGCAGCTGTAAAATCAACTTAATAAAGGTTTTCAATTATGACCCTTTCAATACCCAATCTAATTCGAACAGGTGTGGCATTTCATCGAAAAGTCATCTTTATCATGCTAGTGCTCCTGATATCTGCTGAGGCGGCCATGAGCGATGACATCGATGACAATCTGCCGGTGGATACCCCCGTGGTCGTTAAAGCCAGTATCCGCCAGGCCATCCAAAACGGCATGGAATCCCAGTCGCTTATCGCGATCACCAGAACCTTGCTGCAGCATCGATTCGACGAATTGCAGATTCAAACGGTCCATGCCCTCCTGGTGGATGCCAGTACCGTCGGCATGCCTGTAAAACCGCTCATGAACAAAGCCCATGAAGGCATGGCCAAAAACATGCCGCCATCCATGATTATCAATGCCATGCAAGTGGTCCAGGCAAGAAATTTGTTCGCCTATAAGCAGGCTGCAATGATCACCGAACAGCCCAGCCAGAAGCAGGTTCTGGGGCAGTTGCTCACAGCCAGTCTTGCCGCGGGATTGTCCATAAAAGATGCCGGCAAAATTATCGGTGAGCTCCAACAACATGACGATTCTCGAAAACCCGAGATGTCGTATAAATTAGCATTGGAAAGCTTTCAATCGGCTCGTGATATCTCACGTCTGGGTGTATCCTCCGAGGCCGTCACAGGGATTGTCGCCCAGGCCTTATCCAAAGGATATAGTTATGAAGATATGCAATCCCTGCGCAATTCATTTATGATGCAATCACAGCATGCCGCACCACAAGAAATAGCCAACGCATTTGCAGAGGCTATGCAAGCCGGTAAAGGCCCTCAGGATGATGCGACATCGCCCGGCGGTCCACCAGGGGATTCCGGACAGGGCGGTACGGGTTCCGGTAGCGGTTCCGGAGGCGGTTCTGGTAGCAGTGGGGGCGCTGGCAGCGGATCCGGCAACAGTGGCGGGGGCGCTAGTAGCTCTGGCGGCAACGGAGGCTCCGGCAGTGGCTCCGGAGGTGGCGGTGGTCCAGGCAGCGCCCAGTAATTCAAACAATTTAATAAGATATGTCGCTAGAAAAAATCCTTGTAACCTTTTCTCTACCTGTCCGTTTAATAAACAAAACACAATCGCAGTCAAGTGTATCTGCAGAAGATGAACACTGCGTCTCATCACAAAACGAAAATCGGCTCATAGTTTAACCACCAGTTTAAATCTAAGAGAAAAGGATGGGTAGAAATGAAATCAAAATTAGTCAATCAGCTCGTGTGTTGTTCGGGAATCCTGTTTATGACTTTTCCAGCCTGGAGTGCTGTTCCGTCGACTTGGCTCGAGGATACAGGTCACCATTACCAGCTGCTATCGGAAACCGATGAAATTAACCTGCTGGATAAAAATACCATGATGCTGGCCAAAGGCGGCAACGGCGGTGCCGGTGAAGGTGGTGGCCAAGGTGGAAATGGCGGCAGCGGTGGCAGCGGCGGTGCCGGTGAAGGTGGTGGCCAAGGTGGAAATGGCGGCAGCGGTGGCAGCGGCGGTGCCGGTGAAGGCGGTGGCCAAGGTGGAAATGGCGGCAGCGGCGGCAACGGTGGTGCCGGTGAAGGTGGCAATGGAACAGGTTCCGGTACACAGTCGCAGCATCAAGTCCGAACCCAAACTCAGTCTCAAACGCAATTACAGAACCAGGAGCAAACCCAGACTCAAGCCAAGACCCAGGCCATGGTTCAAAAAGCCAGTGGTCACGGTAAGGATGAAAGTGATGGCAGCAATGCTGTCCGGTAATTTGAATTTAAAAAAGGGGAAAAGACAGGGGGTGCCTTCAGCACCCTCTTTCTATCTGGTAAATCAGATCAAAATGATATACAAACCTGAATGATTATGGATGCCTGTCGGTACTTCTATTTTACGAATTCTTAGTATGCACCACAAGCTCTATCGAGCTGATGAATACCAGAATGAGGGCAAGAATCCAAAGAAACAGATGACCTCGAAATGGGATCGTCATATTTCCAAAAACAAGCCAGATCATCAATACAATACCACCTGACAGATTGATCACGACAGCGCCACCCAATCCCAAACCAGTCCAACCGATTTGCTCCTTAAAATATTCAATTGTTAACGCAATTCCTATTCCAAATAGCACAGCTCCCAGTATATTTGGATAGAATGCATTTTCAACAACGGGAACACCCATCATTTCAGCAACAAAAGGATAAAACAAACATAGGACTCCTAATAAATAGTTAATAAAAGCATCTAATAATAGTAAAATGGAAACGGATCTCATTTGCGTTTTCCTCAATAAATAATGGATGGTATTTCGCAGTTACTGATTAGAATAATTGCATTATAGACAGAATGAAAACATTTAACCAAATAATTATTATAAAACTTAAAGCGTTAAGCAATGAAAACATTTGTTTTGAGGGACGTCCTTGATTTTCTATACTTAGATAAAGAAAGTACAAAAAATAAAGGACGTCCCTCAAATTTATTTTCTTTTATATGGATCCAAGGATAATGAGGTTTCTTATTGATACGGCCATATCAACTTGATATTCTAGGTCAGTGTTTAAACCCAGATGAAGTTCATTAACGTTTTTCCAATAACTATTTGCCGATACCCACCTAAATTTGATAAATATATGTCGATATGGAAAAGGAGGAAACGCATAAGCTAATCTTCGGTGTGGATGTTGGGTCTGTTGCGGTTGCCATTGCTGCAACAACTCCTGATAAAGAAGTTCTATGGACCCGCTATGCTTTTCACCATGGCAACTTGCCCCTAACCCTCACATCACTTCTGGCCGACATCGATTTGTCCCAGGTTGGTCACGTTGCGGCCACCACCTCAGCGCCAAGCATCCTTTACGCTTCCGTGCGATACGACAACCGCATCGCAGTTACGACGGCGGCTCGTCATTTTCATGCCAAGGTGGGTTCTGTTCTGATTGTGGGGGGTGAGAAATTTGGTTTGGTTCGCTTTGATGATCAGGGAAATTATCTGGGCTACCGAACCAACACATCCTGTGCCGCCGGTACGGGCAGTTTTCTGGACCAGCAGGCCGGTCGCTTGAGCCTAGCGGATGTGGCTGAGCTGGGTCGCATTGCCCATGCCAACGATGGAAGGATTCCTAAGATTGCATCGCGGTGTGCCGTTTTTGCCAAAACGGACCTGGTCCATGCCCAGCAGGAAGGCTACACCTTGGCGGAAATCTGCGACGGACTTTGTCAGGGTTTGGCCCGAAATATTGTGGATACGCTCTTTGTGGGGGAAGCACCCGAGGGCCCCATTATTTTTTGTGGCGGTGTTTCCCGGAATCAGGCCGTCGTGGCGCATATTCAGGCCCTGGTGGGTTTGGATATTCTGCCCGAGTATTCATATTATGGGGCCATTGGTGCCGCTTTGAATATGATCGATACGGCTGCCGGCCTACCAGAGATGCAGATTACCCAAATCGATGAACTCCTGGTTCATGAAGACGAAGAACTTACCTATTTTCATGAACCGCTGGCATTGCAGTTGTCCGGCTATCCAGATTTTAAAAGCCGAAAGCAATATCTGTTTCAGTCCAAGCTGGATGAATTTTCCGTGCCGGTTGAAGTGGATGTTTATGCGGATATTGATTCTATTTCAGATAACCAAAGTCGCTTGCGAGCCTACCTGGGGATCGACATCGGATCCACCAGCACCAAAGCCGTGATCACCGACACCCACGGCCGGGTTGTCGCTGGATTTTACACCCGGACGTCCGGGCGGCCGGTGAATGCCGTGCAAAACTTGTTTGCCGCGATCGTGGACATGCTCACAAATACCAATGTGCAATTGCATATTTTGGGGGCTGGCACGACCGGATCCGGGCGTAAATTTACGGGCCGCATCTTCGGTGCCGATCTGGTGGTGGACGAGATTACAGCGCATGCCCGGGCAGCGGTTGAAATTAATCCCCGGGTTGACACCATTATTGAAATCGGTGGTCAGGACAGCAAGTTCACAACGCTCAAAGACGGCAGTGTGACATTTTCGGTGATGAATACGGTATGTGCCGCCGGTACCGGCAGCTTTATCGAAGAACAGGCCCAAAAACTGGGTTGTCCCCTGACGGAATATGCGGATCGAGCCGCGGGTCGCCAATCCCCGTTAACCAGCGATCGGTGTACCGTTTTTATGGAAAGGGATATCAATACCTACCTGGGGCGGGGTTATCAGAAAGAGGATGTGCTGGCATCTGTTCTGCACGCCATTCGTGAAAATTACCTTACCAAGGTGGCCATCGAAAACAATATTGGTGACACCATTCTGTTTCAGAGAGCAACGGCCAAAAACCGGGCGCTTGTGGCGGCATTTGAACAGCGCCTGCAAAAGCCGATTCATGTGTCACCATTCTGTCATCTTTCAGGCGCACTGGGGGTTACCTTGAAACTGGCGGATGTCCAGGTAACAACCACCCGTTTCAAGGGACTGGGTCTCTATCAAAAAGAGATTCCAATCCAATCGGAGGTTTGCGAGATCTGCAGCAACCACTGCAAATTGACGGTTGCCGATGTTGATGGTGAGAAAACAGCGTATGGCTTTTTGTGTGGTAGAGACTATGATACGCGGCATAAAGTCAATAACAATGTGTCGGGTTTCGATTTGCTTAAAGAGAGAAAACGGTTGTTCTCGATTCCAAAGAGAATCAAGAATCCGAATGCAGCTACAATCGGCATTCCTGCGGTGCTGCACCTCCAGGAAGATCTGGAATTTTGGCAGCTCTTTTTTCATGAATTAGGGATCGATACGGTTACAAGTGCGGATTTTCCGTATGGCCTCAGGGATGGTAAGCATATCGCCGGTGCGGAATTTTGTGCGCCCATGGCCGCCATGCACGGCCATGTTCGATATCTAAGCGGTAAGGCAGACCATATGTTTATGCCTTTTTACCTGGATTACGGGCCCCGGCGTCAGCAGCACCGCAGGCAGTATTGCTATTATACCCAATATGCGCCCGCCTTGGGCTCCTTTATCAAAGATCCGGATAAACCGACGAAAAAATCCCAGGATTACTTTTTAACCCCCCTGGTTTATTACCTATATGGCAAGTTTCATTCGCGGTTTCAATTATTCAAGATGGTTCGGACCATATCCGGGCAAAAAACCGGATTTTCAAAGGTGTCGGCAGCCTTTGAGCGGGCATTAAGATTTAAACAGAGCAGGCAGCAGGCCCTCAAAAGGATGTACCTGCAGAAAACAGATTCCGACAGGAATCTCCACGTGGTGCTATTGGGAAGACCTTACACGGTGCTCTCAAAACATATGAATAAAGGGATTCCGAATATCTTCAGCGCCCTGGGCATCAAGACCTTTTATCAGGACATGATCTCTGTCACGGACCATGCAGCCGCTTCCATCGACTCGTTGCTTTCTCAGGTGCATTGGCATTATGCGGCCGAGATTCTCAAAGCTGCCGCCCAGATTGCCATCAATCCGAATGCCTATGCGGTGTTGGTCACATCTTTTAAATGCAGTCCCGATTCCTTTGTGGCTGAATATTTCAAACAAATTATGGAGCGGCATGCCAAGCCGTATTTAATCTTACAGCTTGATGAGCATGATTCAACTGTCGGCTACGAAACCCGCATTGAGGCAGCCGTACAATCATTTCAGAATCACCATGGTTCCGGAAAGAAGGTGAAAACGCCGGTTGCCATGCGGCCATTTCGTAAATCCACCCATATGGATCTGACCGGCAGAAGCCTGATGCTGCCGAATTGGGGAGACATAAGCCAGCGTTTGGTGGTGGCCAGCCTAAGGCGTGAAGGGATTGATGCGTACCTGTTGGAAGAGCGGCGTGTCAGCATCCAGAAAAGCCTGCGCCATAATACCGGCCAGTGTACTCCGGTAAACATTGTGGCTCAAGAATTTATCGATACCGTTCAGCGGCTGGGCCTGGACCCCTCGCATTGCGTTCTCTGGATGATCCGCTCGGCCATGCCGTGTAATCTGGGAATTTTGCCGATGCACCTCAAGCATCTGCTGGAAAAGCATGGCCATGGATTCGAAGATGCCGAAGTGTATCCGGGGGTCATGTCCTTTGCCGATATTTCCATGAAATTGCCCATCAGTATCTATTTTGCCTATATGTTTGGTGGTTTCCTGCACAAGATGGGATGCGCAATTCGACCTTATGAAAGAAATCCGGGAGAAACGGATAGGGTGCTTGAGCAGGGCCTGGGAATTATGGAAAACGCGTTTTTGGGGAAAAGCTCCAGAGAGAAAGCCCTGGAAAGGGTCGTGCAGCGACTGGCGGCCATAGAAACCATCGAACCGGACCTCAATCCACGGCCCAAGGTGGCCATATTCGGAGATCTGTATGCACGCGATAATGCCGTGTGCAACCAGAAACTGGTTCACCAGATTGAGTCCTGGGGGGGGCAGGTGGTGACCACACCCTACAGCTCCTATGTCAAAATGATCGCCAAACCCTATCTCCGCAAGTGGTTTGTGGAGGGCAATTTTCTGGTTGTGCTCTCCTCCAAGGCCATGATAACGGCCGTGACGCATCTGGAAAAACGGTATCAAAAATATTTCAAATTGATTTTGAAGGAATCAGAACCCTCATATGATGACCCGCCCGAGGAAATTCTATCTCAATACAATCTACGCATCGAGCATACGGGTGAATCCATGGAAAATGTCATCAAGATTCATTACCTTTTGAAAAATCAACCCGACATTGCTCTGTTTGTACAGACCAGTCCGGCTTTTTGCTGTCCGTCGCTCGTGACTGAAGCCATGGCAAAAGAGATAGAAAAGAATACCGGGGTTCCGATTGTGTCCATTACCTATGACGGGACTGAGAGCAATAAAAACGAGGTCATTATTCCATATCTGAAATTTTTGCCGAAACCTCAGAGTTGCAGCGCCGGGGTAAAACTCGCATAAAGTTTTGAGCATTTAAACCTCAACGTTGCAAAATTCTGAGGGCTTCAGAGTCAAGACGTCTTTGGGTGAAGTCGTAGTTTTTTACTTCGAACCCTCAGCAACACAGAATCTGAAGTCCTCAGGCTTTCCCGAAGGGTAAACAACATGGCAAAATAGATACTATCCTTCTTGTCCCGTCGTAGCTCGAAGAGCGAAGTCGGAAGAATTCACCAGGAGTTGCATCCAGGAAGCGCGATTGTTGACATGATATTTCATATAATAACAATTAATTATCAATACCTTGCCATGTTGTTTATGGAACTATGAGGTTAAGGAGGATTCATGAGTAAATGGCAAAAAACAGGCTGTGTACTGTGCGCCCAAAACTGCGGTTTGGAGGTCCTGATTGAAAACGGGCGTATGCAAAAAGTACGACCGGACAAAGATAACGTCCGCAGCCAGGGATATGCCTGTCGCAAGGGTTTGAATGTCATATACCACCAGTATCCGGCCGACCGGTTAACCACTCCGCTCAAACGTACAGGAGATAAATTCGAGCCCATCGCATGGGAACAGGCCATTGCCGAAATTGCCGCCCGGCTTCAGGACCTCATGTCCCAATACGGTCCCCGAAGCTTGGCCTATATGGGTGGCAGCGCTCAGGGCGGCAATATGGAAGCTGCCTTCGGTCTGGGCGTGCTACGGGGCCTGGGATCTCAGTATTATTACAGTTCAGCCGGTCAGGAGTTTTCCGGGTCCTGGTGGGTATTTGGTCGTATGTTGGGAAAACAGTATAATGTGGCCATACCGGATGAACACGCTGCCGAAATGCTGGTGGGTTGGGGCTGGAATGGTATGCAGAGCCACCAGATGCCACGTGCGCCCATTACGCTGAAAGCTTTCAGCAAAGATCCGCAAAGGCAATTGGTGGTCATCGATCCCCGCCGCAGTGAAACCGCCGCCATCGCTGATATTCACCTGGCTGTCCGCCCCGGAACCGATGCACTCCTGGCCAAAGCCATGATTGCCTTAATTCTGAAAGCGGGCTGGCAGGATCAAGACTATCTGGATAAGCATGTGGTTGGCTGGGATAAGATCCGACCCTGGTTCGAGGGGTTTGATGTAGGTGCAGCCCTGACTGTCTGCGAGCTCGCGGATGAACAGGTTCGTGAAGTCTGTCGATTGATGACAACCCGGCGCTGGTGCATTCACCCGGATTTGGGCATCTACATGGGGCGCCACAGCACGCTGAATTCCTACCTCATTTGTACCCTGGGCGCCGTATGCGGAATATTTGGCGTACGGGGCGGCAACATCATTCCCGCTATGGTCATGCCCATGGGTTTCCATGCCGATGAACGCAATCCCAAGGTCTGGCACACGCGGGCCACCGACATGCCGCCGGTTGCAGCCGGATCGTTTCCGCCGGCGGTTATGCCGGAAGAGATCCTAAGCGACCACCCCGAAAGAATACGGGCCGTGCTGGTGAGTGCCTGCAACCCGCTAAGGGCCTATCCGGATACCAAGGCCTATGAGGCCGCTTTCTCCAAATTGGACCTGTTGGTGGTCAATGATATGGTTATGAGCGAGACCGCACGTCTGGCCCATTATGTATTGCCCTGCCGAACGTTCTATGAATCCTGGGATGGTACCTTCTTCCCCTGGACTTACCCGGAAGTCTATTTCCAATTGCGGCGACCGGTGGTGGACCCGCCTGGGAACAGCCTGGAAGCCTCTCAGATTTTTACCCGACTGGCGGATGAGCTCGGTTTGATCCCAAAAATTCCGGACGCCCTCCAGGAAGCTTCCAAGGGAGATCGACTCTCCTTTGGGCTCAAATTGATGGAATTTGGTTCACAGGTTCCAGAGGCCATGCCGCGCATGCCCTTTATACTTGCCCAGACATTGGGGCGAGTGTGGGATAGTGCTGCCAAGGCCGGTTTGTGGGGATTACTCATGACCGCTCCCAAAACATTTCAAGAAAATGCAGTCCGGGCCGGTTTCAAGCCAGGCCTGGACCAGGGGGATCGCATTTTTCAGGCGCTGCTGGATAATCCGCAAGGGATCTGGGTCGGCAAGGCTGATGCGGATAAACCCATGGACGGCATCAAGACCGAATCCGGCAAAATTGAGGTGTTGATACCCGAATTAGAGCAGGGCGTTTTGGACCTGTCACCTGAAATTGAAGCCCAGGATCTGGAGATGCCCGAGGGCTTTCCGCTGGTCCTCAACGCCGGTAGACACATGAAATACAATATCAACACCCTTATGCGCAATCCAGAATGGAACCAGGGCAAACGGGCTTGCACCATCGCCATCAGCCCTGCCGATGCCGGGAATCTGAACTTGGAAGATGGTCAGAATGTCCGCATTACCACCGAAGCCGGCAGTGCGGTGGGTGAATTGGAGGTGAGCGATGAGGTCCGTAATGGAATGGTTTTGCTACCGCATGGCTTCGGACTGATTTATGAAGATCAGGTATACGGCATCAATGCCAATTTTCTAACCAAGAATACCCATCGCGATCCACTTGGGACGCCGATTCATCGCTTTGTGCCGTGCCGAATTGAAGCAGCACCCTAAGCGAAAAGCATTCAGCAATAAGGCGTAAGCTGCTAATCGCTTGAAGCTGAATGCCGATTGCATTAAAAGTCAATCTTGATAGCTCCGCAAATAGAATCATGCTTGATTGAATGTTTATTGGTTTTAAGACTTGCTCATGTCTCAGTCACAACCAACCCAATTTATCCGCATCCATGAAATTGGCACAAATAGCGAAACAAATAGGAAATACAAAAAGCTACAAAATATAGCCCGTCTATCTTGATGCCGTTGTTATGTTACGGGACTATTTTCGGACACTGTCTTAGAAGCTTGAGCCGGAATAATTCGTTGCTCAATATCAGGCCAAATTTTGCGTTTCATCATTCGCAAATCATATTCAGTCTGTAAATTCAGCCAAAACCGAGCTTCGACACCAAAGTAGCGCTGCAATCTTAAGGCGGTATCGGTGGTAATGGATCGTTTCCCGTTAACAATCTCGCTAATTCTATTGGGAGGAACAGAAAGGTCACGTGAGAGCTTATTAATGCTGATACCTAAAGGTTCCATAAAGTCTTCACGCAGGATTTCACCTGGTTTAATCGGATCAAAAAGTTTGCTAGCGCTCATGTCAATACCTCAATGATAATCTACAATTTCAAAATTAAATGCATTCCCCTCATGCCATTCAAAACAGACACACCATTGTTTGTTAATGCTAATGGCGAATTGCTCCTTCCGATCTCCTTTGAGAGCGTGAAATTTATTTCCTGGATTAAGCATTAAGGCGTTCAGACTAGGAGCGGCATGAAGCACCATAAGCCTTTTTCTCGCTTG
>Ga0180435_10004559_pt1 | contig 13655 bp, 10 predicted proteins | sample SS_ome_3_FD_132467 | JGI IMG/M metagenome (GOLD analysis project Ga0180435, IMG submission 132467) | Hypersaline lake sediment archaeal communities from the Salton Sea, California, USA - SS_3_S_1 metaG | ecosystem: Environmental > Aquatic > Non-marine Saline and Alkaline > Hypersaline >... | reverse complement strand
GGGGCAGGGTGCGCAGGTCGTCCGAGGTCTTCACGCCTCCAGCCTACCGCGCCGCGGCGCGCGTCACGCGTCTGCGACGATCCGCCGCACCGCGTCGCCCGCGCGCACGACGCCGGGCTCGACGATCCGCGCGTTGACGCCGCGCAGGTTGAGCGCGCGCCCCTCGTCCGAGTTCACGAAGCGCAGCGCGTCCTTGCCGAAGCGCCGGGCGAACTTCGCGCAGCCGGTGTGCGGCAGCGCGGTGACCTCCACCACGGCCGTGCCGATGGCCAGACGGGTCCCCGCCGGACAGTTCGCGTCGGACAGGTCCAGGTCCACGAAGAACTGGTCGCCCGCGATCGGCCAGGCCTCGCGCTCGCCGCAGATGAGTCGCGCCGAGCGCGCGTTCATCAGCGTGAGCTGCGCGTCGCGCTTCGCCGCACCGTCGGGCGAGCTCGAACTCCCGCGCGGCTTCCAGTTGTCGCCGACGAGCCCGACCTCGAGGTCGAGCTCGGCCTCCTCCACCACCTCGCGCCGATCCACGCCGGGCCGACGCGCGATGAGCTCGACGACGCCCACCTCGCGCGGCGCGCCGCGCACCTCGTCGAGACCGGCGTTCAGAGCGTCGAGAGGAAGAGCGAGGCCGGTGGCCTCGGTGACGTCGAAGGTGGCGTGATCCGTCATCGGTTCGGTGAGAGGGTCATCGTGCCGAGGTCCGCGACCTCGTCGATCAGACCCTCCGGCACGGTGAAGGCGAAGGTGAGGCGCTCCGTCCCTCGCGCGTCATCCCGCGAGTCCAGGACGTAGGTCGCACCCGGGACGAGGCCGTCGACCTCGAACACGCCGGAGGCGTCGCGTTCGACTCGACGATCGGGTGCAGCCCCGACGCTCGCCGATTCGGCCAGGGCACGGATCGCGTCGAGGTCCCAGGGGCCCCAGACGAACAGTTCGTCGAAGCTCCGCGCCCCATCGGACTCGACCTCGAAGCGAACGGTTCGAGTCGGACGCATATCGACGCGCACCTCGCCGGAGGTCACCTCCGAAGCGTGAACGTGACCCACGAGCGAAGCACCGCCCGCGCCCTCGAGCCACAGGCTCATGCGCCCCCAACCGCCCCGATCCAGCTCGATCCACGCGGTTCGAGCGTCGATCCACTCGAGACGCCGACCGTGGGCGTTCCCGCGACTCGACGATCCGCGTCGAACGCGCTCGATGTCGAGGCGGACCTCGGAGCCGGTCGCGCTCGGATCGCTACCGGCGGGGAACACGAAGGAGATTCGAACCTTCGGGTGATCGGCCAGGTCGGTCGGATCCGGCACGATCCGAACGCGTTCCGTTCGCCCACACTGGAGGGTCACCGGCTCGTCGAAACCGTCCGGCTCCGCACGCAGGTCGAGCAGTGGAGCACGAACGTGGGAGGTCACCCGTGCGCGCGCATCATGGACGGAGACCCGTGCGCCCGAAGGGAGACCGGAGACGATCTGTCGACCCGGACCCGGAGCGTTCAGGGAGAAGCGCTGCACCCTTCCGGCCGAACGCACCGTGAGGCGGAACAACACGTCGTGTACGGGACGGAAGCGACGTTCGAGGTTCGTGAAGCAGCTCGGGTCGACGAAGACCTCGAGTGCGGTACCGCTCGCCACGGCGTCCACGAACCGGTCCGCCGGAACGTTCGTTCGCGCGCCGTCCGGCTCGTAGCCGACGAACACGTGCCGTCGCACGTCCGCCTCGTTCCAGCTCGCGAGCAGGTAGCCGTCGGCGGCATCACCGGCATCGAGTTCGATCACCGCGCCCGACACGCCCATGGCGCGACCCGCCCGCGCGCGCGACCCCGCGTGGTCCACGAGTCCGTGGTCCGTCCGGTCGCCGACCTGGATCTCGGCGTAGGAAGCGAGGCTCCAACCGGTCCGCGATGAGCGGGCTTCTGCGGGGAGTTCGACGACGACGCGTCGCTGTGCGTCGCGCGGTTCCCAGGCCGCGAGCACGGACCGTGCTTCGCCGTCGCCGTCGATGCTGACGACGTTCGACAACGACCAACGCACCATGAGGTCGCGATAGAAGAGCCTCCAATCGTGCACCATCGTGGCCCGGTCCCCGATCCCGGCGTGCTCGTGCTCGATCGAACCGATCAGTCGCACGTAGCTCCGCTCGCCCGGAGAGCGGACATGGGGAACGACGACTTCGTCGTGCGGTCGGAATCGCGGTCGCGCGCGTTCGCGCCGCAGGAGCGGTCGAACGGACCACGACTCGACGTCCGACGCGAGGTCTCGGAGCGCCCCGACGAGACGGGGTGCGAGCGAAGGAGCACTGTCGCGACCCCGATCGACGTCGAGGAAGGCCTTGCGCAGGAGCGCGAAGTCGTCGCCACCGATCAGGGCACACCGATCGAGCCGTTCGCTCTGGGTCGCGACGACGAGTTCGCTCGAACCAGCACCGGTCGGCACACGAGCATCGAGAACCACCGGGAGCTCGATGAGCATCAGGCCCGGAGAGAACCGCGAGTGGACCGCGGTGTCCACGAGCGCGTAGTGCCAGCCGCCGTTGTGCGAATGGCCCTCGTCCTCGACGGCGAGCACCAGGTACTCGGCGCACGGCAAGGCGATCCGACCGACCCCGTCCGACTCGCCCTCGCCGAATGTGCCGCTGTCGAGATCGAGCCAAAGGACGTCCGTTCGACGACGCTCCTCGGTCCATTCGGCGACGCCCGCGAGCGCGATCAGACACCGAACCAGCTCGCCGTCCGCCACCGCCGCCTCGGTGCGCTCGAGGAACGAATCCGTGCCCTCGCCCGAGGTGGACTCGACGGGCGAACAGCCGGCTAGGCCGACCGCGGTGAATGCGACGAAGAAGACAACGAGCGTGCGAGCGAGCATGGCACAGGTTCTACCAGACCCGCTGCTCCGGCACTTCCGATCAGCGGTCCGCGCCGCGCTCAGCCGCGCTTGACCTCGAGGCCGCCCATCAGCGCGAGGCCGACGAGCCTCAGGCAGGGTCGCGGCACGCCGCTCGGGTGACCCGCGGCGCCGGCCTGCACGGAATCCGAACCGCCCTGCGCCGAATCCGAACCGCCCTGCGCCGAATCCGAACCGGCCTTCACCGACACGCCGCCCATGAACGGCGTCACGCGGTTCTCCACGTCCCAGTGCTCGGGCACCACGACGGCGCCGCCGCCCATCACAGCGAGCACGTCGAGCGTCGCTGTCTCACCAGGCTCCAGTAGCGCCTCGCGCAGGTCGAGTTCGAAGCCGCCCATCACGGCCGTCGCGTCGCCGCCGTTGAACGGTCGCGGCCCGAAGCTCGTCTCCTCTCCCGACCAGATGTTGAAGATGCGCACGCGACCCGGCTTCGCGCCCGCCTCCACCTCGTGGCCGTACGCGCGCGCGAGCACGAACCCGCCGAGGAGCAGCGCGCCGAACGCGATCACGACGGAGCCGATGCCGTCGGCGCCGGCCGGTCCGTAACGACCGATGCCGCTCGCGACCGCGACCGTCGCCGCAAGTCCGAGCGCCGCGAGGCACAGGCCGATCACCTTCGCGAGCGGGCGGTCGCCGAAGACCACCTGCAGGAGGCCGAGGACGCCGACGCCGATCGGCAGCCACACGTGGCGCTCGAGCTCGTCGACGAAGTGGCCGGTCGTCGCCGCCACACCGACGGCGCCGCCGCCCAACACGAGGGCGCCGAACAGGATGCGCGGCGTGAGGACGGCGCGGACGGACACCGGGCCGCGCGCAGCCTGGTCGTGGGGGTCGAGCATGGGAGCGTGGGTGGGAGGCGGCCCTCGCGCGGGGCCGGGGCGAGTGTTGGGAGCCGCGCGGACCCGATTTCACTCGAAGTCGTGCGACGCCGCGTCGCCGGGTCCGTCGCCAGCTCCGAATCGCGTCGAGGCGACCCGCGTCAGGGCGAGGCGCGTGAGCGGCGGCCCGACGAGCTCGAAGATCGCGGTCGAGCCCAACACGACGGGCAGGACCACGCTCGCGAGCTCCGGGCGCGCCTGGGTCAGCGCCAGCGTCATGCCGATCGCGACGCCGGCCTGGGGCAGCAACGCGGGCCCGATCCAACGGCGCTCGACCGGCGCGAGCTCGGCGAGCCGCCCGCCGACCGCGCCGCCGACGAGGCGACCGAGGAAGCGCAGGACGAGGTAGCCCGCGCCGATCCAGCCCGCCGCCGCGAGTGCGTCGAACTCGAGCGAGGCTCCGGCCAGCAGGAAGAACAGCGCGACGAACGGCCACTCGATGCCTTCGATCGCGGCGAAAGGGCGCGTGTGGTGCCGCGCGAGGTTCGCGACGACCGCGCCGAGCACCACCGCGGCGAGCAGGTGCGACACGCCGAGCCACAGCGCGAGGCCGCCGCACACGAGCACGCCCGACAGGGCTTCGACCTGCGTCGGTTCGCCGGGATCGAGACGACCGGACACGAAGGCCATCGGCACGCCGACCGCGACGCCGACGAGCGCGGCGCCGAGGACCTCCCACGCGCCGTGCGACAGCGCCGCGCCGAGCTCGACACCGTTCGGTCCGGGCAGAGCGGCGAGCACGAGCCCGAACAGGACGAGCCCCCACACGTCGTCCACGGCGACGACGCCGAGCAGCGTGCGCGGGAAGGAGCGCCGCGGCAGGCCGTCATCGAGCGGCTCGCTCTCGCGCACGACCTCGGCGGTCGCCGCCGGCGCGGTCGACGTCGCCACGGTGGCGAGGACGAGTGCGACGGTCGCGTCGACACCGAACGCGAGCAGCCCGGCGAACACGACCGTCGCCGTCGCGAGCGTCACCGCGACGGAGATCACGACCACCCGCCGACCGTGCAGCACGAGCTCGGCCTTCGTCAGTCCGCCGCCGACGAGGAAGCCGACCATCGTGAGCGCGATCGTCGCGACGATCTCGAACCAATCGCGCCCCAGGTCCCCCACCAGGTCGAGAGCCTGCGGGCCGACCGCGACCCCGAGCAGCATGAGCAGCGTGACGCGCGGCAGGGGTGTGCGGCGACCGAGCAGGTTGGCGACGAGGGCGCACAGGCCCAGGACGCCGAGCGTGAGGAGGATGCGGGCGATCGGATCCATCGCGTGTTCGATCGAAGAACGATCGCATCGCCGACCCTCGCGCTGCAAGATCGCGGGCGATCCGATCCACACCGACGCGACGAACGACACCGATGAACGACACCGCCGACGAGAAGGGCGCCAAGCGAGCCTACAAGCAGCACCTGCGGGCGCTCCAGATCCAGCTCGTGCGCCTGCAGCGCGCCGTGATCGAGAGCGGCTCCAAGCTCCTCGTCGTGCTCGAGGGTCGCGACAGCGCCGGCAAGGACGGGACGATCAAGCGCCTGACCGCGCACCTGAGTCCGCGCGAGACCCGCATCGTGGCGCTCGGCAAGCCCAGCGAACGCGATCGTTCGTCCTGGTACTTCCAGCGCTGGGTCCCGCACCTGCCCGCCGGCGAGGAGCTCGTCGTGTTCAACCGCTCCTGGTACAACCGCGCCGGCGTCGAACGCGTCATGGGCTTCTGCACCGAGGACGAGGTGCGCGAGTTCTTCGAAGTGGTCGTCCCCTTCGAACGCATGCTCGTCGACTCGGGCATCCAGCTGTTCAAGTACTACCTCGACATCGGCCGGGACGAGCAGTCGCGCCGCATGGCCGAGCGTCGCGATGACCCGCTCAAGCAGTGGAAGGTGAGCCCGATCGACGCGGTCGCGGTCGAACGCTTCGACGACTACACCGCGGCGCGCGACGACATGCTCGTGCACACGCATCGCGAGGCGACGCCGTGGACGATCGTGCGCGCGAACGACAAGCGCGCCGCCCGGCTGGCGGTCATCGCGGACCTCCTCGAGCGCGCGAGCGTCCCGGGCGAGGACCTCGCGCTCGACGGCCTCGCGCCCGACCGCGGCGTGGTCTTCGAGTACGAGACGAGCGCACTCACGGACGGGCGCCTCGAGCGCTGAGGTCGGACCCCGTCCCCCGCATCCGGCGCCGGGGCGGGGCCGAACTCCCGCCCATGGGGACGACGACCAGCGACCGCCCTGGACACGCGAACGATCGGCGCGGCGACGACGTCGTGCTGGTCACCGGCGCGACCGGCTACGTGGGCGGTCGCCTCGTCCCGCGCCTGCTCGAAGCGGGCTGGCGCGTGCGCGTCCTGGCCCGTTCGCGCGCGAAGGTGCGCACGCGTCCGTGGAGCAGCGATCCGGGCGTGGAGATCGTCGAGGGCGACCTCGAGTCGGCGGAGATCACGCACCGCGCGCTCGACGGGTGTCGCTACGCCTACTACCTCGTGCACTCGATGGAGGTGGCCGGCAGCGACTACGGCGAGCGCGACCGACGCCTGGCCGCCACCTTCGCCGAGCAGGCCACCGCCACCGGCGTCGAGCGCATCGTCTACCTCGGCGGCCTCGGTGAGACGGGCGCGGACCTGTCGGAGCACCTGGGCTCGCGCCGCGAGGTCGAAGAGGTCCTGCGCAGCGGAAGCGCGCCGGTCACCGTGCTGCGCGCGGCGATGATCATCGGCTCGGGCTCGGCGTCGTTCGAGATCCTGCGCTACCTCGTCGAACACCTGCCGGTCATGGTCACGCCGCGCTGGGTGTCGACGCGTTGCCAGCCGATCGCCGTGCGCAACGTCCTGCGCTACCTCGTCGACTGCCTCGACACGCCCGAGACCATCGGCGCGACGCTCGACATCGGCGGTCCCGAGGTCCTCACCTATCGCGAGATGATGCAGCGCATGGCCGAGGTGCGCGGACTCGGTCGCCGCGTGATCGTGCCCGTCCCGGTCCTGACGCCACGCCTGTCGAGTCTGTGGATCCACCTCGTCACGCCGATGAGCCGGCGCATGGCGCGGCCGCTCGCCGAGGGCCTGCGCAACGAGGTCGTGTGCCGCGACGCCCGCGCGGCGCGCCTCATGCCCCAGGAGCTGCTCGACGTGCGCGAGTCGATGCGCCGCGCGCTCGCCAACCTCGAGGCCGCGAACGTCGAGACGACCTGGAGCGACGCGGGCCCGGTGCCCGGCGATCCGGACTGGTCGGGCGGCAACGCCTACGCGGACACCTGGTCGGTCGTGGTCGAAGCGCCGAGCGCGGCCGTGTACGACGCCGTGTGCCGCATCGGCGGCGGCAACGGTTGGTACGGGGCGCAGTGGCTGTGGATCCTGCGCGGTCTCGCCGATCGGCTCGTCGGCGGTCCGGGGCTGCGACGCGGACGGCGCGACCCGGAGTCCGTCGAGTACGGCGACGCGCTCGACTTCTGGCGCGTGACGCGCGCGGAGAGGCCGCGCGAGCTCGCGCTGCGCGCCGAGATGAGGCTGCCGGGCGAGGCCGAACTGGCCTTCCGCGTCGAGCCGCTCGCCGGCGACACGCCCGATCCGGAGCGCTGTCGCCTCACGCAGACGGCGCGCTTCGTGCCGCGCGGACTCCTGGGGCTCGCGTACTGGTACGCGGTCCTTCCGTTCCACGCCTTCGTGTTCCGCGGGATGCTCGCGGGCATCCGCACGGCGGCCGAGACCGCGGTCGGCCGCGAGCGAACCTCCGACCACCCGCTCCACCACCGCACCTGGCGCGGCGCCGACGAACAGGCGCGCGCCGTGGCGGCGTCCGCGCCCGCGCGCGAGAACGGGCGGAGCGCCTAGCGACCGGTCGTCGCGTTCGGATCGCGCGCCGGCCCGACCTCGACGAGCACCGCGCGCGCGTCGGACCCAGCGCCGACGAGGTCGAGCTCGGTGCCCGCGGACGGCGACTCGACCCACAGGGCGCAGCCCGTCCCGAGCTCGTAGGGCTCCTCCTCGTCGCTGACCCGCACGACGAGCGTGCTGCCCGCGACGACGAGCACGAGGTCGCGCGCGTCCGCGAACGACTCGCGCCAGCGCCGCCGGCCCAGGCGCACGAGGTCGACCTCGGCCCGACAGCGGCGAGGATCGAACGCGACGACGAGCGCGCGGGCGTCGTCGCCGAGCTGGCGGCCGGCGCGCGGAGCAGCGCCCGAGAGCTCCTCGACGCGTTCGGGTCCCGACGCATCGGCCCCGGCCCCGCCCTCGAGCACGACCCGCAGGACGACGAGGTCCGGCGCGTGCGCGCGAGCCGGTGCACCGCGGGCGATCTCGACGACCCAGCGCCCGCTCGCGTCGTCGCGCTGCGCGAGCTCGCCGACCGCGTCGCGCGCGCCCTCGATGTGCCAGACCTCGGTCACGCGACGAGCCTAGCCCGGAGGAGCGCCGAACGACGCGCGCCGTCGCACCTCTCGCGCCGAACCACTGCGCCGATCCACCGCCCGAAAACACCGCACGGACCCACCGCACGGACTCACCGCACGGACTCACCGCGCCGAGACTCAGCCGCGAGACCCACGACCGATAGGCGTCCGCGCTACTCGCGCGCCCGCTCGCGCCGCATGCGGTCGTCGACGACGCACACGATCTCACGGCGTACCTCCTCCCGGTCGCGCGTGCGCTCGTCGAGCTCGCTCGCCGCCTTCGCGTCGCCCGCGGCGTCCGTCCAGTCGACCGCACGGCGGACGAACCGCTCGAGGAACGGCCCCGACTCGCGGTCGTACGATCGGCGTCCGAGCGGGCGATCGATGAGCCTCGGCTTCTCGTTCGGGCACCCGTTCGTGCAGGTGCCCCAGTTGTGCGGGTGGTCCGATCGTGCAGGAGGTGCCAGTCGTGATCGAGGACCCGGTTCGTGATCGAGACCCGGTTCGTGATCGAGAGCCGGTTCGTGATCGAGAGCCGGTTCGTGATCGAGAGCCGGTGCGGACGGCGCAGCGGCGCCCCTCTCGGCGGGCGTCGCGCGCCGCCGGTGCGCGGAGCCCACTGTGCCGCGCGCTTCACCGGTGAACGCGACGCTTTCGCCCGGCCGACCCCACGCACTCCCGCTGCGGACACCCGCGTGGCCGACGACGCCCCGCGCGGGCCCCTCAGGGCGCGAGCGGGGCCCGCGCCACGAAGGTGCGCCCGGGGTCCCCGGTCCGCGCGGTGACCGCCAGCACGGCCAGGCTCGGCTCCACCTCGCCGCGGAAGACCTCCGCGCCGTTCAAGGACACGACCACTTCGCGATCGAGGTCGACCACGCCGTCCGACAGCTGGACGCAGAGCCCGGTCGCATCACCTTCCACGCGCACGTCGATCGCGTTCGCCTCGCGATCGAGGCGGGCGTCGACGATCGCGTTGACGCGCGGTGCCTCCCACCACAGCCAGTAGAAGTCGCGCTTCCACGCGAGCGTCGGTTGCCAGACGACGCGATCGGGGTGCGGTTCGCGCTCGAAGTCGATCACCTTCTCGAGCAGCGCCTTCGTGCCGCCCGGCGGGAGGTCGTGGCCGCGCCCGTCGACGCGCCAGTACTCGTAGTCGTAGCCGCCCCAGCGCTCGGCCGCCTTGCCGAGCTCCTCGACCGCCGTGTCGTTCGCGATCGGCGGCACGTTGCGGTCGTCGCCCGACTGGTAGACGCGCACGGGGACGTTGCGCAGGTTCGGGATCACGCCCTCGATGACGCCGATGATGTTCTCGTCGTAATCGCGGACGATCGTCGGCGCGCCGGCCGACGGCGCGATGGCCGCGACGAGGTCGGCGTGGTGGCCGCCGAGCGTCCACGAGCCGTAGCCGCCCATCGAGTGGCCCGAGAAGAAGACCTTGTCGGGCGGCACCTCGAAGGTGCGACGCGCGCGCTCGACCAGCTCGATCACGAACTCCTCGGTCCCCGAGTCCGTCCAACCGTGCTCCGTCTTGACGAGCACCTCGGGGAAGATCGCCACGAGGTCGAGCGAGTCGGCCGCGTTCGCGTAAGCACTTCGGCTGTTGGCGGCGTCGCCCGAGCCCTGACCGCCGCCGTGCATCCCGAGCAGCAGGCCCTCGGGCTTGCGCGTGCGACCGTCGATGAAGTAGCGACCGCGGTCGTCGTCGAAGAAGTGGTGCTCGCCGCTCTTCTTCGGGAGCGTGGGGCCGTCCTCCCACAGCTCGAGCAGCTCCTTGCGCCACTTCTTCTCCGCCTTCGCGTCGAGCGGATCGAGCAGCGCGAGGCGCGCCACGATCGCGTCGGTGCGCGCGCGCTCCTCGGCCTCGTACTCGCGCAGCGCGAAGAGCTCCTCGACGAGGTCGTCGACCTCGCGGCCCGAGGGCGGCTCGACGTCCTGAGCGGTCGCGGGCGGGGAGCCGTTCACCAGGGAATCGCTCATCAGCGAGCCGAACACCAGCGGCGCGGCGAGCAGTCCGCCGAGTGCGGCGAGCGCGGTCGGGGACGAGGCGAGGCGAAGAGGAGCGAGCGGGTTCGACATGGTCACAGGATCGGGGCCATCGAGGGGACGCGCACCATAACGGCGCCGCGACGCGCGCGTGGGCGCACGCCTCCTCGACAACGGCCCGCCGGCCCGCGTAGCTTCGCGCGGCCATGATCTCGGACCTCGCCCGCGATTCCGTCGACGCCGAACCGTCGCCGTTCGACCTCGTCGTCGTCGGCACGGGGCCGGCGGGCGCGACGCTCGTGAACGAGCTCGCCGGGCGGGGTCTGTCGATCGCGGTGCTCGAGAGCGGGCGCCGCTCCCCCACCGCGCACGGCGACCGCCTGCGCGCCGTCGCGAGCGAGGGTCTGCCCATCAAGACCTACAGCCGCGAGCGGGTGCTGGGCGGCGCCTCGACGACCTGGGCCGGCCTGTGCAGTCCGCTCGACCCGATCGACCTCGAGGCGCGCTCCTTCATCGGCGGCGCGCGCTGGCCGTTCGGGCGCGAGGTCCTCGACCCTTACTACGCGCGTGCGGCCGAGCGCTACCGCTTCCCGGCCCCGACCGACTTCGTGGTCGACGCGAGCACCGACTTCGGCGCGCTGCGCGCGAGCGGCGACATCGTGCCCGACCTCGAGGGCCTCGACGAGAAGGTCTTCCTGGCGCGCACCGAGCCGCAGGACTACGGCCGCGAGTTCACGCAGGTCTACGAGCGGGACGACGTGCACCTGCTGCTCGACGCGACGGTCACGGCTTTGCACGCGAACGCGACCCGTGACACGGTCGAAGCGGTCACGGTCCGGTCGAGCAGCGGTCGGAGCGTGCGCATCCGCGGCCGGCGCTTCGTGCTGGCGACGGGCGGCATCGAGAACGCGCGCCTGCTCCTGCTCGCGCGCGAGTTCGGCGAACGCGGCGCGGGCAACGAGCACGACCAGGTCGGTCGCTGCTTCATGAACCACCCGAAGAACTACTCGGGCGTGATCCGGCTGACGCGCACGGTCGAGTCGGTGCCGTACCTGTTCGGGTGCATGTACCGCGGCTTCGCGGGCTACGCGGGCCTGCGCCTGCCGGAGGACGAACAGCGCGAACGCGAGTTGCTGAACAGCTATGTGCGCTTCGAGCCGCTCTTCCCGTGGTCCGACAGCGAAGGCGTGGAGTCCATGGTGCTGCTCGCCAAGCGCACGAAGTTCCTCGTCGACCACTGGCGCAAGCGCGGCGAGGCCAAGGACGAGGTCGTCGACCTGCGCGACTACTCGGAGACGGGCGACGACTCGGACCTGCAGAACGAGCGCAAGGACGCGCTCGGCTGGCTCGGCCTCGGCTGGAACGTGGTGAAGGACGCGCGTCGGGTCGCCTGGTACGCCAAGTACCGCGTCCTCGACAAGAAGCGGCCCCGGATCACGCGCGTGCGCCTGCGCAACTTCATGGAGATGGAACCGGCCTCGGACAATCGCGTCGTCCTCGGCACCGAACGCGACGCCTTCGACAACCCGCTGCCGCTCGTGAAGAGCCGCTGCACGGCCCTCGACCAGCGTTCCCTCGTGGCGTTGCACCACCGACTGGGCGACGCGCTCGAGCGCGCCGGCATCGGACACCTCGAGAGCGACCTGGCCGTCGCCGAGGACGCGGGCGGCTGGTCGATCGATCGCGACGCGAGCCACCACCTGGGCACGACGCGGATGGGCGAGGACCCGCGCGCGAGCGTCACGGACCCGAACGCGCGCGTGCACGGCGTCACGAACCTCTTCGTGGCCGGCGGCTCGCTCTTCCCCACGAGCGGCTGCGCGAATCCCACCTACACGATCGTCGCCCTGTCGATCCGACTGGCGGACCACCTCGCGGCGATCGCGAACGGAGCACCGGCTCGATGAGCGACGCGACGAGCGAAGCGACGAGTGACGCGATGACCGACAGGATGAGCGACGCGATGCGTGACGCGACGAGCGACGCGGCGAGCGACGCGATGCGCAACCCGATGCGCAACCCGATGCGCAACGCGACGAGTGATTCGATGCGCGACCCGACGAGCGACCCGATGCGCGACCCGATGGCCCACGCGATGCGCGACGCGGCGATCAACTCGACGAGCGACTCGACGAGCGACTCGATGAGTGACGCGATGGGCGACTCGATGACCGACGCGATGGGTGATGCGGTGAGCGACTCGATGAATGACCCGATGAGCGACGCGACCACCGACGCGAGCCCGGCCCCGACACCGGCCCCGACACCGGCCCCGACCCCGTCGGCCGGCCCGAGCACGGGCGGCGGCCGCGTCGTCGCCGTCGTCGGCGCCGGGCAACGCGTGGTGAACGACGTGCTCCCCGTCATCGCGTCGCTCGCGGGGCGCCTGCGACTCGAAGGCGTCTACACGCGCACGCCGCGGCGGATCGAGAGCGGCGGTCGCGCCTACGAGGCCCGCTCCATCGACGCGCTCTGCGAGCGCGGCCTCGACGGCATCGACCTCGTGTACGCGGTGGTCGCCAAGGGTGCGGTTCCCGCCGTGGTCGAGCGCATCGCGGCGCGCGGCGCGGGCGGCACCGAGCTGCTGCTCGAGACGCCGGGCCTCGTCTACAAGCTGCTCGGTCGCCGCGCCGTGCTCGAGCCGTGGCGCGCGGTGTGGGTCACGGAGGACACCACGACGCTGCCGCTGTGGGACGCGGTCGAGGCCTGGGCCACCGCGACGGCGCCGATCGACGAGGTCCTCCTCGACCGCAGCGGCTACGCCTACCACGGCGTGGCGATGGCGCGTCGACTCCTCGGCGGCGCGCCCGTCCTCCGCGCGCGTCGCGCCCGCGTCGGCGACGGCGATCGCCGCGACCTGGAGCTCGTGGGCGGCGGCCGGGCGACGATCGTCGGTCCTCGCTCCTACCCCGACGGCTCGGTGCTCGTGCGCGCGGGCGGGCGCACGATCGGCGACCACCCCGACACCGACTCGCGCCTCGAGGCGTTGGTCGAGGGCGAACGCTGCGTCGGCTTCCGCGCGGACGGTGTCGACGCGCCGCTGACGGACGAGGAGTCCCAGGTCCTCGGCCCCTGGCACCCGGCGCCGACGCTGATCGCGAACATGCACGGCCTCAAGCGCGTCGGCCTGCGCCGCCTCCTCGCGCGCCACGCCGACGGCCAGCCGGGCTATTCGCTCGCCGACGGCCTCGAGGACATGGCCGTCGACTGGCACCTCGAGCGCTTCGGCCGCTACCTGCGCAATCCGCTCACCGCCGCGCACAGCCCCTGGCCCGGCCGCCTCCTGCGCCTGTTCGGCCGCTGAGCCGGCCCCGCGTCCGGAACTGGGCGAACGCGCAGACTTCGAGCGCGCAGGCTCTGAACGCGCACGCCCCGCACGCTCGATCCCCGAGCGCGCAGCCCCCGAGCGCGCGATCCCCGAGCGCGCAGCCCCCGAACGTGCATTCGCGAACGCGCGCGGCCCGGACGATCGTCGCTCGATCGTCCGGGCCGCGCGCGTTCGAGGCCGGCGCCCGTGGGC
>Ga0180435_10004558_pt1 | contig 13655 bp, 13 predicted proteins | sample SS_ome_3_FD_132467 | JGI IMG/M metagenome (GOLD analysis project Ga0180435, IMG submission 132467) | Hypersaline lake sediment archaeal communities from the Salton Sea, California, USA - SS_3_S_1 metaG | ecosystem: Environmental > Aquatic > Non-marine Saline and Alkaline > Hypersaline >... | reverse complement strand
CCTCTTATTGACACTCTCTCATCGTCTGGTATAATGGCACGGCACTGAAGGAATAGGTCCTTCTGCAGCCTTTTGGCATGGATTAAGACCCCCCAACTTCCCCGCTCCGCTGTGGCACAGGCATAGAACACAGAGAGAACGGTGAAGTGAAGATTGGAGGAGAAGTTATGAAGTATGCAATTGTTATAAGTGGTGGGAAACAGTATAAAGCTGTGCCCGGAGAGATCCTCCAGGTTGATAAACTTCCCACAGAAGTCGGTAAGAAATTTGCTCTGAAAGAGGTTTTATTCATCTCCGACGGCAAAAAGAAAGTTACTATTGGTACTCCGCAGATCAAGGGAGCTAAGGTAGAAACGACCGTCACCGGGCAAATTAAAGGACCCAAATTACTGGTCTTTAAATACAAACCCAGAGTGCACTACCGCAAGAGGCAGGGTCATCGTCAGCAATATACACTGCTTCAGGTAGATAAGATCGTGACGAAATCAGGAGAAAAGAAAGATGGCGCATAAAACAGGTGGCGGTTCAACCCGCAATGGACGAGACAGTAATTCCAAGAGATTGGGCGTTAAGAAATTTGGCGGCGAACAAGTACGTTCGGGTAATATCCTAGTGCGTCAGCGAGGCACCAGGATCCATCCTGGAGAAAACGTAGGTCGCGGTGGCGATGACACTTTATTTGCAACAGCAGACGGTGTTGTCACCTTCCAGGACTTCCGTGGTGGTAAAAAACGCGTACATGTATATCCCGCAGAATAAAAGGATCTATTAAATGAAAGCAGAAATTCACCCAACATATTTTCCCGAAGCGACGGTACTTTGCGCTTGCGGTAACACCTGGAAAACGGGATCAACCCAAGAATCACTGCGTACTGATGTATGCTCTGCCTGTCACCCTTTTTACACCGGTGAACAGCGCATTGTTGACACCGAGGGCCAGGTTGACCGATTCTATAAGAAATTGAAATCCCATGAGGAATTTGAGAAAGCGAAATCTGAAAGGGATACAAAAACAGCAGTCGCTGATGTTTCAGTTGAAATGCTGGAACTAGGTGCTCGTGTTACGAATGCCCTTGTGGATGCCAAAATTTTAACCATTCAGGATCTGCTGACTCTGCTGGAAGGCGGCGATCAGCCTCTGCTGGATATCAAAGGTTTTGGACGAAAATCTCTGATCGATCTAAAGAAAGCCTTACGCGCGCAAGGATTTGAAATCCCTGAAGCAGCTGAGGAGATCTCAATTTAAGGTCAGGATACAGTTCTTTTGATAAAATACAGGCAGAGTAACACTCTGCCTGTTTTTTGTTAATCAAAGTCCAGATAAGTGAGGAAAAGAATGAAACATCATCAGGGAAGGTTGGAGGTTATTACAGGTCCAATGTTCTGTGGGAAAACAGATGAGCTGCTGCGCAGGCTTCGAAGGGCGATTATCGCCAAGCAAAAAATCCAGGTATTCAAACCTGGTTTTGATGTGCGTTACAGCAGCGAAAAAGTGACCTCTCATGCAGGGAATGAGTATAATGCCATCCCGGTTGAGAATATTACAGAAGTGCAAACTTTGCTGCTTGATGATGTCACTCTGGTTGCCATTGATGAGGCGCAGTTCTTTGGAGAAGAGATCATTGACGTTATCCAGGCATTGGTTGACAAGGGGATCAGGGTCATCGTGGCTGGACTGGATATGGATTTCCGCGGAGAACCTTTTGGTCAGATGCCGGTATTGCTGGCCCAGGCAGAGGTTGTAGATAAATTACATGCCATTTGCATGGTTTGCGGAGAGGAAGCAACACGGACACAGCGCCTGGTGGATGACAATCCTGCCTATTATGACGATCCAATTATCATTGTCGGTGCTTCGGAAATGTATGAAGCCCGCTGCAGGATCCATCATCAGGTACCAAGGAAAGAGGAATAACTATGCAATCCTATAAGGACTTTTTAAGTGAGGTTCTGATTCCAGAACAGGAACTTCAAGACAAGATCCAGGAATTAGGAGATCAGATAAGTCGGGACCATGCTGGACAGGACCTGCATCTGGTGTGCATTTTGCGCGGTGGAGTGTTATTTTTGACGGATCTGATGCGGGCGATCACAGTTCCGCACTCAATTGACTTTATGGCCATTTCATCTTACGGTGTTGGCGCCAGGGAAGCTTCTGGTCATGTTCGGTTGACGATGGATCTTCGGGATGATATTCAGGGGCGAAATGTGCTGTTGATCGAAGACATAGTGGACAGCGGCCATACACTGGCATCCGTTTTGGGGTTGCTTGCAACTCGTAAACCTGCTTCCTTAAAGGTTTGCACGCTGCTCGATAAAGCGGAGAGACGGGAAACAGAGGTTCCGCTAGATTATGTGGGATTTGTGATTCCCAACAAATATGTCTTTGGTTATGGATTGGACCTGGACGAGTTTTATCGCGAACTGCCCTTTATCGGGGTTGTGAACGAAGATAAATATACTCCCCCGGATCATTAGATGTCCTAAAGCATTAAACCAGGGGGAGAACTATACCTATCGGAAATTCTGACCGGTAACGAGTGATGATGCCTTTAGGTCTCCGGGATTTAGTTCTAACATTTTAACCACTCCTGGAAAAGAACATAATGAATATAAACCAATTTCCAGCTCTCTATGAGCAGATAATTAAAATCCTTGAACCTTATCAAGCCTACCTGGTCGGTGGAGCTGTACGGGACTTGTATCTGGATAAACCAATCCATGACCTCGATTTTGCCCTGGCATCAGATACCATCCCTGCTGCCAAACTGGTTGCTGACCAGCTCGGCGGTGCGTTTTTTGTTCTTGACGCAGAACGGGAAACAGCGCGGGTGATTATTAAAGATGAAAACGCTCAGCGAATGATGGTGGATTTTACTCGTTTCCAGGGTAAGGACATTATTGATGATTTAGGCTCCCGTGATTTTACGATCACTTCAATGGCATTGGGATTAGGTCCGGATGATAAGGTTACTGATCCTTATGGTGGCGCCCAAGATTTGAAGGATCGACTGCTGAGGACAACTTCAGAGCGATCCCTGGCTGATGATCCGCTGCGCTGCTTGCGGGCTGTGCGTCTTGCTGCTCAATTTGGATTGAGAATCATGCCTGATACCAAGGATCAGATTCGTAAATACTGCAAAGGAATTGCAGAAATCTCTCCTGAAAGGATTCGGGATGAGATTTTTAGGATCCTGGATGGGCCAAAACAGGCTGCAGCTTTTCAAACGCTGGAAATCCTGGGTTTATCCTCTTTTGTCTTTTTTAAAAAGGTTACCGATCAGCAGATTAAAAACGTAGCCTTTCTTGAAGATCTATGGGGTCTATTTCTGAAAGACCATGATCAATACAGCGCGGCCAACTGGTCTCTGGGATTATTAGTCCACCGACTGGGCCGTTACCGGACAGAGCTCCAATCTTTCCTGAGACAAGAACCTGTACCTGGAAGGACTATTTACCAACTATCCTTTATAGCCCCTCTTTTGGATAATGGAAAAGGAGAGGGCAAGAACATTAATTGGACAGAAATCCTTCCTCTCAGTAATCAGGAATGGGAAATCCTGAATAATAGCAGACTGGCTGCCGAAGTTGTGCTGCAGCGATCTAGAATGGAAGATCCTCCCCGTCCATTGGATATTTATCGTTATTACCGCCAGTACAAATCAGCAGGGGTGTTGGGCGTCTTTCTAGCTCTGGCTGTCGTATCCTCTGAATACGAAATCAATTCTCATCAAGAGGCTTGGACCAATGTCCTGAATATCTGCAGATCATTCCTGGAAGGTTGGTGGGAGAAAAAGGATGAATGGGTTTCTCCTCCGACTCTGCTTGATGGTGATAATATTCAATCTGAATTCAGCATCACCCCGGGACCCCAGATCGGATACCTGCTGGAATCCCTTCGGGAAGCTCAGGTTGATAGTGGTATATCTTCCCGGGAAGAAGCGATACGGTTCGTGGCAGATCTGGTGGAAGGTGGAATCGAGTTAACTGAATGAGCAATACTCCCGACAAGAAATTTTTCGAAGATACCTACAAGATATTTTCACGTCCACTTTCTAATATTGATTGCGGGGAAAAATGCGGACCTTTTAACGATTATGGCGTTCCGGTTTGCTGTGATATCGATCTGATCATACCTTCAGCTTTTAAGGATGAATGGGAGTTTTTGAAGGAAAAGACCGATCTTTGGCAGCCCTGGAGCAGTTCTAATCCCATTGATGCTGATCTGGAGAATGATGTCCAGGATGGCCAGATATTACTAAAATGCCTGGGCTACCAGAATTGCCAGCGTCCGTTTCGGACACTGACCTGCAGGGCTTTTCCTTTTTTCCCCTACCTTGACAGCCGAGGCAACTTCCTTGGTCTGGTATATTTTCAAGAATATCGGGATCAGTGCTGGATAATCAGCAATCTCTCCGTCGTTTCCCCAGACTATAAAGCTGAATTCAAGCAGGCCTTTGAGCTCCTTTTTGAGCACTACCCGGAATCTAAAGAGAGTTATTCTCTGTATTCATCTTACATCAGGGATGAAAACGCCCTTTCTGGTGATAAAATTATTCTTCTTGATTTTATAGGAAACGTTTATATAATGGATCCGGAGTCTGAGATCTCACATCAAGTGGGTTACGAGGATCTCGAATCCTTCGGTCCATTCAGCATAACCAAGGATCTGATTTTCCCGGATGAGAATCCGGAATAAGTATGGAAAACCTGAACCAGCAAACCAGTGAATTTTCCCTCCCAGAGGAATATCAAGTTCCTGCCCGTGTTGCAGCCCGCAGGAATAGTCCAATAAGTTGGATAGCTGCCCATTTTATCCAATACTGGTATTTGGGTTTGACTACTTTGATAGGGGCGATCGGCAATGCGTCGTTGGCAGCTGTAGTCCCTGTTATGGTGGGTAGGGCTCTCAACGCGCTGCAAGAAACTCCGCCCAGGACTGAACTCCTGCTCCAATTCGCTTTGATCATCGTTGTGACTCAGGTCTTCCGCGGAACCCTTCAACTTGGCAGGAATTTCAGCGCAGAATTATTGGGTCAGCTGATGGAAAGGGACATCAGACATGAGTTATACACTACTCTGCTCGGGAAAAGCATGACCTATCACAGCTTGCTGCCAGTTGGCGATGTGATGGCCAGGGCAACCAATGATGTCCGCGAGATAAACTTTATGTTCAGCCCGGGGTTTAACCTGGTGGTGGGATCGGCCAATTTCATCATCATGCCGATTGTATTTGCTTACCAGTACCATCCCTCGTTGATCATTCCACCATTAATCTTCCTCATCCTTTACATTTTAGCTTTATGGCAGTATCTTCATGAACTGCAGCCGATTACTGATACTGTCAGGAGCGCCTTCGGGACCTTGACCTCTCGGTTGGCAGAGGCGGTGGATGGGATTGAAACGGTTAAGGGTATGGCTGAAGAAGCCAGTGAAGTAAGTTTATTTACCAGCAACGCCAAACGGTTCATGAAAAATGAAGTTCATCAGGGGGATGTGGAAGCCCGTTTTTTGCCAATATTATTAATGGGTTTGACCCAGGTTGGGGGTCTCTTCCAAGCGATCATCCTCTTCCAACGCGGATTGCTAGAAGTGGGTGATATTGCCGCATACTATGGACTTCTGGGATTGCTGGGATTTCCTACATTTGTATCTTTATTTGCTTATTCCCAGGTTTCCCTTGGCATAGCAAGCGCCCGCCGAATTTTGGAGCTGATCAATCGGGAAACGGAATTGGACCAAAATCAAGAAGGGTATGAAGAGCAGATCGAGGGAAAGATCCATTTTGATGATGTCTCCTATGCCTATCCTGAAGTTGATCTAACCCTCAATCGGATTGATTTCTCGGTTCAACCCGGCCAAACTATCGCAATTGTTGGTCAGACGGGATCAGGGAAAACAACCCTGGCGAAATTGATCAATCGCACCTATGACACTACTTCGGGAGCTATCCGAATCGATGATGTGGACGTCAAAGAATGGAATCTGGAGGCTCTCCGAAAACAAATCTCTATCATAGAGCAGGATATTTTCTTGTATTCCAACACAGTTGCTGAGAATATCTCCTTTGGAAAACCAGATGCCACTCAGAAAGAGATAGAAGAAGCAGCCAAATCCGCTCAGGCCCACGAATTCATCCTTTCATTTACGGATGGATATGAAACCTTGCTGGGAGAGAGGGGAGTGACCCTCTCAGGAGGCCAACGCCAACGCCTGGCACTGGCCCGGGCTTTTCTCACCGACCCTCGCATTCTGATCCTGGATGATTCAACAAGTTCAATCGACAGCGCTACCGAGGATGAGATCCAGAAGGCCATTTTCGAAGCAGCCAGGGGAAGAACGACAATTATTATCACTCACCGATTATCACAAATACGCTGGGCAGATATCATCCTTGTCATCCGCAAGGGTGAGGTGATCGCTCAAGGATCGCATGAAGAGTTGATGGCCAGCTCAGGTGCATACAGCCAGATTTTTATAGATTGATTACTTATTTTACGAGGCATTGGGCATGGGATTCTTTTCCAACCTGGACATCGAAGCATACGATAGGGAATACAGCGATAGAGATTTACTAAAGCGTATTGTTTCCTATTTAAAACCGCACACCGGAAGATTGATTGGGATATCTTTGTTCTTGATCCTGATCGGTACAGCTAGCGCCACTTTGCCGCTGGTTGTTTCCAGCAGTATTGACCGGCTGACAGTGGACCAGGCTGATTCCCAGATCAATCTTCTCATTGGCCTGGTATTTTTGGCTGCTCTTGTTAACTGGGGCGGAAATTGGATCCGGCGCCGAATGACTGTCCGGGTTGTCTCTGGCATTGTGACGACATTACGAACAGACGCCTTCGCTTCTGCAGCCAATCATGACCTTTCATTTTACGATAAATTTTCCTCCGGAAAAGTAGTATCCAGGATCACCTCTGATACAAGGGAGTTCGGAAAGTTAATTCTTCTGATCACGGACTTGGGAGCGCAAATGGTCCAGGCTCTCATCCTGGGGGTTGTCCTGATCCGACTGGAATTCCGCCTTTTTGTATATATTCTTGTATTCCTGCCATTTATATTCCTGCTGGCTCGGGGATTCAGGGGTATTGCCCGCAGGGCAACCCGGGAAGGTATGCGGGCCCTGGCTACGGTGAATGCTACGATCAAGGAAACCATCAGCGGAATTGCAGTGGCCAAGAACTTCCGCCAGGAGCCGAAGATCTTTTCAGATTTTGACCAGGCAAATGTTGAATCTTACAGGATCAATGTCCGGCGAGGTTTCGTGCTCTCGATAGTGTTCCCGGCGTTGAATACGATAAGTGGTATCGGTACAGCAATCCTGGTCTACACAGGCGGAATGAGCGCTGCTCAAGGAATCGTGACCATAGGATCCTTGTATCTCTTCGTTGTGGGTCTGGATAGGTTCTTCTTCCCGGTATTGAACCTGGCTTCGTTTTCCGCTCAGGTTCAGGTTGGTTTGGCTGCTTCAGAACGAGTATTTGCATTAATCGATGCGGAACCGGCAGTTGTTCAGAAGGGGAATTTGGCCCCCGACCGTTTATCAGGTCGGATTATCATCGAGAAATTGAACTTCAAATATACGGAGGATGAGTGGATATTCAAGGACTTTGATCTCACAGTTTCACCGGGTGAAAGTATCGCACTGGTTGGGCATACCGGCTCTGGAAAATCTTCTATTGCCAAATTGATCGCCCGGTTTTATGAATTCCAATCTGGATTGATCAAGATTGATGATCATGATATACGTGATCTGGATCTCACCAGCTACCGAAAGCAATTGGGCATGATCTCTCAGGTCCCCTTTTTATTCTCAGGCACGGTCGCAGAAAATATTCAGTACGCTTGCACCGATGCCAGTTTGGAAGAGATGACTCAGCTTGCTAGAGAAATTGGTGAGGGGGAATGGCTGGAAACCCTTCCAGAAGGTTTTGATACTGAAGTTGGAGAGCGGGGCGGACACCTATCGATGGGACAACGTCAGCTAGTGGCATTACTGCGAGTCCTGATCCAGAATCCAGCCATCTTTATTCTGGATGAGGCCACAGCCAGTATCGATCCATTTACTGAAAGACAGATCCAGCAAGCTTTAGATTTGATCCTCAAAGACAGTACCAGTATCCTGATCGCCCATCGACTTTCTACGGTAAAGTCTGCAGATCGGATCATTGTGATCGATAAAGGGAGGATCATTGAGGAAGGTACGCATGAGTTCTTACTGGAAGGTGGAGGGTATTATTCAATGCTCTACAATACCTATTTTAGACACCAAAGCCTGACCTATGTGGAAGAGAGTGGTAAGCTGGCGAAGTAGGGATCAAATCCCTTGGTTACCTGAAATAATAAAGGACGATGTCCCTTGGTGGGACATCGTCCTTTTATTTTCTTCATAGAAGGGATTTGATCCTTTTCCAACCTAGATCATAAATTTCCCGTCTTTATAGAGCAGATCTCCATCCACGTGGATCTCGCTATCTTCGCGGATATCACAGATCATATCCCAGTGAATAGCTGATTTATTTTTGCTGCCTGTTTCCGGGTAACCAGCACCAAGTGCCATATGGAAAGAGCCGCCGATCTTCTCATCATAAAGGATGCTTTTGGTGAATTTTTTAATGCCGTAGTTTGTGCCAATCGCAAATTCACCTAGATAACGGGACCCTTCGTCGCTGTCCAGCATGGCCAGCAGGAATTCCTCATTCTTGTCCGCTGTGGCATTAACAACCTTGCCGTCTTTAAATTCAAGGCGGATACCCTCAACTTCTTTGCCTTGATTGATTGCAGGGTAGGTGTAATTCACCCAGCCATTAACAGAGTCTTCCACCGGTCCCGTAAAGACCTCGCCGCTGGGCATATTGTGGCCACCATCGGAGTTAATGAATGTCCGGCCTTCGATTGAGAGAGTTAGATCGGCATTAGGGCTTTTGACGGTGACTGTCTTTCTGCCGTTCAACCAATCCACAACTACCTGCTGTTCATCATGGATGCGCTTCCATTCAACGACTGGATCATCCTTGTCACAGTAGCAGGCACTGTAAACAAAATCCTCATAGTCGTTCAGGCTCATGTCTGCATCCTGAGCGTAAGCCGGGCAGGGGTAATTGGTGAGGGTCCATCTTAAGTCACCGGAAGCCGACCGTTCCATATAAGTTTGCATCAATCCCTGTTTGGCCTGGCCTGACAGCTGTTGTTTTTTTGGATCCACACCGGACATGTGGCGAGAGTTATCATAAGCCCGCAAGGCGATCAAGACATCCACTTCCTCATAGAGCATTGTTGTAGTAGGTGCGATCCACTTGATCTGTTCATCGCTGGCATATTTCAGACTGTATTCGTCGATTTTGTCTGAAGTCATGAGAACCTGGGGCCGTCCGCCGGCCTGCAAGACTGCCCTGAGAACCTCGGCAATTAATGGTTCAGCAACCATGTGTCCGCTGATCAATACCCATTCCTCCGGTTGAACTTTCACAGAGTAGTTAACAAGCAAATTGGCAAGTTTTGTGAGACGTGGATCAGTCATTTTCCGTTCCTTATAGTGTTTTGGGTGAATTAACTAGGATGTATCTTATCATAATTGCGAGTGAGAACAAGCCACTCATCCATTGAGAGTGTCTCTGCTCTGCGTTGGGGGTCTATGCTGGATTCAAGCAGGAGTTTTTCAGCCTCAATTGGAGCCCAGGCTAAACCTTTTGAGAGGGAGTTCCGCAGAGTTTTGCGTTTATGAAGAAAGCCAGCTTTGATGATCTCAAAGAATTTTCCCCTCATTTTCTCATTCAATAGTGGTTCAGGATAGAGGTTTACCAGCACCACCGCAGAATCTACTTTGGGTCGTGGGAAAAAAGCGCCTGCAGGAATGCGCATCTCCAGGCTGGGTTCACCATACATCAGAACGCTAAGAGATAACAGGCTCATCTTACCCGACCTGGCACATACTCGCTGGGCTACTTCATACTGGATAGTTAGGATGATCCTCTTGGGTTTAAGCTCTGATTCAAGCAAATTGCGGATGATACGGGATGTGATATAGTAAGGAATGTTGGCAACCACCAGGTAGTTGTTTTCCTGGACTAAATCTTGCGGGTTGAGGGTTAATATATCCCCTTGGATGATCCTGATGTTTTGATATTCAGCGAGGTTTTCCTCCAGGACAGGGATAAAACGTTCATCAAGCTCTACAGCTACTATCTGCTCAGCAGATTTTGCCAATTGGGCAGTAAGATGGCCAAGTCCAGCACCAATCTCGAGCACAATGTCCTGGTCTGTCACCCCGGCAATCCCGGTGATCTTTTCAAGGATATTGGGATCGGTCAGGAAATTCTGTCCCAGGCTTTTATCAGGGAGCAGGCTGTGTTTTTTTAGTATCGCAGAGATCGGTTGTTGCAGTGGTTGGCTCATGTGTTGGGATTATAACGCAATTCAAGGATATGTTTTCCACGCAGGAATTTGTATCATCTAGTAAACAAGATTATGCTTTCTCGATAACTATGACTAAAAATTATCCACCACCAATAAATGGGACTCAACCAGGCTCCTGGGCCCATACCTCTGTCAAGAATCGCCTGCCGGTAATCGCCCAGCGGGTGATAGAGGAAAACCAGTTCTCCTCTGAAATTAACCAGAATCTTCAGCAGCTGAAGGAAGAGATCCCTAATAAAACGATCCGCCAGCTCAAGGATGAGAACGCACCTGATCATAAATCATGGCAGAAATATATCCAACCCTATCTTGGTAAGAATTGGCTTGTAGTTCCCTGGTTTTTTGTTGAAACTTATTTTTATCGCAGGATCATGGAAGCAGTGGATTATTTCAACACTCAAAAGGATCCATTTGAATATCAGAAGCGACAAGGATTGGAAAAAACAATAGGAGATATTGCAATACTGTCGAAATTTCTGGCAGAACGCCTGGAATATCCTGGAAAGGTTGAAAATATCTTACGCGATGGATTGTATTTTTCATTATGGGGGAACCAGGCAGACTTATCCCTCTGGCCAGCCGGAAGCGATGTAGACCCCAGGAATGATTCCCGGAAAACTCTCAAAGAACACCTGCTGGCCAATGATATTAAACAGGTCTTAAGAGTATTCAACAAGGCTGATCTACCCGTAAATCAGGTGGATATCTTGATGGATAACGCAGGATTTGAATTGGTCTCTGATCTGGCATTGGCAGATATTCTGCTCAGTCTTGGGCTGGCTGAGCAGGTCATTCTCCATGTAAAAGTCCATCCTGCTTTTGTTTCAGATGTGATTGAAGCTGACCTGGGAAAAACGATCCAGTTTTTAACTGGATCTGAGGATGATAATATTATCCAGTTTGGAAAACGATTAGAAACCTTGGTAAAGGAGAACCGGATCCAGGTTAAAGACCATGATTTCTGGACCTCACCTCTGCCGATGTGGGATCTGCCACAGGATATTCGGGAAGATTTGAAGGGGTCTTCTCTTTTGATCAGCAAGGGGGATGCGAATTACAGGCGCATATTGGGAGACAGGGAATGGGATTTTACAGAAGGTTTTCATAGAATAGTGGATTACCTCCCCGTAGCGCTTGGTGCACTGCGAACCTTAAAGTGTGAACTGGCAGTGGGACTGGATCTGGATCAGATTCAATTTGTGTTCAATCAGGATCCAAAATGGATGGTAAATGGAAAATGGGGAGTTGTTCATTTTTCGCCGAAGGCGAAGGATGAATGAGGAATCTGGTACAAAGTGTGAGGAGTAAACAGTAAGATGGTAGAAGGTAGAAGTTAGTAGTAGATGGTTTATAGTAAGTCGATTAGTCCGTCGGAGTCCAAGTACCTATCTGGCCTCAAAATGAGATGAGATAGTATATCGCGGGAAAAGCATCTCGACTTCTCTTAGTCGTGCGGACTTCAATCCGCTCGATGATCTGATAATTTCCTAATACAAAACATACATAATATCCTCTGGCGGTGGAATGGGAGCCAGAAAATAGACTTCGACGTAATCGCTCCAGATCACTAAATCTTTGTGTCGATATCCAAGATCAACCCAGTTGGTGCTCCAGGAAACTCCTTGACCGACATCTTCAATGGTCGCAAAACCATATCCAGGGATGTAGACCCGCATCCCTTGCATGTAACGGTACCAATCCAGTGTTACTGCTATGACCCCTTTATCCAGATAATGACCGCTGGATGTATAGTCATTGCAGCCTAGACAGGTCTCATCATAAGATGTTGCATAAGCGGTCATTTTTCGCCAATAGGTGATCGGCCCATCCGGTGTATTTGTTGTCTCAAGAGTGATCTGCGTACCATAGCCGATGACGCGAGGTTTGGGTTCCTTGAGGACCCATTCTTTCTCCAAATCTCGGCTGACTTCCCTTTCATTTTCGTACACAATCCGAAGTCGCTGGGCCTGTATTCCGAATTCCCCGCCTGTCATGATCTGCACTTGATCGAGGGGTAAATCATCCGCCGGCTGATATTCATTGCTAAACTGAATCAGTTCCTGTTTGAGAAGGATCTCCTCCCGAACACGAATGATTTGAACTTCGTCATTCTCTGGTAGAGGTTCATTTTCCGCCGGGATGCTGTAATCCAGTCCCTGCAGAGCGATACCGCCTTGGGCCAGGGCTCCACCAACTGTTTTTGCTGTGGTCCTGATTGTGATTGATTCATCTTCAAGATGAACCAACAGGGGTTCAGCTCGGATCAAGCTGACAGAAATTGGTGATCCATCGAGGGGTGTGTCGAGTGGTTTTGAGAGTTGGTCAGCCTCGAAAATCTCGACACCATTATCTTCAAGGGCCTCTGAGAGCGTATCTGCATCGCTAATAAATTGCTGACTGCCGTATTCAAACTCAACGTTTACGGGTGTTCCCCTCAGCAGTTGAACCTGGTGGGATTTTCCCAGGGAAAGAAGAAAATCATTTCCGGCAGCGACCCCGTTAACCATGATCCTGTCTTTTGGATATAGCCTATATCCCAGATCCAGGAGGATATTCTCAGGCCGGGGCTCTGCTGTTTGAAAGGTTTTTACATCACCATCGGCCGTGATCTCAATAGAGTTGGCAATATCCAAGATGATCAGTTCACCACCCCAGAGCATAGACCCAGGATCAGGCGTGATACGTTCCTCCTCTGTTATTTGGAGATTCTGGCTCTTTAACAGGCTTTTTACAGTCAGGGCATATGTGGTAATTTCTTCTGTTTTCCCGTTCACAACCAAATAAACCGTCTTATGAAGACTGAGAATGATCAACACAATTCCTAAGACAGCGGCCAGTCCAGCTGCGATCCATTGGAAGAGAGGTTTTTTGATTAGTTCAGGGATATTCATGGTTTGTAAGTAAAGGAAAAGCCTCGGGTAGGCAGACCGGCGGCACCCAGAGAATCCTCCTTAGTGCTGCTTCCTTTCGGATCTGACACGGTTCAAAGGGCTCTGCCGCGCCGGACCCACCCGAAGCTCGGGGGCATGATACCAAAGCTGGAGATGGGTGTCAATCAATTGAACAGGTAACCTCTGAGAAGCAAAGGAATCCATAAAATGCCCAATAATTTACAGGGAAAGTGATTATTCAGGAATTTCCTGGGTATTCTTTTGAATTACACGCTGGATCAAAACACCAGCGACAATAATGAGAAGTATGATCGCCGCGCCCAGCATCAAGCCCCCGGT
>Ga0180435_10004556_pt1 | contig 13657 bp, 14 predicted proteins | sample SS_ome_3_FD_132467 | JGI IMG/M metagenome (GOLD analysis project Ga0180435, IMG submission 132467) | Hypersaline lake sediment archaeal communities from the Salton Sea, California, USA - SS_3_S_1 metaG | ecosystem: Environmental > Aquatic > Non-marine Saline and Alkaline > Hypersaline >... | reverse complement strand
TGGCGTGCAACGGTTCAGCGAGAAAGGAACGAACACGCGATCACGTGAAAACTAAAGGTGTAAGGGAGCGCTTATAGCTGATTTGAGGCGATTTTCAAGGGGCGGAAGGGAGTGGACGACCAGGGGCGAGGGGCGAGGGCATCGTTTACTTCAGATTTCAGATTTGAGCCGCTTGCGGCTTGGCCCAAGATGCTCCGGTCCCCGAATCCCACCCCCGACTGGCTGGCAAGAGCCCCTGCAAACCGTTACGATTGTAAGTGGCGAGGAAATCTGTAGAACTTGGCATTACTCACAGCATATGGCGAAAGGATAAGTGCGATGGCGAAACTACTCAACAAAAAGGCGTGGTTGTTTGTGGGCGCGGGGTTGAGCCTTGGTCTGCTGATGGGAGTCGGCATGATGATTGGCGCCGTCTACGTGCTCAATCTTCAGGGCTCGCCCACGCTTCAGTTACCCGAGACGCCCATCTACGCGACCGCCTCGGATAGCTCTGAGTCGTTGGCGGTGGCGACCGGCTGGATTGACGAAGACGTCGAAGGCTTGTTTGCCCTCGATTTTCTGACGGGCAACCTGCAAGCAATCGTCATGTACACCAAGGGCCCGCGGGCCACGCAGATCGGCGGCATCTTCGGGGCGAACGTCGCGACCGAATTGGGAATCGACAAGACGAAGAAACCGCGCTATCTGATGGTGACGGGGCAGGCCACATTTACCCAAGGCGCCTCTGCCGAAAAACCGGCAGGGTCAGTGGTCTACGTGGTCGACGCCAACACCGGCAACTTTGCCACATACGGTTTGAAGTGGAGCAAAGCGCTTCACGCACGAGGCACGCTTCAGCAAGGCACGCTGCTCTTGTTGCACAAGGGTCAGGCTGCCGTGCGAAAGCCGTCGTAGTTCAAATCGGCTGCGACGTTCTTAACGACAAACGACAAACGGCAAGCCTCGGTCAAAGACTGGGGCTTGTTTCATTTCTTGGCAGGCAGTCAATTCACCCCGTTAAAACCCGTCAATCTAGGTCGTGAACATCGTCTTTAAATTCTTTTTTACGAGGATTGACATTAGGTGGTCTTTCACTAAACTGACGTCCATTCCTGTGCAGAATGGATCGGGATATCGAGATTACAATTCTGTTTCGTCTCCCCGATTTATCCTTTGGCAGAAACGACATCACGGCCTTGCAAGCAGTTTACTTTTCGCATCGCTAGGCTCAGTAGAAGGAAGACTTCTGTGGCGGACGAGAAGCAAGATCAATCGCAGGAAGAATCGATCGACCAACCCACTGCCGAACAAGCGCCATCTTCTGATGCCGGCCGACGCGACTTCATCGCGACCGGCGCGATGGCGGCAGGTCTGGTCGGTGGCTACGGTATGTTTGGCTACATCTCGCTGCGATTCCTCTTTCCTTCGACCGAAGGTGAAACGGCATTGCAGTTCGTGATGACGACCGATCGCCTCAAGGTGGGCGAGTCGGCGCCATTCACGGCGCCCGACGGTTCGACCATGGTGATCGCTCGCAATGGCGAGGGCGAAACGGCCGAGGATTTCATCGCGCTATCGAGCGTGTGTCCCCATCTGGGTTGTCAGGTCCATTGGGTGGCCAAAGACGAGGAGTTTTTCTGTCCTTGTCACAACGGGGCTTTCAATGCAAAGGGCGAGCCGACGAAAGGTCCGCCCAAGTATGCGAATCAGGCATTGACCAAATTCGAACTGGAGGTCGTCGACGGCAAGTTGTTCGTGCGTGTGCCTCTCAAGTCGGTTCGAGAAGACGAACGCGGCATGGCGAGTCGCGATGCCGGTCAACAACGCGATAACTCTCGAGAAACGAGGATGGCATAGCGTGAGTCGTCTTAAACAATGGTGGGCTGAACGTGTGCCGGTCGACGGTGAGCAGCTCAAAGCGCTGACCAACGAACCGGTGCCCAATCACCTCAAAAGTTGGTGGTTCTGTCTCGGCGGAACGCCGGCATACCTGTTCGTGGTGCAGATCATCACGGGAATTCTACTGGCGTTCTACTACCAGGCGGCCCCCGGCGCGGCCTACGAATCAGTCGAGTACATCACGAACCAAGTCGCCTTCGGCTGGTACATCCGTAGCATTCACAAATGGGCGGCTACCTTGATGATCGCCGCCGTCATCCTTCATCAAATCCGTGTCTACTTCACGGGGGCCTATCGTCGGCCACGCGAAGTGAACTGGGTGATCGGAATGGGGCTGCTGCTGGTGACCCTAATGATCGGCTTCACCGGTTACTGTCTCGTGTTCGAACAACTCAGTTTCTGGGGCGCACAGGTTGGCGCCAATATCGCCGAGGCGACCCCTGTCATTGGCGGGCCGATCAAACACTTGATCCTCGGTGGCGAAAGCTACAATGAGCGGACGTTATCGCGGTTTTACGTGATGCATGCCATGATTTTGCCCGGTACGCTGATTCTGCTGCTGGTATTACACATCGCCTTGATCCGGCTGCACGGCGTGACGGAGTTCCAATTCGGTAACGAAGATCCCGAGAAACCGCAGACCTTCAATTTCTTCCCCGATCATGTGCTCAGCGAGTTAAGCCTCGGATTGGTGTTGATGGTGGTGCTCAGTGCACTGGCAACACTGTGGCCGGCCGACATGGGCCTCAAGGCCGATCCGCTGACCACGCCCGATGTCATCAAGCCGGAATGGTTCTTTTACGTTTCATTCCGCTGGTTGAAATGGTTCCCCTTAACGGGGGCTGTACTCAGTTCGGGGTTGATCGTCTTTTCGATGATCGTCTGGCCCTGGATTGATTCTTTCCTGCGTCGTGTTACCAAGATCGAAGAAATCAGTGTTTACATCGGCATTGTGGCGACATGCCTGTTGATCGGGCTGACCGTGCTCGAAGCGGTGGTCGCACACTAACTAACAATCAAACCTTTGGCGGTTGCACCCTTTTTCGGAATGAAATGAAATGAGCCTGCGAGTCAAACAAATCATCATTGCAGTCCTGGGCGTTGCGTTTCTGGTGTCACTGATTTTCGTGCAGTGGCTGGAAGTTGTGCGTCGGCAAACCGAGGCGGGAATTCGGCCGCACGAGATTGCCGTTCCTGATACTTCCAAGCAGTGCGTTGATTGCCATATGGATCTCACACCCGGCCTGATCGACCACTGGAAGGGCAGCACGCACGCCGAGAAAGGCATCGGTTGTGTGGAATGCCACGAGGCCAATGAGGGCGACGCCGACGCCTTTTCGCACTACGGCCAGTTGATTGCGACGGTCGTGACCCCACTCGATTGCTCGAAGTGCCACGAGGAAGAAGCGAAGGAATTCGCGGCCAGCCATCATGCTCGTGGCGGCGAGATTCTCGCTTCTCTCGACAACTATCTGGCTGAAACCGTCGAAGGTTGTGGGCGGCACTACGAGCCGGTTTCGGCAACGCCCGGGCGTGCCGACTTCGGCAAGGTTAACGGCATGGCCAGCGTGAATGTCGGCTGTAAACAGTGTCATGGGAGCTTGGTCGCGCTTCAAACGACGGATGGTGAGTTGGTCACGTACAAAGATCTGCAACCAGATGAAGACGGTATACCAACCAACAAGGAAATCTTGTCGAAGATCGCGGTCGACAAAGAACAATCGAGGCCGATGTACGATGCCAGTAGTTGGCCAAACACAGGTATCGGTCGTTTGAATCTCGATGGTTCTCGCGGTTCCTGCTCGGCATGCCACTCGCGACACGACTTTTCACCGCGTCGTGCTCGCCAGCCGGAAAACTGTGGCAAGTGCCACTTGGGTCCCGACCATCCGCAAAAAGAAATCTTCGAGGAGTCGAAGCATGGCATCGCTTATCGCGATCTCAAAGAGCACATGAACCTGGATGGGGACACCTGGGTTCTCGGCAAGGATTACACACAGGCGCCCACGTGTGCGACCTGTCACATGTCGGGCCATACCCGCAATGACGGCAAGATCACCCACGATCCTGGCGAGCGGATTTCCTGGACGAACCGCCCGCCGATTTCGCGCGTGATGGATACCGACGAAAAGGGCGATGCCATCAAAGAGACCAACGCCGAGTTGCGAAGAGAGTTGATCAAGGATACTTGGCAAAACAAGCGACAACGGATGATGGATGTGTGTACGCATTGCCACACCAAGTCGTATGTGACGAAGTTTTACGAACAGTACGACGACTTCATCCACAACTACAACGAGAAGTTCGCCAAGCCGGGCCAAATGATTATGGACGCCCTGGCCAAGCACAAACTGCGGACCTCGGTCAAATTCGATGACGAAATCGAATGGACGTGGTTCTACCTGTGGCACCATGAAGGTCGCCGCGCCCGTCACGGTGCGTCGATGATGGCCCCCGACTACGCCCACTGGCACGGCATGTATGAAGTTGCCGAACGGTTCTACATCGAGTTCATTCCGCAAGCTCGCGAGTTGTGCGAAATTGGCCATGAAGAGGGTAAGGCCGCCGGTGCCGAGGAGGTCGAGGCGCTGATCGAAAAGATCCTCGATCGCGAAGAGCACAAGTGGTTCATGTCGGGCCGCAAGCCGCACGGCGGCGAGGGCGATCACTCGGAAGAACCGGATGACGACGGCGAGGAAGACGAGGCGGGTGACTCCGACACCACGGCCGGCTCCACGGAAGGCGAGTCGACCGAAGGTGGTGAGTCAGACGAGTCGGATGAAACAGGCGACGAAGATGATGCCGGTGAGTCTGAAGAGGATGACGGCGAATCGACCGAAGACGGGGACGAAACGGACGAATCCGAAGAGGATGAGACCGAAGAGGATGACTCTGACGAACCGGCGTCAGAATAGCCGATCTCGGTAACGAGATACGGATCCGTAAAAAAAGAAAGGCCGTGGCAATCGCCGCGGTCTTTCACGTATGGGATCGCTCATCCTGCCTACCGCGTCCAGTCTTCGATTTTCAGCCCCGGTGCCTTCTCGAAGTCACGCGTGTTGGCGGTTACCACCGTGGCGTCGTGAGCCAAGGCGATGCTCGCAATTCTAAGATCCATAGTGCCGATACGCACCCGATCTTTGCGTAGTTTGGTGAAAATGTCGTGGGCGTCGTCCGAGAATGGCAGCACGTTCATTTCAAAGAACGATCTGCCGATTTCATAGAGTTCGGTATACGCCATGATCGTTTGCGACGCCGAACGGCCACGATTGAGAAAAGCGAGCCAACCTTGCATTTGTTCGTGAAAACTGACGATCGTGACAAACAGATCATCAGGATTGGTCGATGCCAGACGCGCGGCAAGATTGGTGAATGCTGGTTGACTGCGTTGCTGGATAATCACCAGATGATCGGTGTCAAGAACGTACATCACGATTCGCTTCCAGCGTCGTCCGTCCCGAGCTTTTCTCGGTACTCTTTGCCGAGACGTACGATTTCCTTGAAAGCGGGATCGTTTTCAAATCGGCCAGCGACGCGCTGCCACCACGGCTGTTCAGGCGACAGGGTGCGAGATTTCATCTCGTCGACATCCCGCTCCAGCCTTTCAAGGCGGTCCCTCAATTGTCGGAGTTCTTCGTCCATCGTTTTTCTCTGATTTTCGGGCAGGCGTATAACAGCCCTTTCCTTAGATTTTACGTTGGACAGCGGGCAAGTTGAAGGGCAAAGCACAGCCGAATAGACAATCGGATGCAGGGAAACGCCACACGGGCGTATGGGATTGGTCGTTTCCGCTAGATTTTCACGCCATAAAACTTTGCACACGTACCGCCAAGGATCTTGTCTTGCTCCTCAGTCGAGAGCTTCGAAACGTAGCTGGTCACGATGTTCATCACGTCAACGTAGTCGCCCGAGAGACGGCAGACGGGCCAGTCGGATCCAATCATCAGTCGGTCGGGTCCAAAGGCTTCCAGGCAGACATCCATGTACGCGGTGAAGTCCTCCGGTTGCCACTCTCGCCACGTGGTTTCGGTAACCATGCCCGAGAGCTTGCACATCACGTTGTCGCGTTGGGCGATCTCCTGCATGTGCTCCTTCCAGGGCGACAGCCGTTTCGTCTGAATCAGCGGTTTCGAGATATGATCGATCACGAACGGCTGATTGGGGAAGCGATCGACAAGTTTGAGCGATGGCGGCAGATGTACTGTGTAGGTGAGCAGGTCGTAAGTCAAGTTGAAATTGGCTAGTTCGCCGATGCCACGCTGGAAGTCTTCGCGCAATACGAACTCATCGTCCGGTTCGTCATGGACAACGTGCCGCACGCCGCACAGCTTGGGGTTGCCGGCGAACTCTTCAAGTTGCACGCGAACGCGAGGATTGCGCAAGTCGACCCAGCCGACGATGCCGCGGATGAAGTCGTGCTGGTCGGCCAGTTCGAGTAGCCAACGCGTTTCGACCAACTTCTGCCGCGCCTGCACGGTGATCGTTCCATCGAAGCCCGCATTCGCCAAGAGTGGCTTCAGGTCGTCGGGCAGATAGTCCCGCCGCAGCTGGGGCATCTCTTCGGTCATCCAGTCATATTCACTGGGATGGTACTTCCAGAAATGTTGATGAGCGTCGATGCGCATCAGGGATCCTTCCTGATAGGCGTCAAAGTTGGTTTTTGCGGAGTGCTTCTTCGGTTAACCGGTAGCCGTAGGCGACGTTGTTGCCACACCGGTACGATACTCGCAGATCACGTCGCCTGCGGCTACCGGTTAAACAAGGAGCGGAATATGCGGCACTGATTATACTTCCCCCGCGGTTTGAAAAGAAATCACCCACCGACCGAGCGAGCGAACTCACGCATTGCATGGAAGTTCTCCAGCGGTGTGTCGCGGGGTACTTCACACCCGGCGCCCACGATGTAACGATCGCCGGCGGCCTGGTGACATGAGGTCAAGTCCTGGCGGATGGTAGCCGGGTCGCTGTTTCTAAGCGCTCGCACCGGGTCGATATTGCCGGCAATCACCTGATCCGGCCCGAGTAACTCCCGGGCGTCCGTCATCTCGACAAGCGAATCGAGGTCGACCATCTCGCAGCCGAGCGGCGCAATGCCATCGAGAAGGTGTTTTGTGTTGCCGCAGATGTGAAGTCGAATGGTTCCGCCCGCTTCCTGCAGGCCGTCGATCAGCCGCTTTTCGTAGGGCAGCACGAACTCGTCATAAAGGGAACGGTTGATCAACGAAGCGGCAGCGTCGCCAACGCCGATCAGATTGGCTCCCGCTTCAATCTGCGCGCGGCCGAACGCCAGCGCGTTTTCGAGCACGAATTCGAACAGATCGCGGACGAACGCGGGGTCGTCGAGGAAGTCGATCATCAGATGGTTGATGCCGCGCAGGTCGGCAGCTTCGGCGATCGGTCCTTCCACCCAACCTTCGACCAGTTTGTCACCGCCGACACTGGCGCTGAGCGCCTCGATGCCCAATACACGATCGTGCATCCGCCCGCCGCCGTAGGGGTCGGGGGGAGTGAGCGATGCCAGCGTTGTCTTGTCGGCCAGCAAAGCATCGCTTTCGATGATTGCCGGTGGTTGGTCTTCGAACACCTCAATATGCGCTCCGCAATCGGCGGCTTCTCGGGCAGGATCGGAGATGGCCGACACGTAGTCGATGTCGAACTCTTCCGCCGTCCGAAGCTGCCCCTCGACGAGGTTGCGGTAGTTGGTGGCGTAAGCCCCGTAAGGGATGCCGACCCGATCTGCCGCGAACATCATGGTAATCGGCATGAAGGGAAGGCTATCGGTCTGCTCGCCGGCGAAGCAGGCTAAGATTCGTTCGCGTCCGTTCATCGATGACTCACTTCTGCTCGTTTGGCAAATGGGAAACCGACATGATACGCTGGGCGCTCGGTGGCGTGCAAACCGCCGATCGTTGCGCGCTCGGCCTGCATGCACTTGACCGGTGAGTGCCAATCGCCAAGTGTCATTAGGTAGAAATCGGCAGAATGCGGATAACCCCAACGACCGTTGTTTTCAGTGATAGAGTCGTAAGTCTATATTTATAAATGGTTTACCTCTTCGTCTTGGCGGCCGGCGCGAACTCGCCCGTGGAACAAACCGTAAACATCGCTGAAACGCTTGCCGAGCATGCTACGATTGGATTGGCACGCGGGGGTCGCCACGGTGACTTCGTGTGCCGTTTTTTATTCCAGATCGATGGGATCGATTATCAAAGACCGACGGAGTTGCCGCCTTGCCTGGCGATTGAGCCACGGATGGGCGAGGCGGACAACGAAGAGAGGCAAATCCGATGACACGAGAAGCATCCCTCAAAAAGCTCCGTGATGTGCTGCTGATGCGTCGCGATGCGCTGCGCAAGGCGCTTGCTGGCGATCTCAGTTCGCTCAAAGAACTGCGTGACCAACCGGGCGGTGACACCCTCGACGCGGCCCTCGATGCGGCCCATGACGAAATGAACTCGCACCTGGCCGAGATTGAAAGCCGGGAACTATCAAAAATCGAAGAAGCCCTCGAACGCATGCGAGAAGGCACGTACGGCGTTTGCGAGGTCACCGGCAAACCGATCCCGTTGGCTCGCCTGCAGGCGTTGCCGTACGCGACGATGCGGATCGAAGCGCAACGTGAGATGGAACGTCGCACGATGGCTGGCGAGTCGATCGACCTGGCCGATGTTGCGGAGGGCCTCGCGGCCCCGGTCAACGACTACGAATACTCGTAGTCGACGCCGATACATTTCGAACCACCCCACCGCCCGCAAGGGCGGTTTTTTGTTGGGCGGGAGTTAAGAGCTGTCAGTCGTCAGTTGGCCCCGCTCGAGGTCGAGTTTCATTTTCCTCGGCGGCGATCCATTTGGCCGACGCACACGGTTATTCGACTGAACCTCCGCAAAGAGGAAAACGTGCGCAACGCAGCACGTATTCTCGCCAATCGCCCGAAGAAAGACAGTGATTGGACGGTTGCCGTTGAGTTGACGCCCGAGCCGCCGAGGAGCGATCCGTAGTGTTGATCCCGCGGGGGCGGACGTTTCAACCTACCGTTATTCTCTTGCCGAACACGACATGGGATCGGTAGAATAGAGATATGTCACCCAGACTCACCGACGAAATGCGAACGGCGATTAACGAACGAGCTGGCGGCTTGGTCGAGATCGAAGACGATCAGACGCAGAAGACCTACGTTTTAATTGAGCGTCAACAGGCAAGCGGCCTACTCGGCGAGGCGCTGCGCCGGGAATTGCAGATTGGTTTCGATCAAGCCGATGGCGGCGAATCGCAGTCCTGGAATATTCAGCAAACGTTGGCCGAGGCACATCGGCGTCACGCGGATTCGAGCGACTGATGCCAAGACTTCTCCGCACGCCACAAGCCAACGAAGATCTTCTTGAAATCTGGTCATACATTGCCGACGATAGCCCGGAGGCCGCCGAGATCTTCGAAGATATAAGTCGCCTCGATATCGAACTGCTTTCCCGTCAGGAAGATCGTGGTCGTGGTGGGCCGTTCGTAGGCCGTGACTACGCCCTCGAAGACCATCCGGCGACCCCGTTCTTCGGTCACGCAGCGGAAGGTGCTGCCGACGCCCTCCGGTTTGATCTCGATCGGTTCATCCTCCACGACCGTCAGACTCCACTCCGGCGTTTTGTTGATGGTGTAATCAAAAACCTCTTCGATGGGACGATCGATTTCGACACGGGCCTGTTGGTACATCGCTCGTTCCTCGTTGGTTACAGACGGGGGATTCCGTCAAGATACCAGGAGAAGGAAATCCTCGCCACAATGGAGCGGCGGTACCCGGAGTTGGAATCTGATTTCGCGGCCATCCGGTAAACCGGAGTGTTTGGGGATGCATTCGCCCGCGCCGTCGGGTATGCTGGTATTCCGAAGTGCATCCCCACCGGTTGAGGTCACACCGCCTTGCCACAGACCATACCCACCAGTCGCCACGGGAAGGAAATCCCCATGCAACGAGTCGTCATCGCTTCGATCTTGTTTTTCGGTCTTCTTCTGCTGAATGTAAGCGTTTGTGCCCTTTGCTACGCCGACGAACTGACAGAGGCGGCGACCAAGGAAGAAATCATCAAGGACTGGATGCTGCAGGATCATGGCAAGGACATCGATCGCTGCTTCACGAGCGGCGCCAATGCCGATGTCGAAACGAAAATGCTCGAAAAGGTCCTTGAGGAGTTGGGCGATGCGGCCGATCCATTTCGATCACGGATGGATGCCCTGATCGAGGCAAAAACTCCCGGCAAAGATCCTGCCTGGAAAGAGCTGTATGTTGCCGCGTGCGAACTTCGCCGGCACAACCGCTTGGCGTCGCTCAGAAAGGCCGCCAATAAGATCGTCTTCGCCAAGCACTACAATCTTGGCGGTTCGCACTACGCCTACACCGAGGGGCTTTCCGACGCTCAGGCTGAACGGCATTTCAGACCTGGTACGGCACTCTGCATACTCGAGCTGGATGGTGACTACGGCAACGTACGCAAGTTGATCGACGACCCGAAGGGAGTCATTCGCGATCCCGATGTCTCTTACGACGGCAAGCGGATTCTCTTCTCTTGGAAAAAGTCGGACCGCGAGGACGACTATCACCTCTACGAAATGAATGTGGCAGACGGACAGATCCGCCAGTTGACCGAGGGACTCGGACACGCCGACTACGAGGGCGTCTACTTGCCCAGCGGCGATATCGTATTCAACTCGACTCGCTGCGTGCAGATCGTCGATTGCTGGTGGACGGAGGTCAGCAACCTTTACACCTGTGACAAAGATGGAAAGTACCTCCGCCGGCTCAGCTTCGATCAGGTGCACACGAACTATCCGCAGGTGCTCAACGATGGTCGCGTGGTCTATACGCGATGGGATTACAACGACCGAGGGCAACTCTATCCGCAGCCGCTATTTCAGATGAACGCGGACGGCACGGGCCAGACTGAGTATTACGGCAACAACTCATGGTTTCCCACCACGATCGCCCATGCCCGACCGATCCCCGATTCGGACAAGCTGATCGCCGTGGCGACGGGCCATCACTGCATTCAGACCGGCGCGTTGATTGTCATCGACGTTCGCAAGGGCCGGCAGGAGGCGGAAGGGGTCACGCTCGTTGCGCCGCGCGTCGACGACAAGAAAGACCGCCGCTATCGCAAGGTCGATGCTTATACCGGTTTCGACGGCCATTTCTGTTACCCGCTGGCTTTGAACGAGCAGGAATACATCGCCTCCTACAGCGCGCACCAGACGGGCCGCGATTCGATGAACGGATTCTCGCTCTATTATATTCGCGAAGATGGCGCCCGAGAGATGCTGGCGCACGACCCGGCGCTTTCGTCCCATCAGCCTGTGCTGCTGGCGCCCCGCAAACGGCCACGCGCCATGGTGAGCCGCGTCGATTACAAACAGAAGACGGGCAAGTACTATGTGCAGGATGTCTATTTTGGGCCCGGTCTGGAGGGCATCGAGCGCGGGACGATCAAGAAGATGCGTGTGGTGGGGCTCGAATTCCGAGCGGCCGGTGTTGGCAGGAATGGCAACGGTGGACCCGCCGGCGGGGCGTTGGTTAGCACGCCGATTTCCATCCGCAACGGAACGTGGGATGTGAAGGTGTTGTTGGGAGAAACGCCGGTCTATGAAGACGGTTCGGCTTACTTCAAAGCCCCCGCCCGGACGCCGCTCTATTTTCAGATGATCGACGACGACGGGCACGTGGTGCAATCGATGCGAAGCTGGTCGACGCTCCAGCCGGGCGAAACACTCTCATGTGTTGGTTGCCATGAAGATAAGAACACGGCGGGCGCTGTCTCTTCAAGTGCGACGCTGGCCATGCAAGCCGGCCCGAAAAGGCTCGACGATTTCCACGGTCCGCCGCGAGGTTTCAGTTTCAGCAAGGAGATCCAGCCGATTCTCGACAAGCACTGCATCCAATGCCACGACGATCGCACGAAGACGAAAGCGACCGGGCAAGTAGCGGCCGACGAGAAAGCGTTCAGTCTGCTTTCCACCGCGGACAAACCCAAAGACGGTCGTTATTACAGCGACGCTTACGTGAATCTCACGCAAGATGGCCGGCCGAACAAAATGGTCAACTGGCTGAACGTGCAATCAGTTCCCCCCATGCTGCCGCCCTATTTCGCCGGTTCGGCTAAGAGCGAAATCATGCCGTTGCTTCGAGAGGGCCACTACGATGTGAAGCTCTCACAGGCTGAACTGGAGAAGATCGCCTGCTGGATCGATCTGCTTGTACCCTACTGCGGCGACTACATGGAGGCCAATGCCTGGAGCGAAGGCGATGTGGCCAAGTACGTTCGCTTTCAGAAAAAGCGCGAAGCCATGGAAAAGATCGAGCAGCAGAACATCAAAGCTCTGATCGAGGATCAATCGGACAACCGGCCTCACTAAAAACGCGTTTTTAAGTTCCCTATGGTGGGTTTTCGAGCCCGTCGCAATAGGCGAAACTCTAGCTGAGTCGACGGACAGGAATGTCCGTTGTGCAGAGGGAACGCCTCTCTCTGAATTTCGAAACCCGTTCTCTGATGTGAGGGAATCTGCGACGATGCACGCCAATCCGTTTTTGGGCGTCGTTCTTCATAGCATTGGCGCGCTTTCTTCGGCCAGTTGCTATACACCACAGAAGCAAACGAAGCTCTGGGCTTGGGAAGTCTATTGGCTGATGACGGCGACATCGGCATGGTTGGTCTTACCGATTACGGTCGCGCTGCTAACCATCCCCAACTACTTCGAAGTTGTGCGATCGTGCGACAGCATCTACCTCTGGCGATCGTTCGGCCTTGGCGTGGTTTACGGATTTGGCGGCCTGATGTTCGGCCTGGGGATTCGCTATATCGGTTTTTCACTGAACTATGCGATCGCGATCGGCTTTTCGGCTGCTTTGGGTACGATCACGCCACTGGCGTGGCATCCGAACAAGGGCTTCACGCCGGATCTCATCAACGAGAAGTTCTCGAGTGGACCGGGGTTGGTCGTACTGGTCGGAATCTTGCTCGCGGTGGTAGGCATCGCCGTTTGTGGTCTCGCGGGTTGGCTCCGCGAGCGAAGTGGGGGAGACACTCCGTCTCAGTACTCGTTCAAGATTGGCGTGCCGTTGGCCGTCATGGCCGGTATCCTGTCGGCCGTATTCAACTACGCTTTGCTGGCCGGCGGACCGATCGAACAGGTGGCGCTCGACGCCGGTGCGAACAAGCTCCTCAAGATGAACGCCATCTATCCCTTCTCAAACGGCGGCGCTTACGTCGTCAGTTTCGTTTGGTGTGTATTCCTAATCTATCGCAATAAATGCGCGGGACAGCTTTTCAAACTTCCCGAGAACACGTCCGGTACTTTGGCCTTCTACTACCTGATGGCCGCGCTCAGTGGCGCCTTTTGGTACTTTCAGTTCTTTTTCTACGGCATGGGCCATTGGCACATGGGCGACAAATTCGGGTTCACGAGTTGGGTATTGCATATGTCGATGCTGATCCTCTTCAGCAACATCTATGGCTGGCTGTTCAAGGAATGGGAGGGCGTGGGTACGCGTCCTCGCCGCGTCTTGCACCTGGGCATGGCGGTGATCGTGGTGGCAACGTTGGTCATCACCTATGGCAACTACCTGGCCGAAGCATCGACATCCGGACCTTAAATCGGAGATCGCGAAATGGGTATGTTCGATACAACGGGGCGCGGCGACGCCGTTGAGGCTCGTAGCGAAAACACGCGGAAAAAACTCGACAGAATGAATACGGCTCTGCGGCACGAAGAACCCGATCGTGTGCCGATCAGCGATTTC
>Ga0180435_10004555_pt1 | contig 13657 bp, 9 predicted proteins | sample SS_ome_3_FD_132467 | JGI IMG/M metagenome (GOLD analysis project Ga0180435, IMG submission 132467) | Hypersaline lake sediment archaeal communities from the Salton Sea, California, USA - SS_3_S_1 metaG | ecosystem: Environmental > Aquatic > Non-marine Saline and Alkaline > Hypersaline > Sediment... | reverse complement strand
TATCATAAGGAGCCACAAAGTCGGTGACGTTGACCTATCATAAGGAGCCACAAAGTCGGTGACGTTGACCTATCATAAGGAGCCACAAAGTCGGTGACGTTGACCGTATTAAAGCAACGACCTTTCACCCTGCTGGCGATGCCTTTCGCCTTGCTGGCGATGCCTTTCGCCTTGCTGGCGATGCCTTTCGCCCTGCTGGCGATGCCTTTCGCCCTGCTGGCGATGCCTTTCGCCCTGCTGGCGATGCCTTTCGCCCTGCGGCGAAAGGTACGCGTTATCATAAAATCGTGGAACACGATTTTATTGGTTTTTAGAAAACGATATCTAATGGTAAACTATGGCCCGGCAAACTGCAACCCTCGTGCTGTAACCTTTCAATTCTTGACATGAAAATTTTGGCGATTGAAACTTAAATATCGATGTGCCTGCCTAAGCCCATAACTGCGCCGGTTCTCGCCATCACAAGCACCGGGTTCGTGGCCACCGTTGCGCAGATCGTTATCTTCAGAGAGCTTTTGGTGTTGTTTTACGGCAATGAATTATCTGCCGGACTGATATTTGCCGCCTGGCTCATGTGGAGTGGTATAGGAAGCGGTCTGGCCGCAAAATGGACGGATAGAATTTCGAACCATATGGCCTTGCTCAGGTTTATGCTGGTTTGCATGGCACTGGTGCTACCACTCTGTATGCTGTTTATTCGTGCCTCCCGTATCATCTGGGCACTCCCCTTGGGAGAATTGCCCTCCATTGGCAAAATGTTGATGATCTCTTTGGTGGCGACCAGCCTTTTTTGTCCGGTGTCCGGCGCTCTATTTGCCATTTGCTGGAAACTTCATCGCAGCACGGCCCAGCATCCATCCATGAACGTCTATCTGGGCGAAGCATTGGGCTCGACCATCGGCGGTTTGTCATTCTATTTTATCTTTGTTTCCCATTTTTCTGGATTTGCAGCCATATGGATCTGTAGTGGGGTGATGCTGATATTGTCCGGGTGGTTGTCGCGGCCCTGGTGGCCGGTGTCAAAACTGGGTCCGGTACACGTTACATGGGCCCTTGCGCTGATACTGTTTTCAGCCGGTCTTTACTCCGGGATTCAATTGGAACATGAAAGCCGTCGCTGGCAATGGGGGCCAAACCTGGTAAGCATTCATGATACCGCCTACCAAAATATTGCTACCTTGAAAAAAAATGGTCAAGTGAGCGTTTTTACAAATGGCCTGTGGTCCTTTTCCGAACCGGATCTTCTAAGCGCCGAGCATAGTTCGCATCTGGCCCTGTTGCAGCACCCCCATCCTGAAACCATTTTGGTTTTGGGCGGCGGCATTGCCGGGATTCTTGATGAAATCTGGAAACACCCCCATATCCAATCGGTCCATTATGTGGAACCGGATCCGGATTACATTCGTCTGATTCAACCCCACCTTGCCCCGGCGACTGCGGCATCACTTCAAAACCCGCACGTCCAACTGTTACACCAGGATCCGCGCACCTTCCTGCAGCGTTCAAACATGAGCTACGATGTGATCCTACTGCGAATGGGGGATCCGATCACGACGCAAATGAATCGTTTTTATACCCGGGAATTTTTTGCCCGTGTCAAGGAGCGCCTGTCACCTGGCGGGATTTTTTCATTTGCAGTATCCGGTGGCGAAAGCATGTTGGGACCAACCCAGGCTCGATTTGTGGGCTCCCTCAGGCTGACCCTGCTGCAAACCTTTCCACGAATTATGATCTATCCCGGGGATCAAATTCGTTTTTTTGCCACGGATTTATCACACACACTGGTGGCGGACCCGGACATCTTGGCACAGCGGATTACCAAACGAAACCTAAAGCTCACCTACATCCGTGAAGATATATTGCAGGATGCACTGAGCCCCATGCGTCTTGGCTATATGGAAGCCGTCTTGCAAGAAGCAATTGGGACTGCCATCAACAGGGATTTCTCACCCATCTGCTATTTCCACACCCTGTCCATGTGGGCAACACAGTGGCATCAGCGTCTGCAAAATACCTTCAGTACCCTGGCCAAGCTCAAAACTCACTGGTTTTGGACATTTTGGATCTGCGGTTCTGTGCTCATCGTTATTTTTTTCTGGTCGGGTCGGCCCAACTTTAGATTGGCGGTGGCCGGCAGTATCTTTATATCAGGTGCCATCGAAATTGTATTTCAAGTAGCCCTGTTATTAAGTTTTCAAATCATCCAGGGTCTCATGTATCGCCAGATTGCACTGATTATCGCTTTTTTTATGACGGGATTGGCTGTCGGAGCCGGGTGGATTGCCAGGCACCGGTCTGCCAATGCAGTTTTACATGTTGCCTGGAAGCGTCTGCTAGGAATTCAATTGTTGATGGGTATACTGCCGTTGGTGCTGATACTATGTTTAAACCTGTTTCATGCCGAGCTTCAGAATCGATGGTCTCCGTCGGTCATGTTGTGTTTTTTTACCGGTCTCAGCTTGCTAACCGGCATTTTGGGCGGTCTTCATTTTGCCCTGGCCACCATGGTAATGACACATGTGGGCGTTGTTTTCGAAAAAATCGGAGGCTACTTCTATGCCTTGGACGTGACAGGCGCTGCCCTGGGGGCTCTCCTGACGTCATTATTCATTCTCCCGATCTACGGAATCATGAGCACCTTATTATTACTGAGTCTTTTGGCTAGCGTCAGTCTGCTGGTATTACTTCGCCGTACTTGACAGGATTCTCGGCATAGTTGCAGAAATGGTAAACGTTCAAGATGTGCATGACAAAATCAACGACCACCGACCAGGTCGGTGGCTCATGATTAGAGTAAAAGTTTCGATTTCAAGGTGTCGCGAATTTCGTGAAATGAGGAGTAATCAATGTACTTCGAAGTTGCAACGGAATGAAGCGCAACGCAGAAATCGGGCCTTTTACGAAGTCAGGTAGTTGGTAAGTTCCAAATACCAGGAATCGTGCAGCCGCAATGGTTGCACTTGCCGCCGCTCAGGCCCCCTATTTTTACGCGATAGCCAATTCGATGAATCAAAACCGCGTTACAGTTGGGACAATAGGTATGTCCGCCGGGATGCTCGGGCACATTACCAACATAAACGTAATTGAGCCCTACATCCAAGGCAATTTTCCTGGCCATATCAAGACTTGCTATGGGCGTGGGGGCAATCCCTTTCAACTTATAACGGGGATAAAAACGGGAAAAGTGAATGGGCACGTCCGGTCCCAACTCTTTTTTGATCCATTGACACATGGTGCGGATCTGTTTTGGATCATCATTTTTACCACTCACAATCAGCGTAACAATTTCCGTGTGGATTTGTCTGGATCTTAATACTTTCAAGGTATTCAATACCGGAGCCAGGTAGCCTTCGGTCATGCTTTGATAGTAGTCCTCGCTGAACCCTTTCAGATCAATACAGGCGGCATCCAGAACCTCACATAGATCGTCCAGCGGTTTTTTATTAACAAAACCATTGGAATGCATGACCTTTAAAAGTGGCTTGGATTTGGCCAAACGCCCGATCTCCAGCATATACTCCATAAAAATGACAGGCTCCACATAGGTTGAAGCGATCGATAGGCTTTTATATTGGATCGCGCTGGCGATGACCTGGTCCGGCGGCAGCCGGTAATTAAAAGTTTCATCCGGTTGCGCTTGGGAGATTTCCCAGTTTTGACAAAACTTGCAATCAAAATTACAACCGGCGGTGGCAATCGAAAAAGACCGGCTGGCCGGCAGCACGTGATAAAAAGGTTTCTTTTCAATGGGGTCAATATGAACGGCACAGGGGTTGGCATAAACCAAGGAAAAATACTGGCCGTCTATGTTCTGGCGCACCCGGCAAAGACCGCGTGCACCTGCTTCCACCTCACAGGCATGTGGACAAAGCACACAACGAATTTTCTGATCATCCAAAGGCACATAATAAGGAGAAAGCTTGCGTTCGATGTATCCTTTTTCGATAACGGCGGCTCGGGCCGCTGGTGGAGATTGAGGCAACGATAAGACACCGGCACCTGAATAAAGTGCCAGACTACGCCCACACACACCTAAAAACTTTCGACGTGTTAACTTTTGTTTCATGTATTTTTTCCCCATGTAATGAATTCGTCCCACATGTCATTTCTTGGACGATCTCAGTCGAGTACCTACCGGAGTTTCACATATCAAAGTCTAATCCGGCAAGACGAATTCATTACCTGAATAGCGAACGAAATGAATCCATCCCGCCGGGTTTGCGATAATGGTTTCGAACTCTAATGGACCTGGGATCCAAACCCGTCAATCCCTGTTCTTCAGCCCAGTTCATGGCCTCTAAGAATTCCTGCACCGAAATACCGCGTGCGATTTTCGGATATTCAAATGCTTTGTAGTCCACGTGGTATTGGGGCATAATATTGATATAGGTGTTTGGTGGAAGATATTCTGACACCCATTTGACGAATGCTTGGGTCCCGGCCACGCGATTGGGCATCACCAGATGGCGAATCATGACGCCCCTGCGGGCAACCCCCTGTTGGTCAACCTGATGGACACCCACCTGCCGGTGCATTTCCAGAACGGCCTTCGTGGCCATTTCAGGATAATCCACGGCATCGGATGAATACCTGGCAGCCATTTCGGCCTGCATATATTTGATGTCCGGCAGGTAAATATCCACGATACCGTCCAATAATTTTAAAACCTCCACCCGCTCATAGCCGCTGGTGTTATACACCAAGGGGATGTGAAGCCCAGTTTTTAATGCAATTCGGGTGGCGTTCAGGATATGGGGCATTACATGGGTAGGGGTAACCAGGTTGATATTATGGCAACCCATCTGCTGTAAATCCAGCATCTTTTGGGCCAACTCCTCATCCGTTAATTCAGTTCCTTCTCCCTTAAGCGCTATAGGCCAGTTTTGACAAAAAACACAACGCAGATTGCAGTTTGAGAAAAATATCGTTCCCGATCCATGTTGGCCAACCAATGACATTTCCTCGCCAAAATGGGGCTGGGCCACATACACCATGACCTTTTGCGGAGCCCGACAAAAACCTTTTTCACCAGCCAGCCGGTTGACGCCGCATTCCCGTGGGCAAAGCCGGCATTTTTCCAAAATAGCATGTGCTGCCTCAATGCGCTCGCCCAGCGTACCCTCTTGCGCCATTTTGAAGTAGGCCGGATTCCATCGATGATCATCCTGGGAACGAGCATGAATCACAAATGGAGACAGGAACAGGCCACCGCCCCCCAGTACTGCATGTCGAATGAAACTGCGTCGGGTGATGTACATAATAATATATTGATGCTAACGTCAGCGACCACAAGTAGAATTGGTGCTATAAGATTGACCTCTGCGCGTAGATCAGAGGAAGATGTGCAGTAGACGATGCAAACGGCCGGAGAGGAGCAAGGCCAACCAATTGAAGAAAATCTACACGAAGTCAGTGACTTTTTCAAGACCTCCAAAGATGTACGCTAATAATTTCCCAATAATGTGCAAAAGGTTTTGTGGCACCACGATATGGCGACTGTCATTTGTTTATAAAATCTACAATCAATCTAAAATGTTATGGATTTGACGGTATAAAAGTCACCCAATTATCTTGACAGCTTCAATTTTAAGCAAAATATTAATACGTATTAGGTAGTGTCACTTCGTGATATGGATCCTATTATCACAGCAAAAAATTCCCAGATAAGAACAATAAACTCAATTTGAAAGGATGGATCACCATGAAAAAGACCTTCTTGGTTACATTTATAAGTATACTTCTGACCGGCATCCTGCTAACCGGTTGTGCCACCATGCCACCATTTTCATCCCAACCACCTTTTTCTCCGCAAAAAATCGATATGACCGCCTATCAAGCTAAAATCGACAATTTTGTTATAATTCTGGATGGTTCTGCTTCTATGGACACCTACCATCAAGGATCGACCCGTTTTGAAGAAGCCAAAGCCATTGTCTATCGCTTGAATGCCTCTCTACCGAATCTTGATCTCAATGCCGGCCTGCGGACATTCGGGCATGATCCCTCTGTTTCGAAATACACCACGGTCCGGATGTATGCTATTTCCACCTACCGAAAAGCGGGCCTGCAGGCGGGGCTGAACAAACTCAGCAAAGCCGGTGGCAACAGTCCGCTAGATAGTGCCATCAATGCTGTCAACTATGACTTACAATCTGTAGCCGGCAAAACCGCCGTTATTATTATCAGTGACGGGGTAGATTTGAGAAATGAATCCTTTGCGGCGGCAAGCCGTCTTAAGAAAGCCTATGGTGACCGTCTTTGTATCTACACCATCACAGTTGGGAGCAAACCCGGCAAATATAATCATTTGGACAAGCTAGCCGAGGCTGGAGGCTGTGGGTATGCCACCCGGGCTGAGGATATTGCCAGTGGGGCTGGTATGGCAGAATTTGTACGCAATGTTTTCCTGATGGAACAACAGGATAATGATGGCGATGGCATTCGCAACAACCAGGACCAATGCCCGGATACGCCAGCTGGAGTGGCTGTTGGCGACGATGGTTGTCCCCTGGATTCAGATAAAGATGGCGTGGCCGACTATCTGGATAATTGCCCGGGTACGCCCCAGGATGTATCCGTCAATGCCAATGGATGTCCGCCGGATGCCGACAATGATGGCGTAGCCGACTATCTGGATCGGTGCCCGGGAACACCTGCGGGTGTCGATGTGGATGTCGACGGCTGTCCCCCGGATTTGGATCAGGATGGCATAGCGGATTACCGTGATAACTGCCCGGGAACCCCCATATCAGCTTCCGTAGATCAGAATGGTTGTGCGCTTGATTCCGATAAGGATGGTGTGGCCGACTACCTGGATAATTGTCCGGGTACAGCCCAGGGTGCAAGCGTTGATGCGGCTGGCTGTGCGCTGGATGCAGATAACGATGGCGTAGCTGATTTTCGTGACAATTGCCCGGATACACCTGCCGGAGAACCCGTTGACGCCAGTGGTTGCCCACTGCCGAAAGCCACGGAAAGTGCCACGGTAACGGAAACTGGTACCTGGCTGTATGAAGATATCAAATTCGATACCGGCAGCGCATCCATCAAAGCGGCCTCCTATCCAGTGCTTGCAGAAATTGCTGCGACATTGCAACGGAATCCCAATCTGAAGGTGGAAATCCAGGGACATACGGATAGCGCCGGTAGCTTGGCTTTGAACAACCGGCTCTCCAGTAACCGGGCCCAAGCTGTCAGGGATTACCTCATCAATGAGGGCGTTAGACCGGATCAGTTGACAGCGACAGGTTACGGACCTTCCCTCCCGCTGGTTTCCAATGACACCGCTGAGGGTCGGGCCCGCAACCGTCGCGTGGAGTTAAAACCCTTGCAGTAAGGACGCACACCGTAAAAACGGTCCACAATCACCGCCGCGAGTGGTGGGATACATTTTATGAATACTCACTAACGTGTTCAACGCTAAAACCCGGCTCCATCCAATGGATGTGAGCCGGGTTGGTTTCTTTAATTAATTCATCCCACGCTGCAAGACTTCGACGAGGATTTCGGCCACTCGACTCAGACCTTCGTGTGAGCCTCAGTCGAACGTCTTGCCGATTCCGAACACCCGCTCATATGTCTCAGTCGAGGCGGAGCGGGATGAATTCAAATTATAGAATCTGACTTAAAAACAACTTGGTACGTTCGTGCTGGGGATTTTCAAAGAATTCTACAGGGGTGTTGCCTTCAACGATTTTGCCGTAATCCATAAAGAGTACCCGGTGGGCGACACTTTTGGCGAATCCCATTTCATGGGTCACCACGATCATGGTCATGCCTTCCGTGGCCAGATCGATCATGACATCCAAAACCTCTTTAATCATCTCCGGATCCAGGGCCGAGGTGGGTTCGTCAAACAACATGACTTTGGGCGCCATGCACAGGCTGCGGGCGATAGCCACACGTTGCTGCTGTCCGCCGGAAAGCTGACCCGGAAACTTCTGAGCTTGTTCCGCGATCTGGACCTTTTCCAAATAATACATGGCGGTCTCTTCGGCTTCTTTCTTGGGAACTTTTCTGACCCAGATGGGACCCAAGGTCAGATTTTCTACGATGGTTAAATGCGGAAACAAATTGAAATGCTGAAATACCATACCGACTTCGGTACGAACCTTTTCTATGTTTTTCAAGTTGTTGGTTAATTCGATGCCATCCACTACGATAGTGCCGCGCTGGTGCTCTTCCAAACGGTTGATACAGCGAATCAGGGTTGATTTACCGGATCCTGATGGACCGCAAATGACGATGCGCTCCTTGGTTTTAACCTCCAGATTGATATCGTTCAACACATGAAAATCACCGTACCACTTGTGCATCTCTTTGATTTCGATGATGTTTTCACTTTTCTCGATATCGTTGGCAGCAGTATTCGCTTGTTCGTTCATAACGATTATTCCTAAACACAGTTTTAAGTTTTAGGTTTTAAGTTTTAGGTTGTCCAGTTGCTGATGGCTATCGGCTATACTTAAAACCTAACACCTAAAACCTAAAACCAATCTTTACAATCCCGTGTGCAGCTCTTCCTCAAGACGACGACTGTAGCTGGACATGAAATAACAGCAGCCGAAATAGATCAGAGCTACAAAAATATAAAGCTCCGAAGAAAATGCCATCCAATTGGGATCTGACAATACCACCTGCGTGGTCTTGAGAATATCATACAAGGCAATGATGACCACCAGCGATGTATCCTTAAGCGCTGAGATGAGCTGACTGACGGTCGGCGGTATCACGATCTTGAGCGCCTGGGGCAAAATCACCAGACGCATGGTCTGATAATAGTTTAGACCGAGTGAATCTGCAGCTTCGTACTGTCCTGTCGCCATGCCCTGCAATCCGCCGCGCACCACTTCCGCAATATAAGCAGCCGTAAACATAATGATGGCCACCTGGGCCCGCAGAATGACATTTACGGTAACACCCTCGGGCAGAAACAAGGGAAACACCACCGAAGACATGAACAGTAGTGTAATCAGCGGCACACCCCGAATCATTTCAATATACACGATGCAGAGGGTTTTGACCGCCGGCATCTGTGATTGACGCCCCAATGCCAGAATAACACCCAGCGGGTAGGCTGCAGTCAATCCAAACACGGACAGCATCAAGGTCAACGGGAGGCCGCCCCATTGAGGCGTTTCCACAGGGGTCAGCCCTAGAATCCCTCCCCGCATAAGAACGCCCATAATGACAAGGCCGGCCAGCCAGGCATACAACAATGATTTTTTCCAGTGAGCCCGGTTGCGGCTGTAAAACAGCAAGCCCACCAGCAAGACCATGGCAGTTAACGGCCGCCATTGCAGTTCATAAGGATAGAAACCAAAAAGAATGAAACGAATATTGGAGGGAATAACGGACCAACAAGCTCCATCCGCTTCACGACACGCCTCAGCGCTTGAAAGCCATTGCGCGTCGATGATGGCCCAGCGGATAAACGGCGGCACGATTTGCCATAAAACGTATAAAGTCACCAGAGTCAGAATCGAGTTAAAAATGGTATTGAACAGATTGGTCCGTATCCATCCAATTACACCCACACTTGTTGCCGGTGGCTTTATCTCGTCTGTTGAGTCTATTTGTGCGTTTACATTCATTCAGAATCTTTATGTCATATTTTAGATCATTTTGATTTAAGACTATTAGGATGAAAACTTAGTTTATCGGGTTTATTGGGTTCATTGCGTTCATTGGGTTTGTTGTGTTCTAACAGCTAGACGGCTGGGAAGCTTGGACGCTGCTTACAGCTCACTGCCCCAATCTCAACTCGCAACGCGTAACACGTACCCCGCAACTCCCTTCACCCTGTTTTTTTACCTCTCAATGTTCGATGTTCATCTTCCTTCACGCTTTTATCCGCAACTCGGCACTCGTAACTCACAACCCGTATACCCTCGAATCCTCGAATCCTTGGATCCTTGAACCCTTTAAGTGCTAACGCTCAACCAGCTTCATCTTTTTATTATACCAATTCATAAATGCAGATGTGGTCAGACTCAAAGTCAAGTAGACAATCATCATTAGGGCTACACCTTCGATGGCCTGACCGGTTTGATTGATGGTGGTGCCGGCCACGGATACAAAATCCGGATAGCCGATAGCCACTGCCAGGGAGCTGTTTTTGGTCAGGTTCAGCATCTGGCTGGTCAAAGGTGGAATGATCACCCGCAAGGCCTGGGGTAATATCACCAAATTCAGGACAAAGGCCGGTTTGAGCCCCATGGCCATGGCGGCTTCGGTCTGACCCTTGCTAACCGATTGAATCCCGGCCCGAACCACTTCGGCCACAAAAGCGGCCGTGTATAGAATCAAGCCCAGCAAGAGGGCCGTAAACTCGGGGCTGATATTGCGGCCCCCTACAAAATTGAATCCTTTTAACTCAGGTATATTCATGCCTGTGGGTGCACCACCCAGCAACCAGGCCAACAGTGGAAATCCTATCAGAATGGCCAATGAAACACGAAACATAGGGAACAACTGACCCGTTTGCTCCTGTCTGGCCTTAGCCCAGCGCCGTATTAGATAGATAACGATACAAGCGACGACCAATGCAATTACCATGTACTTGTGAACCGGGTGCGATTCTGGTACCCCGAAAACCAGGCCGCGATTGCTCAAAAAAACGCCCATAAAAGGATTTATGGCTTGTTTAGGTGAGGGCAGGATGTTGTAGAAAAAAGCGTACCAGAAAAAAAGCTGGAGCAGCACGGGAATATCCTGGAAAAGCTCAATATACCAGCCGGCAAGTTTAGACACAAGCCAGTTGGTAGACAAGCGGGCCACTCCGATCACGGTACCCAAAACGATACTGATAACAATCCCCACAAACGACACGATCAGGGTATTGATAAAGCCCACCACCAATGCACGCCCGTAGGTATCGGCCGCCGAATATTCAATGGCCGATTCCCCGATCTCAAATGCCGCTTCCTTTTGCAGGAAACCAATACCAGTGGCTATGGACTGCTTTTCGAGGTTGTTGAGCGTATTTGATAGCAAATAAAATGCCACCAATACCACCATCAGAATCGTGGCAATCTGGTACATAATCGACCGCTTCTTGGGGTCGTTAAAAAACGGTACTGTCGATTCAGCACTGGAGTTGCTCTGGTGTGTTGTCATAGCACATGCTCAGTAGTTTGAGCCGGTTTGGCCCTATGTGGGGAATTGTTAATCACAAATTATAAACATGCTGCTAACCCGCCATTTTTCGGCGGGATAGCAGCCCAAATAAAATTGCGCAGCAATTCTATTTAAAGGGAGGTGAATACATCAAACCACCATTGGTCCACAGCGCATTCAGACCGCGCTCAATTCCCAGAGGCGTGTTAACGCCCACGTTTCTTTCAAAAATTTCGCCGTAGTTGCCCACCTGTTTAATAATATTGTAGGCAAATTTTTCATCCAGGCCCAAAGCCTTGCCGTTACCGGCGGTGACACCTAGAAACCGCATGATTTTGGGGTTTTTGCTGTTGAGCATCTGATCGACGTTTTTGGACGTAATACCGAGTTCTTCGGCATTGATCAGTGCCAGAACGCTGTAGTTGACAATATCCTTCCATTGATTGTCACCATGACGAACGGCCGGAGCCAAGGGTTCTTTTGAAATGATTTCAGGCAGAATCGCGTAACCCTTTGGATCCGGGGCCACCGCCCGTGTACCGGCCAGCTGTGAAGCATCCGATGTGAGCACATCACAACGCCCGGCAAAGAATGCTTTAGCCAGTTCGGCCGTGTTTTCGATGACAACGGGATTCATTGTCATTCCCTCTGTCCTGAAATAATCAGCCACGTTCAACTCGGTGGTGGTACCCGGGAGCACACACACCGCGGCACCGTCGAGTTCCTTGGCACTCGTGACGCCCAATTTCTTTGGTACGAGAAATCCCTGGCCATCATAGTAATTGACCTGACAGAAGTCCAGTCCCAGGGCGGTATCACGGCTAAGTGTCTGGGTACAATTGCGGAAAAGCACGTCAATCTCGCCTGACTGCAGAGCTGTAAAACGAGTTTTTGCCGTCAAAGGGGTGTACTTCACCTTGTTGGCATCTCCGAAAACAGCCGCTGCCAGGGCCCGGGCTGAATCAACATCCAATCCCCGCCAGACTCCTTTTTCATCCGTACGCCCAAATCCGAATAAATCTCCGTTCACGCCGGCCTGAATAAAACCCTTGGCTCTGACGTCCTGAAGTGTTCCGGCAGAGACGGTTCCTGCTAAAGCAATGATCGTTAGCAAAATGAGACAAATTTTAATTCCTTTCATTCGACAATCCTCCTTCCCGTAATGGTGTTAGGTTGCACGGGGGATCAGGGCACAAGCCATGCGAAGCATGTGCCAGCTCCCATGATGCCATTCACCCCCGTTGGCTAAATCTTGCTGGTGGGGAACTTGTTTCCACGCAATTCGTTCTGTTCTTAAAATGGGGGTTTCAACGTCACAGTCAGGGTGGTGTCCCCAATTGTGTTCTTGAACGATGGCGACAGAAAAACTTTACACAAAGGCTTTTGATATTGCAAGCAAAAACAATTCATGCCGGTTCGGGATTTTGCAGATCTCCTGTCAGAGAATTTGTTTCCCTTGACAAGCATAGAGGTTCTTTTTAGTCTGATGTCTAACTGCCTTGATCATATAACCCTAAAACCATAGGGTATACGCTGATTTGTCCTGAAGGAGGTGAATAAATGCAAACAGAAAAACGCGTTATATACTTAGCGGTCACAATCTGCTTTTTACTCCTCATGTTCACGGCCTGCGCAAAGCCATATCACTTCTATGTTAAATATGATGGCCCCGAATCGATGAGCCAATCCTTTGAGAAAAAAGTCTATCTAAAGGTCATCGACGGCCGGGAGACCAAAAGCTTTCTCTCTGAAGCAGCACGCAACGAATTCGATTTATGGGATGGCACTTTCGCCTTATATTATTCCGAAAAAAAGCCCAAGGGCGCTGTCGATACCTACACGCTTACTGCTCTCATTCAAACGATCATGACCCAGCGGCTAGAGTCCAAGGGCATCATGGTGGTGGATCAAGAATCGACTGGTCTGCCCAAATTGGAAATGACTCTCAAAAGGTTAGCATTGGAATTGCAGGACCGCACCTGGGTGTCGGACATTAGTTATGACGTTAAGTTGTCCAGCGACAACATGAAGACCGGCCGTGAGACCGTATCCGGCAAAGCCGAACGTACCAAGCTCATGGGCCGTGGTGCCGGTGAAACTTTGGTGAGTGAAATATTGACCGACACCATTAATCGACTGAATATTGAGAAACTCTTCAAGAATGCGGGACTTTAGACCATGGGCTTTTAGCGGTTTAGGCTGTTAGACGGTTAGGTTGCTAACCGCTAATAGGCAAAGGCCCTGAACACCAATAGCGAAACGAGCTCGTTACCTATAATTCGTGTTGCGGGTTGAGCGTTTAACAAGTGGCAGTAAGCGCCTAGTAGTCTTCAGCCTAAACACCTAATAGCCTATTTGGGGGTCTAATCAAGCTGAGATTTTGGTCGCAATCCAGGATTTAAAGGCCGGATCATCAATCTTGTTCAGCAGTAATCCGTCCTTGATCTTTACTGATAAAGGCTATGGGGCAGGAAGTTCGAAATTTGCAGTAGGTGTCGGGATCCCGGCATTCCAGGCATTCCGTACACAAATATATATC
>Ga0180435_10004553_pt1 | contig 13658 bp, 11 predicted proteins | sample SS_ome_3_FD_132467 | JGI IMG/M metagenome (GOLD analysis project Ga0180435, IMG submission 132467) | Hypersaline lake sediment archaeal communities from the Salton Sea, California, USA - SS_3_S_1 metaG | ecosystem: Environmental > Aquatic > Non-marine Saline and Alkaline > Hypersaline >... | reverse complement strand
CGGACGGCTTGCTCGGGTGCGGCTTTCTTCCAGGCGTGGATCATCCCGCAAAGAACGACGACCGTGCGCTCGGGATGATTCTTGAGGTATTCCAAGGCATAAATGGCCATGGCTGCGTCCCAGACGAGTTGGGCCTCGCAGAAGCGGCTAAAGCCCGAATCCGAGCTGTGACTGCCCAGAACACGGCGCAGGAATTCCTCGTATTCCCGGTCCACGCGACAAACGATGGGGGGCAGCTTGCCGACCTCCTCGGGTGTCAAAGACTCGAAGCCATTTCGCGCCACCTTGCGGGTTATACTTCGCGGCACGTTCAGGCCAACCATGGGGATTTTCCGGTCACGACAGTACAGAAAGATATCCCGGTACAAATCCCAGTCCTGACTCCAATTGCGGACAAAGGCCCGGCGCATCTCGTACTCGCTCAGCTCTCGATCGACCCAGGCGTCGAGGACGCTTTGCTCGATGTGTTGAAACATCTCCAGGCCCACAGCCAAGGGACGTTTGCGTTTGTCCAGGCTTTGGATGACTGCCAACTGAGCAGCGTGGTGGGACGCATTGTCATGGAATTCTCCAATATAGACAATGCCCGGTGACGGCAGTTGCTCGGCGGCTTGTTCCAGGCTGATTTCGGTTTTACCAGCGATGTCCCATAGGGTCAAATCCGCGGCCTGAAGAACAGCCCCGGCGTTGCACAGGAATATAAACAGCAACGTTTGAATACCAAAGCGAATGATCATGAGTCGTTCTCCAGATTAACGACAAGAGGCGATCCGAGCACCTCGCCGATGCCCTTGCCGATATTGACGCCGCCTTTAAAGGACAGCCGGCCAAAGCGGCCGTAATGTGTAATTTTACGGGCCGTTCGCAGCACGGTCTCCACGTCGGTGCCCGCCACAGGAAGGAACACGGCCACCAGTCTCTGTTTCCGCTTGAAGACCGCAAACATCGTGTCGGCATCGCGGCTGGAGATATTTTCTCCCACGCGGAAAGACCCGGATGAGAGCGCCACTGCATCGCCCAGCTCCGACAACATGGCTCGGCCCTTTTTCCGTTTAGGCATGCCGAAGAAGAGTACATCCTCAGCGGTGATATCCTTAGCTGCGAATCTGCTTTCACTTAAGATGCGTGTGCCACGATGATTGAGGCCGATTAGAAGCCCTCGGAAAATCTCCGCCCAGGGCGCGGGACTATCTTCGGCGATTACGGCGATGAGGGCGCTGGAACCCTTTATCGCGTTGACTGTGGCTGGAATTTCCTCAGGGTAAAGCAGGCGAAAAACATCAAAATCAGGATCGGCAGCTAGTGTTCGGGGCGCCTCCGCTATCTGGATGCTGAATTTCGCCGTGGCATCATCCAGTTCAACGTTCTCCCTCGTGCTGACCGTGGCAGCGGTCACCGCTACGGGTACGCGCACGTTGAAATGGGGGTATTTTTGAATAAGTTTACCCACCACCTGCTGATGGTCACCTGCGGAAACAACCTGAGGCCTATCCATGGCCAATTGCAGGGCACCTGGGCGGGTGATCCACTGATCCTGGAATGTGCGCACCTGATCTGTACTCAGGCCGCCGTGCTTGGCAAATGCATCCATAAAGTGGCCCCAGCTGGTTCTCTTGTTGAGCCGCTCGGTATAAATGTCGCGCAAAGCAGCCCAGAAAGCCGCATCACCGATTCGCAGGCGCATCATGTGAAAGACGAACATGGCTTTTCCGTAACCGACGGCCTGACTGGCGGGATTATAGCGGCTGCGGAAGTCTGACAGAGGAAAGTCCTGTGGTCCTGCAGCGAGAAGAGCGTACTTTTCGAGCGTGCGAAGACGATAGCCCCGGGCCTCCTCCAAGGAATGCTCCTCTTTGGAAAGGTAATCAGCCACGTAAGTGGTTAGCCCCTCGCACCAATTGCCCCCGGTAACATCCACTAAAACGCCGTTGCCCCACCAACAATGCGCCACCTCGTGTCTGAGACTGGTATCGGGAATGAAGGGCAGTCTCAACACCCGGCTGCCAAGCAGCGTAAACGATGGGAAGCCATATCCGGTGGGAAAGAAATTTTCCACCACGGCGAATTTTTCAAATGGATAGATCCCGTGAAGCGCTTCATAGCGGCCGATGTGACGCTGCGCGGCGTCCAAATAGCGTGGTGAAAGCCCGGCATTGGCCTGAAAGAAGTAAGTGGCAATGCGCACTTTGCCATGCATGCGGTCGTTGACGACGTAGCGCCCTGCAAACATAGCCAGCGGCCCCGATGGGCGCGCAACCGACCAAATCGAAGAGCTCCTGTCGGCGTCATCGGTGTGGGTTTCGAGCCTGCCTTCCATCACAGCATATATGCCCTTAGGCGCGGTCACCGACACCCGAAAGGTCTCGGGCATATCATCCAAGATAAAAGGGTACCAGCCGCTGCCAGCCAGAAAAAAGGCTGCATCCTGGGTGATGGTACCCATGACTCCCTGGCCGGGGTTGTCCATGGAAAATGGCTCGGCCTCGAAGGGATCGTCGAAGATACCCTCGTAGCTTAGAACCACGGTATTGGCGGACGGATTTGCTGTCTCGAGATTCAGATGCAGCACACCATCTTTTTTAGTATACGTGGCACCCGCCACGGCAAGCATGCGCACAGCGGGGCGAAAGGCCACGCGAATACGCGACACACCCCTGGGAAGACGTATGGTGTCAATGCCGCGCAGGGTTTTGGTATCATGAAGGATTTCCACCTCAAGATCGTGATGGAGGGTCTGCTGGGCTGCGGAATCAAAGGCTCCTGGGAAAAGGATCCACAGTGCTGCCATGCTAAAGGCGAGAATAGGCCACAAGCCGCGTAAGGGATGGGTATGGCGCAAAACGGATTTCATAATGGACACAGTTTACGTTAAACAATCGAATTTGCAACGTGTATATTTTAAATTTGCAAAAAATTCTTTTGAGCTGTTTTAGATACAGATAGGATCTTATTCATTTATTCCATAAAGTATGATATCAAAAACTGAATGCTGAACATAAAAGTGCTTATCATCAAGGTTTTGAACTATTCGCAAACCATAACATCCTGATGAATGGACGAGAACTAAGTATGTTCGAAGAAAATGCAGTTTACAATAGTCGCATTATCGATAGGATTTGGTTGTCAGAAAATACCTTTGAACTAAAAATCGAGCGTCCGGATTATTTCAAATTTACTTCGGGTCAAAGAGTTACGTTTATTATAGATCAATATCAACGCGATTACAGCATTGTCTCTTCACCCGAAAACTCAGATTTACGATTCTGCATACGAAATATCAAGTCGGGAAGAATGAGTACCTATTTAAGTTCCTGTGCTGTCAAAACAACTCTCCATTTCAAGGGTCCTCATGGCTACTTCACGTTTAAACCTTCAGTACGGCCTCCAATTTTTGTAGCCACGGGAACCGGTATTGCCCCTTTTTGCTCCATGGCTCATTCAGGCATCAGAGGATTTGCCTTACTTCACGGTGTAAGAAGTCCCACAGAGCTATATTATAAAACCTACCTTGATACTACCGCAGAAAAATATATCCCCTGTATTGAAGCTACAGCGCAGTCGCGGTTTAAATATTTTAAAGGTCGCGTCACAAAATATCTTCAGGAATATTTTTCTTCGGGTACCTATGACTTTTATCTTTGCGGAAAACGTGAAATGATAAAAGATGTAATTCTTATTGTGGACGATCTGTTTCCCGGTTCCTATATATATACAGAAATTTATTACTAGTTCATATATGTCGTTATTTTTTCGAAACTTTTGCGAAACAGTGTGCCAAATTATGATATATGGCACGGTCGTTAATCATCCCTAACCCGGGGAACGCACCGATGGAAGAACCTTAAGCTGGTTTCCCGCGTTGGTTCTAGTGAAACAGCAACAAGATGTATTGCCATTCAAATGCTATTTCGAAGAACAACGCATAGAGCGTTTGGATCAAGGAGATTCTAATATTTTTTATACACAAAAACGGTCCGGTATAATCAAAGACAGGGGATTCGGGCTTTTTCACATATATTACGGTCAAGGGGTCGGAAAAACCACTCGGGCGATCGGTCTGGCTATTCGAGCTGCGGGAGAGGGTGTTCAGGTCGACTTCGTACAGTTCCTGAAATCCGGGAACTCCTCGGAGGTGCGTATTTTTAAAAAGATCGAGAATATTCAATACCGCTGTCCGGGGGATCACCCGTTTATTATGTCCCGTGGTACCCAGCCCATTCACCATCGTCACGCCCAACAGGCCTACCGGGCCGCGGTAGATGCTGTTGACCATGATTGTAAATTGCTTATCTGCGATGAAATTCTTGACACCATTCTTTTCGGTCTGCTCAATCAGGAACAGCTTCTAGATCTCGCAAATCGGTGCCGTGGGAGGGTTGAGTTGGTGATGACCGGAAGAAAGGCCCCGCAAGCATTGATCGAAGAGGCAGACTATGTCACGGAACTCGTCCAGATAAAACATCCCTACTATCAAGGGGCCCGGGCAAGAAAAGGCATAGAATATTAAGCCCTCCAAAAAGCGTTGCTGGATTCAACGCCGGCCGGTACTACGCCAAGAGAATGATTCCGTAATACAAAAAAGATTGGCTGGTTTGTGTGGCGATCCTGTGATCGATGCCAAGATTGTGGAGCGTCCCCATTATATCTATGGAAAAGGATTCAACTAAAGGCCTTTTTTCCTGTGGAAATCGGCAGGCGTCGGGATATGAGCACTCCCGGCACAGTGCACAGCACTCGCTGACCAGACTGAATGCCTTGTAGTACCCTTCCAGAAACAACATCCGCTCCAGACTGACGGCACCCTTCCAGATGTGTACCTGACGGGTCCGTTTTTTAGCATTGTCCAGGTAAAACTCAGGACATTTTTGATCGCCGACCAGGAGAAGGGCGCCGCTATACTCGCCCAATATTTCCCTCGCCTCCTCGGGGCTCGGCGTTGCCGGCGGACAGCACCAGGAGGTATTGTACCGCTGGCACCCGTATCGGCATTTCAGATTCACCCAGCGGGCCACCTGGATGGCGTCCACTGTAAAAGGAAGCACCTGCGACAAACCATACCGCCTGGCCCGCATTCGAACTTTCTGGAGCAGTTTGGGCGGCAAAACACCATCCCTTTCCAGGGCGATTGCTTTGGCATTCATCATGTCAGTCACCGGGTCGCACGAAGTCGATACGGGCCGACTTCGGAAGGGCCAGACCCATGGCCACTTCAGCAGCTTTGACCACGGCCGCCGGAACCGGACAGGCCGGGTGACAGCCTGCCCGTTCGGCGGAAACAAATATGGGGTTTCTTGAAAGGGGCATAAACAGCTCTTTCAAAGTGACTTCTCGCAGACGGTCTCCCAAGCGCTGAATGTGCTCGCAGGCCGAATCAGAGAAGACCAGACGAACCGTCGTTTTCTCTTTCACGGCCGCCTGAATGGTGCAATCGAATCCGCAAATGCCGGCATCGACGCGAATGAATGTGTTCTCCCCTGCGGTCACATCGACCCCTTATTGGTCAAGAATATCTTCCGGCACCAAACCTTCCAAATGGGGGAATTTGTCGGTCATGTGCGGTATCTGCATGGCTTCCATAAAATCCTGCTGAAAGGTCGGCTCCACTGTCAGCTCGACATACTCGACATTGCGGGAACACCAGTTGGCTTCTACTCGTTTTTTTACATTGAGCAGGGCGGCCCGGCATCCGTCGCCGGCGGAGTTGCCCACGCCCTGAATCATCTCGATCTTGCAATCCGGGAACAGGCCCATGATCAAAGCTTTTTCCCTGTCCACATGGGTCCCGAATGCACCGGCAATCTTCACCGTGTCGACTTTATCCAAATCCATCCGTTTCAGCATGAGTTTGCATCCGGCATACAGCGCCCCTTTGGCCAGCTGAATCTGACGGATGTCTTTTTGGGTGATGACAATATCTTTTTCGATACTGGATTCTTCGGCCCAGGCCAGCACAAATTCCGGTTGGTTGGTGTCCGGATTTTTACGGAACCGTGGATGGTCCTTCATCACTTTCTTATTGAAAACACCGCTTTTCATGATGACACCCGCGCGGTACAACTCGGCCAATACGTCCAGAATGCCGGACCCGCAGATACCTTTGGCCTTCATCTCCTTGGGTTCGGAGTATTTGCGCCAGGCTTCCCGTCCGATCACCTTGTAGTTGACCTCTTTTGTTTCCGGATCGATCTCGATGCGCTCGATAGCACCGGGAGCGGCCCGCATGCCAAAGGCCAGTTGTGCCCCCTCCAAAGCGGGACCCGTGGCACACGAGGACGAAATCAGCTTGTGCCGGTTGCCGAGGACCAGTTCGCCGTTGGTGCCGATATCGATGATCAGCTGGGTTCCCTCATGCTTGTATGGCTCCTCGGCCAGCAGAACGCCTACATTGTCGGCACCCACAAAACCAGCCTCGATGGGGAGCACAAAGATGTAGGATGAAGGATTTATCTTGATCCCCAGATCCCGGGCTTTGATGTCCATGCTGTGATGAATAACCGGCGGGAAGGGCGCAAGCCCCACGAACTCGGGATTGATGTTCAATAAAATGTGATGCATGGCCGTATTGAACCCGATGGTGACATCTTCGATATCCTCGCGGGTCAGGCGCAGATAGGTTTTGCCTTCTTCAGGAGCTTCGATGTACTCGACCGGCCCCTTCTCGCCTTTTTTCTTTTTTTTCTTTTTCTTGGGCGGGTAGGTGTTGGCAATGGCCTTGTCGATGAGCTCGTTCAAACCTTCGATGATGTCATCACTCATTTGCTGTAAGCCGTCCGCATTCATCATGTGGTATGTGATGCGGGCCATAACGTCCTCACCATATTTACACTGGGGGTTCATCATCGATACCGTGTCAATGACCTCCATTGTGCTCAGGTCACAGAAATATCCTGCCACCGTGGTTGTGCCCACGTCTATGGCGATCCCATAAACGTGCTCCACTTTGCCGGGACGAATGCGCACGATCTCCTTCTCATTCCACACACTGACGGTAACACACCATTTCCCATCACGAAGTGCCGTGGGAAGCGTGCGCAATGTCATAATGTCTATGGTGAGATCCTTGATACCATACTCCCGTTCCAGCCCCCTGCAAATTCGTTCAAAATCACCGGTAGGCTCCTCGAAGGTCGGCGGATCCACTTCTATATGATAAATTCTCATTGCAGGATTGTGCTCAATGTAAATGTCCCGGGCCGCCTTGCTGACCACCTGCTTGCCGGCTCTGGACTCTTCGGGCACAAACACCAGAATGTCTCCCTTGACCTGGGCCACACAACCGAGGCGGAATCCTTTTTCCCGCCGTTCGGCATTGATAAACTTTTCCTCCTCTTCCTGCCAGGCGCTCACATTGCTCTGGCTGGAGGTAATGCCGTACTTTTCAAAATGGCCTTCCTCAACACGTACGATACACTTTCCGCAAACTTTTTTTTCCCCGCACAACGCTTCGATATCCACACCAAGCTTTCGTGACGCCTCGATGATGGTGATACCCTTGGGTACCTCTCCCCGCCGTCCCGAAGGTTGGAAAATAACCATCGCATTATTGTCATCCATTCGCTTCATTTCTCCTTTTTGCCTCGGGTTGCCTACAGGCACCTCAGCACCGCGTCCTTGCACGGTGCACGGCGCCCGGCGCCCGTTCAAGTGATTCGGGTGTTTGACTGTTTCGTAACATATTGCAAGCTTGTCATGTTTGAGCTGAGCGGAAAGCTTTCCGGTAATTATCTGGTTGTTATTGTTTCTGCAGTTTTCTCAGCTGGCCAATCATTTTTATGGCTTCCTGAACGGCATTTCCGGCAGAGTCGGCGTAACCGTCCGCACCGAACAAACTGGCCACGTCCTGGGTAACTGGCGCACCGCCAAGCATAATGGCTACATTGGGGTTCTTTTCCTTGATCATTTCGATGACCTTCTTCATACCCATCATGGTGGTCGTCATCATGGCGGACATGGCCACAATGTCCGAGTCGGTTTTCATTTGCTCTTCAACAAAATTTTCCAAGGGGACGTCTCTTCCTAAATCATGCACCTCGAAGCCGCCCACATCGAACATCAGCTTGATGATATTTTTGCCAATGTCGTGAACATCGCCCTGCACCGTTCCGATAACCACCTGTCCCATTTTCTTTACTGTCGCCTGGTCGATATGTGGCTTGAGAATGTCCAAACCGATATACAGGGCGTCCGCGCACATGAGCAGCTCGGGTACGAAATATTCCTGCTGATCATAGAGATCACCAACCTTTTCCATCCCTGCCGCCAGTCCGTCCATAATCGCTTTGAATGCATCAACGCCTTCGGTGATCGCAATTTCGGCCCACTCCTTTGCCATGTCTTCGTCGTATTCAACAACTGCTTCAGCCAGTTTTTCCATAATTTCTTTTTCTCTTGCTTCGTCAGCCATATGCCTTACCTCCTTTGTAAGTTCGGGCCCACGGTGTTTTTAAGACCGTGCCCGCTTCAGCGGATACGATCTTAAAAACTCCCATTTTTAATACTATTGAATCGGTCGTTAAAGGCGTCCAACAGCAGGTGTTGCCTTTTGACCATATTTACGAATGGTATTTACATATGCTTCCACATTCTCTTTTTTGACATCGGGCCACAAATCGCAGCCCGGCCACACCGCATCAACACCATCGTCGATACATTTTCTGATGACGGATTCCACCTCGGACGCATCCATTTGCACCAGGGTCCCATAGGGGTCGAAATTGCCAAAAATCAGGACATCATCGCCCACTTTTTTTCTGGTTTCGACCACGTTGTTTTTTTGGTCCACGCTCAGGGCATCCGCCCCGCACTCGTTCATCATTTCGATGATCATGTCCGTCGAGCCGCAAATATGGTTGACCGTCGGAATGCTGATGGCGTCAAACACTTTTGTCAGATTCGGCCCGATCAGCGTTTTCCACATGCGTGGAGAGAGGAGGTCGGTACCAGAACCCATTTCCCTGATGCTGACATAATCAACACCAAGAGATTCATAATGCACGGCAGCTTTAGTGACCAGTTCGGTCATCTTGCTTAGAAATGCCTCAACCCTGTCTTTGTCTTTCTTCACCCCTTTGAGCAAAATATCGAGTTCAATGACTTGCCCGGCCATGGTAAACGGCCCTAATACCCAGGCACCCAGCCCGAGATTTCCGTTGGTATCAGATTTCAAAATCTGGAAGGCCTCGTCTACAAGGGGCATTCTGCCGCTGTTCAGGAAATCATCGTTCACGTCCACCTCGTCCAAGGTGGCCCACTTGCTCGGCACGGTCGGATAAAGAATGTCTTCTGAATCTGCGTATAAACTGATGCCCCTGCCCAGAGCCTCCGGAATGGTACACATATCATATGGAACGATTGCGGCGTCAAAGCCGAACATTTCTGCTGTTGCCTTAGCAGACCCAGCCAGGTTGGCAGCAGACGTGTGAACGCTGGCAAAACGGATGTCCATTTTCTGAATAGCCTGGATGGTGACCATTCCCATTCCGCTAAAGATCGGCATGGTATCGATGGCTTCCTTGCGAAAAAGTTTTTGGATTCTTTCTTTTGGCGTCAATTCAGACATTTGCATCTCCTTTTATGCTTACATGGATTTTAGTTGGTCGACAAAGTCAGGGAAAAGTTTATATAGGGGATGGGTTTCACAGACAGGCAGCTTTTTCGTTTCTGCAAATACCGAGGTTGCTAAAAATGCCTCGGCTTGCGCTACTGCTGGTAATATGCGCGTGGCACCAGCCATGGGCCCTGAAAAAATCATGTCATGATAATAAAAGGCCGATAGCGCCTCCAAGGCCGCATCCGTTGCCGACCAGCCCTTAAAATCCCACTTGTCCTTAAAGCGCTTCAAATCCATGTAGGAGCCGTTGCTGGGTGCGCTGGTCGCCGGAAACCCCCATTTTTCCTTAATCATCCGATTGGCGACCCCGCAGAATGCCGTTGCCGGTCCGTTCATCACCGAGCTGTCCACAAAAATACTTTCAAATTCAGCACCGACTTTTTCAATGGCATCCAACAGTTTCTGGGTGCCGGTGATTCGTCCGCTGGGCATCTGGTCTTCCTGATCAAAGGCCACGAGCAGCACATGTTTGACGCCGATATCGGCAATCTCTTTGATTTCGGTCTCCAAATCTTTTTCCCAGACCGTCAGGCTGTTGTAGAACATCCTGTCCAGCAAACCCTTTTCGGCGCAATACGCGGCTCCCGCCAGTTTGGGCTTCATCACCCAGGCGTCAATACAAAACGGCATGTCACTGGTTTCGCTGACAAAATCAATATAGCTCTCGAATTCCTTGCCCGTATTGGCGACGATATCCGCCATACCCGGCACACCGGTTTCCTCAGACAGCCGGTCCTGGGTTTTGAGCAGATCTGCCGCCCGTTTCTCATCGAAGCCCTCCTTGCGCTTTCCGCTAAAAACCCTGTCGCCCTTTTGAAATATGGAACTGACACAAACACAGGGGTACTCACCGGGTTGACCACCAAATTTAATCCCGCCCACTTCGCACACTTTCTGCGGTGTTTCTAATGTAAGCATTCTGCCCTCCAAATATTAATATTGATATCATCTGCGCACCCGCTCAGGCACACGCTTTGAGCTTATCGCATGTCGTGCTGCGGGGTATAGCCAAATATGGAAACACTATTAATAATTGTATGATAGCTAACATGTAAATCCGTGCGAATCTATCGTCCAATGGTTGATATTTGGATGGTTTGGGGATGATTATTGATGAATTTAAAAGTTTGGTTTATTCTATGTTGATAATGCCAATGCGGATGGCAAATTGGATTAGCTGTGAAATGTTGTCGATCTCAAGTTTTTCCATGATTTTGGCTCGGTGGGTTTTGACGGTACTCAGGCTGATGCAGAGGATGTCAGCGATTTCTTTTGTGGACCGGCCTTCGACGATAACCTGAAACACTTCCCGCTCACGGTTTGAAAGCTTGCTGTATAAATCCTCCTGGGAAGCGTTTTTTTTCAGTGAAATATATTCCTCGATGACTTGGCTGGAAATATGAGGACTTAAAAAGGTGTCGCCTTTGGCCGCGGCATAGACCGCCTTAATAATGTCATCGCCGGAGGCGTCTTTAAGAAGGTATCCGGACACTCCCAAACTGAAGAGTTCGCTGATGTATCGATTATGGGAATGCATACTGAGGATAATGATTTTCGTTCGTGGTAACGCTTTGCGAATATGGCGGGTTGCTTCAATGCCGTTCAACAGCGGCATGGAGATGTCCATCAGAACGATGTCCGGTTCTAATTCAGTTACCTTGCGGATCGCCTCCCGCCCGTTTTCAGCTTCCCCGATCACCTTAAATCCAGGCTCCGCTTCAAGCAGCTTGGCAAGACCATGCCGCACGATGGTGTGATCGTCTGCCAGAAAAATTTGGATGGAATGATTAGTCACCGCTGGATTCCTTGACTGGGATTTCAATTCGAATCTTCGTCCCCTTACCTTTTGTTGAACTGAGCTGAAAGGTGCCGCCAAGCATTGCCGCCCGTTCCCGCATTGACAGCAAACCCAGGGCCTGATTGTTTTGACCTAGTTCATCCGGATCAAATCCCTTTCCGTTGTCCTGGGCAACAAATATGATATGCGGGTACCCCTTGACAATAGACAAACTGAAACTGTCCGCTTTGGAATGTTTCAACGTGTTGGTCAGTGCTTCCTGGGACAGGCGGTATAATACACTTTCGATATCAGGGTGCACCCGGTCGGTAAAACCGATCATTTTAAAATCAATTTGGATCGGGCTGTACTCGGCGACGCCGGACAGATATGCATCCAGTGCCGGTTCCAGTCCCATGTCGCTCAGTAAAGCAGGGTGAAGCCGATGAGACAGTCTCCGCATTTCATGATAGGTCTGATTGATCTGCTTTTTTACATCGAGGATAAGATCCTTTAGTGAATCTGGAGAATCGCGAAGGTATTTTTCAGCGCTTTCCAGGGTGAAATTGATGCCAGTCAGAGCCTGCCCGGCCTCGTCGTGCAGTTCCATGGCAATTCGCCGTCGTTCCGTTTCCTGCGAATAGAACAATCGAGCGGTCAACCTCTTCAGCTGTTCGCGATGCTGCTGAATGGTATCGAGTAGTTGTGCATTTTCGATTGCGCCGCCGAGAAAATTGCCCAGGGATCCAAGCAGATGATAGTCGTGCCCCTCGGTGATATTACGGTATGATGGTACATCCAGCGCCATGAAACCGCATGCCTTGCTTTTGGCGGTAATCAGAAAGCAAGTTAATCCGGATAGTAGCTGTTGGTCACCGTTCATCAGATCCGCCCGAAATGGCGGGAATATGGGTTCAGGATCAAGTTTCAGGTCTTTTCGAAGCAGGGATTGCATCAGAACTTCATCCTGGAGCTTAATTATAAAGGTATTTTCATTTGAATTTTCTGGGAGACCTATTTTTGCACTCAAAACAAATTCAGGGCGGTTCGTATCGATAAGAAAGATGCCACCGGCAGACAAATCTAATACCTTAAGCACTTTCTCCAGTGCCGTTAAAAGAATGCTGTTCAGAGTTAGGGACCGGTTCATGGCAAACGCCACGGTATTCAGCACCCATAACTCCCGATGTCTATGGCGAAAATTACGAATCGCATCCATTCTGGCGGTGATGTCCTTTGCGATTCCTTGATATCCATTGATCTCGCCGTTGATTCCCCGGACTGCATGACCGCTGATGAGGCAGTGTATCCGGTTCCGATCTTTTCTTTTGAATTGTGCTTCAAAATCCTTAACAAAACCATTTTGATCGATCTGCTTTTTAAAAACCGTCCAGTGAGTCACCTTGGCGTATATTGATTCCACCGAGGAAAGGTCAAATAACTCTCTCTTGTCCGTGTATCCCAGGAGATCGACACATGCCTGATTGACGTCTTCAAAGACCCCGTTCCGGTCGGTAATAAAAATCATATCCTTGGATCCCTCAAATAGCCTGCGATAGTTGCCTTCCGAAAACCGGATGTGGTCAACAAGTTTTTTAAGCGTCAGCGTGTTGTAATCTTGTTTTAAACGTCCGCCTGCGCCTAATTCATCGGATACAAAATAGTTCCAACCCCGGGCATCCAATTCGGCGTAGCGCTTAAAAACAGGGCAGATGAGACAGTCCTTAAACTTATCGGGGCCGTGGATCGCCCCATGGTTGTCACACAACGTGTCGGAGATGTGCCAGCAAGAAACCTGATTGGAATCATAAGCAGGACACCCTTGTGTGTTGCAACCTAAAAGTTCCCAGCAGCGAGCACCTGGTTTAACGGATGGGTGTGATTTCAGCGGATCCATACTCATTATTTCATATTGCCTCATTTTCTGAGATCAAGTTAGCCTGTTTGACCGTTGGTTTATTGGCAATTCAAGCTATTGCCACAATTAATATCAAAAATTGATAGTTCTAACAAGCGCGCTAATCTGTGGTTAAATGATTCATGGTGAAAGGCGCACAAACATCATTGTATATACATATTTTGTTTGAGATCGTTTGGAGTAGTAATCCTTCTGCCGTTTTTATGACTTTTGACATTATTCCGTAACAATTCATTAGGATCTATACCGGTTGTCATAAATTTTCATGCCCTGACGCGCACAACGAAGCATGAAACAAAATCTATATATTGAAATGTCATAGCTATCCTCTAAATATAAAGCATGAAAATTTT
>Ga0180435_10004552_pt1 | contig 13660 bp, 27 predicted proteins | sample SS_ome_3_FD_132467 | JGI IMG/M metagenome (GOLD analysis project Ga0180435, IMG submission 132467) | Hypersaline lake sediment archaeal communities from the Salton Sea, California, USA - SS_3_S_1 metaG | ecosystem: Environmental > Aquatic > Non-marine Saline and Alkaline > Hypersaline >... | reverse complement strand
TGCGCCACAGCTTCAGGTATGTCTTCTTTTCATAGGGGCCAGGATCGGGAAGCCCGGCCCCACATTGTCGGCAGTATTTATCGAAGACGAAGATGGCCCCCCTGCCGATGTCCACGGACTTCGGGCTGCAAGCCTTTTCGATCAGCCGCCGGTATCGCTCGCGCAGTGATAGGCGTTCCCCCATTCACTTGCCCCCCTATTGTCTGCCCGTTCCATTGTCCCCTGGTGTAAAGATGCGTTGCCCGTTCGGGCCAAGGATGCCAGGGCCGTTCTTCATCTTTTCAACGTCGCGTGTCAGCGTCACCAGCGCCCCGACAGCCTGTGGGTTTTCATACGGCACCTTGTATGACACCGCCCCGGTCTTCGGGTTTTCCGTGATGACGATTCCCAGGCAGGTCATCATTTTATTCAGCATCGTGCTGACGCTTTGCAGGGACTTTTTCACGCTTTCGCGCTGCTGATCTGCGTTTGCTTGCAGGCTTTCTTCCACCTTTTTTTCCAGTTCGTGCAGCTTTTCCACCACCAGATTTTCCAGTTCGTCCACCCGCAGCCACAGAAGTCCTTCCATGCTGATCGGTTCGCCCGCTTCCTTCATCGCTCGGATGTTCTGGCTGATCTGTTCCTGGTTTTCCATCCTGCCCCCTTTCGATGGCCAGCGGCCCCAAGGCTTCATCAGTCCCGAAGATCATCATGGTGTTGCGCTTCAGGTTGATGCCCAGGAACCCGCCAGACACCTTGTATTTATTCGGGATTTTGTGGGTGGTGATGTCGAATTCTTCCTGCGGCATGACAGCCACGCCCGTCCAGCCAGACGCCATGGCGAACAGCACCATGATCTGTTTCAGGCGCAACGCCCTGCGCCAGTGGTGCTTCACGGTGATGACATCGTTCCCTTCCCATTGTCGCGTGTGCTTCTTCAGGTCATCTTCGTTTCCGACGATGATTGTCAGCATGATTCTCCCCCTTCCAAAAGCTGTTGTGCTGCGAAATCTTCATCCCCTGGTCGCAGTCATAGCAATACCAGCCGCCCTTGAACCGCGTCGTCTTGTGGTCAACGTGGTGGCGGAAGCGATGGTTCAGCTTATATTCTGCGTCGGGGTCATTGATGAAGACATATCGTTCCGCGTGCGACTTCTTCTTCAGCTTCACGTCCACCTTGTCGTCCCGGTGCTTGGCCAGTTCTTCATTGAATTCCCTGCGAAGGCGAAGGTTCAGCGGGTCAAGCAACACATCCCAGGTGATGCGCACCCATTCACCACGCGACCACAGCCAGTGGCACACGATCCCCGATGGTGCGCCAAGGGCATCGCCTTCGCCATAGCACCCGTCGTCAGACACCTGCACCAGCAGCCGTTCATCTTCCGCTGGCTTCCACGCAGGCGGGCCGTGAACCGTCTTCAGGCTGTATTTCCCAGGCTTGAAGCCATAGGTTTTGCCGAAGTCGGTGAATGGGAATTTGTCACTTCTGGTCATCAGTCCCCACGCCAAGCTTCTTCGCCAGCTGTGGCACGATGTTGCCGTCCAGTTCCAGGTTCAGGTCGGTCTGGCCTGGCAGTTTGTTCATGGCGAACATCAGGATGGTGCGCAGCGTTTCCTTTTCCTTGTCGGCCAGGGCTTCCATCTTGTCGAACTTTTCCGTGTGGAATTCGTCGCGCAGCTGGGCGATTTCGCGTTCGGCGTCCGCAAGCTTCTGCGTCTTTTCCAGGTCGATTTCCTTCACGCGCAGTTCCAGCTTTTCCTGTTCCAGTTCCAGCTGGTGCTTCAGGGTCAGGATGCGCTGTTCATAATCCAGTTCCATCTTCTTCATGGCGCGTTCGTGTTCGCCCACGATGTTTGCCAGCTTGTCAGACAGCGCGTGGTTGCTGTCTTCCAAGTCCTTCACGCGGTTGAAATGTTCCTTCTTAATCTTCCGAATCACGCCTTCATATTCTGCTGCATCTTTGTGTTTTTCGAACATATTGCACCCCTTCCTTTATACGGCGGACGGCCCATTGGCGAATGCCATGGCGTCCGGCCCCAGTTTTGCGGTCAGATATTTCAACATCCCCTTGCCTTCTTCTGCGGTGCGGGGAATCTTCAGCCATTCTTCAGGATCAAACCCCGCCATCTTCGACAGCTTGCGGATTTTCTTCGCCTGTTCGACGGTCATCTTTGCGACGTTCGCTTCTGGCTGCGGCGCTTCCGTGGTGGTCGGTCGCATCCCAGGTGGCAGGCCGTCTTCTTCAGCCATGGCCAGGTTCGCCTTCCTGATGGCATCTGTCGCGCTGGTCGGCTTTGGCGTTGCCGCGTGCCGTTTTGTGGCTGGCATGGCGGCTTGCGATTCGACCCCTGGCGTGTCATCGACGATGTCATATCTGACATCATTGTCGGGCGGGTTCCCAGCTTCGAAGAATTCCTTCCCGATCCCGAACATGGACGCCGCTTTCAGGAAGGCGTTTTCAAAAGCCTTCGCCATCACGTCCCCGTAAATGCCGCCCACGCTGCCGCCTGGTGCGGTGCGCATGTTTTCCTTGTCCCGCACCCAGATCGCCACGACCACGCTGATTTCGTGAACAGCGCCGCCGCCGCGAATCTTCCCCGACTTTTCCTGGATGACCTTCTGGACATATCCCCAGCCCTGTTCGCCCAGGATTTCATTCAGTCGATTCACCACCAGCTGGAACCGACCTTGGCCGGAAGGCAAGGGCTTTGATAATTCGCTGTAAAGCGCCAGGCTGGTCTTCGACGGTAGCCGTTTCCGGCATCGTTTCGACGGGGACTGGGATGAATCCTTCCCTGAAGACTTGTCCGTCCCGGACGAAGGTTCCTGCGATTTGGCGGTCGGGTCTTGTTCTGGCATATTCCCTCATTTCTGCCGCAGTGGCTTTCCCCTGCCGAACACGGCGTCTGATTTTCTTCCTGCGGTTATATGAATAAGACATGATGTCCCCCGAAATAGCCGTTGTAATAAGCTTTTATTATATGCCGACGAAGTTTTGAATCGTTCCAGTACCATGCCTTGCACATAAAAAGCCGGTGTCCTACGCTGTTATGTTTTCGCAATATCCTTTCGCATGCCCTGCGAGTTATAGCCCCGACGTTGCTCCCGGTGCATCCGACCTTTTTGCCGATTTCTGTTAGCCTGTGGCCAGCGGCAAACATTGTCAGCGCCACCTTGTTATGGTTGAAAAATTCGTCGAAGTTCTTTTGCGGCGGCATCACTTCTTCCCCTTTTTGATGAACAGCTTGCGCAGTGGCCTGTCACATTCGGGGCAGATGTTTATCAGCGCAGCCTTCGGTGTCATGGTGTCGCACTTCTGGCACCACTTCCACGGGAAGCCATAAGAATCCAGGCTGTGGAACTGTCCGAAGTCACGTTCTGTTTTGATTTTGGTTGCCCACGGCCAGCGGAATTTCATCAGCTTCCCCCTGTGAAAAGTTCGGCTTGTCCTGTCGGGGGCGTCATCAGTTCGGAATACGAAAATTTGTCCCCCAGGCAGTCGCGTATATATACAACGTCGCCTTCGAATGCAAGCACCCTGTTGCTGTAAATGATGGCACGCTTCTTCACCCCCAGCTTCCCGGTGACAAAGTCAACGCCTTTCGGCAGCAGCCGCCAGAACCCGCTGGATCGCCGGTCAGGGTCGGTGTTCGGCTGTTCTTCGATCAGCCCCCAATATGCCAGCTTGACGAAGTCCGTGCCACGCTGGGCGTGGAACTCCTGGGGCATGACCTTCGCCCATTCCACGAATGGGAACTGTCCGTTGACGCTGGAAAGCCCCGCTTCCTGGCTGGCATGATAGAAGGCGATCAGCTGGCGGGCCATGGTGCTGTGGATCGTGCGCGGATATTTCTTTGCGAACTGGGTGCAGCATGGACACTGCGCCCCTTCGCCCAGGCGTTCCCGCAGCCAGTCCTTCGCTTCCTTCAAGGTGCTGTTTTCATTCACCATAACACCACCATCGTCCCTTCATTGCGGGCGCGGCAAAGGCTTTGATTATATTCAGCCAGCAGGTGCTTCGGGCTGTCGTCCTTGATCAGTCCCAGTTCCTTCAGGTTGTCGATCAGGACTTCCTTGCAGCCGCCCACGAAATTGTCATGGTCAAGCTTGCGCTTTCGGAACGCATGGATGCGGACGTTCTTGAAGACGCCGGCCACACGCTGGGCATTGGCGTTTGCTTTCATGACTAGCAGCCATTGTTTCTGCAAGCGTTTTCGTGCGGCCCAGTGCGTGCGCAGCAAGGTATTCAGGGATGGCACGACCATCGGAATTTCGAACGAATTCGGCGTCCTGTTGGAAACCATAATCATACGCCCCTTTCAGGCTTATCCACATGCCGCAGCAGTGACAGCGCGTCGGCGGCATTATCCAAGCCAGACAATTTGGACAGTGAACCATAATCATCACCCACCTTCAGGCACTTCCAGTTTCGTGATCTGCGTTTTGAACACGGTCGTTTCCTTCGTTTCGTAAGTGATCGGCACCTTTTTGTTCATCGTGTATGAACTGATTTTCAAAAGATAATCGCCGATGATCTTTTCGCCAGTCGTTTCAGTGGCCTTGCAGGCGTTCTTGATCGCCTTGTCGATCTTCCCCCACGCCTTCGCGTCGTCGCGCAGGTTCCACCAGGTATCAAGGCAGTCCAGCAGCGCCTTGTTTTCCATGATGGCGATCCCTTCGCCCAGCTGGATGTCGGGCAGGCAGACGTGACGGAACTTGCACTTCTCACAGACATTGAAGTCGTTTATCTTCGCTGGCGGTTCTTCCTTTTCCAGCGCGGCATATACACGTTCGGCCCGCTTCAAAAGCTTTTCGCAGTAATCATAATCCAGCTGACCCCAGATCACCTTCAGTTCGCCAGTCCCCTTTTCCTTCATGATGAAGCAACCGTATTCCTGGCCGGTCATCAGCAGATAAAGCTGAAGCTGCCCAGGATATGAGCGCACCCACAGCTTCTTCGAATACAGCATGTCTTCCATGGATTCCGACCCGTCGTCGAACGTCATGGTCTTCGCATCGAACGGGAAGTCGTGTTCCTTATATCGCAGGATGCCGTCGATTGACCCTGTGACCAGCGGCTTGTCGATCTGCAAGGGGCGCTGGGTGTGGATGATTTCGAACCCCATGTCCTGCAAGTCCTGGATGATCCACGTTTCGTGCCGCTTTCCTTCATCGAAGATGGACTGCATGATTTCGTCATGCAGCACAACCATGCGCCAGTCCTTGATCGAATGATAATGGTATCGATCACAGGGGAAGCCCAGGCTTGATGCCCGCAGGTTGTTCTGCGGGAACTGTTTGATGCCACGCCGCTTCAGTTCCAGCCACTTTTCCTTGATGGGCGGGAATTCGATCTGCGGTTCGTTCGCCGGTGCTTGTTCGATGTTCACTGCGACCCCCTTTCGAATGTACGGTGACAGAATGGGCATGTGATCTTGTTTTTCAGTTCCTTCGCCAGTCGTTCCTTTTCTTTCCTTTCGGCTGTTGCCTTGGCTTCCGCAGCCTTCCTTTCCTTCGCAGCCTGTTCTTCAGCAGCTTTGCGTTCTGCTGCGAACTTCGCGGCCTGTGCCTTCTTTTCTTCAGCTGCCTTGGCTTCGATGGCTTCCCGTTCCTGCCGTGCCACGCGCTCGCGTTCAGCAGCTTCGGCTTTCAACTTTTCGTTTTCTGCCTTGACGCGGGCTTGTTCTTCCGCTTCCGCCTTTTCCTTCGCGACCCGTTCTTCTTCGGCTTTGCGTTCGGCATCCATGCGTTCCTGGTCAGCCCTGGCTTTCGCCCTTATTTCAACGAAATGTTCCTGTTGATCCAGGTATGTTTCGATGGGTTCGATCAGCCCCTTCAGAACATTGGCGATTCCATCGATGGCCTTGCCTTCGGCAAGCGCACGCGCCTTCAGCGTTTTGCGCGCCTTTTCAACGGCGATGCGTTTTTCCCGTAGGAACAGGCGACCAGTGCGTGCCATCTTCATGTCGGCGACCTGTGAAGCGTCGGTCACAACGATGGCCCTTGCCTTCGCTTCCCATTCTGCTGCAATCTGGAAATAAGTCTGAAACTTTTCCAATATAATTTGGGACTGTGTCTTATCAAGCCCGCTGTCGCGGACAATGACTTCCAGTGCATTCGCCGTCTTCATTCGGCACCCCCTTCATTCTTCATGGCCAGCTGTTCTTCGGCGGCTACGAATTCATCTTCAAGCGCGTTCAGGATTTCCTGCGTGGCTTCGGTGTAATAAAGCCCTTTCTTATTCTTCGATTCGACAAAGCCCAGCTGTTACAGGAAGTCTAGATCGAAGTGCTTGCCAGGGCGTGCGAAGATGTAAGGCTTGCCGTCTGTGTCGTATGTCCAGAACGGCTTCTTCGATTTCTTTTCAGCCTGTTCCACAGCCTTCATGGATGACGCAGCCTGGCCCTTGTTCTTGTAATTCACCTTCGACTTGCCCTTCTGGCTGATCCCGTATTTCGACAGGAATTCCCAAGTCAGACCGCGAAGCCCCAGGAACATCGTGGTGGCGCGGACGTGGAAGTTCGTTTCCGCTTTCTTGATGATGTTGCACACGTCCACGTCCTGGATCGGCTTGTCCTTGCCGTGCGCCCTTCCGAAGAAATTGTCGCGGCTGGAACATGCGCCCGTGACTTCCAGCCATTCTTCAGGGTGCTTTCCGAAACACACTTTGCCGGTCATAATATAAACATAGTAATGACCACGATCATCTTCATGGTTTTCCCGCTGCATGTGTTTGTCATAGAAGCGCAGCGCGAACCGGCGGGCGACCTTTTCGGCGCCGGACGATTCCATGTATGGCTTCCCCTGTTGGTCGCACCAGTCGTCGTTCGTGGTAACGGCCATGGATACCTGCATGATGCGCTGGAACAGCTTTTCGCGGTCATCGACAATGGCCAGCGCGTCACGCATCACGACTTCACTGATCGGCGCTTCGTCAACCGGCGCCAATGCTTCCTGATTTTCTGCCATAATTCACCCCTTTCCAGGTTTTCCCCGTTGTGATTGCTGATATGTTTTCCGGCGTCACATCATACAGCGCAGCGATGGCCTGACGGCTGCATCCGTTTTCGTGCAGGAACCTGATGTATCCGACCTTTTCCTTCGTCAGCTTGCAGCGTTTCCCGCGATGCACGTTTTCAAGGTTCGTGACGATTTCGATATGATCTGGATTCACGCACCGTCTGTTCCTGCACACATGATCGGTGTGCATGCCGTCTGGAATCTTCCTTTTGAAAGCTTCATAAATTGCCCGATGTGCCAGCTGGGATTCGCCCTTTCGATTCAGCTTCCCGTATCCGTCGGGGTTGACATACCCCAGCCAGTCCCAGCAGCCTGTGACGCTGTTGACCTTGAACATCGTCCCCTTGCTGCGCCGTCTTCCCATTATGATCCTTTCGCTTCTTCAGTCTGCATGAAAATCCCCGTGCCATCTATCCCCCCTTTGTGGTTGATGTGGTCGCCTATCGTGACGCCACCCTGTTTTCTATCCCCAGGCCGCCGGATAATCACAGGCCGCTTCGCTTCCGGCACCAGCTGATATTTCACTGGATTGTTCTTCGTCCCCTTGCCCTTCGTCCTGACGATGTCGGCATCCACCAGCCCCTTCAGTACTTCCTTGAAGATGTGGTGCGCACCGCCGATCTGTTTCCACAGTTCCGAAATCGTCATCCATTCGGTGTCTTCCAGGGCGTATCGAATGGACTTCGTCAGTTCTTCCCGTGTCCGCCGCCGGCATTGCCGTTTTCGGGGCTGGACTTCTTTCGGGACTTCAATCGGCTTTCCTTCTGACATGGCCAGGGCTTCCATCAGTCCCTTCCGATACCCGGCCAGGTATTCGTTCGCCTGTGCAATCTGGTGTTCTGCGTCTGCGATCTTTTGTCGCAACATTTCCTGATATTCCATGCCGTCCCTTCCGTCCCCCAGGTTGTGTGATTGCCAACAGACCTATCAAGGCCAGCATGTCGTTCACTGTGGCCTTTCTTCGAACACGTCCTTGATGTTGCACTTCAGGAACTTCGCGATCTTCCGCACGTCTTCCATCGACGGCGAATAAAATCCGTTCTTCACCTGGAACACCCACGTTCTGTGGTGGCCCAGGTGGTTCGCCAGGTCAGTCTGTGATCGGTTCAGTCGCGCCAATGCCACCCGCAGGGCGGTCGGCTTCAGCTTCAAATTTGTTCGGCGAATTGGCATGTCGCCCCCTTTCGTGGATGATATATAATGATGATAAACGGTGATGTCAATCATCAATTCATCCCGACATAATGCAGGGCGCAAGTCGTGTATCCATCAACACATACGGGGTTCCCATCGCAGCTGATCCAGGTGCATCGAACGCCTGGTTCGAAATAGGTGCAATCCACGTTCGCGAAATAATACAGGTGGTCGTCGATCCACTGGACGGCCAGGCCGCCCGTGACCACGCATTCGGCCACGTCAGGCACCACGAAGGACAGCGGTTCGTCCAGGGATGCAAACGGCCCCACGATCAGGTTGCCAGCCCCGTCTTCCACGGTGAACTGATCCCCGTCCTGATATAGATAAATCGGATTGTCCCAGCCCAGGGTCATGTCACAGGTCGTTTCCCCCAGCAGCCCACAGCCCCACAGTTCCATCGTGACCACCAGCTGCCTGCCTTCGGGTTCGGGTGCCGGTTCCGCACCGCCCCCGCCGCACGCAGCAAGGCACAGCGCCATCATGATGATAAGCTTTTTCATTTCATTCACCCCCCTTGTGACGTTCCCCTTCTTCGATGATCGGATCAAGCGCCCAGTCGTTTTCTTCGGCGACCTTGAAGCACTTCTGGCACAGCTTCAGCGGGCCGTATTCATACACCTTCGGGACAACGCGCTGACAGTTCGTGCAGACCTGCGTTTCGACCTTCGACCCCCTGGGCTGCCGTTCCTTCCTGGGCAGGTCAGCCGCGATCCGCGCACAGCCGATGGGCAGCCCCGCATATTTATGCGCAGCACAGCAACCCTGTTCCTTCATGCTGTCGGGATGGGCGCAGTCCAGCACGACCCCGTTTTCCACCCAGACCTGGATGTCATAGTCGAAGCCGTGGATCAGCGTGCCTTCCTGGTTGTAAATGTTCGTGCTTTGCCGTGTCATATCGACCCCCTTTGTTATCTCACGTTTGATGATAAACAAAGTCCAGGGGAATGTCAAGCACCACCGAACGGCTGCCCGCAAACGCCCATCAGACGCGGCCTTATTTTTTCGCTTGCACTGTCTGGGTGGTGGGCATAAAAGGGTGACACTATGAATCAAAGCTTCAATTTATATTGCGACCATAACCCCTTGCGGGGATTGAAGTCTGATTCATAGTCACGCAGCCCTGTCGGTTCACGCCGGCGGGGCTGTCGTGTTCCTGGGCCATGAAATGAAAAACGAAACACGCATTCAAAGCTTTTATGATCGCGTCCAGACAGCAGGCGATTGCTGGGAATGGACGGGTGGGAAGGATCGCCAAGGATATGGGCGCATGCGTGTGAACGGAAAGCATGTCAGCGCACATCGTTTCAGTTATGAACTAAACGTCGGGCGCATCCCATCTGGCCTGATGGTCTGTCACAGATGCGACAACCCAGGCTGCGTGAAGCCGTCGCACCTTTTCATCGGGACAGCCAAGGATAACAACCATGATGCGGTGAAAAAAGGTCGCACTGCACGCACTTGTGGCACCCAGAACGGCAACGCAAAGCTGAAACCATCTGATATTGTTAGAATAAAAGAACTTTGCAAAAGCAACACCCAGCGACAGGTCGCCAGAAAGTTCGGCATCAGCCAGATGTGCGTGTCGAAAATCGTGCGCGGCTTGACGTGGTCAGCCCCGTTTTGATCGGGGCCGTGTTTTCAGGGCATCGTCCACGACAGCGCCCCTTCTTTGGTTGAGCATTCCGCTGCTGCACGTTGCTGTCGTTCCTTCAATGGGGCCGGTGCCTTGAAATCACGAATGGTCTAGGCAAGGGTTTCCCCGTTCCCCAGCAGCGTGACCTTAAAGAGGCTGCTATCAGAAACGGGTGTCCGTCCCGACGAACTCACTGGGATTGACTGCAAGGAACCGCACGGGAAGCACCTACTGAACGTGCGCTGGGGAAGAACCCCCACAGGTGAAATCAGATAGCCTGATCCTAATCGGCAGCGTGAAGACGCTGATGAAAAAAACACTGACCATGATCTGATCGACTGAAACTTCGCAACCCGTTGATTTGGGGGTAGGGGGCAAGCCTTGTCCGAACCACTCCGAATCTACCGAGATTGAAGAAAAAACAAAACACGGGTTGTGGATAACTTGGAAATAAAAAATGTCAAAAAAGATGGAAGTGACAGTCGAAGTCAATGGGAAGATTCCAGTCACCTGGAACGGGAAGGTCGTGAAGTGCAAGGGCTGTGGCGCCTGGATCGGATGGGGGGAAACGGCAAGTGGAAAGCTGATGCCGTTCGATCATGGCGATCCGAAGTTCACGTCACACTGGGCGACCTGTCCGAAGGCCAGTCAATTCCGTCAGGGTGCTGTGGATAAACCTGGGGATGAAGGGGGATAATGTTGAAGGTTCCTGAAGAATATCGCATCAAAAATGGGCCGATGGGATCGTCCGTTCAGGATGGAAACAACGGTGCGTTCGTCATCCCATATCAATCGTTCCAGCTGTTCGTCATCGCAAGTGACGGTGCCGGCTGGGATCATGTCAGCGTCAGCCTGAAGAACCGCTGCCCGAACTGGAATGAAATGTGCCATGTAAAGCGCATGTTTTTCGATGACGACGAAACGGTTGTGCAGTATCATCCGAAACGATCTGAATATGTTGATAATTGTCCGACGGCCTTGCACCTGTGGAAGAAACAAGGATGTGAACACGAACTTCCGCCGGCGATTCTTGTCGGCTTGAAAGGGGAATGACATGGATCACTGGAAACACAGAACCGCTGGGATGAAGTGCCGCACCTGCATGTATTTCGTCGCGAAGGATGTGAATTCGCTTTGCGGTGGGGCAGAAGCGCAACGCGATGAAATGGAAAAGCTGGCTGATATGGCAGCAGATAAGATCGCCGACAGACTTGGCGGGCCGGTCGCGCCATTACAGCACGATCCATTTCGTGGACGACTTGGCCGTTGTCGTCGGAACGCCCCGACCATGAAGGGATGGCCCGCGATCTTCGAAGGTGACTGGTGCGGCGATCACAAGCTTGATGAAAACAAGATATAAGGGGGCAACATGGATGTGAACTGGAAGGAAGGGGCCACGCAGTATTCGGCCAGCATCGGTGGGCAGAATTACAACCTGGCCCTGGGCGATAAAATGACATTGACCGGCCCGATGGTCAGGCTGGACGGCTTGACAAAGGATCAGCTGGCAGCCTTGATCGCGGTGCTGGAAGGCATCAAAGCGAAGTGGGACGCATAGGCCAAGGGTTAAGCCGCCAGCCCTTCAAGCTGGACATTGTGGGTTCGAATCCCGCTGCGTCCACAAGGATGAAGACACTGGTCACAGTGTTGATCTGCATCGCTTTTTGTCTGGGCTTCGTGGCAGCGCACTGGAACCACCGGCATGTCGTGACCGAACTGAACATGATATGCCAGGAACGAATCACGAAGGCGACCCGCGAACGCGGGCAGTGCGAAGATGAACTGGCCATGTGCTATCAAGGCAGGGAAGCACTGGTGTCAGCCTGCAACCTGCAAAGGAAGCGGGGCAAGTGATGGGGAAAATCAGGGGGACGACATTCCTTCAAGCCAAGCGGAAGATCGATAAGGCCATCACCTATTTCACGGGCAGGGTGAACCACCTGGAACCGCTGGACGAAGAAGACCTGAAGCACCTGAACGATCTGAAGGATGTCATGAAGCTGGTGGAAGAAGCGGCGTTCGAACAGCGGGATTATGACGTGGGCGTGGCGAAGATCGGAAACCCCACCGCAGGGATGTTCCCGCCGCTGCCGAAAAAGGGGGATAAATATGGGGATTGAAGATCGGATGACGGACAACCAGACCTTGTCACAGTATTATGACAGCCTTGAACGTCATGACTGGTATTACATGATGTCGGATGACCACGGCGTTGATACGCGGGGCAGCGCGAACGAACTGTTCCTGCGGCGGGTGGCGAAGTCGAAGGGGCCATCGTTCGAAAGGATGTTCCAGAAATTCCACAGCCACAAGTTCACGGGGGGGCCATGGGGAACCACGCAGACACCGCTGCCTGAAAGGCCGACCGAATGACACACATCTGCATCAACGCGCTGAAGAAATGTTATGCAGGCGTTTGGTCTTATGGTGAAATATGTGTCCGCTGTAATTGCTGCGGGCGATTCGACAGGAAGAAGATATGGCACGCACGCCGACGATTCCACAGGGAAGAACTGAAGCGGAACAGGGAATTCGACCGCTGGTCGAACAGCCCCAGCCTGCGGAAGACGCAGGAAAAGAACGTGAAGGCAAACATCATCCACCACAGGAAGAAGATCAAACAGATCACCACCAGGCTGGCGACGAAGAAATGAAGCTGTGGGTGTGGTGGGTGTGGTGAAGGGGGATGATGTTCAAGCGCATCGAAGTCGTGGCCCCATGGTGGCTGGACAAGATCAAGGACATGCGCTGCCTTCGCCCTGGCTGCATGTGCGAAAGGTCAGACCCGCACCACCTGGGAAGGCACAGGCACCGCGACGACTGGTGTGTCCCCATCTGCCGGGTGGATCACACGCTGGATGCAAGGTCGATTCACAAGATCGGCGAATGGCAGTGGATGAAGGAAAACGACGTGAACCTTTACGAAGTCCTGTTGAACCTGTTGCTGCCGCAGTTCGAACAGGAACTTCGGATGCGTGGGGGATGATGATCGAAGCTGAAATGCTCGACATCCTGAAGCCGTGGCTGGAAGATCAGGACTTCAAGGTCTGGACTGAAGTGAACGTGCCAGGCTGGGAAGACAAGCGGATCGATGTGGTGGCAGCTGATGGTGGGCGTCTGGTGGCAATCGAACTGAAGAAGTGCCTGTCGGAAAGGGTCATCGAACAGGTTGTGCAGAACCGCCTGTTCATGTCGTATTCATTCGCCTGCGTCCACCACATGCCGAACCCGAAGTGGCGTGTGGCCCTGAAGGAAACGGGGATCGGGCTGCTGACCTTGGAACCTGATGGAACCGTGTGCGAACGATGGCCAGCATTCGACCGTGGCGTGTCCATGCCAGCCATCGAACGAAGCCTGCGTGCCAGACTGAAGAAGCGATGCCCGACATGTGGACAGACAGACCTGAAGGCGTTCGGGAAGAACAAACGGAACATCGATGGCCTGGCCGTGTATTGTAAGAAGTGCCGCAGCGAATATGGGAAAAAACGGTATCGGGGGGAATGGGTTTGACATCTATTTCTGAAACATATAGGCTGTCAATATAATGGAAGTCTTGCCGCCTGGGCCACGCGCCTGGGCGTTTGCATATCAGGGGGGAATCAGATGGCCACACCTTTCATGGGCGCGACACCTGCCCTGGCAACGCCAGCGCAAGCACCGCTATCCCTGGCACCCACGCCAGACTTTTCCATCGATCCATCCCTGACCAGTGGTATGTCCGCAGCCGACGCGCTGATGGCAGAACCCATCCCAGAAGTCCCCGCATTCAATTCAACCCTGAAGCTGCCAGAAGCAAAGCCGTCCCTCACAAAAGGCAGCGGCATATCCAG
>Ga0180435_10004551_pt1 | contig 13664 bp, 11 predicted proteins | sample SS_ome_3_FD_132467 | JGI IMG/M metagenome (GOLD analysis project Ga0180435, IMG submission 132467) | Hypersaline lake sediment archaeal communities from the Salton Sea, California, USA - SS_3_S_1 metaG | ecosystem: Environmental > Aquatic > Non-marine Saline and Alkaline > Hypersaline >... | reverse complement strand
TCGGGACTGCAGAAGTGACGGCAATAGCATCGCTATCGGGGATGCGCCGACGGAATCCGGCTGGTCGGCCGGCCAGTGCTTCACGTACCACGCTGATGTCGATGCGTGCATGCCGTGTCGACAGGGAAAACTCGCTATCCGCCCGGCGAGGCAGGACAGCCAGAATCAATTGCCGTATCAGCCAGGGTAGCTGTTCGTGATCCGCGCTGAGAGGGGCATCGGTATCGAGTTGCCCATGCTGCGCCAATACCAGGCCTTCGTGGTCGAGAATCCAGGCCCGGGTTGCCACCGGCGTGAGTTCTTCCAGCAATGTCTGCAGGCTTGGTGAAGGGGAAACCAAGCGCCCAAGGTGCTCGGCCCGGCCCAGGCGCGAGGTCTGCAGGCGGTTGCCGGTAGCGCTATCGTTGACCGCAATACCGAAACGTTGTCCCAGCAGGTAACTCGGAAAGCGCAGTTCCACCACGTATCCGCTACTTGTTTCCTGCCATTCGCCACGAATTCTGGGGTCAGTGCCGGGCGGTTGAGTGTCATGGTTCCGGGCAACGACCCACCCTGGCGCCAGTGGATTGATATGGATTCGTTGCAGCCTGCCAGCATGACCAAAAGCAAATTCGATGCTGTCGCCGTGGGGACCATAGTGCCGGGTGTCGTCGGCAATTCGCAACAGCAGGTAGGCCTGCCCGCGATGGCTGCCGATAGCGATTTCGGTTTTCAGAACCTTGCCGGGTAATTCGTAGCGGCTGAAGCTGCCTTCGAAAAGGGACCATTCGTCGGCATAGCCATCGACCACAGGAGGTTGGTCCCAATGGTTGAGGTAAAGGTTCTTTTTCCGGTTTGCCTGGCCAGGCAGGTTTGAACCGCTGAATTCGCCAGCATGCCGGGCGAGTAGCGATGCCATGGTCTGAGCGCTCGTCTGCAAATTATGTTGTTGCGCATCGCGCAGAAAACGTTCGGTTTCGATGATGAATTGATACCCTGCCCACGGGATGCCAAGCAGGGTCAGTGATACCAGCAACAGTTTGAAACGAATACTGTGTCGGAAACGCTTGCGCATTCGGGGCGGGCTCAATTCTTCCAGCGATAGCCGGCACCGTACACAGCTTCAATGTGGTCGAATTCCGGGTCAAGTTGCTGGAACTTGCGGCGCAGCCTTTTGATGTGCGAGGTGATGGTCGCGCTGTCCACGTAGGTGTTGGCGGCGTCCATCAACTGATCGCGGCTGCGGACGTGGCCCGGGTGCTTTGCCAATGCGTGGAGAATCCAGATCTCGGTGACGGTGAGTGCCAGGTCCTCTTCCTGCCAGGTTGCGCGTAGCTGCTCCATGTCCAGATGGAGTTCCGCGGTATTCACCTGTTCACCACCATCACCCTGTATGGCGCTGTGAAAAGCCTGGATGCGCCTGAAAAGGGCGGCCACCCGGGCGCTCAGTTGGTGCAGGCTGACATCCTTGGTCAGGTAGTCATCAGCGCCAAGGCGTAAGCCGGCGATGGTGTCGAAGTCGCTGTCACGAGCGGTAAGAAAGATGATCGGCAGCGTCTCGGAACGGGCGCGCAAAAACCTACAGAGTTCAAATCCTCCGTCAATCTCATCATTCAGGCCGATATCCAGGATCGCCAGGTCTGGTAACGAGTGCTCGAAGGCCTCTTGAGCTTGCCCGCGTTCCGTGTAGCTGCTGACCTTGTAGCCCTGGCGGGTGAAAAGGTCTGCATAGTTTTCTCGTATCGTCGGTTCGTCTTCAACGATGGCAATGTGCCGGCGCATGAGATCTCCTGTCGGCCCTTGTTTGCTGACCGTCTGGGCAAGAGTTTAACGGCAAAAAAAACCTTGCCCGATTGTTGCCACAATTCGTCGGCACTTTTCCATTCCGGTTCAATGTTTGCTCCTCCCTGCCCGCCTTTAATGCCAACACACCCGGCGCAGGCCACGCAGGCCGCATCCCCACCAAGGACGGTGCGCTGGACCAAATATCCACCGCTGGCCGCCCGCCAGCTGATGACCGGGAGGAATCGATGTCAGAGAACAAAAAACGCCGTTCCCAGGAATACTGGTGGCACCTTGGTGCAACGGGCATGTTGCAGCCTTTGAGTGAGGATTTTCTTTATCGTTCCCCGCAATGCCCTCCAACTGCTAGTTGGTGTGCTTCCCCCAGGAGTCGCCGACAGGGGGGCAAGGGGCATGCGTAAAACTGATTTCAGAGGCATTTTTTCCTCCGCCTTTCTGGCCCTGTTGACGGGAGTCGGGGCCAGTTTTTTATTTGCTGCCCTGGCGCTGTTGCTGTCAGGTAACGTGGGGGCAGAGACCCACCAATCCGCGCATTCCGGCCTGATACACGTGCGCACTGCAGATGGCAGGGTTATGCGCAACGTGCCGCGCCTGGATACCCGGGTGCGTATTGCCGTCAGTGGCATGTTAGCGCGGGTGAAGGTCGAGCAGCGGTTTCTCAATCCGTCCGAAGAATGGGTAGAGGCGTTGTACGTGTTTCCACTGCCGGAGGATAGCGCCGTGGACCATATGCGCATGCAGGTTGGTGACCGTGTTGTCGAGGGCGAGATTCAGGAGAGGTCTCAGGCGCGTGCCACCTATGAACGCGCACGCCAGAGTGGCCGCCACGCCAGTTTGCTCGAACAACAGCGTCCGAACATGTTTACCTCATCGGTCGCAAACGTCCCGCCGGGCGAGGAAATAGCGGTCCAGATCGAGTATCAACAGGCGGTGCACCTGGATGACGGACTGTTCTCCCTGCGTTTCCCGATGGTGGTCGGGCCCCGCTACATTCCAGGCAATCCCCTGGCTGCACAGGCTATTGAAGAACAGACGCCAAGTTTTGATGGCCACGGCTGGGCCGCTGGCACCGACCAAGTCCCGGACGCGGCACACATCACCCCCCCGGTGATTGCCGATGGGGAAGCCTATGAAAACCCGGTAACTCTCGAGATTCTGTTGAATGCTGGCATGAAACTGGAGCATATGCACAGCCTCTATCATGCGATTGAAACCGTCGAGCTGGGAGAGGGACAGCATCTGGTCACGCTGACCGACGGGCAGGTGCCGGCAGACCGGGATTTCGTGCTTGAGTGGCGCCTCGCGGTGGGTAGCCAACCGAAGGCTGCGTTGTTTGCTGAAAATTGGCGTGATCGTCATTACTCATTGCTCATGGTCATGCCACCTTCGCTCCGCTCGCTGGACCAGGGGCAGCTTTCGCCTCGGGAACTGATTCTGGTAGTCGACACGTCCGGATCCATGCATGGCGGTTCCATTGAGCAGGCGCGAAGCGCCTTGCGTGTGGCGCTGGGTCAGCTCCGCCCGCAGGACCGCTTCAACCTGATTCAGTTCAATGACCGGTTTCAGGCCCTGTATCCAAAACCGGTCAGCGTGGACCGGGAACATCTGCAGGAGGCGCTGAGGTTCGTCGATGGGCTGGAGGCCGACGGGGGAACAGAAATGGAGCCGGCGATGCGGTATGCGTTGGCTCGCCAGGGCGATATTCAGCGTCTTCGGCAGGTGGTATTTCTCACCGATGGTGATATCGGTAACGAGCAGGCGCTGTTCTCGACTATCGATGAACACCTGGGGGATGCGCGCCTGTTTCCGGTCGGAATCGGGGCGGCACCAAATAGTTACTTCATGACGCACGCTGCGCGTTTTGGCCGGGGAAGCTACACGTTTATCGGCGACCTCGCCGAGGTTGAGCAGAAGATGCTTGCCCTGTTCGAGCGCCTGGCTGCACCGGTGTTGACCGATATCGAAGTGCAATGGCAGGGGGGTGCTGAAAGTCCGGTCGAACTCTGCGAGGGGAAAGGATCGAGCCGCCCGGCCGATGTGTATGCGGGTGAGCCCCTCCTGTTGACGCTGTGTGCTGAGCAGGTGCCACAGTCTGCGACGATTCAAGGTCGCTGGGGCACACGACTTTGGCGGCGGGAAATTGGTCTTCAGGGCGGCGCCAATGCCACTGGTATACACGTGTTGTGGGCACGGGAAAAAATCGCTGACTGGATGGCACAGCGCAGCTTGGGAGAGGACTCGGAACGGGTTCGTTCCAAGGTCGTCAGCCTCGCGCTCGAACATCACCTGGTCAGTGCCTACACCAGCCTGGTGGCGGTCGATAAGACACCGTCGAGGCCTCAGGAGGAGGCACTGCATAGCAAGCCTGTGCCAACTCTTCTGCCAAAAGGGTGGAGCAGTTCGCGGGTGTTTGGAATGCTGCCGCAGACGGCGACTTCGGCCCCGCTATACCTTTTGTTGGGCACGGTGATCGTGTTGTTCAGCCTGCTTGGCATGAGATGGGGCAAGGCACGATGAAGCTGTATTCACCATGGGGGCTGGTGCTTTCGGCTGGCCTGGTATTGTTGGGTAAAGGGCTATACCTGCCTGCGAAGGCGCAGGTGGCGCAATGGTTGCTGGAATCTGCCTGGAATCGTACTGCCGAAGGCGTCGTTGTTCGGCCTTGGCAATGGGCGGACACCTGGCCGGTTGCGCGCCTTCGTCAGCCGCGTCTGGGTATCGACCAGATCGTTCTGGCCGGTGCGAGTGGTCGGGTGCTGGCATTCGGCCCCGGACATGTGCAAGCGAGTGCCCTTCCGGGCAGCGAGGGTAACGTGGTGTTCAGCGGGCATCGCGATACACATTTCCGTTGGCTTGAGCGTTTGCACAAAGGCGACACCCTGGAACTTCAAGTCCCTGATGGCCGCGTTCTGAAATACGCTGTACGGCGCATGGCGGTTCACGACCAAAGAGATACCTATCTGTTGGATCCCATGGGACAGAGGGGGCTGCGCCTGCTCACCTGTTATCCGTTTGATGCAATGGTTGCCGGTGGGGAACAGCGTTACGTGGTGGAGGCCTTGCCGTTGCCTGGGTCATCCGAAGTGGCGATGTGATAACCGCTGTATCTGTACGGTTGCGCGTTCTTTCTTGCGACCTTCATGGCCTGTTTGGCTGTAACCATGACTTCGTCGATGCTTTGGTAACAGCGGGCATTGATCCAGACGATACCGATACTCAGGGTGCAGCAATGGTGCTCAACGGCCAACGGACGCCGAACGGATAGTTCACGGTCGTAGCGGCGGGAAAAGTCACGCGCCCAGGCCTCGATATCGTTATCCGCGATATCGTGCAGGATGATGGCAAATTCACTGCCGCCGAGACGGGCTATTTCGTCGCTGTTGCGCGTGCTGCGCCTGAGGCACGCGCTCAGGTCATGCAATATCTGGTCTGAAATATCCAGCCCCTGAAGATCGTTGGCAAGTTCGAATTTGTTGATATCGATGAGCAGTAGAAAAGCAGCGTCACGGCGCATCGATTGTTTAAACGCATGCGTCAACATGATGTCGAAATGAGCGCGGTTGTAGAGCCCGGTCAACGGGTCGGTGAGGGAATGATCCAGTCTTCGGTGATGGTGTTGTTTGGAAAGGGTCTCAGAAATCCGGTCGATATCGGGAATCAAGGAGGCGATTTCCTGGATGACAGGCTGATTCCGGTCGGGATCAAATTCATCATGTAGTGCAGAACTGATACGGTTTTGAATCCGCTGCATATCCTGGCTGAGTAGACGTGCAAACCGGCGGGTGCTGAAAAACAGCAACCCGATAACGATCACCAGCATTACGAGATTGATCGACACGAGTTGATAGAAAAACCTTTCGGGCGCGATTGGCGTGGTCTGAAGGCGGATTTTCCAGGGTGTGTTCGGGATATCGGTTGTCAGAAGCAGCGTTTCGTTCGGGCCGGCCGGCCCGGTTCGTGCCACATCTCTACCGTCGGTCGTGTATATCGAAAAAACATCGCCGGGTGCCAGGGTTCTTTGCAGCATTCTCAACAGGGTGTCGGTATGGAAGCTGACCAGCAACACGCCACCATCCTCTCCACTCGGGGCCTCGATGCGGGCAAACAGGTCGAAGTGTTCCAGGCCTCTAACCTCGTTGTGGTAGGGCGGATAGCTAAGGTTTTCAAGATTGGCGAAGTGTCTCAGGTCATCCTGGCAGACGGAGCCAATGCGTTGGATCAGCGGATCTCCGATGATCTGGCCATTCTGCCGCGCCAGTGCGAGGCCGAACGCGCCAGGGAGGATGGTGCGAATCTGCAGGGACCATTTTTCAACCTCTTCATCATCACTGAATGACAACAGGTCAACCGTATTGCCACGCCCGGCAAGCAGGTCGACGACTTCCTGGTAGAAAAGAATCTGGTTGCCGAGCATGTTTGCCGTCAGGTTGAGGCGTTGCCGTGCCAGTACCTCCACCCGACTGTCTTCGGTGTGGTAATAGTCCTGTAGCAGGAAGAAACTCGCGACACTCGACCCTAAGGCTACCAGGATCAGCAGGATAGCTATGAAAACAATCAGTTGTTTGACCGAATAGTTCATCGAGGCGCCGTTTTATGGGGAAGGCCTGGTACATGCTTTTTCATTATCGGCGCAAATCAAATTATTTTGTTAGCGACAGGGATCAACAGATCACCATTTTGAAGGGCAGCAAACGGGTTGCATGGGACTTGCCTGCGCGAGAATCAGGCCACAAACCGCATAGCCCGGCATAGGCGAATGGCATGTAATTTCTTTAAGATGCGGGCTTTCGTCGATTGACGTAGCAATTCATTAACCAGACCTCCTACATGGCAGCAAAACGAAGCAGCAAGGCTGCAAGCAAAAAAGCGTCGAAGAAAAAAACGACCCGCAAGAAATCTGGCGTAAAAAAAACCACGCGTAAGAAAAGCGCCGCGAAATCCACCGCGCGGAAAAAGTCTGCGGGGCGTAGTTCGCGTGCTCGAAAGGGTAGGGCGCGACGCTCCGGCAAAAAGGGCATCAGTTTGTGGCGTGGTCTTGGGGCCGCGCTGGTCTTGCTGCTGATGTTAGTCGGTGGTTATTCCCTTTATCTGGGCCAGAGTGTCCGGGTCGCGTTCGAAGGCAAGCGCTGGTCTATTCCGGCAAGAGTGTATGCAAGGCCCCTGGAGTTGTATGAAGGTGCGCCGATTACCCCGCAGCAACTTGATTACGAGTTGCAGATTCTCGGGTATCGCAAGGTGGCCAGGCCGCGGCAGGGAGCACAATGGTCGAAAAATGGCTCGCGTTTCGTGATACACACACGCGACTTCCACTTTTGGGATGGCGCGGCGGAAGGCCAGGTGCTGCGGTTTCAGGTGGCCAACGGAAGTGTCAGTGGATTGCGCGATGCTGAAACAGGCGATCCGTTGGATCTGGTGCGTCTCGAGCCGGCTGTGATTGGCAGTATTTACCCTGCCCACCGCGAGGACCGGGTCTTGGTCAAGCGTGACGAGATCCCCGACCACCTGGTTGCGGCGTTGCTGGCGATCGAGGACCGGCGCTTCTATGAGCACCATGGTGTGGATCCACGGGGTATTGCACGGGCGATGTGGACCAACCTGCAAGCCGGCGGCATGGTGCAGGGTGGCAGCACGCTCACACAGCAACTGGTCAAGAATTTCATTCTCACCTCTGAGCGAACCCTCAGCCGCAAACTCAATGAGGCCCTGATGGCGCTGATCGTGGATTCACGCTATGCCAAGGACGAGATACTCGAGGCCTATGCCAACGAGATTTTCCTCGGCCAGGACGGCGCACGCGCCATTCATGGATTCGGCCTGGGTGCGTATTTCTATTTCGACCGGCCACTGAACGAATTGCGGTTGCACGAGACCGCTTTGTTGGTCGGGCTGGTGAAGGGCGCTTCCTACTACAACCCGCGCCGGCATCCGCAGAGGGCCAAAAAACGCCGGGACCTGGTTATCGATGCGATGCTGGAACAGGGCTTCGTGGATGAGGCCACGGCCAATTCGGCCAAGGCAAAGGCATTGGGTGTTACTCACCGGGGACGCACCGGCGGGCATCGTTATCCTGCGTTTATCCAGTTGGTAAGACGTCAGCTGCAGCGTGACTACGAGGAAGAAGACCTGACCTCGGAAGGTCTGCGGGTCTTCACCACGTTAGATCCCTGGGACCAGCGCCATGCCGCCGAGGGAGTTGCCGCACAGTTGTCGAGGATCGAGAAGAACCGCGGTATCGCGGCAGGCAGTTTGCAGGCGGCCATGGTGATCGCCTCGCCACAGGAAGGCGAAGTGCGGGCGTTGGTAGGAGGGCGCAAGGCGGGTGTTTCCGGTTTTAACCGCGCCCTGGATGCCGCGCGTCCGGTCGGCTCGCTGGTCAAGCCGGCGGTGTATCTCAGTGCGCTGGCAGAACCCGGTCGGTATACCTTGAGTACTTTGCTTAAGGATGAGCCGGTAGACTTGAAACTGCCTAATGGCGATCGCTGGCAACCACGCAACTATGACCGGCAGGCCCTTGGCAGGGTGCCGTTGCACCAGGCATTGAGCGATTCGCGTAACCTGGCTACCGTCAACCTTGGCCTGGAAATCGGCCTTCCGCGCGTCATACGCACCCTGAACGCGCTGGGTATCGATAAAGAACTTCCGGAGTATCCCTCTTTGCTGTTGGGAGCGGTACAGCTCTCGCCGCTGCAGGTAACCCAGATGTACCAGGCGTTGGCCGCCGGGGGGTTCCGCGCCCCGCTGAGAGCCATTCGCGAAGTGTTGGATGCCAGCAACCAGCCGCTGCAACGCTATCCCCTGGACGTGATGCAGGTTGCAGACAGCAAGGCGGTTTTCCTGCTCAACAGCAATCTTCAGGAAGTGGTGCAGGCGGGCACCGGGCGGGGCTTGGTCAGCTACTTGGGGTCGGCCGATGGTATGGCGGGTAAGACGGGTACGACCAACGATTTGCGTGACAGCTGGTTTGCCGGTTTCGGCGGTGACCGGGTGGCTACCGTATGGGTAGGTCGGGACGACAACAAGCCGACCGGGCTGACCGGCTCCAGCGGAGCATTGCCGGTGTTTGGCAGGGTCATGAGCCGTCTGCGTCCGGCTCCATTGATTCAGGCCCCACCAGCAGGTATCGAATACCAGTGGGTGGAGGACCTCAGTGGACTGCGTTCCGCTGAGGGATGCGACGGTGCTGTCGAGATGCCTTTCGTCCATGGCAGCGCGCCAGTGGCTGAAAGTGCCTGCGCGAAACACCAAGGCGTTGGCGGGTTTTTCCGCCAATTATTCGAATAGTGGCTGTCAGTTGACGTCGCAGGCGTTTTAGAATGACGTTTTCGTTCTGATGGAAGAGGCAATGCGCACTCTGGTTAGGTTTCTGGTGGTCGTGCTCGCTTTGCTGGTGGGCGCCTGTAGCGGGCCGGTGCGTGAAACGCCGGCGCCGGTGGATTCGCGAGATGGGGCCGCTCAGGGTTCCGTCAGCACCGGTAGCGCACAGGTGCGCGCTTACCAGCCACCTGAACAGGTGGCCCTGGCCCGACCGCAACCGGCACGTGCTGTTCAGGTGTTGATGCGTCGGGCAGAGGACCAGCGTCGGGCCGGAGACTATGCGGCAGCCGCAGCCAGCCTGGAACGGGGGCTGCGCATCGAGCCGCGCAACGCCCGTCTGTGGAATCGGCTGGCACATGTGCGTTCTGCGCAAAAACAGTACGGGCGTGTCGAACAGTTCGCCGCCAAATCAAACGCGCTGGCCGGTGCCGATGACGCTCTGCGTGCAGACAACTGGCACCTTATCGCCCAGTCCCGCACGGCGCGTGGCGATCGCGCAGGTGCCGCCCTGGCGCGTCGCGAGGCGAGCGTTTTGCGGTAACCGGCTGAGCCCGACTATTCATCAGTAATCATTTACGCAGGAGGTCGGTGATGGCCGATATTCAACTTTCCTCGCAACTTTTTCAGGACATCCAGGAGGCAGTTGTGAAACAACACCCCGGGGCGGACCCGGGTGTGGTGATGCAATACCTCGCTGCTGTTTGCGGTTACATGCTTGGTAGCGAGCGCAACATGGACAAGCCCGCCAAAGACGCGTTCCTGGAGGAGCTGTGCGGCTTTGCCCAGCACGTATATAGCGACCTGCAGAGCCGCCAGGAGCAGCAGGCCGCAGCAGCCAAATCGGCCTTTGGGTACTGGCATCCGCCAAAGTAAACCTTGCCACCTGGGCACCAGGGGTCAGGAATGCTTAGAAGTGGCTGACAATTCCAGTAGAATCATTATTTTCCCAATTGGCCCTGACGTTAGTGAGCAATCCATACGCCGCCGACAAGTTGATCTCCCAGGCCCGCGTGCTGGCGGCTGAATACCGACGCACCATGGGGCGTCCGCTACCTGGCGTCAGTGCCGAGATCGCCGAACACGATGCGGTCCGCCTGTTGGGGTTGGAGGCCAAGGCCAGCGATGAAGGTGGCTGGGATGCCGTCGACCCGGAAAACGGTGACCGTATCCAGATAAAAAGCCGGACCATTTTCGACGAGAGCAAGGGCGGGGAGCGTATCGGCCAGTTGAAGATGAACCAGGACTGGGATGCCGTGGTGCTGGTGCTCATGGACGAAAACTACGAGCCCTACGAAATCTATCGCGCGGACCGCGAATCGCTCGAGGAATTTTCCAACAGGTCGAGTTCGAATCGCGCCAAGCGCGGTGCCATGTCGGTTGCACGATTCAAGATCATTGCAGAATTGGTCTGGGATTCGGTGGGTGGTCGCCAGGGCGAGGTCTGGGACAACCAGGCCGATTGAGCACTGTCTGAGTGAATTCCGAAATAGAAGACGTACTTGGCCCGGAGGGGATGCTGGCCCGTCAGGTCGAAGGTTTTGCCTATCGTCCGCAACAGGCAGAGATGGCCGAAGCCACCATGCGCGCCATCGACCAGGGCAGCAATCTGATCGCCGAGGCCGGTACCGGTACCGGCAAAACGTTTGCCTACCTGGTGCCTGCATTGCTTTCGCGTAAGAAGGTGCTGATATCTACCGGTACTCGCAATCTGCAGGACCAGCTATTCCTGCGTGACCTGCCGCGCGTGGCCGAGGCCATGGCCAGCCCGGCCAAAGTTACCCTATTGAAGGGACGGGCGAATTACCTTTGCCTGCACCGCATGGAAAATGCCTTGCTGGATGCGCGCGGGCATAACAAGGAAATGCTTGGTTGGTTACTCAAGGTGCGAGACTGGTCGCACGGTACCGAGCGCGGGGACATCGCCGAGATTGGCGATATTCCCGAAGGGGCGGGTATCTGGCCATTGGTGACCTCGACCACCGACAATTGCCTGGGGCAGGATTGCGGGGCCTGGAGCAAATGCCACCTGGTCGAAGCGCGGCGACAGGCGCAGGAAGCGGATATCGTGGTGATCAATCATCACCTGCTTTGCGCGGATTTTGCTATCAAGGACACGGGGTTTGGCGAGCTGTTGCCCGGTGCAGACGTGTTCATTATCGACGAGGCACACCAACTTCCCGAGGTTGCCAGCAACTTTTTCGGCAATACCCTCAGCACGCGACAGTTGCTGGAGCTGGTGCAGGACACGATTACGGAGTACCACCGCGAAGCCGGTGACCTGCCGAAGATTCTCGATCAGCTGGAAAAATTGAAAAAGGCCACGCGCGACCTGCGCCTCGTGTTCGGCACCGAGCAGCGCCGTGGTGCCTGGGCCGATATCGAAGACGATGCAAAGGTACAGGCGGCACTGGACGACGTGGAGGACCAGCTTTCGCACCTGCACGGCATGCTCAAGGCGATTGAGGGGCGGGGTAAAGGGCTCGATTCATGCCTGGCGCGTGCCGAAGGCATGCTGACAATGTTGGGCGAATTGCGAGAGCCTGAGGCCGCTGACGAGGTCATCCGCTGGTTTGAGGTATTCGGTCAAAGCCTGCGCCTGAACAGTACGCCGTTGGATATTGCCAATGTTTTCAGTGGCCAGATGGCCAACCACCAGGCCAGCTGGATCTTTACCTCGGCAACCCTGGCGGTCGGTGACAGTTTCGACCACTTCCAGCGACAGCTCGGCCTGTATGAAGCCGAGACAGGTCAGTGGGACAGCCCGTTCGATTTTCAGCAGCAGGCACTTTGGTACGTGCCCAAGGGCATGCCGCAGCCGAGTGATCGTGGCTATGTAAAGGCGGTGATGCGCGAGGCGCTGCCGTTGATTGAAGCAAGCCACGGCAGGGCGTTTCTCCTGTTTACCAGCTACCGGGCGATGAACGAGGCTGCAGACTGGCTGGATGACGAAGGGTTGGACTATCCCATGCTGGTGCAAGGGGACGCACCCAAGGCCGAGTTGCTGCAGAAGTTCGTGGAACATGGCAACGCGGTATTACTCGGGACTTCCAGCTTCTGGGAGGGAGTGGATGTCAGGGGCGAGGCCTTGTCGCTGGTGGTCATCGACAAGCTACCTTTCGCCTCGCCAGGCGACCCGGTTCTGCAGGCCCGTCTGGATGCGATCAAGGCGCGAGGCGGCAATCCTTTCATGCATTACCAGGTCCCGCAGGCGGCGATTGCACTCAAGCAGGGCGCAGGGCGTCTGATTCGTGATGTCAGCGATCGCGGCGTATTGATGTTGTGCGACCCGAGGTTGCTGAAGAAAAACTACGGGCATACCTTTCTGGCAGCCATGCCGGACTTTGCGCGTACGCGCGATCCGGAAGTTGCGCGGGCTTTCTTCGATTAGAACAGTTCCATGTTGCCCTGGCGGGCACGAGCCGGCCAGGGCAGAACACCCGCTTCCTAGTTTTCCGGCAGAACGATGTTGAGTTCCAGGATCTCCTGGTCGCCATCGTGCTCTACCTGCACGCTGACGGCATTGTTGTCGACCTGCACATACTTGCGAATGACCTTCAGCAGGTCTTTCTGCAACTGAGGCAGATAGGACGGACCGGGCCCTTTGCGATCATGGGCTACCAGTATCTGCAGGCGCTCCTTGGCCAGTGCAGCCGAACCCCGCGGCTTGTTCTGTTTGAAAAAATCCAGCAGAGCCATGTGTCAGCCTCCGAACAGACGGCCGAACAGGCCCTTTTTCTCGACCGTAACGAAACGGTGCGGCAACTCCTCGCCAAGATAGCGGTCGACCATGTCGTTGTAGGCCTGGCCTGCGTTGGAGCTTTCTTCCAGGATCACCGGTACGCCGGCGTTGGATGAATTGAGCACTGATTCGGACTCGGGGATGACGCCGATCAGGTTGAGAGCCAGGATCTCCTGCACGTCTTCAAGGGCCAGCATCTCGCCCTTGTGCACTCGTTCTGCGGAGTAACGGGTGACCAGCAGGTATTCGTTGATCGGCTCTTCGCCCTGTTCCGCACGCCGCGACTTGCTCGAGAGAATGCCGATCATGCGGTCGGAATCGCGCACTGATGATACCTCCGGGTTGGTCACCACGATCGCGTCATCGGCAAAGTACATGGCCAGCGTGGCGCCTTTTTCGATACCGGCGGGCGAGTCGCAGACGATGTAGTCGAAATCTTCGGCAAGTTCTTCGAGCACCTTGCCCACGCCTTCGATTGTGAGGGCGTCCTTGTCGCGGGTTTGCGATGCCGGCAGCACGAACAGGTTGGGATTGCGCTTGTCTTTGATCAGGGACTGGCGCAGGCCGGCCTCGCCCTGAATGACGTTCACGAAGTCAAACACCACCCGGCGTTCGCAGCCCATGATCAGATCGAGGTTGCGCAGCCCCACATCGAAATCAATGACGACGGTACGATGGCCGCGTTCGGCCAATCCCATGGCGAAAGCGGCGCTGGTGGTGGTTTTTCCTACGCCACCCTTGCCGGAAGTTACAACGATGATTCTTGCCAACTGAGTACTCCTGTCGGGCCAGGCCCGAATGTTGGTCGGACAAAAAATGCGCGTCAGAG
>Ga0180435_10004550_pt1 | contig 13664 bp, 11 predicted proteins | sample SS_ome_3_FD_132467 | JGI IMG/M metagenome (GOLD analysis project Ga0180435, IMG submission 132467) | Hypersaline lake sediment archaeal communities from the Salton Sea, California, USA - SS_3_S_1 metaG | ecosystem: Environmental > Aquatic > Non-marine Saline and Alkaline > Hypersaline >... | reverse complement strand
TCGGGCCAGTAGATGATGCCGTGGTCGTCGACATTGTGGAAGCCGTCCCGTGCCGTCTTGGCCAGGGTGTGCTCGGTCTTGGTCTCTCTGAGGGCATCGATGCGTGCCTGCACGGGCAATGTGCGTGTCTCTACTGCTATCGCCATACGATATCTCCTGTCTCCTCAACGGTATCTGAGTTGCTGCCTGTCAGCCCAAGTATACACCGGCTACCCGTCTGAACACCGCAGCCTTGGCGTCAACTTCGTCCGGCCCATCGCGCACGGTCACGCCGAAGGCGGAGCCTAGGCCGGCGTCCCGGACGCCGATACCGATGTTGATGGCTCGCGAGAGGAGGTCATCGGTCTGCGGCAGCATCCCAGCGTAGTAGTCAACCTGGCCACCGGTGTAGCGTGGGTGCGCATCGGGCCAGCCCTCGGCGGTCGGGACACGCTTCTGGAGAAGCTGCTCCATGTTGCTATAGACGTGCCAGCCGGAGTCGGCCACGACGCGGGAGCCAAGATCCGCCGCCACAGCCCTCGCGATCTCCTCCGTTGGGAGGAAGACAGTGAGAAGCGTGCCTAGGTCACCCTCAGGGTCAGGCAGCTCGCGGAAGGCCAATCCGGGGAGATCGGCAATGCCAGCCTTTAGCCGCGCCTTGTTGGCGTGGAGGCGCCGGCGAATGGTGTCCAGTTTGCCAACCTGAGCCAGCACTACGGCTGCAGCAAGCTCGGTCATGCGGAAGTCGAGCCCCACGAAGGGGCGGTACCCCACCTCGACACCGGTGCGCAACGGCGAATGTCCCTGATCGTGGACGGCGAAGCAGCGACGGTAGGTCTCGGCGTCCTTCGTGACCACCATACCGCCGTCACCCGACGTCACGGTCTTGAACACATTGAAGCTGTAGGTGCCCACATCGCCGATGGAGCCCAGCATACGCCCCTTGTAGCTCGCGCCGAAGGCTTGGGCGCAGTCCTCGATCAGCAGCAGGCCGTGCTCGTCGGCGATGGCCTTGAGCTCGTCCATACGGGCCGGGTTTCCCAGCATGTGGACTGCCATAATCGCACGCGTGCGTGGGGTGATCTTGGCACGCACGTCGTCGGGATCCAGGTTGAGGGTCGCATCCACCTCCGCCAAGATAGGCACCGCGCGGGCGTAGACGATGGACGACATGCTGGCCACGAAGGTGTAGCCAGGCACTATCACTTCGTCACCGGCGCCGATCCCCAGTCCGATCATCGCGACCAGAAGGGCCGTGGTGCCGGAGTTAACGCCAACGGCATAGTCGACGCCGACCAGCTCGGCGACCTCCCGCTCCAGCGTGTAGACCTTAGCCTTGAACTCAGGATTGTCCTCACTGCCATAGCGGAAGAGATAGCCGCCCTCGATAACCTCAAGGATCTGTCGCCTCTCCTCCTCACCGATCAAGTCCATTCCGGGTCCGGGCATGGTTAACTCCTACTCTAGTGATATCGATTCCCTATAGAGGTGCTGGGTTCGCCATCCGCCATAAGCTACAATTACCGGTAGACCGGTATCTCACCGAGGAACTTCGCCCCGACCGGACGCCGCTTCGTCCCCTCGCAGACGGGCATGTTGCGGTAGTGCGGCACGTGCCCTGGTCGCCCCATCGCCCGCACGAGCTGCTCCAGCAGGCGTTGTCGAACCTCAGCGTGGGCCGGGTCATCGTAGAGATTGAGCTGCTCGCCGGGATCTTCGACCAGGCTGAACAGCTGGCCCTTATCGTCATCTGGGAAGCGCGTCAGACGCCAGCCGTCGTCACTGATGACCGTCTGCACGCCGCCGAAGCTGACCAGTACCTCGGGCCAGGGATCTGGATCGCTCTGTCCTGCGCAGATCGGTGCCAGAGAGCGTCCCTCCAACGGCGGTCGGCGTCCCTCTTCCACACCTGCCCAGTCGCAGAATGTGGGGTAGAAGTCCAGTGTACACGTCAGCCGTTCACTCTCCTCCGCCACAGTACCGCCGCCCGCCACGATGAGCGGCACGCGGATCCCCGTGTCGTAGGGCTTCACCCCTTTGGTGATCAGCTGATGGTCGCCCAGCATATCCCCGTGGTCCGTGGAGAAGCCCAACACCGTATTCTCCCACAGTCCGCTCTGCTCCAGGAAGTCGACAACGCGTGCGATCTGGTGGTCAAGGAAGCGCAGCGAGCCGTGATAGAGGGCTCGCGTCTGGCGCATCGCCTCCAGATCGTCACTCACGTCTGGGAATCCAGGGAACTCCTGTCTGGCACGCTCCAAGGTGCGGTATCCCTGCTCCAGCCACTCCGCCGGCAAGGGATCCTCCATCTCATCAGGGCTGAACATAGAAGCGTAGGGCTCGGGTGGGTCGTAGGGATCATGTGGATCCACATAGGAGATGTGACAGAAGAAAGGCTGGTCGGCGTGCACGGCGGCGTGGCGCTCGATGAAGTCCAGCCCGAGGTCGGTGATGTAGGTGGTGTCGTGGACCTCCGGCGGGATTGGCGAGGGGTGTGCTAGTCGCCAGGGCGCCTTCTCCAGCACCGGCCCCATCACGTTGCTCCGGATCTTATCGCGCGCCTCGCGCCGCGGGTCCGGCGGGTGCGTGGGCCAGTTCCAGCACATGGCCAGCGCCTGCTCGTAGTACTCAGGATGCTCCGCCTGCACCCAGTCGAGCCAGGGCCATTTAGGGTCCTCCGTCACCACGGCCTCGTCGAAGCCGAGGTCTCCGAGGCTATCCGGCACGGGGAAGTGCATCGGCGTCTGGTGGAACTTGCCAAACCCGCCGGTGCGGTAGCCGTGGGCCCGCAGCACCTGCGCGTAGGTCGTATTGTCCGACGAGAGGGTGTAGTTGTTGCTGATGATGCCGTGGACCGAAGAGGAGCGGCCGGTCAGGATCGTGGCGCGGTTGGGCGCACAGACCGGATGGGTAGCATAGCAGCGATCGAAGCGCACGCCCTCCGCTGCAAGGCGGTCCAGCGTCGGCGTTGAGTCCACCTGACCGCCGTAGCAGTTGAGGAAGGCGGCAGCCAGCTGGTCGGCCATGATGAAGACGATGTTCTTCTGTGTCTGTGGTGTGTCACTCATACACCTAGCCCTCCAGGAAGACACTGCGCACCGCCTCAAGGTACCCATAGCCATAGAGGTCGTCCGGCTGAAGATAGCTGGTCTCGGTCCACTCGTTCCAACTGTTGAGGGTGATCAGCGGCGGCTGGTCGGGGTGCGCGTCGGCGTATGCCCTGGCCTGGACGAGGGCGCGCCGGATGGCCTGCGGCGTGGCGTCTCGAACGATGCCGGGACGGAACCCCTTGAAGCGTGGATTGTTGTCCCACCCCATGGAAACGTGGGGGAAGTAGGGCACATCGTAGTCGCGGTCCAGCCGTTGCCACTCGGTCACGACATCGGGCATGATAGTGCCATAGTCCCGATCGATGTTCGTGAAGTGGACATATTGGTAGTGCGTGAGGCTGTCGAACCCGAGCAGCTCGACGATCTCCGCGGGTGTGGCTGTCGCTCCGCCGTCCATCCCGCTCAGGTTGAAGGACTGGCGGAACATGCACATCTGCAGATGCAGGCCAGGTAGGCCTGCACGGACGGCGCGCTCGCGGAACCAATCGAAGACATCACGCGTCTCCGCGGCGCCGCCCAGACCCCTGAGCAGGTTCTGCAGGTCATAGATCATGAAGAGCGGGGAGCCGTCGATAGTGTAGTAGGACGGATGGCCGAAGTACCGGTCGATGAGCCGATGGGCGACACGCTCGAACTCGGCGCGGTCCACCGCGCCTTGCCAGATGATGTTCTGGTCCATCGTGTGTGAGAGCCGAATGTCCCACACGCTGTTAACGTCGTGGTTGGCCCACATCAGGTAGAACTTGACGCGGTCGTTGTTGCGGGCCCTGAGATAGCCCTCGTTGAGACAGGTCTCGAGGAAGGGTCGCCGGTCGTACCAGTACCAGTCATAGATGAAGACGTTGACGCCGTGATCGGCCGCAGCGTCGATCTGCATCTCCATCACGTAGGGATCGGCCTCGTTGACGTAGCCCCAGAGCGGCTTGCGGGGCCAGGTGTGCTCGGGGAACTTCTTGACCGCGTTCTTGACCGACTGCCACTCGCCCATCCCCTCAGGCCAGAACATCCAGGTACGCGGTTCATCGCCGGTGTAGGACGGCCATACATAGGCCGCTACGTCGTAGGATCTTTGTGGCATCATTGCCCCTTTGCCATGCTAGGCTACCACGCCGTCCGGGTAGCGGTCCAGGAGTGTGGGATCGTGCCCCGGCAGGACGATGTCCGGGTCGGTGCGGGCAATCTCCAAAGCACGGCGGCACTCCGCCTCGTCGACCCAGATGCCGATGGTATCGTCGTACTCTAGGTTGCCGTGGAGTTGTACCGTGTCGCCGGTGTCCACGACGACGCCTTTGTCGGTGTTGACGTAGACAAACTGCGAACAGGGAGAATGGCCGCCGACCCAGCGCACGCCCAAGCCTGGCACCACCACACCGTCAGGCGCGGTCAGTAGCTTCCCGGCGGCGTGACGGGCTTCCAGATGGTCGAGGAAGCCATCGTGCAGGTAGACGGTGCTCTCGGGATCGTCGTGCCACAGTTGCCACGCGTGTTCCGGGATCACGGCCGTCGCGTTGGTGAAGATGGGCAGCATCGAGCAGTGGTCGTAGTGGCAGTGGGTGAGGACGACGTAGTCGACGTCGGCCGGCTCGATGCCGGCTCTGACCAGGATGGACACCGTGTCCTCGTCCGGCTCCTGGGTGATGAGCTCGGTGAGGAGGAAGCCGGCGCCGCGGTTCATCTCGTCGACGCTCTCCATGCCGGTATCGATCAGGGCAGTGATGCCGTTGCCCTGGATGACGCCGATGTAGATGGTGAAGGCGTGGTCCTGGTCCTTTCCGTGGGTGCGATAGGCGTAGCGCCCTTTGACACGGCAGATGCCCGTGCGAAACAGCCTGAGATGATAGGTGGGGCCTTCTGCGACGCTCTGTTTGAGCATATCACTCCCTCCAGTCAGTGCACACCGATTGTAGGCACGTTCGGCCAGCGTGCCATTTGCGGTTCTCCCGAACCTTTGGTATACTGCAGTTGGTCGTGACGAGACGGATCACTCAGCCAGACCGGACAGATACCCATGCACTACGAGGCAGCGAGACCACCAGCAGCAAGAGCCGACGGGGAACTTTCCTTGTCGTAGTGCGCCAGTCTGACGATTCGACAACATAAGCGTGGGCGCACGAGCCCACGCTTTTTCGTTGGACTAGAGAGACCAAGCCGCGGGCGCACGAGCCTGCGGCTTTTGTTGTAGGGGGTACGGATGTCAGTAGTACGATTCCAGAGTGTGAGCAAGGCCTACGGGGCGCTGGATCTCTTCAGCGGGCTCTCGGCCGACGTGCCGCAGGGCGCGCGGATCGGACTGGTGGGACCCAACGGCATCGGCAAGACGACGCTGCTGCGCATCCTGGTCGTACAGGAGTTACCGACGGCCGGTAGAGTCTTCGCGGCCAAGAACACGCGGATCGGCTATCTCGAGCAGGAGGCCGCCGACGGGTTCGCAGAGCGATCACACACGGTCTATGAGGAAATGCTGGAGGTCTTTGCCGAACTGAGAGCGCGCGAAGTGGTGCTCCATGATATGGAGGCCCAGATGGCCGAGGGCGATAGCTCGGAGGAGCTGTTGTCTCGCTATGGCCGCGCACAGGAGGCCTTCACCCACGACGGCGGGTATGAGTACGAACTGCAGATCCAGCAGGTGCTCAGCGGTCTGGGCTTCCAGCGCGAGGAACAGCACATGCCTCTGGCACACTGCAGCGGCGGGGAGACGACGCGAGCGTTGCTCGCTCGCCTGCTGCTGGACAGGCCGGACCTGCTGGTGCTGGACGAGCCCACTAACCACCTGGACATCGACGCTGTGGCCTGGCTCGAGACGACACTGCAGAAGTGGGACGGCGCCGTGATCATCGTCAGCCACGACCGGTACTTTCTGGATCAGGTGGTGAACGTGGTCTGGGAGATGGGCCCGCGGGGGCTCGAGACCTATCGCGGCAACTACAGCGCCTATCTGACCCAGCGCGAGGACCGGTGGGCGTGGCGGATCAAGGAGTTCGAGACGGTCCAGTCCAAGTTCCTCAAAGACCTGGACTTCGTGAAGCGCAATATCGTGCGGGAGAGCACCACCGACCGAGCCAAGGGGCTGCTCAAGCGCCTGGTGCGACAGGTGCAGGCTGTACAACTCGCGGGGCCGTCCGCGGTCAGCATGAAGTGGAGTGACTTCATGTGGGCCCATCCGGAGATGGCCAAGACGAGCTGGGATGTGAGCCAAGTGGAGTCCGCCATCAAGGCGTTGTCGGCACCCAATCCGCGTGCCGCGCGCTTCAAGGTGCGTTTCAAGACGGGCCAGCGCGGTGGAAACCTGGTCTTGCGCGCCAACAACGTCAAGATCGGCTTCCCGGAGACGCCGCTCTTCGACATCGACGAGTTGCTGCTCAAGCGGCGCGAGTGCGCGGCCCTGATCGGCGCCAACGGCACGGGGAAATCCACGTTCATCCGGGCGCTTCTGGAGGATATCCCCACGCTGTCCGGCGAGCTGCGATTGGGTGCGAACCTGGACGTCCGGTACTTCGCCCAGGCCTACGAGATCCTGAACCCCGAGCAGACCGTGCTTGACGAGTTTCTGACGCACCAGCATATGGGTCTGGGGGAGGCCCGCAGCCTGCTGGCGCGGTACCTCTTCCGTGGGGACGATGTCTACAAGCAGATGAAGGCGCTGAGCGGCGGGGAACGCGGCAGATTCGCGCTGGCGATCCTGGCGCTGCACGAGGTCAATCTGCTGCTGCTGGACGAGCCCACCAACCATCTGGATATCGTGGGGCAGGAGATCCTGGAAGACGCCCTCAAGGCTTTCCGGGGCACGATCCTGATGGTCACGCACGATCGGTATCTGGTCGACCGCCTGGCGACGCAAGTGTGGGAGCTGCGGGACGGCAAGCTGCAGATCTATCCGGGCAACTACTCGGACTACCTGAGCGCCAGACAGAGGGAACGCCAAGCAGCCGTGGAAGCGCGAGAGCCGACATCACCGGAGAGAGCTAGGCGCCGGGCACGTCGGCAGGCCGTGAGGGCTGAGGCACAGCGGCAGAAGGAGCTGGAGACCCTCATCGACGAGATCGACCGACATGAGATCAGACTTGCGGAGCTATCGCAGGCTCTGGCCACGGCGACGGAGACCGGAGAGTGGGAGAAGATGCAGGGGCTGAACACGGTCTATGCCGAGCACGAGGCGAAGCTGAGTGCGTTGATCGCGCGTTGGGAGAGGGTGGAGGCGGGGTGAGAGGTTGACCGGGTCCAGGAAGGCCCAAAGCCTGGGCGGATAGGTGAAAGGCTTTGAGCCTAGCCGACGACGGCGATGCCGTTGCCGGCCTCCGCGTTGCGCAGGCCACGGTTGAGCATCCAGATACCGGCCATCAGCGACGCGACACAAAAGGCCAGCAGACTGAGGAAAGCGCGAAGGGTATCGGCATTCTCGAGTCCCGCACCGTTGATCATCACCAGGCGGACGCCCTGCAGCGCATAGGTGTGCGGCAAACACCACGTCACCCAGCGCAGCCCCACGGGGATGATCGATAGCGGGTAGTAGACGCCGGAGAAGATCCGGACCAGGATGTTCACACCCCAGGTGAGGGGCTCCCGCCCCTGCTTGATCTCCAGGAAGAAGAAGTTGCCGGCGCCGATCAAGCCGATGCCAAACACGGTGAGGGTGAAGACGACGTAGAAGCCGAAGGCCGGCAGCAGCGGAAGCCCCGGATCAAGCCGGACCCCGGCTGCCAGCACGCCAAAGACCAGCACGGCAACCGTCATCACGGCGTTGTAGGCGAAGGCCCAGATCAGGCGGCCGACCACATAGGCCCAGATCCCGTGACGCTGGGAATGGTAGACCTCCAGGCGCTTGTCCCAGAACGCGGTCGCCAGGCTCTGCTGCGGCAGGTTGAGAACGGAGCCGGCGTTCTGGAAGAAGAGCACGCCGACGACCATATAGGCCACGAAGTCGCCCCCGAACTCGGCCAGATCGGGCGCGGCGAAGTCGTTCAGCAGCAGCGAGACGAAGAACCAGATGCCCACGCTGACGAAGGACTGCACCACCTGCAGCGCGCCGTTGACCGGATAGAAGCGAAGCGCCTTCAGCTCCAACCAGGCGAAGGAGAGGCTCGCACGCAGGAAACGCTTCATACGTGCCCCCTCGAATTGACGGTGGTGAGGAAGATCTCCTCCAGGCTGGGCTCGTCGGTGTCGACGCTGTGGATGTCGATGCCGTGCGCCCGCAGAATCTTGAGCACATCGAAGAGCACGCTTGCCAGCGGGTCCCCCGAGACCTCGACACGGTCCCGCTCGACCGTGCAGCTGACCACGTTGGGCAGCGCAATCAGACGTCCGTGCACCTCTCGGCACAGGTCCTCGCCAATCTCCCCACACACGATCTCACTGGCGTCGTACCGCTGGAGGTGTCGCCGCAGGTTGGTGACTGAGTCGCAGCTGATGATCTTGCCCCTATCGAGGATGGCCACGCGATCACACAGCCGCTCGGCCTCGAAGATGAAGTGCGTCGTGAGGACGATGGTGATACCGAAGTCCTGGTTGATCTTGCGGATGAACGCGCGCACGGCCTGGGCGCCCGCGGCGTCCAGCTTCACGGTGGGCTCGTCCAGGAAGAGGATGGGGTTGCGCACCAGGAGCGACCGGGCGATGGCCAGACGCTGCCGCATGCCGGCTGAGATGCTCATCGGCCAGTGGTGCTCGTAGGCCTTCAGGTCGAGGAAGGTCAGCAGCTCGTCGATACGCGCGTCGCGGTGCTCGCGCTCCAGGTCATAGACTACGGCCCAGAACTCCAGGTTCTGCCGGACCGTCAGGTTGTTGTCGGTGCCCACGTCGGCGGTGGGCGCGACCAGGCTGACAGAGGCGCGTATCCTCTTGTGGTCCCGGTAGATGTCGTGGCCCAACACCCGGCCCGTGCCATCGTCGGGTCGCAGCAACCCCGCCATCATCTTGATGAGCGTCGTCTTGCCCGCGCCGTTCCGCCCCAGCAGCCCGAAGACCTCGCCGGATGAGATATCGAGATCCACACCGTCGACCGCATTGAATGGATGCGAGCGGAGGAGACCGTCGCGCACGCGGAAGGTCTTGACGAGCCCCTGAACGGAGATTACCGGTGTCATTGCCATCGGGTCAGCGTCCCCTGGCGGCGCGCCTTCTCGATCCCGCGGACGTACATCCAGACCCCCAGCGGCAGGGCGATCAGCGTCATCGCGGTCAGCACAACGATGTCGGTCGTGATCGGTGTCCACGGCAGCAGGTGCTGCAGCGGGAGGACCTTGGTCGTCAGGTTGCCGCCGGGCACGACGAGACGTCGCAGCGCGTCAAGCGCGTACGTGTGCGGGATGAAGCTTCCCAGCACCTGCAGCGACCTCGGTAGGACCGTGATGGGGTAGTAGTAGCCGGCAGCGAGGGCCACGATCACATCCTGAAGCAGGAAGCGGACCGGCTCCGTGTTCTGCTTGAAGTTGAGCAGGTAGAAGGAGCTGGCACTGATCAGTCCAATCCCCAGCGTGGAGAGCAGGATGAGAGCAAGGAAGAGCACGGCCAGCGGGAGCTGGCTTGCGCTGTACGCGGCACCGAAGAACACGCCCCCGAAGGCAAGTGAGAGCACGACGCGAGGATAGTCGTCGATCACGGAGCGGAACATGATGCCCATGAAGGGCGTAAGGTAGGAGACGGGGCTGAGCAGGAACAGGTCCATGGTTCCGCCCCAGTAGATGCGCGCCACCCGCTTGAACGGGTCGCCCAGGTTGGTCCACGAGATGTAGTGGACGCAGAAGCCCAGAACGACGAAGGTGACGTAGTTGCTGCCATACGGGGCGAAGTCGAGCGGGCTATCCCGCGTCATCAGGCTGAGCATGAAGACGACGGTGGTGTTGAGGAGCACGTCCAGGAACCACATCCACGCGTTCATGCGGTACGAAGACCAGATGATAAACTCGCGCTTGGAGAAGACAACCAGGGAGGCCCACTCGCGTCGCAGCCGTTGGATCACGCCTGGCCCTCCACAGCTACGACGTGTTGGGCGGCGCTCACGTGATGCGCGTAAACCTCCTGCAGGGAGAGGTCGGACCTGCGCATCCCGAGGATGGCAATCTCCTGGGCGATGAACCAATCGATGAGCTCGCCGACGGCGCCCCCGGCGCTATCGGTGAGCAGGTCGACGTGCCACGTACTCTCCCGCCCATTGGCCTCGGCGACCTGGACGTCGCGCACACGGGAGTGGTCCAGCAGGCCATCGCGCAACTCCGTCGACGAGACCGCGGTCTGATGTCCGGCGCAGGTGAGATGGAGTGCGGCGATACCCGCTAGAGGTCTCGCCAGCTCATCCGCCGCACCCAGAGCAACAGCGCGGCCCGTGTGCAGCATCAGAATCCGCCCGCAGATACTGAGTGCAGCCGGACTGTGACTGGTCACGATGACGGTCTTGCCCTGCCGCTGTGCCGCGTCCACCAGGACATCCCTGAGCGCTGCCTGCGACTGCACGTCGAGGCTGACCGTGGGCTCGTCCAGGTAGAGGATAGGGCGGTCGAGAAGGAAGCCGCGCATCAGGGTCACCTTCTGCCGCATCCCGGCGGAGAGCTCAGAGATGTGCTTGTCCCGGGCGAAGGCCATGTCGAAGGTCTCCAGCACCAGATCGCTGCGCGGGGCGAGGTCGGATGCCGGTATCCCGAAGATATGGCCGTAGAGCACCAGGTTCTCGCGAACCGTGAGCTGCCATTCCAGGCCCATCCACCCGTTGGTGGAGATGTAGCTGATCTGGTCCTTGATCGCGTCAATGCCGGACTGACCATCGACGATGACGCTGCCCTCATCGGGTATGAGGAGACCGCTGAGGATGCGAATCAGCGTGGTCTTGCCGGCGCCGTTGGCACCGTAGATGCCGAAGATCTCGCCGGGCGCGATCTGAAACGAGACGTTGTCGAGCGCACGGATCGTCTGGGCCCGGTTGGACGTGAGCCGGGTGGCGATCTTGATCCACGACGCGATTCCCGATTCCTTGCGGTCGACGTCAAGGCCCCGATAGGCCTTGCTGACCCCGTTGACGCGTATGATTGCCGATGACTCTGCCACGCCCGTTGACGCTCCTCTTGCCCAGCTATGCTGCCTGCGGCGCCGGATGATCTGGTTCCAGCCAAACGGTGCGTATGCTACGCCGGTTCCGGCGCTTCACAACTCGGTGGAATGCAGTACAAACGGGTTAGCCACGGACAATGCCTGCAACGAGCGGAGGACCAGGATGAACGCACCCTACGACCCAGCGCGACTCACCCAGATGTTGGGTACCGTTCGCCACTTCCGGTCGCTCCACCCCTCTGACCAGAAGACAATCATCGCGGCCGGTCAGGTTCGCCGATACGCCGCCGACGAGACGCTCTTCCACGAGGGTACGCCCTGCGCCGGGCTACACGTGCTCATCCAAGGCAGAGTCCAACTTCTCAAGCTGGGACCGGACGGGCGCCAACAGATTATGTCGGTCCACGAGCCGGTGATCATGTTCAACGAGGTGCCGGTACTGGATGGGGGCAACAACGTGGCCACGGCCGTCGCGACACAATCCACGGTCATCTGGCGCACCCCCCGCGACGCCTTCCTGAAGCTGTTGGACCGGTACCCGCAGATGGGACGCGGGCTTCTCGAGGTCCTCGCGCGGCGGAATCGCTTCCTGATCTCGCAGTACGAGGACCTCTCGTTCCGCAGCGTCGTGGCGCGCACGGCCAAACTGATCCTGGAGTTGAGCCAGCAGGGGGCGCTGGTCATCGAACGCAGGACCAACCCCAACACGGATCTGGCGGCCCGCATCGCCACGGTGCCCGAGGCCTTCAGCCGGGCATTGAGTGTGTTGCGGAAGGAAGAGCTGATCCGGTGCACGCGGAAGAGGATCACCGTGCTGGCGCCCGACGGCCTGGCCGGGATGGCGGACCTGTAGCACCGATCCACGCCATCATTGACGAAAGTCAATGACGGATCAGCTTCCTTGGTGTATCCTCAATATAGTGCCAGTGTCGCCACCCCGGCGACGGCTCTAGCCACCCTGAGGCCACTATGCAGCATCTCTCGAAGCGACTGTCGTTCCTGTTCACCTCCACCAAGGGGCTGGTCCTAGTCGCCATCGCCATGATTGCCCTGACCACGGCGGCGACCGGCACGCTCTCCGGCCCTATGCGCGAGTGGGGCATCACCGACGCAGTGGTCCGCACCTTCGGGCTGCGCCTGGTGCCCGCCGAGCGCGAGGGCCGGATTATCCTCCTCTACCATGCCATCGCCGTGGCCGTCATCGCCATCGAGACGTACCTCATCACGGACACCATCCCGATGGCGGGGGCAGTGCGCACGCGCATCAACAGCACGATCACAGCCGGCTATCTCCTGACTCTGATCTTCGGCTTGACCTTCGCCTACTTCGGGCACAACTGGGTCGCCCACGGGCTCTACCTGGTTGGACTCACGCTGACCTTCTACGCCGGCGTGCAGCTGGCCATCGCCCTATGGCCCTGGCGAAGGGATCGCCCGGCGGTTGACAGGGACCGCGCGCACTGGGGCCGGATCGACCTGGAACGCGTGGCCTTCTTCACAATGGCCATTGCCACCCTGGGCTCCTCGATCTTCGGCGGCGTGGTGGGCTCCTTCTACGGCAACGGACAGGAGACTTTCCTGGCCGAGAACATCGTCCGGGAGCCCTTCAGAACCTCGTTGCAGCTGGCCATCATCGGGCACCTGCACATCATGCTGACGCTGATCGCCATCGCGCTGGCCCTACTGGTCGGGCGTTGGCTGAAGTTCAGGGGCATCCTCCACAAGATCTCGATGCCGCTCTTCATCTTCGGTACGGTGGTGGTCAGTATCGGCGCCTGGTCGGTCGTGTGGATCGAGGCCGCCCACACCATCATCTATGTGGGATCGACAGTCGTGTTGCTGGGCGCATTGTTGTTGGTCATCGCAGGCCTCGATGGACTGGTCCGCGGCAACCTGGCCGCCCAAGGCATACGGAAGGCAACCGCGGGACAGAAGCTCAGCGCAATGCTGAGCGATCCCCTGAAGTTCGGCTCGCTTTGGCAGATGATCTTCATGAACTTCGTGGTCTCGTTCCCGGGCATCTTCATGGCGGCGAAGCTGGAGGATATCTTCCGCGTATGGTCACTGCGCCAGGAGCGCCTGATCTTGACGGGGCATTGGCACGTGCTTGCGGGCATCGTCGCCACGATCATCTTGTTCATCTACGCAGATATGGCGGGGCTCAAGGGCAGAGCTCGGCAAGCATTCGGATGGATCATCATCGTCGCGTCGGACCTGGCCTTCGCCGCCGCCAGCGTCTTCTCCTCCCGCCGGCTCTTCGTCACCGAGCATGCAGAGACCGGTATCGTCGCCACAGCGACGGTGCTTATGGACATCGGGCTGGGCTCGGTGCTCTTGACGCTGGGTGTCCTGATGGTGTGGCGCCTATTGGACCTGTTCCGAAGACGGGGGCGCTGGGAACAGGAAGCCGGTTCCCAGGAGGTGGTGCTGTGAGGCGTCTGGCGCTGATGGCACTGATCCTCTTGCTGCTCTCGTCCTGTGGCGCGCCGCTAGAAGGCGTCGCTCCGCCCGTCGTGGCAACCGGTGTGAGCGCCG
>Ga0180435_10004547_pt1 | contig 13669 bp, 11 predicted proteins | sample SS_ome_3_FD_132467 | JGI IMG/M metagenome (GOLD analysis project Ga0180435, IMG submission 132467) | Hypersaline lake sediment archaeal communities from the Salton Sea, California, USA - SS_3_S_1 metaG | ecosystem: Environmental > Aquatic > Non-marine Saline and Alkaline > Hypersaline >... | reverse complement strand
GGTTCTGCCAAACCCGGTCTGGACGTACATGCTCGCGCGCATTGTTTTAAGCGCACCACAAACATCGCTTTTGTCCGAGCCGTTGCCTTTGTCACTTCTCCGGATGACCCCATCGCAACCTGTACAGCAACCTTCATGCTGGGTACTCGAGCCACACCATTTATCGAACAGCCAACGGAGTCGACATGAAGATCCTGCAGAATTTACGCGACCAGGGTCGTGGCCAGGATCTGGCGGCGGTACTGGCACACATACCCTACGCAGAATTTCTTGGACTGGAGGTCAGCCAGCAGGGGCAGGAAGTGATTACTGAGCTGCCCTTTGCAGAGCATCTGATTGGTAACGTCACCTTACCCGCGCTGCATGGTGGTGCCGTGGGCGCTATGTTGGAGATGACCGCCGTTTTGCAGCTGATTTACGACACTGAGTGTGAGCGTCTGCCAAAAACCATTGACGTCTCCATTGATTATCTACGATCTGCCCGGGCAACCACAACCTATGGTCGCGCCATTGTCACGCGGCGTGGTCGGCGCGTAGCTAACGTGCGAGTTGAATTGTGGCAGGAGTCCAGAGACAAGCCGGTGGCAGCGGGACACGGGCACTTTTTGTTGACACCTCTTGGGGAGGGGGGCGAACAGACGAATTAGAAATGGGTGCCCAGGAGAATCTGAAAGACAACGTCAGATGCACTTTCGTTCTTCAGATCTTCAATGATGGCAAGGTCCAGCCACAATCGTTCTGTTAAACCAAAGCGACCACCGATGGTACCCAACACACCCCCATCGGCTATAAGAGGGTTACCATTTTCAATCACTTCTGTGTGGGCATCAAGTTGCGCTAAAAACTCAATCCGTGGGTGCAATGGAATCTGCAAACCTACATGACCAAATCCCAGCCAGCTGACCTGGTCCTGGGGTAACAATTTACCTTCCCCCAGATAACTCACGCCACCAGACAGGGTCAGCCGCACATCCAGCACTGCTGAGGCGAGGTCAATCTCGTATTCCCCCCAGAGCGACACGTCCATCGCTTCTGAACCAGACAGGTCCTCAACCTTGCCGGTTGGAAATTTCACCTGTGAGCGTAATGCAAATGCCTGACCTGGTTTATCCATCAGTTGCAGGCCAACAAAGCCCCGCACATCACCATACGATGTAACGCTGTCAGAGAAATCTGCGTATACAACCCCGTCTGAACTGATCAGGTAATCCAGACGCCCGCGGGGGGCAAGGGAGCGTTCACCGTCCGGCAGACCAAACAACTCATGGAATTCGTCCACGACACCATCAAAGGCGCCGCCGGTATGAGCAATATAAGGCAGCTCAGCGCCCCACTCCCACCGCTCGCCGATACCACCGCGGATTCGCAGGCTGGACAGCACTGATTCACCATCAAAAAAAACAAACGTGTCTGCACGCCTATCGCTTTGGAAATTATTTGCAGCTTCGATATTGAGCGTCATCTCCAGGGTGTCACGCAGAGTACGCGCGCCCACCGTACGAGGAATGCCGTAAAGCTGCACCACTGGGCTGACATTGCGGACCCGCAGCGGTCCATGCATGTATGAAAACGGCGCGGCTGCGAGTGGTCCAGCGCTTTCGATTTCGCCCGGTTGAATACCGGCCTCTACCTGTTCCTCGGCAGACGTCTGGCCGGCAAGAATCAGACCTAACAGGCAGACCATTCTGATCCGCCAGTACACTGTAAATCCCATGTACACATTCTGTCCCGTTTCGATCGTTGTTTTATAACAAAGTGTGATAAAAACTCCTGTTGTTTTGCGCACACTTGTACGCCGGAAAGCTGGAATCACGCGAACTGATTCACACTTCCAGCTGCGCTAAACTCGCAGGCACAGAAACACCGGGGAGATATGCATGACCGAACTTGATCAATGGCTGGCACAAGTCAGCGAGGACATCATAGAGCCGGAAAGGCCTATTGTAGATCCACACCACCATCTCTGGCGTCAGCCAAACTGGACCTATGAACTGGATGAACTGTGGGGAGATACAACCAGCGGCCACAACATCACGCATACCGTATTCCTGGAATGTGGCTCAAGTTATCTGAGCGAGGGTCCGGAGCAAATGCGCTGTGTCGGAGAAACAAGTTATGTTGCTGAGATTGCACAAGCATCAAAACAAGACCCCGCACGAGCCACTATTGCCGCGATAGTTGCACGGGCAGATCTGGATAGCCCGCACCTCGATGAGGTTTTAGACGCTCATGAAGAAGCAGGCCAGGGATTGTTCAGAGGTATCCGCCATGCAGGCGCCAGAGACCCACACCCGGAAGATCTTGTTATAGCCGGACGCGCGCCAGAGGGTCTATATCAGAAAGAAGCTTTTGTTAAAGGCGTACAACGTCTTGGTGAGCGCGGCCTCAGTTACGACACCTGGCACTACCATCATCAAAATCAATCATTCTGTGAACTGGCAAAAGCTGCACCGCACACGCCGATGATTCTGGACCACTTCGGCACACCGTTAGGTGTAGGGGTTTACGCAGACCAGCGAGAGGCCATCTTCGAACAATGGCAACAGGACATTGCAGATATAGCACAATGCCCGAATGTGGTGGCCAAACTGGGTGGCCTGGCCATGCCGGACAACGGCTTCGGCTGGAACCAGCGCGCCACGCCGCCAACCTCAGATGAATTTGTTGACGCACAGGCACGCTACTACCATCACACCATCAGTTGTTTCGGCCCGGATCGCTGCATGTTTGAGTCCAACTTTCCAGTTGATCGTTTGTCCATCAGCTACCACGTTCTGTGGAACGGGTTAAAAAAGATTGCCAGCCGCTACAGTGCAATCGAACAGGATGCAATGTTTCAGGGCACGGCAAAACGCGTCTACAAACTATGAGACCGCGCTCGGCGGCGCATGAAGTTGAGGCCCCCTATCGCAAGAAGCGCTGACAGCAGGCTGATCACCAGGCCGGGTTCAGGTGCGCCATAGCCGGTCATCGGCGCTGGTGAGTAGGCCAGTTGGGAAACCCCGGCAACGTTGGGTAAAGCGACATCACCTGCAAGGTTACTGTCGGGGTCAGCGTTGTAAACCTGCTGCGATACCGCGACAAAAGATGTCCAACGGCTGGCCAGGGCATAACGCAATCCGAGATCTGTCACTGATTTCTGCAGCTGTTCATTTGTCTGTTGTTCGCTGCGCCGGGTGCCGGGCGCTATAAATTCATGCATCAGGGCGGCGAGTTTAGAACGGGCCCAGACCCTGCGCACCGCAGGGCGCTGGGCTACTTCTGATAACAGGACAGGTGTTTGCACCTGAGCCTGATGTTGCCGGCTTCGACCAGCAATTGTTACGGTTCCCGACCCTGCCTGCGCGTATCGTCCCGTGACACGGATTGTGTCACCCAGATAGAGATCCGGCAGCTTTGCCGGCAGCAGTTCTGTAACCTGTAGGTCACCCCAATCAATTTCAAGATCGGCAAGCACCGGTGTCTGCAGCCGCTCAACCAGCTTTGCGACCACACTGTGCATATGCTCAGCGTTTTTTGTCGGATCAAAATAGCGGGTGAACCCGCGGCCTACGCGCCCGAGTTCATCCAGCAGATACCGATTCACACCCGTCCCGACCCCAAAAGCAAACAGGCGTGCATCTCCACGCAGCTCCTCGATCAGTGCCAACACGGCGTGTTCATTGCCTATGTAGCCATCTGTAAGGAAGACAACATTGCGTAAACGCTCGCCTTCAACCGGCGCAGCCAGCGCCTGACGAATGCCGGATTTCATCTCCGTACCGCCTGAGCCTTGCAGACTTTGGACGTATTGCAGCCCGTACGCCACATTTTCAGGGCTGGCGGGCATAGCTCTATGAGAAAACTCAGAGGCAGCATCGCTGAAGCGAATGATCCGGAAGCTGTCATCGGGACGTAAAGATTGCAGTGCCTGACGCATGAAACGCTTACTGGCATCAAGGGGCAGTCCGTTCATTGAACCGGAGCAGTCCAACAGAAACACCATTTCTCTGGCCAGCACCTGATCCACTGCAACCGCCTCTGGCGGTTCGATCAGCAGACTGAAATAACCACCCTCCTCTGGCTGCCAGTGAGATAACAGGCCTGCAGAGGTTTCCAGGCCTGCAAGCTGGTAGCGTAAAACAAAGTCTTTATTGTCCAATACACGACCTTGCTGGAGCGTTATGTCTGCCTGTGTGGTAGATACATCACGAATAGACAATGGATGCGTATCACTTTTAAGGGCATGTATTGTCGCCGGAGCTTCCAGATTGATCTGGATAGCGACGCGTTCGGAGGTAAACGTCGAAGGTAAATCGATACCTGCTGTGGGTGGCGTATCCGGCAGTGTTTCCAGAGTCCACTGCCCGACATCAGGCGTAGCACCCGAGGTTTCGCTGAGAAAAACCTCGGGCGCTACACCGACCCCGGCAGGTTGATATCGCGGACCCACCACTAAAGGCACTACCAGTTCGTACGCTCCATCCACTTTCGGCACGATGTGAGAATAAGCAATTTCAATTTCAATCGATTGGCCGGGCATCAGATTCGCCACACGCTGAGTGAACATGTTAGGCCTGTGCTGTTCCAGCAGAGCAGCAGATTTACCTGCGCTTTGCGCAGACTTGAACGTGGCCTGCGCTGTTTTCTTCTCCTGGATCTGAGCGACAATCACCTCATCACCCACCCGCAACGTCATCGCGTGAACTGCCGCGTTTTTCTGCAGAGGAAACAGATAACGTGCATTTAAAGGCTGCGTGAAATGATTATGGAATTGCTGTGTAAGCACCACATTCACCACATCACCAAAGACCTCTACCTGGTAGTCACTGTGCAAAGCGCTCAAAGCTACTTTCCTGACTTCGCCAGACGCTGCCGTGAGGGTGCCTTCTACAGACCCCGCAATATCGGCATACACCGGCAGCGTGATATGTAGACACAGATAAAAACAGACCAGCCTGAAACTCATGGCTTGCTCCTTATGAGGTTATAGAAAGAGGGGATTGCAGGGACATCGAACGGGAGATTGCTGCTTCAAATTCTGCTACCTGTTGCGCGCTGATCGCCGCATCCTCAGGCACAATTCGTTGCACCATGGTCCAGGTTTCACGCGGATTTCCAGCCCAGTGCCAGATGACCTCCGCAATACTGAGGGCCTGTTGTCCAGACGCAGAAATATAGGTGACATTGACGATATAACTCTGATTCTGTGTCGCATCGTTACTCAGCTGATCACCTGCAGCAGCGCGGTAAACGGTTGCACCCTGGACATGGTCCACGCCTTGCAGCTGTACGTCGTAGCCCATCGCACGTAAACAGATTGTTGGATCATGTAGATGCCGTAGCGGTGAGGCGGTAGACACCAGCAACAGACCAAAAGGACCGTAGCTGGCGCGCGACGCGCTGCCACCATAACGGGTGAAGTAGCTGTTCTCTAAGGCGCTCAGTGGTGCGTTGTTGCGTAAAAATCCAGCCGCAACCCGCGGCATTTCCGGGGGAGGAAGGGATGGGGATTTGTCCACGGGTTGCGGTTGGATCGCGCCAATTGACAGCGCGGAGACTAAAAATAAGACGGCAAACAGCGCACGCCTGCGTGTCAGCATACGGGTAAAAGGAGATTGCTTTGCGGCAGAGCGTTGCGCGACACGACAACAGCGCGAGAACACCACCACAACACTACTGGTCAAAATCACCACAAACACCCCCAGTAGCGTGTGGGGCAAAGGTGCCATGACCGAAAAACCAAGAATGTCCTCCTGTGCAATGCCTGCAGCGAGCAGCGCGACGCGCACCGCATTAAAAAACAGTGCGCTGAATAAAGACACAATCACACTGGCAGCACCCCACTTGAACGCGGGTCGCACAAGAGCGTTGACCAGACAGGTCACCAGCAGCGCGGTAGACAGAAGCTGCGCACCGGAACACGGCAGATCGACCATTACATCCTGTCCTGCTATCTGCAGTCGGACCCCGGAACAGACAAGATCATCAAAGAAGGGAATGAGCAAGGTACAGGCAAAATCTGTGGATAACTGCTGCAGGCCATAACCCAACAGGCGCTGGACAATCGGCTCTATTGGCAGGGAGAAACAGAACAACCCCGCTAGCCAGAAGGCAGACACCGCGCGCTGGCGCGCTGACAGGTGGCAGAGACTCGCCAGAGCGTACACATCCACAGCCAGCAGCAGAGCGCCTATAACATTAATGTCGAGTAATTGAGCAATCAGGCGAATGAAGGTTGTTGCCAGCAACAGACCGTAAGTTCGGCCAACTTCAGATGTCTCAGTTGTTAATGGCGAACTCGCAGACCAGAGGCCTAGCGCCAGCACCAGCACAAAAGCAATCCATCCAATGCCTTCGTAGCCTGCGCCATACCAGGTGCCTAACAACCAGATCAAGGGATGATAAGCGAGCACCAGCGCACCTGCCAGAATGACAAGATTGGTCCAACAAAAAGTATAAGTCGGACGGACAATTCGATCTGCGATTAACATGTCGTCATGATCGCAGGCCCATGTGCACAATCACCGCTGCTGGCGCGTCAAAATCAACCGTTTATGTGCAAAGCTCGCACAAATTTGTGCAAAAAATGTGCAAACGGATAATCTGGGTACTACAGTCCATGAAAGCTTGCGTACAATAGTGCTATGCAGACCATCTTAGTCGTCGACGATGACCCTCATATCCGTGAAGTAGTTTGTTTTGCGCTACAGCAGGCTGGCTACAGGACACACACCGCCAATGACGGGGTCGACGCGCTTACCAAGCACACACGTCACAGCCCTGATCTGATTATTCTCGATGTCCTGATGCCCGAGCTTGACGGCTTGCAGGTCTGCCGCGCGCTGCGTGAGATATCACCCGTACCTATAGTGCTGTTGTCTTCCAGGGATGAAGAGGTGGACAGAATCATGGGCCTGGAGATGGGGGCCGACGACTATGTGGGCAAGCCTTTCAGCCCACGAGAACTGGTCGCCCGGGTGAAAGCTAACCTGAGGAGAACAAAGGAACTGGATCACGCTGATGAAAATCATCACGTGATTACCTGCGGCGACTATCATATCGATACCGAAACCTTTCAGGCATCCTGGCAGGACACCGTGTTGAATCTGACTCAAACTGAGTTTGCACTCCTGCGCACTCTGGCCGGTCGACCGGAAAAAGTATTCAGCCGCGACGCCCTGATGCAGGGGGCCTATGACATTCGCCGGGTTGTCAGTGGGCGCACCATCGACAGTCACATACGGCGCTTACGCGAGAAGCTCACTGACGCAGGCGCGCCGGGTATCACGACAGTACACGGGATTGGTTATCGCCTGCTGTATCAGAGCGTATGAAACGTCACTGGCCCACCATCTCGCTGCGCAGTGTGCTGATCGCGGTCAACCTGGTGGTTCTGATTCTGCCGCTGGCTGGCATTCAGCTGATGCGGTTGTACGAAAGCGCTCTGGTGCGGCAGACTGAATCCGCCTTGATCGCTCAAGGCGCATTTGTTGCCGCTTTATATCGGTCTATCGTCGCTGAACAAGGCACTCAGGACTGGCTGGCAATGAGCCGCGAAATAGACCTCAGCGACGCACAGAAGGAAAACCGTTGGGTCCCCTATTTACCCTCGCTGGATCTTGCCACTTCAAAAATCCTGCCACCCTTTCCCGATGGAATTCCAGGCGTTACGCCACGTCCGCTGATCAAAGAGATCAGACAACGGATGCTGCCGGTGCTCAAAGATGCGCAGTTGGTGACGCTTGCCGGTATCCGGGTCGTCGACCCATGGGGCACCATTGTGGCCAGCACCGGCACCGATGTCGGCGCAAACATCGCACAGACCCAGGAGCTCGCCGGAGCACTCGCCGGCAGGGCCATCAGTCGCCTGCGCAGAAAAAGCGAGTTGGTGGAAGTATCCACCCTTGATTCAATCAGCCGCACGAGCACCGTCCGGGTTTTTGTTGCACAACCGATAATTCTGCACGGACGCTTGATCGGAGCCGTGGTGCTGTCAAGAACACCACCCAATATCGTGCAGGCGCTGTATGCTAAACGCTGGCTGCTGATGCAGGGGTTTGCCATGCTGCTGGCCCTGGTTGTGTTTATGTCCTGGGTGACCTTTCGCATGATCGCAAGGCCCATTTCCAAACTGGCTGCAGAAGCCCAGGCTATAGCGGGTGGGGAAATCAGCGCCCGCGATGCGCAGAAACGGCTGCAGAGACACGTACCGCGGACAAAAGAAATCGCCAATCTTCATGCAGCCATCACCGATATGGCTGCACGCCTGGAAGAACGAACGGCATACCTGCGGGAATTCTCTCGTCATGTCTCTCACGAATTTAAAACACCGCTGGCCAGCATCCGCGGAGCCATTGAAGTTCTGCAGGATCATGCGGAAACAATGACCAGCGAACAGCAGCAACGCTTTCTGACCAATGTCAGCGCCGATGCTGACCGCCTGGCACGCTTAACCCAGCGGTTGAGCGAACTGACTCACGCCGAAATGAGCGATCGCAAGCTCAATCGTGTGTCACTGCACAGTACCGTTGCCGATGTCTGCAGTCGTTTTACCAGCAAAGTATCGATAAACCTCAGCGCGGTGGACAGCAACATACAGGTCTGGGGTGATGCCGCCAGTATTGATGCCGGCCTGGAAACTCTGATCGAAAACGCCATCGCTCATGGCGCCCGTAACATCGAGTTATCTACCCGCTGGGATAAACAGACAACAAAGCTGTTTATTCAGGATGACGGCAGCGGCATTACGCCCGGCAATCGCGCCAAGATCTTCACACCCTTTTTCACCACCCGTCGCGATACCGGCGGCACTGGCCTCGGGTTGAGTATCGCTCGCGCTTTGCTGGGTCAGATCAACGCTGAACTGGACATCGTCAATGAAGATGGCCCAACAACCTTTGTCATTATTTTTCCTTCCCAGATAGACTAGCCTTTCGATCGCAAACAACCTGGGGATTCAAGATGATAACCGTTCTCGGACGCCGCAATTCTGCTAACGTGCAAAAAGTGATGTGGGCCCTGGGTGAGTTGTCATTGGACTACGTCCGCAAAGACGTTGGCGGCTCGTTCGGCTATCCGGATAATTATCCAAACCCAAACAGGATTGTCCCAACCCTGCTGGATGACGAGCAACTGGTCTGGGAATCCAATGCTTGTGTACGCTACCTGGCCAGAACCTATGGTCAGGGCACGTTGTGGCCAGCCAGGGCGTCTACCCTTACTGAAGCTGATATCTGGATGGAGTGGCAGCGCAGCGATATTTCTAACGCGTTTTTTCCTTTGTTCCAGATGCTGGTGCGGGGTTTACCGGCAACACCTGAACAGATCAGTAAAAAGGTTGAGGCCTGTGGGCACTGGTTTGCTCAACTCGATCAACAGCTGGCTGGCCGGCAGTTCATCTGCGGAGATCAGCTGACTATGGCGGATATTGTGAACGGAGCCATGGCTTACCGTTACTTCACACTGCCCATAGAGCGACCCGAGCTACCCGATATGGAAAGCTGGTATCAGCGATTGTGCGCACGACCGGCATATCAGAAGCACGTCATGATCGAATACGGCAGCAATCTTGAACAGTGGAATATCAATGAGGCTGCCAATGCCAACATCCAGTGAGACTCAGCGGCCGTTTTTTTACGGCTGGGTGATCGTCGCAATCTGCATGTTGCTGGGTTTTCTCGGCACGGGTTTTTACTCCTACTCCCGCGGCATTTTCCTGCCCAGCCTGGCCGAGGCACTGTCCGAGGGCAGCCGTTTCGAGATATCTCTGGGGTTCTCCTGGGCGGCTATTGTCGGCGCAGCAGTTTCTCCCTTTCTGGGCAGATTTCTCGATAACAATTCACCTCGCCTGGTCATCATGATCGGCATCGGCATTGTTGCCACCGCCTATGTCTTTTTATCCAATGCGCAGACCTTGTGGCAGTTCTACCTGATTGTCGGCCTAGGGTTTGGCATCGGCATGAGTTGTATGGGCGGCATGGCCTGGCATCGCAGCGTCATATTCTGGTTTGATCACTGGCGCGGCAGGGCCATCGCCTTCGCAGTCATGGGTGCATCTCTGGCCGGCATCATGATGCCACCGCTGGTCACAGCTTTGGTCGACAGCTACGGCTGGCGTGTGGGTTACAACATTTTTGCCCTGTCCACTGCAGTAACCTTGTTACCCATTGTTTACTTCCTCATGAAAGATCGCCCGGGAGATATTGGTGAAGTACGTGACGGTCATGCCTATACCGCCAAACATCAGCATGAACAGATTGAGCTGCCCAGCGACAGTGTTGTGTGGACCTGGCAGGGTTTACTGAAGACACCTGCTTTCTGGAGTATCGGTTTGATTTTTGGATCCATGGTTTGCGTCTTCACAGCTGTGATGCTGCACCTGTTTGGCCATCTGTTAGACCTGGGGTTGAGCACCGACGATGCGGCGCTGGTGTTATCAGCAACTGCCCTGTTTGCAGCACTGGGGAAACCCGTGGTTGGTTTCCTGTCAGATTTCCTGGGTGCAAGAATCACTATCTGGATTGCATTAATCAGCCAGGCTCTGGCGTTACTGATGTTTACCCAGGCAGATACATTTAGCCTGTGCCTGGTTGCCGCAATGATGTATGGCTTTGGCTATTCGGGGATGTCACCACTGCGTACGTTCGCGGTTTCAACCTCAGTGGGCAGCACATCTTTTGCTCTGGCTACCGGCGTGCTGCGCTGGGTAGAGCTGCCTTTTATTCTTTCGGCTTCACCGCTGGCCGGTTTTATTTATGATGCAACCGGCACCTACAACGGTGCGTTTTTCATCTTAGCCGGACTGATGCTGGTGGCCTGTATAGGCCCGTTTTTCATCAAAGTAGGCGGTGCAGCGGAGCGCCGGGCATTGGCTGCAGGCACAACCAGAGCAGCTTAATCCGCAGTGGTTGCTGTTTGTGTTTTTTTCGGTTTAACAATCAGCTGCACTTCAATACACAAACCCGGAAACCATTCACCCAGCTTTCTGTTAAACCGGTACCACCAGTGATGGTTTTCCAACCTGCGTAACAATCCCCCGGAAACAATTCGAAAACCGCGGGCTTCAACCTCCTCAAACTGTGCCGCAAGATCACGTCGAATAGATTTCAGCGAGTACGTTTGTATGTGTTCGGAACGCCCGAGTCCAAATCGTTCAACCTGCCAGCGTCGCAGTTTGGCGACAGGTTCCGGGAAGATAGGCACACCGACAATAAAGAGACCGTCAGGCTTAAGTACGCGCTGGACGTTGTCCAGCACAATCTGTGGATGATTTAAATGCTCCAGGAGCTGCTCGCAGACGACGATATCCAGAGCGTTGTCAGGAAAACCCAGGTCCTTTTCTGCATCACCCTGACGAATTTCCCAGGGGTTACCGGCGTAAACATCATCCTTGCGCAGCGGGTCGATATCTACGCCAATCATCTCAAATCTATCCGCGATACCGGCAGCTTTGACATACAGAAACGTTCGTCCGAAGCCAGCGCCGATATCCAGCAGGCGGAACTTCTGCTCAGGATCTTTGTCAGCCAGCCAGTCTGCTAACGTTTCAGCAAGCGCAGGATAGCGTGCAAGCCGCAACCGATAGAGCACCTTTGCGGGCTCCACACCATAAGCCCAGACATCTTTCCCTGGGCGAAACTGTACAAACAAACTTTTTTCCACCAGGGCAGAAGTGTTGAGGTGGCGGGATTCTAAATCATAGCAGGCGCTAAAGGATAGCAGGCGCTAAAGCAGCTGGCAGCGGGCGCTGTTACAGCTCATTCAATAGCGGACTCAGTGCTTCGGCAGTTCGTTCTCGCCAGTAGTGCGATTGCGGCCATTGGCTTTTGAGGTATACAGGCAGGCATCGGCACGTTCAACAAAGTCTGATAAGGATTCACCTGACACATATTTCGCCACGCCCAGGGAGATCGTAACTTTATCGATGGTTTCGTCTTTATCGTTTTTAATGCGCTGCGCTTCAACGATCGATCGAATACTGTCAGCCAGCATAATCGCACCATCGAGGGGTGTGTTGGGCAACAGGATGGCAAACTCTTCACCACCATATCTGGCGAGCATATCGCGACCTTTTACACACTGCTCCATTTCCTGGGCCACGAAGCGCAGCACCTGGTCACCGACAAGGTGTCCGTGGGTATCGTTGAAAGCTTTGAAATGATCTATATCACAAAGAATAAGACTTAACGGCGCACCGCTGTCATTCACCTCTTTGGCCATTCTCTTCAGAGATTCATCAAATGCACGACGATTCGCTACCCGAGTTAATGCGTCTGTACGTGAGTCTTTGCTGAGACGATCAACCTGCGCGCGCAGTTCGGTCAACTCTGATGCCATATTATGCAAAGACCCTTCTACTTCTTTACTGCGGGTGCGGGTGCGTGCGGTTTCACGCACCAGCTCCCGCACCAGGCGATTCAGATCTTCTTTAGTTGGATCCTGCTGCAGTGATAGACCGGACTTGTCCAACACATCGGAAAAGTGGTTAATGTCCTCACCCAGACCGCCGAGCTCAGCCAATACCGACTCGACCGCTTCCCGCACAGCACCTTGAATGCCATCCACTTCGCTTTGCAGCTCTGAGATAAAATACTTTTCGTAAATAGTTCGGCAGGACACTGGATCAAAGCCATCACCCCGATCAATCAGGTGCTCAATCTCTTCCGTCAGATCTTCATTGCGCTGGGTAACGTAGTCGTACCAGACCGCATAATTCTGCGGAATAGTCGGCACACGCTGCTTGCTCATCAACGGCAGAACGCGTTTCAGTACCTGTACCGATTCATCCAGTGGAACGTCAAACAGTGTGGTCATGGGCTTTTAATTAGAATACTTCTATTAAATCTAGCCAATTTTCACGCAGGCGCCAGTTTTTCTACTCTGGTGAGACGCCCAGCACACCTTGTTTGACCATTACACCGATTTCACCGGTCTTGTAGCCTAACTCGGCCAACAACTCTTCAGAGTGCTCACCCAGGGTTGGCGCATGACGGCGTATCTGCGCAGGAGTTTTGTCAAAAACAGCCGCAGGACGAGGCTGACGGATGGTGCCAGCCGTTGGATGCTCATATTCACGCAGAATATCGTTGGCCAGTATCTGTTCATGAGTGAGCAGGTCATCACGGCTCAACACTGGCGCGCAGGGTACGCCTTCTTTATCCAGGCGTGCCAACCAGAATGCTGAGCTGTTGGTGGCAATCACCTCGGCGGTCAGCTGCAACCGCTCGGTGACATGCATGGCGCGTGCATTGATCGTGGCAAAACGCTCATCCTCCCGCCACTGGGGCTTGTCCAGCGCACGACACATGCCGTGCCACTCTTTATCGGAAACCGCCCCGGCGGTGATATAGCCATCTGTTGTTGCAAAAATCAGGTCTGGTGACAGCTGCGCGCGGGCTGCTTTTACTTCTTTGCCCACCAACGTATAACCTGACATGCCCTCCGGCCACAGATAAGCCAGCATCGTATCCAACATCGCCAGCCGAACATGTTGGCCCACGCCTTTACGCCCGCGCGCAAACAGCGCTGCGGTGATGGCCTGGGCAGCGGTTACTGCGGTTGTCTTGTCCGGGATAATGGTGCGTATCATCTTCGGCCGCCCGGTTTCTCCATCGGCCTGAATTGCAGCCAGGCCTGACAGTGCCTGGATTACCGGGTCGTACACACGCTGATGCGCATAGGGTCCGTT
>Ga0180435_10004546_pt1 | contig 13669 bp, 12 predicted proteins | sample SS_ome_3_FD_132467 | JGI IMG/M metagenome (GOLD analysis project Ga0180435, IMG submission 132467) | Hypersaline lake sediment archaeal communities from the Salton Sea, California, USA - SS_3_S_1 metaG | ecosystem: Environmental > Aquatic > Non-marine Saline and Alkaline > Hypersaline >... | reverse complement strand
TACAATTTTCACAGACAAAATTACCTTGCAACTATTAAGTGAATATGAATATCTGGTAATCAAAACATTAAGCAATTGTTAATTAGACCAGACAAAATAAAAACCGGGTTGAATGATCTGCTGAATCTTTTTTTCCCCAACCTTTGCCGTGCTTGCGGGATAAAGCTAATCGGCGAAGAAGAAACCATTTGTTTCGATTGCTTGTATCATCTCCCAAAAACCAACTATCATCAATTTGCAGATAATCCTGTAGAACAAACTTTCTGGGGAAGAATCAATATCGAAGCGGGCACTTCCTTCTGCTTTTTTGAAAAGGGGACAACGATTCAGCACCTGCTTCATCAATTAAAATACAAAGGAGAAAAAGAAATCGGACTGGAATTAGGAAAACATCTGGGTGCCCAATTGGCCGGTTCCGGACGTTTTCAATCGGTTGATGTAATTATTCCGGTTCCGCTGCACCCCGGAAAAGAGAAAAAGCGGGGCTACAACCAAAGCGAATGGATCGCAAAAGGAATCAGCCAAACCTTTCAACGACCATTAAAAACAAACGTCCTGATTCGAAAAACCGATACCTCAACACAAACCCGTAAATCCCGCTTTGAACGTTGGGAGAATGTTTCAGAAATTTTTGCTGTGAATGAAAATTCAGAAATCCATTTTAAGCATGTTCTGCTCATTGATGACGTAATCACCACCGGAGCTACCCTTGAGGCCTGTGCCACAAAAATCCTTGAGCTGGAAGGAACTAAAGTTAGCGTTGCTACCCTCGCGAAAACATAAGAAGATTAAAGATTATAGATCAACGATTTTTGATTTCAGATTCTTTTAAATATCAGCTACGTGCGATTACATACGAAATCAAAAATCTGCAATCTCTAATCGTTATTCTTTAATCCCATGCTCTCCCCACCGTTTGCTGTCCACATCAAATCCGGCAATGTCCATTACGCGGTCAACCACGGTCATGGCCAGATCTTCCACAGAAGCCGGACTGCCATAAAAGGAAGGAATTGCCGGACAAACAATCCCACCTGCAAGGGTAATTAGCTTCATATTTTCCAGATGTATGAGACTGAACGGCATTTCACGGGGAACCAGAATCAACTTCCGACGTTCTTTAAGAACAACATCGGCAGCACGGGTAATCAGATCATCGGAGATCCCATGAGCAATCCGTCCCAGGGTACCCATGGAACAAGGGCATATTATCATCACATCACAACAGGAAGAACCGGATGCAAAAGGAGCATAAAAATTATTCCGCTCATAGGTTTTAAAGGAGATTACCGGCGTTTCGCCCAATTCGTGTTCCCATATTTCAGGTGCATTCTTCGAAAAAACCACGCTCACTTCTTTAAGTTGTTCTTCAATCTGCTTCAGTTTTTTCAAGATTAGTTTTGCGTAAATTGCCCCGCTGGCACCTGTAACAGCCACTACAATTTTTTTCTTCCCCATTCTACTTTATCTCAATTTTATCACCCAGGAAATAAGGCTGTTTATTCATTATAAGATCGATGACAACCTTAACTCTTGCCAACAACTCACGAACGCTTATCTTTAATCCATACGTCGTTCCAACCCGTTCCGCGTTATATCCGATCGCATCCATCCCTTTCCACCGCGAAATGAATAACGCACGTTTATTATGAAACTTCTGGGAGATGATAACGATGTCTGTTTCACCAAAAATCAATTTACAACGCAGTACGGAATCGAGTGTTCTGAATCCTGCAAAATCCATAAAAATCCTTTCCTTTGGAATGCCTGATTTTACCAGGTCCTGATACATCATACGAGGCTCGTTGTAATAATCCCGGCGATTATCTCCACTCACCAATATGTATTGAATTTTGCCTTGCTTAAAGAGCTCCACGGCAGCTTTAATCCGGTTCGCATAATATAGATTGCTTTCTCCGCTTTCAATATATCGGCTGGTGCCCAATAACAATCCAACTTTTCTGGGAGAAATCAACTCCGCAGAATCAACGGTTCTTCCCCAGGACGTCCACTCCACCGCCAGGTTGCACAAAACTACTATCACCCCGATGGATAAGAGCAGCCATTTAAATATTCGTTTTATTTTGGGAATCCTTTTTTGCATAATTTTATTTAAACCGATAATAAAGCGCAGTGCTTAAAACATTGTTGAACTGCCCGCCGGTGAACCAATAGGGGCTATCTCCAACCATATCCCGAATGGGTATAAGTGAATAACCAATCCGCAAATCGGCTGCAAAATGAGCGGATAAATTATATCTTAACCCGGCAAATCCGGCAAACTCATACTCCTTAAAAGATACCTGATCCTCCCGGGGAAATTCTCCCTGAATATCAAACTCCTTCGCATGGGCCAACCAACCAACTGAGAACCCTGCCAGAATATCAATCCGTTCATCTGCATGATAACCGATCAAAACAGGCAGCTCCATAAATCCCAGCCGCATAATATATTTGTCAAAATCCTGCTTTTCGTGATTCGGATTTTTCCGGCTTCCCTTTTGGCTGTATTTAAATTCCATCTGCCAAAAAAAATTTTCAGAAAGCTCTGTACTGACAAACGCCCCGGCCAACACACCTGCTTTATTATAACCTGTAAAAGCATCACCTCTCACCTGGGTAGCGTTCAGCCCCCCCAACAGTCCCCCCTGAAAGCGCTGTGCCTGAACCAGGATCGGTAGAAACAATACAAACAGCAGGATAATTTTCTTCATGTTTTTCGGTTTTTTAAAAGCAATTCCCATTCAACGGAAGGAATCCTTATGTAGATAATAACTCTGCAAAGGAAGGGTTTGTTTTTAAATTTTCACTTTTATACTCCCAGCTTTTCTTTCAAAATTTCAATTCCAACAGATGCTTTTTCCTCGATAAACTCAACAGCGTTCCGATAAATTGACGGTTTATGAGGATCGACTACAAAAACAGGAGCACCATCAGGAACATAATCTATTAATCCCGCAGCGGGGTATACATTCAATGAAGTTCCGATCACCACAAAAATATCGGCTTTTTTTATCATCGGGATCGCTTCTCCAATAGCAGGAACCGACTCTCCAAACCAAACAATATGAGGCCGCAACTGGCTCCCTTTTTCACAAACGTCCCCTTTCTTTAATTCCCAGTGATCCAATTGATAAACCAGGGAAGGATCGGCTGTGCTGCGTGCTTTCTTCAACTCACCGTGAAGATGAAGCACCTGGGATGAACCGGCCCGTTCGTGCAAATCGTCAACATTCTGCGTGATAACCTGCACATCAAAAGTATCTTCCAGGGAAGCGATTCCATAATGTCCGGCATTTGGCTTGCACTCAAAAAGTTGTTTTCTTCGTTCGTTGTAAAAACGCAGTACTAAATCCTGATTTTTCCGCCATGCCTCAGGGCTTGCAACTTCCATCACGTCATACTCTTCCCATAATCCCCCCATTTCCCGGAAAGTACGCAGGCCGCTCTCAGCGCTCATTCCTGCCCCTGAAAGAATAACTAATTTCTTTTTCATTCGCATACATTTTTCGAAAGGAATTTTTCAGATAAATCTCTCTACTAAAATAACTAATTTTTCCTGCCGCAAGGCAATTGCGAATCTTCCTTTGATTGTTAATTTTGTTGCATGATTGATCCGCACACCATTGACCGAATTATTGACGCTGCCGATATTGCAGATGTAATAAGTGAATTCATCTCCCTGAAACGACGCGGGGTGAATTACCTTGGTTTGTGCCCGTTCCATAACGAAAAAACTCCTTCGTTCATTGTTTCCCCGGCTAAAGGGATCTATAAATGCTTTGGTTGCGGAAAAGGGGGAAACGTGGTGAACTTTGTCATGGAACATGAGCATTACTCTTATGTTGAGGCGCTTAAATTTCTTGCAAAAAAATATAATATTCAAATTGAAGAGAAGGAAGAAACGCCGGAAGAAATTGCCAAAAGGAACAACCGCGAGAGTTTAATGATTGTTTCTTCTTTCGCCCAAAAATATTTTTCGGATTATTTATGGAAAGAGAACGAAGGGCGTGCTGTTGGTCTCGGCTATTTCCGGGAAAGAGGCATGCGCGATGACATGATCAAACAATTTGATTTGGGATTTTGTCCGGATCACAAGGATTCCTTTACCCAGGCTGCTCTCAGACAAGGGTATAAAATGGAGTTCCTCACCGGAACCGGCCTTACCATTAAACGCGATGACTGGATTCGCGACCGCTTTGGCGGACGGGTAATGTTCCCCATTCATAATATAGCAGGACGCATTATCGGATTTGGCGGACGAACCCTCACTTCAGATAAAAATACAGCAAAATACCTCAACTCCCCCGAGTCGGATATTTATCATAAGAGCCGTGTTTTGTACGGTATTTTCCAGGCGAAACGAAGCATCTCCAAAACCGACAAATGTTTCCTGGTGGAAGGGTACACCGATGTGATCTCGTTTCACCAGGCGGGAATTGAAAATGTGGTTGCCTCATCCGGAACTTCCTTAACGGAAGGCCAAATCCGGCTAATTGCCCGTTTCACCAAAAATATCACCGTTATTTACGATGGCGACCAGGCAGGAATAAAGGCTTCTCTCAGGGGAATCGACATGATTCTGGAACAGGGGATCAACGTAAAAGTGGTGCCGCTTCCCGATGGGGAAGATCCCGATTCCTTTTCCAAATCGATGAGCGCAACCCAGCTTGCGGAATTTATCGCGGAGAACGAAACCGACTTCATTAAATTTAAAACCCGGCTCTTACTCGACAGTGCAGAGAATGATCCGATAGCACGTGCCCGATTAATTGGAGATATTGTGCGATCTATTGCTGTGATCCCCGATCAGATTACTCAAACTGTATACATTCAGGAGTGCAGCAAGCTGATGAATGTTAAAGAAGATGTACTGTACCAGGAGATCAAGAAAATCGGAACAAAACAAACTGAGGAACGCATCAAAAGGGAAAGACGGGAACAATTCAGAACAAAACAAAAGGCTGAGCCTCCCCCCTTGCCCCCCCCTGATTTTTTTAACCCGGAGGAAATCCACGCTTCTACTCATGTCCCATCGGTTAATTCCGTTTCTCAAATACCGGTTACTAAATTATCCAATCCCTGCGAAGTGGAAGAACATGAACTTCTACGGTTAATCATGAAATTCGGCAACCATGAGTTGTTTGAATTTGAAGATGAGGAAACCGGGAAAACCGAAATGTTGACCGTTGCAGAATTCATCATTAGTGAAATTGATCAGGATGAAATTACTTCCATTGATCCTTTATATCAACGATTTTTTGACGCAATAAGAGAGCTGCTCATTAAAAACAGCTCTACAAAAATTGATCGTTTTTTCATCAATAATCCGGATATTGAAATCAGCCAACTGGCAAGCAACCTTGCTGCTGAAAAGCACCAGGACAGTAAACTATGGACTAAGAAAGGAAGTCATGTCGAAACAGAAGAGGACGTTTTAACCCAACTGATTCCGAAAGCTGTACAAGAATATAAACTTCGGAAAGTAAGGCATTTCCAACAGGAAATTATAACACAGTTAAACCAGACGAATCCTGAAGATCTTGATGCTCAAAATGAATTGATGAGTCGTTTTCATCATTTGAAACAAGTTGAAAAGGAATTATCCGAACTACTGGGGCAACGCACTATAAACTTTTAATTATGCGAACAATAGTTATAGAAGATCGGGATAAAATTAAAGAGATTATCACCTCATGCCGTACCTGTTTTTTAGGAATGGCTTCGAAAACAGGAGAACCCTATGTGCTGCCCATGAACTTTGGACTTGAAGACGATGAAATCATTCTTCATTCGGCACCTGCCGGACGAATGATCGACCTTCTTCGTGAAAATCCCAAAGTGTGCATTACCTTTTGTTTGGGGGAAGATCTGGCCTGGCAAAACGAAAAAGTAGCTTGCAGCTACCGGATGAAATCGAAATCGGTCATCACGGAAGGGACCATCAATTTTATTGAAGAGATGGATAAAAAAGAGGAGTGTCTGCGAATTCTTTTGAAAAACTATTCCAACCGGGAATTCAAATTCAATGCCCCCGCAGTGCGGAATGTGGCCATCCTCAAAATGAAAATTAAGAAGCTTTGTGCCAAGGAATTCGGAGCCAAAGCATCAACCGTGTGGAATCCGTAACCAGCAACCAGCAACCAGCAACCAAATTCCTGAACTATGATACTTGTTACCGGAGGGACCGGGCTTCTTGGCGCTCATCTGATCCTTAAACTGCTTCAAAATGGACAAAAGGTAAAGGCCATGAAAAGAGCCGGCAGTAAAACAGAGCGCACCCTTCACATCTTTTCGTTTTACACCAGAGATGCCGATCTGCTTTTCAACCAAATTGAATGGGCAGACTGCGATATTCTTGACTACAACGAAGTGCGTAAAGTGCTGGAAGGCTGCAGCCGGGTGTATCATTGTGCCGCCATGGTATCTTTCAATGCAAGCGACCGGGAGGCGATGCTGGAAACCAACATACAGGGAACAGCCAACCTGGTGAATGCCGCAATGGAAAAGGGTATTGAACAATTCTGTCATGTCAGCTCCGTTGCAACCCTTGGGAGACCTCCCAAAGGGGAAGCAGCTGACGAAGAAACTTACTGGACTCCTTCTTTAACAAAACAAGCCTATTCCATTAGCAAATATTACTCCGAAATGGAAGTATGGCGAGGCATCCAGGAAGGACTAAAGGCAGTAATCGTAAATCCATCCATTATTATCGGCCCCGGAAACTGGAACGAAGGAAGTCCAAAATTATTCCAGCTGATCAGCAAAGGGATGAAATTTTACACCACAGGCGGTACCGGATTTGTGGATGTCAATGATGTGGCGGATGCGATGATCCTGCTGATGAAGCCTGACCATTTTAAAAGACTGGCTGCGAAACGGTTTGTTTTAGCAGAAAACAGCTATACCTTCCAGGAGATTTTTAACTTTATTGCCGATGCGCTAAACGTAAAGAGACCATCTATTAAAGCATCAAAATGGATGCTTACCATTGGTTGGCTGCTTTCTTCTATAATGGGATTTATAACCGGCCAAAAGCCTACATTAACCCGTGATTCCGCAAACGGATCCATTCCGCGTCGATTTATTAACGGCAAGAAAATCACAACAGAGTTAAATTTTCAGTACACTCCTGTAAAGGATGCCATTCAAAAAGTTGCAGCTTTTTATAAAGCGGATGCCAATCGCAGGTTCAATTCTTAAATTTTTGCAACTGAATAGAGTGTCATTGAATTCAACTCCATCGCAGTTAAGTAGCCATAACCTTTTGATCCTGAAAATACACAACCTGTATCCAAATCAATAACTTTGCGATTTTCCATTACGCTACTTTTTAAACTACTTAATCGAATCGGGCAATGACCATGCACAATGGTTTTGTTTGAAAATAAGGGAGTTTGATAATCTTCGCGGCACGTCCAAAGCATATATTCTTCATCTTTAAAGGGAGCATCAGTCTCTTCGTTAAAACCTGCATGCACAAAATAAAAATCTCCCATTTGGTAATAAAGAGGCAAACCTTTCAGAAAATCAACGTAGGAGCTTTCCAGTTCATTTACGGAATGAATATTGAAACTAAAAAGCGTTGCATCACCTCCATTATAAAGCCAGATCCACAGATAATAATTATCTTTTATGGCATCTATAAGCATGGCTTCATGATTCCCCAGTAAAGGATTTATGTCATAACCTTCGTTTAATAACCAGATAAGGTAATCTAAAACAAGTTTGCTTTGGCTGCCCCTGTCAATATAATCGCCAAGCAAAATAAGCTTATCTGCTTTGTTTAATCGAATCTCACTTTCAACCAATTCCCGAAGAGTATCAAAGCAGCCATGAACATCACCGATTGCAAAGATTCTTTTACTCATCACAACACTCTAAATAATGATTCCTTCCCTTATATGATCTTTCCTTTAACGTTCTTTTTTAATTCTTGTTCCTTTTTCCTCATTAAAAACGAACCGCTGAGGCTCGGAGACGCAGAGAAAATATGAACAATTCAATTGCGAAGACAGATTGATTCTTTATGTCGCTATTTTGAACTTTTCTTCTTCGAGTTCTAAGAATTATACGCCTGGCGCTCCCAGCCTGATATCTTAATAATATTCCCATGAATTACTGCCGCTTAGCGGTTCTTATCGGTATAGTCAAACCATAATAAACTGAGAAACCGCTTAGCCGCTCCCCACTTGAAATGGCTCATTCCTATTCGCAATTGCTATAATTTTTTAAAAATAATGCCGGCACAACCGATACAAAACACTTTCTTCAACAGAAAAGCCTGGCGATCTTAATTTGAAACGAAATTAACCGTTTAAGATGTAAAACAACACTGCCTGGGAACCTCCGCTACCCACCGGGGAGCCTCCGCTAACTGCCGGGGAACCTCCGCTAACTACCGGGCAAAGGCCGCTACCTGCTATCCAATGGCATCCTGGGAAAAAGGGATTGAATCTCCAAAATTTAATCTAAAAAAAAAAGGGGCCTGAATCAGGCTCCTTTTTTAAATATGATTGTTACAGATTTACAATCCAAACTCACTTTTAAAGCAATCAACATAATCCAGTTTCTCCCAGGTAAATAGCTCCACATCCTTTTCAACCCGGCCAAAATAAGGAGAATCGAACTTTTTGAGAACAATCCGAGGGGTCCGTCCCATGTGCCCGTATGCAGCCGTTTCTTCATAAATCGGATTACGCAATTTTAAACGCTGCTCAATGGCAGCAGGACGAAGGTCAAATATATGACCGATCTTCTCTGCAATTTCTCCATCCGAAAGGTCGATTTTCGACTTACCGTATGTATTTACATAAATATTTACCGGTTCGGCTACACCAATTGCATACGACAACTGCACCAGGACTTCGTCCGAAACTCCCGCTGCTACCAGATTCTTGGCAATATGACGGGCAGCATATGCTGCCGAGCGGTCAACCTTTGAAGGATCTTTTCCGGAGAAAGCGCCGCCTCCATGCGCTCCTTTCCCTCCGTAAGTATCCACAATAATTTTCCGTCCGGTTAAACCGGTATCCCCATGCGGGCCCCCAATCACAAATTTTCCGGTAGGATTCACGTGAAGAATGCAATCATTAAATAACTTTTTCACCCGCTCGGGCAATTTTTCTTTTACCCGTGGAATTAGAATGTTATGAATATCTTCATGTATTCTGGCCAGCATATGATCATCATCCGGATGAAACGGATCATGCTGGGTTGAAACAACGATGGTATGAACCCTTTTAGGGGTATGGTCGTCATTATATTCAATAGTTACCTGAGATTTTGAGTCAGGGCGAAGGTATGTCATGTCAATTCCTTCCCGGCGGATTTCAGCTAATTCCATTAACAGAAGATGTGAAATCTCCAAAGAAACCGGCATATATTCATCGGTTTCGTTAGTGGCATAACCAAACATCATCCCCTGATCTCCAGCCCCTTGTTGCATCGGATCTTTGCGCTCTACCCCACGGTTAATATCAGGGCTTTGTTCATGAATGGCAGTTAAAACCCCGCATGAATCGCCGTCGAACATATATTCGGCTTTAGTATAACCTATCCGATTAACCGTTCTGCGAGCCAATTTCTGAACATCAATGTAAGTATCCGTCTTTACCTCGCCGGCTACCACCACCTGTCCGGTAGTTACCATCGTTTCACAAGCTACTTTTGCATGCGGATCATAAGCTAATATTTCGTCAAGCAATGCGTCCGAAATCTGATCAGCTACTTTATCGGGATGCCCTTCTGATACGGACTCCGATGTAAACAAGTATCCCATAGTTTTCTACATAATGATTAAAAACAAAAAATAAAGGGGAATAGCTGGTTGATTGCGAAGGGACAGAAAGTAAGAATGCGCAAAACATTGCGGTTTAGCATTTTTTTCCGTGGTTGCAATCAGCCAAATCCTTCCACATTTTCAGCTGCAAATGTAACTGCTTTCTTTCAAGCGGCAAAGTAAAATCGATGAAATTGTTTTCTAAACAATGAAAGGCTAAAAACAGCCTGCATCGACAACCAAGCCCCAAATGAGTGGCATCAAATAATCCCGATATATAAACAAAATGGTATATAACAACATAAATATTAAAAACAAACCTGAAAAGGGAAATTATCCCGTAACGTTCCCTTATAAATTTTCTCCCTCTTCGTTCTTTTCCCGTTTAAATTTAAAGAGCTTTTGCCAAAAAGTCAGGGTCTCTTTTTCAACAATTCCTTCTTCAGAGATTTTCCCGTAGAAAGAGAGCAATATTCCAAACTCCGAATCTTCCAGAATGATATGACACTCCTCAATCGCTTCTCTTTTACCAAGTACCCAGAACTCCATCTCTTCCAAATCATTCTTCTCAGCAGGGGAAGGTGCAACATTCCGGTAAGGAGGACGGGGAAGGTACCGCAATACTAGCTTTCGAAAGCTTTTCCCTTTTAGACCGCTTTGCTTAGCATTGAAAAACAGCATTCTTATTTCGGTCATCTCCCCTTTTACCGACACGTCATCTCCCATTGATAAATCAATCGAATTAAGAAATTCTTCGGTCATGAAGTATGTTGAAAATCCTTTACTCCCTTTATAAGCATCATAAATGTTGTATGATTTGCTTTGAGCCATGCTCAAACCGGAGAGTATCAGAAATAACAGGAAAAGAGTGATCGCCTTTTTCATATTTATTTATACCTATTAAAAAATAATGATTTCCACTGTGAATTGATGGAGTCTAAAAATTCCTCATGAAGATAAAGTTTCTTTTTATAAAAAGAAAAGCGATACCCGGAAGGCACCGCTTTTCTTTGTTAAATATTATTTATTGAATCGATATTCTTAAAATTAAGTTCTACCCATTTTTATTACCCTAGATTTTTGGCGCGCTTACGATCATTCTCGTTTAGAAGAATTTTTCTTAGCCGGATCGATTCAGGTGTAACTTCCACATACTCATCTTTCTGAATGTATTCCAATGCTTCTTCAAGACTAAAAACAATTGGAGGGGCCAATCGTACTTTATCATCCGAACCTGCAGCACGGACATTGGATAATTTTTTTGATTTGGTAACATTCACGTTTAAATCATCCGCCCGGCTGTTTTCTCCAATTACCTGACCGGCATAAATTTCCTCGCCCGGTTCAATAAAAAAACGGCCGCGATCCTGAAGTTTATTCAGTGAATAGGCAAATGATGTTCCGGTTTCCATCGCAATCAACGAACCATTCTGACGGGTATCAATCGGTCCTTTATATGGTTCATATTGATAGAAACGGTGCGACATCACCGCTTCTCCCTGGGTAGCAGTCAATAAGTTGGTACGCATGCCGATAATGCCCCGCGAAGGAATGTTGAATTCCAGATGAATGCGATCACCTTTACGTTCCATGTTCAGCATCTCCCCTTTTCTGCGGGTTACCATATCAACCGCGGTTCCGGATAATTCTTCAGGAAGATCGATGTGCAGCACCTCAACTGGTTCGTGCTTTTCACCACCAATATTACGAAACAATACCTGAGGCTGTCCTACCTGCAACTCATACTTTTCCCGGCGCATGGTCTCGATCAAAACCGACAAATGAAGCACACCACGACCAAACACATTCCATGAATCCGCCGATTCGGTTGGAACAACGCGGAGCGCAAGGTTTTTCTCCAACTCCTTCAATAAACGGTCGTGAATGTGTCGGGAGGTCACATATTTCCCTTCTTTTCCAAAGAATGGCGAATTATTGATGGTGAACAACATACTCATGGTAGGCTCATCAATGGATATCGGATCAAGTGGTTCGGGATTCTCCGGATCACATACCGTATCGCCGATATCAAATCCTTCAATTCCAACAAGCGCACAAATATCTCCGTTTTCTACCGAAGCTACTTTTTCACGCCCCAATCCACTGAAAATATGAATTTCTTTCAGGCGGGTTTTTTTAATGCTTCCATCTCTTTTAGCCAGCGAAACCATCTGCCCTTCTTTCAATTCACCACGAATAAGACGGCCAATAGCAATACGGCCCACGTAAGAAGAATAATCCAGCGAAGTGATCAACATTTGAGGAGTTCCCTTATTTTCGCCGGGAGCAGGAATAAAATCGAGGATCGCATCCATTAACGGATTGATATTTTCCCCCGGTTTGGACCAATCGGAACTCATCCAGCCCTGTTTTGCCGATCCATATACAGTTGGGAAATCAAGCTGCTGCTCATTGGCATTCAAACTGAACATCAGATCAAATACCTGCTCCTGAACCTCTTCTGGACGGCAATTTGGTTTATCAACTTTATTGACTACTACAACCGGTTTTTTCCCTAACTCCAATGCTTTCTGAAGAACAAAGCGCGTTTGAGGCATGGTGCCTTCAAATGCATCAACCAGTAAAAGAACCCCGTCAGCCATGTTTAATACACGCTCCACTTCTCCTCCAAAGTCGGCGTGGCCCGGAGTATCAATAATGTTAATTTTCACGCCTTTATATTCTACGGAAACATTTTTCGATAGAATGGTAATCGCGCGTTCCCTTTCCAGGTCATTATTGTCAAGGATTAGTTCTCCCGGACTTTCATGCCGCTGCAAGGTGTTACACTGTAGGATCATCTTGTCCACTAGTGTGGTTTTCCCATGATCGACATGGGCAATAATTGCAATGTTTCTGATATTCTTCATACATTATGAATTAGAAGCTGCAAAAGTATAAAAATGTTTGATTGCAGATACCTTTATGTATGAATCAATTATACCTCTCTTTCAACCGTGTTTTAGGGCCATTAAACAGAGATGATTTTTATGATAAATGAAAAAAAATGATTTCTTTCTTTACGGAATAAACTTCATTGAATTGTCTTAAAATCAGCATAAAAATATTCATTGAAGGAAAAATCGTTTCCACAAAGTGGAAAAAAAGATTTGCAGGATAACCTTGAATTCAAATAAACAGGCAAAACCTTTTCCTGTTTAAAAATGTCTATTTTAAAACGATAAACAGAAACCATTTCTAATCATACAGAAAGATGAGCAAAGGAGTTGTACTGGCTTTAGGAGGCGGAGGCGCCCGGGGATTTGCCCATATAGGAGTAATCGAAGAACTGGAAAAAACAGGTTTCACAATTCGTGCAATTGCAGGAACTTCCATGGGAGCAATGGTAGGAGGGATGTATGCGGCCGGAGCGATGAAAAAATTTTCAGATTTTGCTCTCGGATTGACAATTAAAGAATTGAGAGGTTTAGTCGATCTGACTTTATCCCCCAAAGGAATCCTGAAAGGAGAAAAAATATTTGAAACTTTATCCAAAGAAGGAATCCCCGACTGCAACATTGAAAACCTTTCCGTTCCTTTTATGAGCGTAGCCACAGATCTTATAACCGGAGAGACGGTTCTGCTTCGGAAGGGTCCACTTTTTGAAGCGATCAGGGCATCCATTGCAATTCCGAATCTGTTCACTCCGGTAATAAAAGATCAAATGAAATTGATGGATGGAGGAATAACCTGTCCCTTACCGGTTCAATACATGAAACGCATTCAATCCGATGACCTTATCGTTGCTGTAAATTTAAGCGGAAAAGGCCCGGCTCCTGTTTTCGTTGAGCCTTTTGATCAATCCGCTAAATCAGGTTGGATGAAAATATTCTCCAGATTTCCAGACAAACTAAAACCAGAATTTCAGTTTGAATACATCATGCAAGC
>Ga0180435_10004545_pt1 | contig 13670 bp, 9 predicted proteins | sample SS_ome_3_FD_132467 | JGI IMG/M metagenome (GOLD analysis project Ga0180435, IMG submission 132467) | Hypersaline lake sediment archaeal communities from the Salton Sea, California, USA - SS_3_S_1 metaG | ecosystem: Environmental > Aquatic > Non-marine Saline and Alkaline > Hypersaline > Sediment... | reverse complement strand
TGGGGCTCAAAAATAAGAGTAAAAAGTCTTGACCAGGCATATTATGGATATTATATAAATATATTTATATAATATCCATAATATTTAACATACATCCGCAAGATGGAGCAGGCTGAGCATATGAATTCAACTAGTTGGCGCATGGCAATCTGGCTTTTAGGTTTATTTTCGCTGGTTTGGGCATCCCCCGACTTTGGGCATGCTGCGGATAACCGGATCACCCATGGCCCCATCCTGGGACGGCCGGGTTCGCGGACTATGGGTGTTTGGGCCCGAACCCGGCAGCCCGGATCATTCCGGGTAGTGTACGGTACCGACCGGCACTCCCCCACGATGCAAAGCGATCCGGTCCCTACCGCCCTTGAGAGAGACAATACGGGCTGGGTACTATTGGAAGCGCTTGAGGCCGACACACGCTACTACTATACTGTGCTTGTGGAAGGTGCAAAACCGGCCCCGGAACATTCCGGATCGTTTCGCACCCTGCCCGCAGAGGATCAGTTCCGGGAGGTGGGGCGTAACCCTAAAGGGTTGTTCAACTTCAGTTTCGAAATCGGATGCGGCAACCTTCTGAAAAAGGGGCGCTGCGCCGATCCGCACCTGGGGCTTTTTGAGGTGGCCCTGAGCCAGCTTGAAGATCAGATCCATTTTGCCATCCAAACCGGGGATTTTATCTATGAAGACAACCAGGCCCGATTATTTTCAACAGAACAGTGGATCGCAGAGATGGGCCTGCCGCCTTCGGCAATACCCCAAAAGGTCGCGGTTGCCCCGCGCATCGTGGGCGTCTGGGAAAACTACAAACGCTACCTGGAGCAAAGTCCGCCCCTGGCCAAATGGCACCGTCATATCCCCGGCTGGTTCATGTTTGACGACCATGAGATATTAAACGACGTCAAGGGCACCGGGGAACCCGGCTTTCGCAGTCGCGCCGCTTGTTTCCGGGATATGGGGATTCAGGCCTGGCAGGACTATGTGGGTTGGTCCAACCCGGTTAGTTTCACCCAGGACATCCATTTCGGCCAAGCCTCTTTTTCCCAAAAAAGTGATATTCTCACTGATAATAAAGCCGATTTCACCATCCTCGACCTGGACCAGGCGGCAACCCTGCTGGTGCACTGGGGGACCAATACCGAGGGAACCTTGAATCCGAGGCTGGACCGCAATCCCCGCTTCGGAAATCCCAATGCCGGGGTCTACCAGATCCGTGAGGTAATCGATAACCACCGTCTACGCATCCGGCCCCCAGCCCGCCATCGAGGCCAGGGCGCCTATTCCATTGGCCGGCGCAGCTACTTCAAATCCCGGGTATCCAATGTGGATTTTTTCTTTATCGATACCCGTAGCCACCGCGGCCTTCCGCTCATGAACTTTGAGCAGGTGGAAGGTCAGAGCATGCTGGGTGAACAACAGAAAAAATGGCTCATGCAAGGCATGGCCCAAAGTGATGCCGACTTTCTCCTGGTGATCTCCTCCGTGAACCTGATGATCCCTCATCAGGGCAAGGGCGGCATAGTTCGCAGCGATACGCTGAACGACGAGGCCTGGACCGGGTTCACCGCCGAACGGGAGAATCTCATCCGCTTTTGGGAAACCCTGGACAAACCGGTGCTGGTCTTTTCCGGCGATCTGCACAACAGCTTTGCCATCAAACTGTCGGATAAAATATGGGAATTCGGTGCGGCTCCCCACAACTCACTGAACCACAACCTGAAGAGCGAAGGCAATCGGCCCATCAACGGCACTTTCTTTTCCGGCCCCCGGAAGTGCGCCATCCGCTGGTCGACGTTTTTCCTGGACGATACCGCCCGCCCGATGCGCAAACAACCGGTTTTCACGGTGGTCAAGGTCAACAATGTATTCAACAATCCCAGAGGCAACGGCGCCTCCTCCTGGGTGGCCTACCCCCATCCCCAAATCGTGGTTCAGTTCTACAACGGATACAACGGCGATCTCTTGTTCTCTGAAGCGGTTGTGGCCGGATTGTAGTCTCGTTCCGCTAGTATGGGGAACTACTTTTCCTTTGGAATCGCGAACACTGGATTGGGGAATGGATGGCTTGGCCGTTTGGGCTGCCTGGAAACCCCTTAGTCTTCCACCAGAACCCAATTCTGTTCGCGGTTCTCTTAACATTCTAGCCTCAGGGGTGATATTCCTTCAATTCCAGCGCAGGTTGCCGCCAACCTTGAATTTTGGTAATGATGTAATTTTTACCATTCAATTTCCTGCGGCCCACACAATTCTAATAAAGCAACATGGGAGAATCAACAATGCAAGTAACTATCCTTTTGGGCAGCGCCAAAAAGAAAGGAAATACTTCTACCGTTCTGGGTTGGGTGGAGGAAGAGCTTAAATCATTGGGCCACGATGTGGAACGAATTTACCTTAACAACAAATCCATTGCCGGATGCCTGGGATGCGCAAAATGCAGGGAGAAAGCTGATGAGATTGCCTGTGTCCAAAAAGACGATGCTCTGGAGATCATGGGCAAAATGATTTCATCCGATGTGGTCTTGTATGCTTCACCGATATATTTCTGGGGATCTTCTTCCCAAATCAAGGCTCTGATTGACCGGTGCTACTCCCTCGTTACGAACTATCACCATCCTGGGCATACCTCCTTAATGGAAGGGAAACGCATCGGCCTGCTGATCACTGGTGCAGACGCCTATGAAGACAACGCCGAGGGCCTGTTTGCAGCTTTTAAGCGGATAGCTGATTTTTTGTTGGCAAAAAATAGTGGCGAGTTGTACATCGGTGAGTGCAGCGTGCCCTCTGAGTTATCACCAGCGGTCAAGAAAAAGGCATTAGAACTGGCTCAGTCCCTGGTGAGTTGAGGTGTTCCATGATATTTACTAGGGAAGTGTGCGTATTGCAGGTTACTATATTTTACTCATTTATTGATTTGATTATTATTTAGTGGTTGAACGGAAACTCCTGTTGCTCTCCCCCTTGACTTGGGGGGGGCCAGGGTGGGGATGAATGATTTCAGGCATTTATTTCCCCCTCCCCCAACCCCTCTAAGCCAGGGGAGGGGAGTTTTCGGTCGGACATTATTTAACAGCGATTTTCGTCAATGGCCTCAGCTTAGGAACAACCCGGGTATGGACAACCAGTTTATTCGGCTCGATGGCGCTCGCAGCAGCTACGTTATCGATATTTCAGTTGAGGGCCTGCCCCTGTGCCGGTATTGGGGGCGGCGGCTGCCAGAGGATCTCGACCTTACGGTGCTGCCCCTTGTGCTGGATCGGCCATTGGCCAAAGCAGGGCTGGATCGGGATGTTGCGCTGAAACTTTTGCCTGAATTTGGCTTCGGCTGGTTCGGGACCCCGGGTCTGATGGGCTGTAGAAATCGCCGGGATTGGGCCACTGTTTTTAAGATTGTTGAGGTTGAGAGCATAACGGGCGGGGTGATTCTACATGGTTGTGACATAGTTGCCCGTCTGGAGTTATCCCTGGAGATTACCCTCGACGCCGGGACCGATGTATTGCTCAGGCGCACGCGATTGCGCAATATCGGCAGCGAACCCTATCAGCTCAATTGGTGTGCTGCCGGGGCGTTTGGCTTGCCTGCCCGCTGCGTCGAGATTCTAAATTTCGAGGGTCAATGGTCCCAGGAGTTCCAGGAACGCCGCCGCACATTGGGGGTTGGCGTGTGGAGCCGCGAAAACCGGCGGGGCCGCACCTCCCATGACACTTTTCCCCAGCTTTTCGTCGGTACTGAAGGATTTTGCGTAGAATCCGGAGAGATCTATGGCTTTCACCTGGGCTGGAGCGGCAATCACCGCCTGATAGTGGAAAGTCTCAACGAAGGCCTCCGGGCGGTTCAACTGGGTGAATGGCTGGCCCCCGGCGAAGTGGTGCTGGAGCCGGAGGAGAGCTATGTTTCACCTCCGGTTTACGGCTGCTATTCATCACAGGGGCAAAATGAGCTCAGCCACAGCTTTCACCGTTTCGTACGCCGGCGGCTGCTTCAATGGCCGCAGGGCGTGATGCAACCCCGGCCGGTGCATCTCAATACCTGGGAAGCACTCTATTTTGACCATGACCAGGCAAGCATTAAGGAGCTGGCCCGTATCGGGGCCGAACTGGGGGTGGAGCGCTTCGTGCTGGATGACGGCTGGTTCAAGGGCCGCAATCATGACCGGGCCGGCTTGGGGGATTGGGTTGCCGATCCCGGGAAATACCCCCGGGGTCTTACGCCGCTGGTGGATCATGTCAAAAGCCTTGGGATGCAGTTCGGATTATGGATCGAGCCGGAGATGGTGAATCCCGACAGCGATCTGTACCGGGCACACCCCCATTGGGTCTTGCAGCTCAGGGACCGCCCCCTGGTAACCGGCCGTCACCAGCTGGTGCTGGACCTGAGCAACCCGGAGGTTTTGGATTATCTGCTGGCGGCCATCGGGAAGCTTCTGAGGGCGCACCCCATTGCCTATCTCAAGTGGGATATGAACCGGGATCTGGCCACTGCCGGCAGCAGCCAGAGGTACGGCGCACCTGTATACCGGCGCCAGACCCTGGCTCTATACGGGCTGCTGGACCGGTTGCGTAAAGCCTACCCCGGCGTGGAGATCGAATCCTGCGCCTCGGGGGCTGCACGGGCGGATTTCGGCATTTTGGCTTATACCCATCGGATCTGGACCAGCGACAACAACGACGCCCTGGATCGGCAGGCCATTCAGCGCGGTTTTTCGCGATTTTTCCCCCCGGAGTTGATGGGCGCCCACATCGGCCCGGCTCCCGCCCATATCAGCGGTCGTCGCCACACCCTCGGGTTTCGGGCCGCCACGGCCATCTTCGGCCACCTGGGACTGGAGTTGGATGTGAGATCATTGAGTGACGCCGAGCGGGCCGAGATCAAGATCTGGATCGAACTCTACAAGCAATTTCGGACCCTCTTGCACGGCGGCCGCGCCTACCAGCTCGACACCCGCCCGCTGTCAAGCCGCAGCGGACACGGTGTGGTTGCAGCGGACCGCTCCCAGGCACTCTTCGCCCTTGCTCAGCTGCGCAGCTCCCGGCTGCGGGTTCCGCCGCCCATCTGCCTCCCGGGGCTCGATCCCCAGGGGGTTTACCGCTTGAGCCTGGCGGGCCCCTTGCCGTCCCAGGTAAGTTTTGACACCCCGGGTCTAGCAGCCCTCAAAGCGGGGAAGTTGGCGGCTCCCGGCGCAGTGCTGGCCGATGTGGGCCTGCAAACTCCGATTCTGCCGCCGGAGACGGTACTGCTGCTGCACCTAAAAAAAACCTGATGTATCCCTGACGCCGCGTTACATGTAGCTTCAGGAAGGGGAGCAACGATGGCTACAGAAATTAGGCCCGGACCACGTCCGCCGGTGAAACTTGGGCAGCGCTTTGCAGAGATCTATGGCGATGCCGACGGCCTCGCCATGGCCTTAGCACCCGGTCGGGTGAACCTGCTGGGCGACCACACCGATTATAACGACGGTTTCGTGCTGCCCATGACCATCGACCGGGCCGTTTATTTTGCCTTGCGCCGCAGGGCGGACACCCTGGTCCGGATGCATTCGCTGAACTTCGCGGAGGAGATTCGTTACGACCTCGACCAGCGGCCCGAGGTGCCGCCGGGTGCTTGGACCAGCTACGTGACCGGAACCGTTGAGGAGTTGCGCAAGCGTGGTTTGGTGGGCGCCGGCTTTGAAGCTGTGATTTACGGCGACGTACCCTTGGGCGGGGGAGTAAGCTCCTCGGCAGCCCTGGCGGTGGCTACGCTGATGGCGCTGCAAACCCTGTTCGGTTTTACCCTGGATGGGGTCGCGGCCGCCGGAGTGTGCCAGCAGGTGGAGCATCGTTACGCCGGGGTCCGCTGCGGCATCATGGATCAATTTGCAGCGCGGATGGGCAGAACCAACCACGCCCTGCTGCTCGACTGCCGCAACCTGTCCTACAATGAAATTCCTCTAGCCCTGGATGAGATTAATGTGGTCATCGTCAACAGCGGTGTTAAACGCGCCCTGGCCGGTTCCAAATACAATGAACGCCGGATCGAGTGCCAGCAGGCAGTGGATTTTTTCAGGCAGTTCGATCCAGCGGTCAAGGCACTGCGGGATGTGAGTGCGGATTTATTGGAAAACCATCAATCCGCCTTGCCGGGCAAGGCGGGCAAACGTTGCCGGCACGTGGTGATGGAAAACCAGCGGGTTTTGGACGGCGCCGCCCTGCTTAACAACCATGATTTCGCCACCTTCGGGGCGCTCATGGAGGAGTCCCACGCCAGCCTGCGGGAGCTCTACGAGGTAAGCTGTCCGGAACTTGACGCACTGGTGGAGATCGGCCTTGAGACCGATGGGGTTCTGGGGGCACGGATGACCGGTGCCGGATTCGGCGGCTGCACCGTGCATCTGGCTGAGCCAGGGGCCATCCCCCAACTCAAGGAGCGCATTGCGCGGATCTATCCGCGGCGCTTTAAGTATAAGCCCGATGTCTACGTTCTAACCCGCAACCTGCAGGCGGGCCCGGTCGAGTTTGATTAGTGGCGCTTAATAACGCCTGAACGCAAACTTCCCTCCCGTGGCTTTAATATGGTTAGGGAGGATGATATAACCACTTGAAATCATTTTATTCAATCCATCCCCTCCTGGAAAAGGGGTTGCCTTGACACCCCGGGACGTTTAACATAACCTCAGCAATCGATGGGCGTTTGGGATAGTCGTCCCGTTTCAACACGATTTCTAATTCAGAAGCAGTTTCCTGCTCATTTCAGAGCCCAGAATAACGGAGAATAAGGAGTAAGAGATGGCACAGGTAGTGCTGGAGAAGGTAATCAAACGCTACGGCGATGTGGAGGTGGTCCACGGCATTGATCTGACTGTGGAGGACCAGCAATTTGTCGTGCTGGTGGGTCCTTCGGGGTGTGCCAAATCCACCACCCTGCGCATGGTGGCCGGCCTTGAGGAGATCAGCGGGGGCACCATCCGCATTGGGGATCGCGTGGTCAACGATATTCCCCCCAAAAATCGGAACGTGGCCATGGTGTTTCAAGACTATGCCCTCTACCCCCACATGAGTGTCTACGACAATATGGCCTTCAGCCTCAAGATGCGCAAAACACCGGGTGCGAAGATCAAACAACAGGTCCTGGAGGCGGCCGAGATTCTGGGGCTCACCGAACTGCTCAAACGCCGGCCGGCGGCTCTGTCCGGCGGACAGCGCCAACGGGTGGCCATGGGTCGCGCCATCGTGCGCGATCCGTCCGTATTTTTATTCGACGAACCCCTCTCCAATCTGGATGCCAAACTGCGCACCCAGATGCGCACGGAGATCAAGAAACTGCATTTTAAACTCAATACTACCACCATTTATGTTACCCATGACCAGATAGAAGCCATGACCCTGGCGGACCGTATCGTGATCATGCGGGACGGTTATATCATGCAGGTCGGGACGCCCATCGAGGTCTATGAAAAACCGGCTAACAGCTTCGTGGGCACTTTTATCGGAAACCCCTCCATGAACCAGGTTGCCGCCACGGTAAGCGGGAATGGTTCGGGACCTGCGCTGCAGCTCGGTGACCTGCAGTTGCCGATACCCGATGACCGCCGGTTTAAACTGGCAAAGGATCAGAAGGTCACCCTGGGCCTGAGGCCGGAGGCGATTTTCATCGCAGGCAGGATCAGAGACCTGCCGGATGAATGGTGTTTTGATGGGGAGGTCGTGGTAGCGGAGGTCATTGGCGGGACCTCTCTTTTGGAGATCCAGGTCGCGGGGAATGTTTTGGCCGCGGAAATTGAGGGGCGCGTCCTGCCCCAGCCCGGTGAACGCCTGCGCTTTGGTTTTGATATGAACCAGATGCACCTTTTCGATCACGAAACCGGTAATGCACTGGGTCAATAAATTAAATTCCTAACAATTAAGGAGGAGGTAATCATGAAAAGGAGCTTGGCGGTACTAACCCTGATGGGTATTTTTCTCACAACGACCGGCGCCCTGGCCGGCAAGTTGATTATCAACAGCGACACTTCGGATCCGGCCCCCAAGGCCGCATTTCAGGCCATCGTCGAGGAGTTCAAGAAGGAAAACCCGGACATCGATGCCCAGCTCAATATCTACGATCACGAAAGCTACAAGACCTCCATCCGCAACTGGCTCTCCACCGAGGCTCCGGATGTTGCCTTCTGGTATTCCGGCGAGCGGATGAAAACCTTCGTGGCCCGCGGCCTGGTCGAGCCTATCAACGAAATTTGGGATGACAACAACCTGCATGAGATGATGGCCTCCACCCGCAGCGGCATCACCTTCTCCGACAAACAGTACGGCCTGCCTTACACCTACTACCAATGGGGTGTTTACTACCGTAAAGATCTGTTCGAAAAAAACGGCCTGGCCGTGCCCACATCCTGGGAGGAGTATCTGGCGGTCTGCAAGACGCTCAAAGAGAACGGAACTACCCCCATCGCCATTGGCACAAAATTCCTGTGGACCGCCGCCGGCTGGTTCGATTACCTCAATCTGCGCATCAATGGCCTGGATTTCCATATGCAACTCATGGCCGGCGCAATTCCCTATACCGATCAGCGCGTCAAGGATGTCTTTGCCAAGTGGCGTCAACTGGTTGAGCCGGGCTACTACCTGGAAAACCATACTTCCTACTCCTGGCAGGAAGCCCAACCCTTTCTCTACCAGGGCAAAGCGGCCATGTACCTCATCGGCAACTTCATCACACCCATGTTCCCCGATGAGGTGCAGGACAAAATGGGCTTCTTCCAGTTCCCCAAAATCAATCCCGATGTGGATTTCTATGAAGACGCCCCCACAGACATCCTGCTCATACCGGCCAAGGCCAAAAACAAAAAGGATGCTGCGGCCTTCCTGAGCTTTATCGCCAGACCTGAGAATATCCGCAAGCTCAACGACAAGCTGGACCAGTTACCCACCCATAAAGAAGCCGGAGTCAAGGATAACTACTACCTCAACATCGGCAATGAGATGCTTTCCAAGGCCGGCGGAACCGCGCAATTTTACGACCGCGACACCAAGCCGGAGATGGCCAAGATCGGCATGAAAGGCTTCCAGGAGTTTATGGTCAAACCGGACCGCCTGGACAAAATTTTGGAACGCATCGAAAAGGGCCGCAAACGGATCTATAAAAAATAGATAAACAGCCCGCCCCGGGAATTTGGAAACTAAAAACCTGATTTTCAAATCCCCCAGGCAACGATTGTTAATTCCGGGGAGTTAAATGATGCGGGAATTTTGGGAAAACAATCAGATCAAAATCGTACCCTGGCTTCTCCTGACGCCAGCCTTGATCATGTTTTCGGTCTATGTGGTCTACCCCATTATCCAGAGCTTGTCGCTCAGTTTTTTCGAATGGGACGGACTGGCCGATGAGAAGCTCTTTGTCGGTTTCGGCAACTACCGGGAGCTGTTCGATGATGATGTTTTCTGGACTTCGCTCAAGAACAATCTGATCTGGGTCATCTTCTATCTGCTCTCTCCGCCCATTGGCCTGGCCATTGCCCTTTTCCTAAACCAGAAGGGCCTGGCCATGCGCCTGATCAAATCGCTGTTCTTCTTTCCCTTTGTGATTTCCCAGATCGTGGTGGGCCTGATGTTCACCTGGTTTTACGATCCGAGTTTCGGTCTGTTGAACGTGGTTTTAAGCAAATTGGGCGCAATCTCGGAGCCCTTGGCACTCCTCTCCAGCGAACGCGCGGTTACCTATGCCATCGTGTTCGCCGGGCTGTGGCCCCAGATCGCCTACTGCATGATCCTGTATTTGACCGGATTGAACGGCATCAGCCGCGGCCAGATCGAGGCCGCCTCCCTAGACGGCTGCAGTGGTCTGCGAATGCTCTGGCATGTAATCCTGCCCCAGCTGCGGCCGGCTACTTTTATTGCTATTGTGGTGACCGTAATCGGTTCCTTACGCAGCTTTGACTTGATCGCCATTATGACCGCCGGCGGGCCCTACAACAGTTCCAGCGTGCTGGCTTTCTTCATGTACGAGCAGTCCATTACCAACTACCGCATGGGCTACGGCGCCGCCATTGCCACTATTCTTTTTCTGATTATGGCGATTTACATCGCCTATTTTCTGACCCGCATGCTCCAGCAGGAAAGGATCCGCTAATGTTTCCGACACCCATTGATAAGGCGTCACCCGCCGCCAGAACCGCCTATCACGCGGGGGTATGGGTGGCCCTGCTGATCTGGTTGCTGCCCCTGGGGGCCATGCTTCTGACCAGCTTCCGCTCCCTTAGTGATATCAGCATGGGCAATTTCTGGGGAATTCCCAGCGAGTGGATGATCATCGAAAACTACCAGGGGGTGTTTACCACCACCCCCATGGGACGCTTCTTGCTCAACAGCCTGATGATTACCGTGCCCACTGTGGCCGGGGCCCTGGCCATTTCCGCCCTGGCGGCTTACGCCCTGGCCAAGTACAATTTCAAACTGAATATCGTTTTGTTCGCCCTGTTCATTGCCGGGAATTTCATCCCTTTCCAGATTTTGATGATACCCGTGCGCAATCTGACCATTCAGTTCGGCCTCTACGACACTATCATTGGGCTGGTGCTCTTCCATGTAGCCTTCCAGGCCGGGTTCTGCACCCTTTTCCTGCGCAATTTCATCAAAGCCCTGCCCAACAGTTTAATCGAGGCCGCCCGCTGCGATGGGGCCGGTGAGTTCCGCATCTTCTTCGTGCTCATCCTGCCCCTGATCCGGCCGGCCCTGGCGGCTCTGGCGGTCCTGATTTTCACCTTTGTGTGGAACGACTATTTCTGGGCCCTGGTCCTGGTGCAGAGCGACAGTGTGCGCCCGGTGACCGCCGGACTGGAAGCCCTCAAGGGGCAGTGGCTGGCCTCCTGGCAGATGATCGCCGCCGGAGCCATCATCGCCGCCATTCCCCCGGTATCCATGTTTTTCCTCATGCAAAAGCATTTTATTGCCGGTTTGACTATGGGCGCCACCAAAGGGTAAGGCCCCATGATCGGTACTTACTACTACCCGGAGCAATGGCCTGCAGAGGAGTGGCCTGCGGATTTCAAGCGTATGGCGGCCATGGGCTTGCGCCATGTGCACATGGCCGAATTTGCCTGGACCCATCTCGAACCCCGGGAGGGTGAATTCTGTTTTGATTGGCTGGACCGGGCCGTGGACCTGGCCGCGCGGAACGGTCTGGATATTATTTTATGTACACCCACCGCCGCCCCGCCGGCGTGGGCGGCCCAAACCTACCCGGAAATCCTCATGGTGCGGGCCAACGGTCGCCGGGTGACCCACGGATCACGGGGTCAGCGCTGCGTCAATGATCCTCAATTCAACCGCCTGGCCCGGAGGATCAGCACGGCTTTGGCCCGCTGCTACGGAGACCATCCCCGGGTGACGGGTTGGCAGCTGGACAACGAGATCGGCCATTATGACAATGCACCCTGTTACTGCCCGGCTTGTGAATTGGCATTCCGGAGTTACCTGCAGGCGCGCTATGGAGATATCTTTGCTCTGAATCAGGCCTGGGGGGCTGATTTCTGGTCCCAGAATTATCAATCCTTCGGGCAGATTCCCCTGCCCAATCCGCAGGCCCTGCCCCATCTGCCCAACGAACATGCCCTGTTGGACTTCCGCCGCTTTCACTCCCTCTCCTTGGCCCGCTTTCTGGAAATTCAGGCCGATCTGCTGCGGGAAAACATTCGGCCGGAGGCCTGGATCACCCACAACTTCATGACCGATGACGCTTTTGTTTACCCCCGCCACGTCCGCCGGGGCCTGGATCTGTACACCCTGACCAGCTATCCGGTCTCCGGGAAATTCCGCGGTCCCGGCGGGTCCCAGAATTTTCGCATCGGTGATCCGCTTAACGTGGCCTTTCACCACGATTTCACCCGCACCCACAACGGACGCTGGGGGGTGATGGAGCAGCAGCCCGGCCAGGTCAATTGGGGATCCCACAATTGTCGCCCCTATCCCGGAGCGGTGCGGTTGTGGTTATGGACCGCCATCGCCCACGGTGCTGAGCTGCTGGATACCTACCGTTTCCGCCAGCCGCGCTCAGGCTGCGAGCAATACCATGAGGGCCTGGTACAGCTTGACGGCCAAACCCTCAGCTCCGGCGGTGAGGACTTTGCCCGGGTGGCCAGGGAACTGACCCAACTGGCCCCTCTAATGGAGGCCGCCATGGCTCCGGAGATGCCCCGGGCGGCCATTATCTACCATTGGGACAGCCTCACCGCCCTGGCCCTTCACCCCCAGACCGCTGATTTCGACCCGCTTACGGCCTGGCATCGCTATTACCGGGTTCTCAAAGAGCTAGGATTCCAGGTAGATATCCTGGCCCCGGATTCTGAGCATGAGCTGGCGGCCTACGATGTGGTTTGCGTGCCTTTTGTAGATCTGGCTGAAAAGGATTGGCTTGAGAGATGGCGCCAGTACGCCATTGAAGGCGGAAATCTGATTGTGTCGGCGCGTACTGCGACCCGGGATACCCGCGGGCACTTTCCCAAGTGTCGTTACGGTCAGCGGCTGATGGATCTGACGGGGGGGGAATTGCAGGGATACGATGTGCTTCCCCCGGGGCATAAGGGCCGGGTGCGGCTGGCAGATGGCAGCGCATACAAATGGAATATCTGGGGCGAACAATGGCTAGCACCCGCCGGCGCCGCGGTACTGGCCACCTATGAGGATCATTTCTATACCGGTACCTGCGCTGCATTCCAACGGTCTAGCGGACAGGGCAGCCTGGCCCTGGTGGGTGTCGAGGCTTCGGAACTCAGTGAAGCCCTGGTGCGGCAATCAATTTTGCGAAGGCTCCCGGATATTCGTCCCTTACCGGCCAGCTGTCTCTATCACACCCGGGACCAGCTGGGTATATTTCTCAATTACAGCGATCAAGCAGTAAGCGTCCCCGCCCATCTCCACAAACAACGTCCCGTTCATATCGGGTCCCTTGAAACTCCCCCCGCAGGGGTATCTGTCTGGCAATTGGCACCAGGCAATAGTCAAGTAATAACGAGCACCTGAACGAGCCTCCACCGCCGGCATAGGACAAGGTGACTAGACCCTTTTATCGAAACATCCACGCAAATGTGTGTTTAATGGATGGAACTACGAAATACGCGAAAGACACGAAACAGAGAGAGCTTTTCGTGTGTTTTCGTGTCTTTCGCAGTTTGAAATTCCTAGGGTTTGAATATTTTTCAATTATCCCGAACCCTCGATAAGATAGAGATCAGGTTCAGGGTTTTCCTGGTTAGATCTTTGCCCAACACAGTGGTTTTCCCTTGACTCCGAAGGGTACGTTTTTATAATCATTTGCAATGAAATACGGATTTTTATGGAATTTTTCATTTCAATATGGAATCTAAGGACACTTTTTCAATCTGTATAAATCATTATAAAGGAGGTTTCAAAATGGCGACAGGCGATGCAGCAGAAAAAAAACCCCTCTGGTTGTCAATCGAGGAGAATATCTTCAAACTCACTTCAAAGGACCTCTCGGCGGACAATCTGGAAGCATCGATTCAACGCATTGCCGGTGAACTTGATGAAACGGGTTACAATGTTTCGCGTCATGGGGGCAATTTGCTTAAGCTAAGATGGGCCATGGGTAAGGCATCCAAAGTCGGAAAGCCCATGCTGAAGGATCTAAAAACTGCCGTTGGGGCACTTACGCTCAAAGACCTGGACGACCCCTATCAGGCAACGAGTGA
>Ga0180435_10004543_pt1 | contig 13671 bp, 7 predicted proteins | sample SS_ome_3_FD_132467 | JGI IMG/M metagenome (GOLD analysis project Ga0180435, IMG submission 132467) | Hypersaline lake sediment archaeal communities from the Salton Sea, California, USA - SS_3_S_1 metaG | ecosystem: Environmental > Aquatic > Non-marine Saline and Alkaline > Hypersaline > Sediment... | reverse complement strand
CCCCGTCGGGATATCCACCGCGTAACCAGAGGTCATCCATTTGCCCTGCTTTGAGTTCCGGCAGGATGAACGGGGTCATGCTCACTAGTCCCAATCGCCCGGCGAGAGACTCAGACACGTTTTCCATTAGGGCAGGCGAGACCGAACCGAGCAACAGGAATCGTCCGTTTCGTTTCCGGTTAGCATCGATGGTTCCTCGAAGGCGAGAAAAGATCCGCGGTGCCTGCTGTGCCTCATCGATGATTACCAGTTTGCTGCCCGCGGCAAGCGCGTCCCATTCTGCGTCGAGTCGCGCCTCGCTTCCCGCCGTCTCCATGTCGAAGTAGACACCACCGAGTTGGCGGGCAAGGGTGGTTTTCCCACACTGGCGCGGTCCGATGAGCGCAACTGCTGGGAATTTCCTGAGTTTTTCGCGAAGTATACGGCGGTATATGCGGGAGATCATGTCTTGCAATATGGGAATTGATTTCCAATTTGCAAGAGCACCTGGTAAGGGTCGTTGCGAGTGGGATCCGTTCGATGTTCGATGTTCAACGTTCGATGTTCGACGTTCCTACAGATTCATCCGCCTCACTATTTCCTGATGCCGCGGTTCGTTTAGCACGAAGTCGAGTTCGGGCGCGTACACGGTAGCCACCAAATGTGGATTACGGGATTCGTACATCTCTCCGATCCAGTCGAGTGTCAAATCCTTCTCACCCGCCCAAGCGTACATGTAGGTGATGAAGAAAGGCATCAACTCTGCCGCCTCCGGCCGTGCGGCCAACAACTCAGCTCCTTCCAGCAGTGCCGCCTTGGTTCCCCCGTTTGCATATCCCCGGTCCAGTGCTTCGTTGAACTCCGTGTCCTCGGCGAACGGTTTTCTGAACAACGCTAGGGCTTCGTCGTGTTCTCCATTCAGAAAACGTGCACTGGCGAGGTTGAGACAAACCGCGGGATTGTCTGGCTCAATCCTTCGTGCAACCTCCAGCTAGTAGATGCCTTCGGCGAAACGGCGCTCATACATCAGCCTGAACCCATTCATCATCCGGACCATTGGGTTGGCTGGGTCCAGCTCCAGCGCTCTCTCCATTAGTGGCCGCGCCTCGCGCGTCCGCCTGGTTTGCGCCAGGAAGGCCGCGTAAGACATGCTGGCGTCTGGAAAGTTGGGATTGATCTCGATGGCCTTCCGAAAAGCATCCTCTGCACCCTCCCAATCCCACTCGTGCCAGGTTTTGATCAGTGCGGCGGCGTACTGGACCTCAGCGAGCGTTGAATCGAGGGAAAGGGCCTTCTTGTAGGCATCCCGCCCATGCTTTGCAGCTTCCTTCGGCGGCACGGCTCCAAAACCTCCGCGGCCGAACCAAACCCAGGCAATTCCCGCTTGAGCAGGAGCGTAGGTGGGGTCGAGCGAGAGCGCCCGCTGGAAGTACTCCATTGCATGGTCCAAGTCGGCCGGCGTGAGCCGCCAGCAGTGAAATTGCCCTCTGAGGTAAGCTTCGTACGCTTCCGGATTCACTGGGGCCGCACTCGCCAGAACAGATTCTGCCTCGGGTGTCAGGGTCGCGTGGATCTCCGTGGCAATCGCTTTGGTGATCTCTCGGTACAGTTTCACCACGTTGCCCAGCTCGGCGCTCCGACCAATGGGATCGGCCAGGTACTCTTCTGTGCTGCCGTCAACCAGCCGAATCTCGATCTCTACATCGTCTCCTGCTCGGAATACGGAGGGCTCAGCCAGTGCGTTTGCGCCGAGCTCGGATGCGATCTGGCGAACCGATTTTTTGGTGTCCTGGTATTGCATCACCGACGTGCGGGCAATCACCGCCACTCCGGCCCGTTGGAGCTCGGAAATCAATGCGTTGTGCATGCCCTGAACGAAATAATCTTGCTCGGGATCGTTCATGAGGTTGACAGGTGGCAACACAGCCAATCGCTGCTTGTCTGCCTTTGGTGCGACCTTGTCTGTGGCGAGAGTTGCTGCAAGGTCGTTGGCCTTATCGAAAAGTGCGTCCGGTTGCTTTGCCCCGATCTCTTTCTGCTTCTCCTTGGCACGCTCCATCAACTCCTCGAAACGGGAGTCGCCGCGCAACTTTGCCAGAAACGGATCGACTTCGGCGAAAAACCGATAATTGATGAAGCCCATTTCAATCGAGCGCGACAACCAGTACAACGCCTCGTCGAGTTCGCCGACGCTCGCTGATGCCGCTGCGACCATCCAGGTCAACTCCGTGTCCATGAAGAGGGCATCTCGCGAGGTCGTGTCGGCCAGTGTCGCACGCAGAGCTTCCCCGTCCCCGCTCACCATCGCCTTGACGCAGGTCGCTGTCGCAGAGAACGTACCGACATCTGCTGCTGCAGCCCTGTCGAGCATTGCAGCTGATTCCTCGGAGTGGTTGGCGTAGATGAGGAAGAGCCCCAGCCAAAGGTCAGCGACGGGATTGTCGCCACTGATTGTGTGCATTCTTTCCGTCTTGGCGAGGGCTGATTCGTAATTGCCGTCGCAGAGATCTGCGAGAGCTGAGCCGAATTGTGCCGGCCAGAAAAGTGGGTCCAGGGCACGGGCCCGGTCAGCATGTTTCCGGGCTTCGTCGGTGAAGCCGACCTCCGCCAGTATGAACCCGGCGGCCCAGGCCGCCATTGCGTTGGCCGGATCCAGGTCTACCGCCCTCCGTACGAGCCGCACGCTCGTAGCGGTATCGAAGCGTCGTTGGGCGACAAGCCCCTTCACGACATGCGCCTCAGCAAGATCGGGATCGAGTTCTAGTGCGCGCGTTGCCAGTGCGTCGGCTCGATCGAGCGTGTCGGCTGCCGATTCATAGCCCATATCCTGGTAGCCGTACGCGACCTCGGCTGCCGTTGCCAGCAAAAGAGCGTTGGGTCCGGTTTTGGCCAGCGCCCGTTCAAGGAGTTGCTCGGCGAGGTCGAGCGACTCTTCAGTCATCTTCACAAATTCCTGGCGGGCACGGATGTAGAGAGCGTACGCCTCCGCGTCCGGGATGTCTCGGCTGGCCAGGTGCCGGTCCTCTTCAGGAGTGAGCGTAACCTTCAGCGCCTCCACGATGCTGCGCGACAGCTGCTCCTGGAGGTCGAAAACGTCATCCAGCGTGCCGGTGTATTTCTCTGCCCACAGGTGTGCGTCGGTGGCAGCCTCGATCAGCTGGGCTGTGATCCTGAGATTCTTTCCCGCCCACCTTACACTGCCCTCGAGCACGTATCGCACGCTGAGCTCGCGAGCGATCGTAGGCATGTCCTTCTTTGTGCCTTTGAGCAACATCGCCGATGTGCGTGAAATCACGTGCAACGCACGTACCTTCGAGAGGTCCGCGATCAACTCCTCGGTCAATCCGTCGCCGAAGTACTCCTGATCCGGGTCTGGGCTCAGGTTTTCGAACGGAAGCACAACGATCGATTTGCCTTCCGCTGGCACGACCGTCTCAGACGTGAGTGTCGTAGCAAAATCCCTTGGCGAATCGAACCGGCGCGCAGGTTCTTTTGCCAGAGCCCGGCTCACCGCCCGCTCTAAGAAAAGAGGAATGTCTGGATCGAGCGTGCGCAGGCTCGGCGCCGTATCAACGACATGTTTGGCGAGAAGGGCCTGAGGAGTTGGAGCCTCGAATGGCGCACGGCCGCTCACCATTTCGTATACGACACAGCCAAGGGCGTACACGTCACTGCGTCCGTCGATTTCCGTGTCGCCGGCCGCTTGTTCGGGGCTCATATACGCGGGTGTACCAACCGCTATTCCGGTGCCCGTGAGGCGCTCCCCGCCTGCGACCTCGACGGCCCGAGCGATTCCAAAGTCCGCGACGATCGCTTGGTCGCCACTCAGGAGGATGTTCTCAGGTTTGATATCGCGGTGAACGAGTCCGCGCTCGTGCGCGTGGTTCAGGGCGGATGCGACTTGATCTGTGATCCGCATTGCGGCGGGTACTGCCAGCTTCTTTTCACGAGCCAGCTTATCGCGCAGCGACTCGCCTTCGATGAAGGGCATTACGTAGTAGAGAAAGGCGGAACGGCGGTACGGCGGTACGGCGGTACGGCGGTAGGAACTTCTGCGCTGCCCGAGTCGAACAGTGGTAGGATATGAGGGTGCGTTAGACTCGCCGCAATCTCGATCTCGCGGACGAAGCGATCGACGCCGATGCTCGCAGCGAGCTCGGGACGCAAGACCTTGATGGCCACCTTGCGCTTGTGCTTCCGGTCTTCCGCGAGGTAGACGGTAGCCATGCCACCGCTACCGATTTCTCGGTCGATGACATAGCGATCGGTCAAGGCGGACGTAAGGCTGTCGAACTGTTCGGCCATTGATGCTCCGGAGGGTTTCGGCGGCCGAACGTTACTCTTCGGAACGAATGTTGGGTAGGTCAATTTGAACGTCAGGAGACGGACACGTTCCCGGTGTTGCCCTTGTGTTACCTACCGCCGTACCGCCCTACCGCCGGGAGGTTTGGGGTGCGGATGGGTACCGCCGGCAACCGTTCGATGTTCAAGACCCTTCCGCCACCAACCTCGCAATCCGCCCTCTCACGTCGTCAACGATGCCTTGAACCTCGGGATCGGCGTTCTCCCACAGCTCTACGAAACGGTTGTACGACTCAATTGCGTCATCGGTGCGATTGAGTGCTTCGTATGCCTCGCCTGAACCGATCAATACACCCCATAGGTTGAAGTTGTCCTGGTTCAAGCGGCCCAGAAACGGAGTTTCGAGGTATCGCTCATATTGCGCTGCGGCCGAATCGAGCTGGTTTGCCCCGGTATAGGCCTGGCCGAGTTCGAGTAGGAAGCAGATCGCGCAATCCTGAACCTTCAGTCGTGCCTCGTTGAACTCGCGAATGGCGTCTTCGAACCGTTGCTCGGCGATCGAAAGATTCCCGTATGCGGCCCAAAGACCCGCTGAACGGTTTGCCTCGTTGTCACCTTCGCCCGAACTCTCCTCGAAGAGTGCGATCAGTTCTCTAGCCCTGTCCAATCGATTGGCACGGGCATATACGCTCGCTATCTGGAGATCATCTCGCTGCCGGAGTGGAAGGTCCCTGTATCCGGTCTGGTTCTGCATGCGATCGAGTCGTTGCACTGCGGCCTCTGGGGAATCGAGGAACCACAGATCGATCAGGCTGCCCAACACGGCCTCAAAGACTTCGCGTGAAAGGGGGATGAATTGAAGACCCTCCGCTTCTTGCATGTCGAAGGCCTCGCGCAACAGACGTTGCAGATCGCCGACCTGACCGCGCACCCCTGCCAAGTTCGCCAGCGTGAGCACGACCGCGATTTCTTGGGCCGGAAATCCTCGCACTGACTCACGCCAGGCCGCGGCAACACTGTCGGCCGCAGCGTAATCGAAACGAGCAGATGCAAGCCCAACCTCGATGTTTGGACGGTTCGGATGCTCAGGGTATTCGCCGACGAAGGCACTAAAAGTCGATTCCGCCTGCTCCACCATGCCGAGCCCGTATTGGGCGCCGACTGCGTTGGTGTACGTGACCGCGGGGGCTCCGCCGTTTGCTATGGACCTACGGTAAAGCTCTTCAGCCTCGGCGGTTCGACCGAGAGATGAGTAGTTCACGGCAAGGTTGTTGAGTGCGATGCGGTCGTTTGGATACTTCTCCAGCAAGGCCGCGTATTCGTCGTTTGCCCTTTGTAGGTCCTCTTCGACGTATGTGTGGTAAGCAGCCACCGCGAGGTAGCGTTCCCGCTCGGTCAGGCGTTCACGCAGTTCGTGCGCTTTTGTGAATGCAACCTGCGCAGTATCTGGGTCTTGGTTCTGGTTGCTCAGAATTACGGCGTACTTGCGGTACGCCATCGCAAACATCGAGTCCTGCCGAATCGCGTCGCGCAGCAGGCTCAAGGCGCGGTCGTACTGGCCGAGGTTATTGGCTCGATCTGCCTGGGCAAACAACCGCAGGGCCTCGGTGGAACGCGTCGTGACGCGGTCGAGAGGTGGGTCGGCCCTGATTGTCCGGAGCGATTCACCGACCTTCCTTCGAAGGGCGGCTGAGACGTCGTCGACGGCATCGATGATTTCAGCTGCTCCGGCGGTCTGCCGTTCGGCGGTGAGAGTCTCACCGCTCGACGCCGCAACTACTCTCGCCGCTATGATGTATTCCTGCCCCACCGAGCGGACTTCGCCTGTGAGAATGGCCTTCACGCCCTCGCGCTGTGCAACTTCGGTTGCGAGCTCTTCTGTGAGTCTACTTGCCGGGTCGAGTTCCATGCGCCGCAACACCTCCATCACCTGCGGCGGGTCCATCAACGTGAGAGTCGGGGACTGCGAAAAGTCGACGCGTAAGAGCTCGGTAACAGTCTCCCCCAAAGTGGAATCGGAGGTGTTGTTCGCAAACTGGGCGAGGATGATACGATCGCTCTCCTCGAGTTGACCCGACGCGACCAGCGATCCCACGGGCCCGATACCGAGTGCCCGCATTGCCGAGTATGCGATAATCGCGAGGGCCAAGAGGCCGGTGCCGCCATATTGAATCGAGAGCGCCTGTTTGAGGGTCGGTTTGCCGCCTTTCTGCTCAGCTTTCGCGGCCACGGCTGTGAGCAACACACCGGAGAGCGCTAGCACCACCGCCCCCCAGAGTGTCCAATCGGGAAGGCCGAGCTGTATCATCAGCAGGTATACGACACCTACGATCACCAGGCCGATAGCGCCAAACGTCGCGCCCACTTTGACCGGTGAATTGGCCCGTACGAACTGCGCCATGTCGACCGCACTCGTCGAAACCGGTGTATGTGTGGTACTGCTGCCCGACAATCCCTCTAGCGCGCTGACGAGCGCCTCCGCGTTAGGGAACCGATCTCCCGGCTCCTTTGCGAGCAGGCGCTCGATGATGACCGTGACTTCCGGCTGCGCATCCGGCACCTTTTCTCTGAGCGGGGCCGCCGTCTCCATCACATGTTTCGCGACAACCTGTCTCGGCGTTTCCGCCGTGAACGGCGGAGTGCCCGCGACCATCTCATAGAACACGCACCCCAGACTGTAGAGATCGCTCTCGGCGCCGACATCCAGCTCACCGGCAGCCTGCTCCGGGCTCATATATGCTGGAGTGCCTACGGCCAACCCCGTCTGCGTCAACCGAGCTGCCCCGGCAGCCTGAGTGGCGCGAGCGATTCCGAAATCGGCCACGACGGCCTCTCCGGCGGAGAGCAGGATGTTTTCGGGCTTGATGTCTCTGTGCACCAGGTCGTTCCGGTGCGCGTACGCCAGTGCCGACGCAACGTGCGACGCGATCTTTGCTGCCTCTCGGGAGGAAAGCTTGCCTTCCCGGTTCAGCTTTTCCCGCAGGCTTTCGCCGTCCACGAAAGGCATCACGTAGTAAAGCAGCCCCCCGGCTTCCCCTGAGTCGTAAAGAGCTACGACGCGCGGATGCTGGAGTTTGGCCGTAACGGTGATCTCTTTGATGAATCTCTCACCGCCCAAGACCTCAGCCAGCTCGGGTCGCATTACCTTGAGCGCAACCTTACGGTCGTGCTTGAGATCGTGAGCCAGATACACGGTCGCCATGCCACCGGCGCCGAGCTCGTGCTCGATGGTGTATTTGTCGGATAAGGCAGTTTTGAGTCTGTCGAACAATTCTGGCATGTACGGGGGCTCCCGGGGGAAAACGGCGGCTCCAAGAATACGGATGATAGGGGGAATTGGCTAGTAGGGGGAGTGGTGGGAGGAGGGGGAGGAGTGGGAGGAGTAGCGAGTTGGAGCGCAGCATACTCTCGGGTCGAGCGTCAGCTCGACAGATACCGCCGTACCGCCCTACCGCCGCGTGGGGCTGGGATGTAGTGTGGTACCGCCGACTGTGAATCGGAGTTCGAGCAAAAGGAAGATTCAACCAACATCCGGGAATTACATGGCAGCCACGAAACTCCGAGTTGCAATCGCCCCGGACTCCTTCAAAGGGACTCTGACTGCACTCGAAGCAGCGGGCTGCATCGAGCGAGGACTGCGCCGGTCATTGAAGAACCTGGCGATTCGTAAGATCCCAATGGCCGACGGTGGAGATGGCACGGTCCAGGCGATAGTGGATGCGACAAAGGGCAGGTTCAAACGCGCAAAGGTTCGCGACCCGCTCGGCCGCCCGATCTGGGCCCGATACGGGATCACTGGTGATGGGCGGACTGCAGTCATCGAAATGGCGGCGGCGAGCGGGCTCGTTCTCCTGAAACCCTCCGAACGCGATCCCATGGTCACCAGCACCTACGGAACAGGGCAATTGATACGTGCCGCATTGCGAGCGGGGGCCATGAAGATCCTGGTCGGTATCGGCGGCAGTGCGACCAACGATGGTGGGGTGGGAATGGCTCGGGCGTTGGGCGTCGATTTCCTCGATAGCGATGGCAGCGTGCTTCCCGAGGGGGGCGGATCTCTAGGGAAGTTGGACCGGATAGACATGAGCGGACGGATCGCTGCGCTGAGTCGAGTGAAGGTCCATGTCGCCTGCGACGTGGACAATGCGCTGACCGGCCCCAAGGGCGCGGCGCGGGTTTATGGCAAGCAGAAGGGCGCCACTCCAGCTCAGATTCGCCTGCTGGACAAGAACCTCAAGCACTTCGCCGGCATCGTGCAGAGGGGTTTGGGAATTGATGTGGATTCCGTGCCGGGAGCAGGTGCTGCGGGCGGCTTGGGAGCGGGGCTACTGGCCTTCGTAGGCTCTGAGTTACGGCCCGGAGTCGAATTGGTATCCAAGGCAGTGCGTCTGCGTCAGCGGATCAAGGGTTGCGACCTCGTGATCACGGGTGAAGGGCGAACCGACGCGCAGACACTTCACGGCAAAGCGCCGATGGGCGTGATCCGCGAGGCGCGCAAGCAGGGGATTCCTGTGATAGTGATCTCCGGATCAATCGGGCCGGGTTCGGATGCGTTGATGGACCAAGGTGTTGAGGCGTGTTACGGAGCGATCTCGGAGCCGATGGAGGAAGCTGAGCTTAGGCGAAAAGCGCCCGGATTGTTGGAGGAGAAGGCGGAGGAGCTGGGGCGGGGGTTGGCGGCGGCACCGCCGAACCTGCACTCTCCAGGGTGATTCCTGCTCGCATTATCCTGACGCTGCCCGCAGATAATCGGTTAATGCCCAAGCAGCCGCATCGGATATCTGTCTCTGATGACGGGACGGCGGCTGGTGTTTCGAACTCATGCTCTGCGCAGAATGCTCGAACGGCGAATCTCAGCAGCTGATGTGCGATGGGTGTTGGAGACTGGAGTGACTATCGCCGAGTATCCAGGTGATCGTCCGATACCGAGCCGACTTGTTTTGGGTTGGGTGCTAGATCGACCTATACACGTGGTGGCGGCTGACCTTGAGGATAGCGAGATTACAGTTGTAATCACCGCGTACCGGCCGGATCCCGATGCTTGGTACCGTGGCTTTCGTTGGAGGCGACAATGATTTGCACTGTGTGCGGACAGAAAGACGTTGCGGGCGGGCACGTGACACTCATGTTCGAGCGTGAAGACTCTGTTGTCGTCATCAAAGAGGTGCCCGGGTTGGTGTGCCAGAACTGCGGCGAGGAATTCGTGCCCGACGACACGGCATCTCACGCACTCGACGTGGCTGAGGAAGCTCTGTCTAGCGGTGAGTCTGTGAAGGTCTTGCGCTACGAAGCTGCCTGAAAAAGGCGAACCGCTACCGTGATGATCCTACGGCGCCACCAATCTGAAATCCCAAATCACAAATCTGCAATCTGCAATCATCTGTTTCATCTCTCTCCCACCAACTTCGCAATCCTCTCCCTCACGTCTTCAACCTGCGGCTGCAGCTCCGGATCTGCGTCCTTCCAGAGTTCAACGAATTCGTTGTAGTACTCCACCGCTTTATCGGTGTCTCCGCGTTGCTCGTACAGCTCGCCGAGGCGCTTGAGGGCTGCGGGGAGATTACCCCAAAGGTCGTCCCACAACTTATTCCAACCCTGAGCCGTGATTCCACGTTCGTAAGCAGCAATAGCCGAGTCGCCATCGCCCGACCGTTCGTGAATACGGGCCAGATCGTACAAGCCGCATGCCGCGCAGCGAGACTCATCATACCAACGTCGGTAATTCTCGACCGCTGAGGCAATGTTGCCTCTTGCCAATTCAATCGCTGCGCGCGCTCCGTATCGGAATGAGTCCCTTTCCCGGACTGTCTGGTCCACTTCACTTTCGTACGCCGCTAGGAAAGATGCAGCGACATCGGGCTCACCTATCCGTCCGTACAAGTCCGCCAAACCCAGGTATGGCCGATCGAGCGGGTCGAGTTCTTCGAGAGGATATTCGGCTCGCAATCGTTCAGCACGCCGCTTGGCGCCGTCCTGATCGCGTCGCATCGCGAGATCGCCCCATACGAGGATCCACCGGTTCGGCGGCTCACGTCGCTCAGCCTCGATCAGTCTGCCTTGCACCACCCTTAGGGCGGCAAGGTTGTTGGCGGCTCCGTTGCGCCATCCGCTGGATGGGGCCGAGTCTCGCATAGTCAGCAGAAACCGCTCCGTGGATTCCATATCTCCCCGTGCATAGGCAATAACAGCACGGGCGAGGTGTCGTTGCGGGTGGGTCGGGTTCTTTGCATCGAATCGCACCACAGTTGATTCGGCGGCCGCAAGCTTTCCCTGCGCAACTTGGGCATCGACTCCAACCGCGAACGGACTCTGCCTTAACCCTGTCTCCGCCACCCGAGCGTGCCGCTCGGCTTCGCTCCATCGCCGCATCCGGTTGTACTGTACTGCAAGGTTGTTGTTCGCTCGCGGATGATCCGGCTGCAACGCAACGATGCGCTGGTAGCTGTTGACAACTTCGCCCGGGTTGTATTCAACGTTGTAGAAGTAGTATGCGCGCACCATTTCCCGCTCGATCACCGGGAGGCGGTCGCTATGGAGAAAAGCTCGTTTGGCCGCATCGATGCGGCCGGAACGGGTCGGACGTAAATTGGAAAGGCGGCGGTACGCCATCGCAAACGTGCTGTCGATGGTAGCCGCCTCCTCCATCAGCAGCCGTGAGTCAGGGAGGCCCGAGCCGGCTCTGCGCTCAGATTCGGAGTACATCTTCAGAGCCTCCAGCGAAGTGGTCGTTACTCTTGAGAGGGGAGCGCTGGCTCTGATGCTTCGCAGCGATTCTCCGATTCGTTCACGCAACGCAGCCGACAACTGGTCCACCGCGTTCAGCAGTTCGGCGTCGCCGTCAGCCGTCTCGCGCACTGCCACCAACTCTGATCCGTCTCCTGGAGTCAGAATACGTGCGGATATCAGGTAGGCCGCTCCGACCGGTGCAATCTCCCCGCTGACCACAGCACCCACGCCTTCACGTTCTGCCACTTCGACTGCTATTTCCTGGCCGAACCCCACCGAAAGATCAGTGCCCATGCGCTGGAGCGCGGATGCTATGTCCGCAGCTTCCATAAGGCGGATGGCCGGTGACTGCGACAGATCCACACGTATCGCCTCAGTGACTGTTGCGCCTAGGGTCGAGTCGGATGTGCGGTTGATGAATTCGGCGATGAGAAGCGAAGGACGTTCCTCGAGCGCTCCCGAAGTGATTAGAGTCCCGAACGGCCCGATACCCAGATTCCGCATCGCCATATAGCTGGCGGCTACGACTGCGAGGGCACCAAGAGCAACGAGGCCAGCGCGGACCGCCCTCCTCCACACAAACCAACTCTTCACCCCTTCGGCCGGAGTCAGCACTGCCTTGCCAGTGGTCCGCTCCAATGCCAGCTGCCGCTCGTGATGGCCCGTTAGCAATGTGACTGGCAAAGCGAGTACCGTGAGTACGACGCCAGCAATCATCACCCAATCCGGCAGGCCTAGAATGATCATCAGACCGTAGATGATCGCGAGGACGACCACCGCTCCAACACCGAACAGTGCCGCGACCAGGAACGGATTCGACCGCCGCGCGACCGCCTCGTAGTCGCCTCCGGAGACCGGCATCGTACCGGTCGGCGTCACACCCCCACTCGGCGTAGCCAGAGCCTCCAGCTGCGGCAGCAACTCCTCCGCGGATTGCCAGCGATCTGCCGCCTTCTTTTCAAGGCACTTCATTACCAGCCGCTCGATGGCAGACGGCACCGAATCGCGATATCTCGTGATTGGGTCCGGCGTCTGAGTCACGTGCGCAGCCAGGACCTCCTGCTGTGTGTTGCCGGTGAACGGAGGCCGTCCGGTGAGAAGTTCGTAGGCAACTGCTCCGACGGCGTAGATATCAGCCCTGTGATCGATATGCGGATCAGCCGCCGCCTGCTCAGGAGCCATGTAAGCCGGCGTGCCGAGCGCGACGCCGGCCGTGGTGAGCTGCTCTCGGCCCGTTGCCTCGCTCACAGCCTTGGCTATGCCAAAATCGGTAACCAGAGCATGCCGATCTGACAGCATCACGTTGTCGGGCTTGATGTCGCGGTGGACTACGTTGTGTTTATGGGCATGAGACAGTGCCTCCACCACATCTCGCAGAATCCGCACGGCCTCAGCGACAGGTAGTTCACCTTCCTTGGAGAGCTTGTCGCGCAAGGATTGCCCGTCGACGTAGGGCATGACGTAATACAGGAAACCGTCCGCCTCACCGCAGTCATGAAGGCCGAGTATGTGAGGATGCGTGAGTTTGGCCGCGATGTCGATTTCTTGGAGAAACCGATCCGGCCCGAGCGCCTCGCCAGTTCCGGCCTCAGAACCTTGAGCGCGACTTTGCGGTGGAGTTTCAGGTCCTCCGCGAGATAGACCGTCGCCATGCCGCCCGCGCCGAGCTCGCGCTCGATTCCGTAGCGGTCGGAGAGGGTTTCCTTCAGGCGATCGAAGACGTCGGGCATAGTCCGCTAAAATGCGCCTGGAGTGCCAGGAACGCCAGAGGATGCTATGCGTGATGCGCGTGCAAATGGTTATGCAGCTTTCCAGGGAAGACCCAAATTGCCCACCAACATGGATTGATCCAACGCCATAAGCCTTTACTAGCGTTGACTGCTAGTAAAGAGTGCTTTACTGTTATTCGGTTGTGATAAAGAAATCTTTACTAGGGGTCGGCTTGTCTCGAACCACTGGACGCTACGAAAAAACCACGGTTGCTGGCGAGGAGATAGCGGCCTTCATCCCACATCCGCTGCCTCCGAAAGCACCGCGACTCGACATGAGCCCAGTGCTGATGGGAGCGACGGACCGAGCTGAGGCAGCACTTGCACGCCTCGAGCTAGCCGGTGCCATGGTGCCATCAGTGGATTGGCTCATCTACTCTTTCGTGCGAAAGGAAGCGGTACTGTCGTCGCAGATTGAGGGCACGCAAGCTACTCTGATTGACTTGCTGACGTACGAGGCGGAAGGAAGGGTGGTGGCGGACGAAACTCACGTCGAAGAGGTCTGCAACTACGTTGAGGCACTGGGCTTCGTTTTGGCTCAGCTCGACGGCAAGCAGGGGCTTCCTATCTCAATGCGGCTCTTGAATCGGGCCCACGGCATTCTGCTGAAGGGTGCACGCGGCTCCGGCAGGTCACCCGGCAAGGTTCGTCGCAGTCAAAACTGGATTGGCGGGACCCGCCCAGGGAATGCTGTGTTTGTTCCGCCGCCACCGCACAAGCTGGCAGATCTACTGACCCAGATCGAAGGGTACATCCACGCCGATGACGATCTGGCTCCACTGGTTCGCGCGGGACTATTGCACGTACAGTTCGAGACCGTTCATCCGTACCTCGACGGCAACGGCCGTATTGGGCGCCTTCTCGTTACGGTGCTGCTCCTGCATTGGGGCCTGCT
>Ga0180435_10004541_pt1 | contig 13672 bp, 8 predicted proteins | sample SS_ome_3_FD_132467 | JGI IMG/M metagenome (GOLD analysis project Ga0180435, IMG submission 132467) | Hypersaline lake sediment archaeal communities from the Salton Sea, California, USA - SS_3_S_1 metaG | ecosystem: Environmental > Aquatic > Non-marine Saline and Alkaline > Hypersaline > Sediment... | reverse complement strand
TATCAGGAAGCCCTCGCGGCCATTCAGGCGGACGATCTTGCACGCGCCCGTGATTTGCTCACGCGCCTCATTAAACGCAACCCCCGCAACGCCGATTACTGGCTGTGGATGAGCTCCGTGGTCGACTCCCTGCGCGAGCGCAAGTACTGCCTGCGCCAGGCCTACAAGATCGACCCCGAACACGAAGAGGTGCGCAAAGGCCTCATCATCCTCGGCGAACTCCCCCTGGATGAAAAACTGATCACCCCTCCCGACAAGCTTTACCAGGATTGGGAAAAAGACCTGCGCAAGGACTACCTCACACGCTTCAAGCCCCCCACGATCAAAGATTTCTTCACCCCCAAGCGCGTACTTATTGGCCTGGGTGCCACCGTGCTTGTGCTGGCCCTGGTGGCCATTGGCATCTTTGCACCGGGCATTAATATCACCCGCCGCGCCACACCCACCCAGATCGTACTGGCAACCTTCCGCCCCCCTTCTTCCCTCCAGGAAACCCAGACGGTTGCCGCACCCACAGAGGCAAGAGCCACCCCTACAGAATCTGGGCCCACACCGCTGTGGATGCTGCTGGAAGAAACCCTCACCCCCACACCGCGCTACGTCAACACCCCGCACCCCCGCGCCGAAGCCTTCCGCACGGGTATGCGTGCCTTTGAAGAAGAAAAATGGGATGATGCTATCACCTATTTTGAACAGGCCACCGAAGTCGAGCCGGATGCCGCCGATATCTATTACTATATCGGCGAATGCTACCGCAATAAAGAATATGACCTTCAGGCCATCAAGGCCTATAACCAGGCCCTCACCAAAGACGGCACCTTTGCTCCCGCCTATGTCGGCCTTGGTAAGACCTATCTCTTTGAAATGGAGCAATGGGAAAACGCCCGCGACAACTATGAACTGGCCATCAAGAACGACCCCGAGATCCTGGATGCCTATCTTGACCTGACCCTCATCTATCTGGACCAGGAAAACGCGGAAGAAGCACTCGAGATCCTGGATGCCGCCGACGAGGAAGATCTGGAATCTCCCTTCCTGCCCCTCTACCGCGCCCAGGCCCTGCTGCTGACAGAAGATGCAGACAAGGCCCTTGAATACGCCCTCCTTGCCAACGAGATGGACCCCACTCATCTGGCAAGCTACCGGGTGCTGGGACAGTCCTACCTGGCCGCTGATGAGATCAGCGAAGCCCTCGACATTCTCACCATCTACCTGGCGCATGAAAAATACGATGGTGAAGCCTATACCTGGCTTGGCCTGTGCTTTGAAGCCCGCGGTGAGATCGACGACGCCTTTGACGCCTATTCCAGGGCCATCAAGTTTAACAACAAGCAGCCCATCCCCTACCTGCAGCGCGGTCTGATCCGCTTCGAGCGTGAAGAATACGAACTGGCAAAATCCGACCTGCTCAAATCTCATGCCCTCGACAAGCACTCCCTGATCCTGAATATGACCCTCGGCCGCACCTACCTCATCCTGGAAGACTATGGCAACGCCTACCAAAAGATCAGCGAATGTGAAGCCTATGCCGAAGGGGATGAAGACTGGGCACAGATCTACTTCTGGCGTGCGCAAGCTCTTGAAGGTCTTGATGGGCAGGCAACCGTAGCCCGCAAGAATTGGGAAAATCTACTCAAGCTGCCGGAAGACACCTATCCTGCAGAATGGAAAAAGATCGCTGAAGAACATCTTGGGCGCGTTGCCACCTTCACCCGCACCCCCACCCTGACCAAGACCATCACACCTACCCGCACCCCAACGCCAAAACGAACCGCGACCCCCAGGCCGTGATCCCGGCTGGTCCAAAACCATGCGCCTGCTAGACCTGACCCTCCTCATCCAGCGCCGCCGACGGCAGGCTGCTGCCCGCCGCAAAAGCGCAGAGAAACGCTTCAGCCGTATCCTCCTCGGTCTGGGCGCTGTGGCTGGTCTGCTCTTCGCAATTGCCCTCATCTGGGGGGGCATCAGCTATACCCAACTGACCGCCGACCTCCCTTCTCTAGACACCTTTCCCGAACTGCTTAACGCCCAGAATGGTCTGCTGATGCAGCCTACTCGCATCTATGACCGCAGTGGTGAGCACCTCCTCCTCAGCCTTGAAAACCCAGGCATCCCCCGAAAATCCCTCAGCATCAACCCGCAGCAGGAAGATTCTTTTGCTCCCGTTTTCATCCAGATCACCATATCTCTCAACGATTCCCAATTCTGGCAGCATCCTGGCTTCCAGTGGGACCATTTGACCGCCCCCCAGCCCCAGACCCTTGCCGAGCAATTGGTGCATGACATAATGCTGGAAAATGAGCCGCCAAGCCTGCGCCACAGTCTGCGCATGCGCCTGCTGGCTGCCCAGCTCGTCAAGCGCTATGGCCGCGCACAGGTGCTGGAATGGTACCTGAACAGCGCCAACTATGGCCACCTGGCCTACGGTGCAGAAAGCGCCGCCCAGCTCTACCTGGGTAAATCTGCCCGCCAGCTCTCACTGGCAGAAGCAGCCCTGTTGGCCAGCCTGCCCAAAACACCTGCCCTCAATCCCCTGGACGCACCGGCTGCCGCCCTGGAAAACCAGCAAGCTGCCCTGCAGCAGTTATTTGACCAGGGCTGGATCGGCGAGGAGGAATTTGAAACCGCCAGAGAGGAAGAGATCACCTTCGCCGAAGCCCCGGATGCGCCTGCATCCTTTGCTACTGGATACACCAGCATGGTACTCAACCAGCTTAGCGCTCGATTCGGCCAACAGCGCATTGAACGCGGCGGGCTGCGCATCATCACCAGCCTGGACTATGACCAGCAGTTTGAGATGGAATGCACCGCCCGCAGCCAACTTGCCCGCCTAACTGGTCAGGCACAGCCTTCTGGCATCTGCGATACCGCCCGCCTGCTGCCCACCCTGGCCCCGGACGCACAACTGCTGCCCAGCGACCTGAGCGCAAACGCCCTCCTGCTTGACCTGGCAACCGGACAAGTACTGGCAATGCTGGGCGATATCAACAGCGCTGGCCAACCCGTCAGCGTCAGCACACACCAGCCCGGATCCCTCCTCAGCCCCTTTGTGGCCATCACCAGCTTCGCCCGCGGCGAAGGCCCCGCCACCCTGCTCTGGGACATCCCTCCTGCTGATGCAAACATCCAGGAGACTATGCAAAACCCCGATGGCGAATACCACGGCCCGCAGCGTATGCGCATCGCCCTGGCAAATGACTATGTCGTTTCCCTTTCGCAGTTACTCAACCAGATGGGCCCATCCAATGTGTGGCGTCTGGCTGATCCTTTTGGCCTGGATGACCTTGCCAATAGCCCTGACCCCGGCAACCTGCTCTTCAACGGCGGCAATGCCTCCTTGCTGGACATCGCCCAAGCTTACAGCACTTTTGCCCATCTGGGCAACCAGATCGGCCAGCGCAACCAGAGCGATGAAGTAGAACCCGTGCTGGTTCTGAAGATGGAAGACGATAACGGCCGCACCTACCTGCGAAGCACCACGCCGGAAATGCAGTCCGTCCTCAGTGAACAGCTGGCCTACCTGGTACATCACGTCCTCAATGATGAGACTGCGCGGCAAGCCAGCCTAGGCTATCCCAATCCCTTACAGCTCGGCCGTCCCGCCGGCGCCAAACTGGGTCAAACCACCGGCAACCAGCAAGTCTGGACCGTTGGTTACACACAGAGTCACCTTATCGTCACCTGGCTCGGCTGGCCGGACAGCCAGGAATCCCCGGCCCGCCTTGACCCCAAAGCTGCCGCTGGCCTGTGGTACGCCCTGATGCAGGAAGTCTCCCGTGGAGAACCTGCAGAAGATTGGCCTCGTCCGGCAGCTATCACCAACATGGATGTCTGCAATCCCTCCGGCCTGCTGCCCACCGCCGATTGCCCTTCGATCGTCAACGAGATCTTCATCAATGGTAGCGAGCCCATCGGGTATGACAATCTTTATCAAACCTATCAGGTCAACCGCGAAACCGGCCAATTGGCCACCGTCTTCACCCCTCTGGAACTGATCGAAGCCCAAACCTTTCTCGTCGTACCACCCGAAGCAGAGGAATGGGCTACCACAGCCGGTATCGCTACACCACCCACCGCCTATGATGTCATCCAAAACCCGCCATCCAGCAAAAATGCCAACATCACCAGCCCCAGCATCTTCTCCTACGTACGCGGCGAAGTTGACGTGAAAGGCACAGCCGCAGGCGGTGGATTCTCCAGCTACCAGCTTCAGGTTGGTGAAGGGCTCAACCCCCTCACCTGGCTACAAATCGCCGAAGGTGAGCGCGCCGTGCGCAGCAACATCCTCGGGACCTGGCAGACCGGAAAAGACGGCCTCTACGCCATGCGCCTCATGGTAACCAACGAAGATCAGGAACTGGAAACCGCTATCATCCAGATCACCGTGGACAACACGGCCCCCAACCTGAGTGTGCCGTATCCCACAGCAGGCCAGCAGTTCAACTTCAGCCAGAATAATGAGATCACCCTGCAAGCCAAAGCTGAAGATGCCATCGGCATTGCACGCATCGAATGGTATATCAACGACCGCCTGGTGGGTGAAACCACCCAGATGCCCTACAGCCTTCCCTGGGCCGCCCTCCCCGGCGAACATACCCTCATCGTCAAGGCCTACGACCTTGCCGGCAACGTCTCCGAATCCACCCCCGTCACCTTCACCGTCAACCAGTAGGGAAGTTGGCAAGCCCCCAACAAAAAAAAGCTGCCCCATCTTCATGGGACAGCTCATCAACACGATTTTCAAACACTTAATTGAACATTAAGCATTGGTTTACCCGCTGCTGGGCATGTACTTCGACAGCTTGCGTGCCAGGTTGGAAAGCGGCAGACTCTCCAGCCAGATGCGGCCAGGACCGGACAATGTCGCCAGGAACAATCCCTCACCGCTGAAAAGAATATTCTTCAACCCCTTCACTGACTCGATATTGTATTGAACGCTGGCATCAAACGCAGCAATATGGCCCGGATCAACCTTGATCTGCTGACCAGCTTTCAAAGTATAAGAACGCACCTCACCCGGGATCTCCAGGAAAGCTGTGCCGGGGCCTGTGATTTTCTGCAAAATGAAGCCCTCACCACCGAACAACCCTGCGCCCAACTGCTTGCGGAAATGCATCTCCAGCTTGACCGAATCCGACGCGCACATGAACGCATCTTTCTGGCAGATCAGCGTTTCACCGGCAGCCAATTCCATCGGCACCACCTTACCCGGTCCTTCCGGTGTGAAAGTGATCATACCCTTTGAGCCGTTGCAGGTATACGTGGTCATGAACAAGGATTCGCCAGCCAGCTTGCGGCCCAGACCAGCCATCACGCCGCCTTTAGTGCTGGTTTCCATCGCAATATTGCCAATCATCCACGCCATGCCGCCTGATTCAGTAAAAACCTGCTCCCCCTGGTCAAGGAATACATCCAGCGATTGCATAACGGTGCCATGAATTTCGTATCTCATTTTAGCCTCCATAAATACCTAGAAAAGTCCAATTAGTAAGATTGTAGCATGGCGATAAACGAAAAACAACAAAATCCACCTATTTATTCACACCACCGCAACAATCATAAAATGGTAAAATTTCAGCGTGAGCATATTCATCACAGAATGAGGAAAAAATGGCTTTTGAAAACAGCCCAAAATTTGACAGTCCAACTGAATCACAGCCTTCCACCCTGAAGGACCGCATGTATAAAAACCGGAAAAAGTGGATCCGCGGCGGAATCATCTTTGCGGTTGTCTGGCTGCTGGCCATCACAGCGCTCTTCCTGATGACCTCCAATTTCCTCAGGCCGCCTGGCGGCGCAGAAGGCTATATCGTTACCGTCACTGGGGAACCAGCCGATGCCCTCCTGACCATTGGCAATGTATCACAACGCCCCTATGATGATGGATATTTCTTCTTCGCCGAGGTTCCCCCCGGAGAATATGAGATGATCATCGAAACGACCTACGGCATTTGGCGCGAACCCGTTACCATCATCAGCGGTCAGGCTGTTGACATGGGAAAGATCGTACTAAGAAAATGAAGAAATCCCTTTTTCCCCACAAGCAATCTGCCCAGGGCACGGTTGAATTTGCTCTGATCCTGGTTTTGGTTGCGGTCGTTGTGATCGCCTCGCTGTCATTGATGGGCCCCACGATCGCTGGAGGCTTCCAAAGCGTACTGGAAGGACTCGGCATACGTTCCCCCACAGAAGAACAAAGCAAAACCACCGTCATAGTGAATGATTTTCTGGACCGCATCAATACCTTCTATGCTGAAAACGGCCGCTGGCCGCGCAGTTGGGGGGAGTATGCCTATACAGATATCGGTTTGGACCCTGATGACTGGGATGAACCTATTGAGGGCATCCGCTGGGGACCTCATGGAGCGGATGTAGGTCTGGGCACCAACGCGGGAGACCCCTATTACATCTACGTTGAAAATCAGGACGGTGAAGTGCAAAAGCTGTATGATGGTTGGCGCATCTGGTGCGTGGCCGCAGACGGCGAGTGTTATTATCACCGCGTTGAGCCGGAAAACAAAATCGACATTAATACCCTGGAACTAGTCCCCCGATAAATAGAGATCAAGCCTTCCCCATTTACAAAATATCCAACAGATCCTTCGTCGTTGGCAGGATCATATCCGCACCCGCGCGCAGCAATTCCTTCTCCCGTCCAAAACCGCACAACACCCCCACCGTCTGCGCCCCAGCAGACTTGCCTGCACGCATATCCACAGTCGTATCGCCCACCATCAGGCAGTGCTCAGGCGCTACGCCCAGCTCCTGTGCAGCCCACAAAACGGGGTCTGCGAAAGGTTTGGTATATTGACAGGTGCGCGCCGTCGCCACCGCCTTGAACAACCCCGTCAACGAGAACTGGTCCAGAAAAGCCATTGTGCCGTCCGCATTGCGGGCCGTCACCACCGCCAGCGGATAACGCGCCGCCAGGGAATCCAGCAGTTCCGCCACTCCTTCGATCAGCCAGAAAGAAGCATGTTGTTTATCCTGCTTACCCATGCGATCCTGCATCGGATAAATAACTTTATCATCCATCCGCGAGCGGTCCACGGCTGCATAAGCCAGGTTGCCGGGCGTCTCCATCGCCATGACCATCCACCGCGAAAAGCGCTTTACAGCACGCTGAGAAAGCATTCTGGAGTCATACAACGGCCGCAGCATAGCAAACAAACGCTGCACAAACTGGTCATCCGTATCACTGAGCGTACCGTCTACATCAAAACAAATCGCCTGAATGCGTTCCTTGTCCAGCGGCATGGTCTTCTCCTGATTGCTTAATTCGTTGCAACATAATTGATCGCGTACTCCGCATCCCCATACAACGGATTCACCGCCAGCGCTTCCTCAAACGAAGCCAGCGCCCCTGCGCGGTCGCCCATACGGTACAGCCCCCAACCCTGCCACAGCAGCGTCTCTTCCGAATTTGGGGTACTCTTCAATGAATACTCCGTCATCGCCAGCAGATCTTCTGTACGTCCCGCATGGAAATATGCGTGGAAGGGGCCAAACTGATAACGCAGCATACGCTGCGGCATGCCCAGTTCGCGCACGCGGTCATATGCCTGCGCCGCCTCGGCATAGCGTTCAAAATACACCAGATTGGTGCCCAGATTAAACCAGGCAAAGCTGTCCTCAGGATCAGCCTCCACCGCCGCCTGGGCAGCGTCCAGAGCGTGCTGGCGGTTGGCATTGCGGTTCCATTCCGTCCCCAGCAGTCCGGCGACCACATCTTCCTCAGCAGGTGGATAGAGGACAAAATACACGCGGTTGAACGTCTTCCAGCTTTTCTCCAGGTTAACGTAATACACAAGCTGGTTGCGCCCGACGTAGGAATCCTGCACAGTGAAAGTCTGTGAGACATCGTTATAGCCCGTCAGCAGCAGATAATGCCCGGACCAAAGGTCATCCTCGAACCAGAATGCCTCCGGCAGGGTAAAGGATTCCTCGATCATCACCGGATACCCGGCAGCCAGCAAGCGGCGCAGCATATCGATATCGCCGCCCACACGGTACTGTACATTCAGATCCGGCACGCTGTTGATCACATACGCCGCCAATTCTTCTATATTCACGTTGCGGTCGCGCCGGTTGGCCTTGATCTCAGCGGAGATATCAAACTGGTCCCCTTCCCAGCCGTACATGCGTAGGTGCATGGCCAGCGTAGCCGGACCGCAGGCATTCCAGTCTTGCTGTTCAAACAGCGGCGCGGGTAAATTAACCGTCTCTGGCAATGCAGTAGGCGTTGGCATGGGCGTGGGTGATTCCGCTATCTGCATGGCTGTGGGCTGCACAGCATCAGTTTGCGTGGGGTTCAGGATAGGTATTTCGGTTGGTGCAGCAGTTGCCTGGTGCGTGGTGCGCACTTGCGGCAGGGGCAACGGGGTGGGCGCCTCACCCACCGGGTTGACCGCCACACGCAGAAAAGCGGAAGCCGCGTCGAGCCGCCACTCCAGGCGGCTGCGCACCGCCGGCACCTGGTACAGCCCCAGCGACAGCAGCACCACACCTGCTGCGATCAGGACACCAAAAAGCCACCGACGGCGGATCTCTTTATGTTCAGATTTCGAAAACATACCCCCGATTCTACCAGAAACCGGTCCCCGCTTTTTTCCCCACTCGCACAATTTCCCCTCAAAAACTGCTTCACAAATCCCTGCTTTCCTGGAAACCTGATCGCTGTTATTTGTGTTTCTTTAACATTAATCAAACGCCAATCTTAAATTGTCTAGACAACTATTGAATCCTGCATCCGAATTTGCTATACTTTAAGTGGCACTCCGAAAAGGCAAAACTGGTGAAAACCAGTGGAGCAAAGTCCAGGACCTACAGCCTGTTCCGGCCAGGGAAACCAGACTACCGAAAAGGCAAACCTGGTGAAAGCCAGGGGCGCAAAGTTATGGATCTAAAGCCGTGATTTTGTAAGCTTGCTACGGATAGGATAGCCAGACAACCGAAAAGGCAAAATCAGTGAAAACTGATGGCGCAGAGCCGAGGATCTAAGGTCATTTTTCACAATTTGACTATGATAGCCAGGCAGCCGAAGAGTGCCGCTGCACCACGCCCCTTGGGGAGTGTGCCGAGCGCTTTTTTAGTTCCTTGCTCGGCACACTCTGCTTAATACACTGTAGCACTTTCTCTCACCAACCAGAAAATCCACTCTCACTCATAATGGATTGCATCCAGAACCCGCAGCCGCGCAGCACGCAAGGAAGGCAAGATGGCCGCCAGCTGCGAAGCCAGCACGGCGATTGCCAGCCCATTGATGATACCCTGCGCCGGCATGAGGAAGTCAAGTTCATACCCGGACATAGCCATCATCGCCAGCAAGAAAATGCGCGAAAGCAGCACTCCCAACCCAATCCCCAAAATGCCCCCCATGATCCCCATGATCGCAGCCTCAGCCAGCACCATCCACACAACCTGCCAGCGTGTCATGCCAATACTGCGCAGCATGCCGATCTCGCGTGTGCGCTCCATCACATTCATCGTCAACGTGTTTACCACACCCAACGAAGCCACGATCACCGAGATCATCGCCAGCACATCGAACATGCTGAAAGACTGCGCCATCATCGCTGAAACACGGGTCTTGATATCCTGATTGGAATCGATCGTCAACTTGTGTCGTTCCCCGTACAGACTCTCGATCAATGCCCCCACCTGGTCCGCATTCGCCCCATCCTCTACCTTCAACAGGAACGTACTGGCATCGCTCTCCTTATAATAGCGGCGCATATCATTCCAACCCAAATCGATCACATTCCCCTGGTTATAAAAATCCACCACGATCCCGGCCACTTCAAAAGGCTGCTTGCCGCGGCGGGTTTGCAACTGGATCTGGCTGCCTTGAGTGAGATCGTATTTCTCAGCCAGCACACTGGAGATAAAAACCGCATTTCCCTCCGAAAGGCGCTGCAAGGATGCCTGGGGATCGTCGGATTTATCACTGAACACAAACGAAGTCACCTGCTGATAAGAAAAAGGATCGATCACCATCAGGGTAATATCTTCCTGTTCCCCATCCGGCAAATACCACGAAGTCTCCAGATAGCGAATGGGGGCGACGGAATCGACACCAGGCACGGCTTCCAGACGGCGCACCAGTTCCTGGCGCATCGGCAGGGTCGAGGTTACGTAAAAGTCCCCGCCGATGTAGGAATTGATCCACACCTGCAGATCACTGCCGAAGGAGGATGTCATGCTTTTTACGATCAATACCATCGCCACACCCACCATCAACGCGGCCACAGTCAGCGTGGCCCGCAGGCGGGAACGCTGTAAATTGCGGCTGCCCAAATAGCCTGCATTGCCGTAAATGCGGCGCACAATCGGACGCACCATTCGCTCCCAAAGGTTCAGCGTGTCCGGGATGAGCAGGGTCGCCCCAAAGAAAAGGGTGAACACAGCTACACTCCCCAACCGGAACTGCACATCATAGGGGAAAGGATTGGCAATCAAAATGATCGTCGCAATGATCAATAAAACCAACCCCACTTTGCCGCCATGGCGGATCAACCAACCTTCTTTTTCAACACCCCGCACACGCAATGCCTCAAGCGGCGAGATCTTGCCAGCCTGAACAGCCGGCAGTACTGCTGCAAACACTGTCACCACGATCCCCACAGAGGTGCTCACGATGAGCAATTGTGTATCCAGAATAATTTTGTCCAACTCCTGGTCGATCACCCATGACATCAAACGGGTCAACCCTGTGGCCATCAACATGCCCAATCCCACCCCCAAAGCTGCCCCCAGAAAGCCCAGTAAATTGGCCTCAGAGAGCACCTGCCCCACCACCTGGCGGCGGGTCATACCAATGATTCGCAAGGTGCCAAACTCCCGTTTGCGCTCCACCACCGTCATCGTAAAGGCATTGTAGATCAGAAATGCACCCACGAATAGCGCCATACCGCTCATGAAATTCAGGCCGATCTGGTAACTGCTGAGCATTTGCGCCATGCGTTTTCCCTGACTGGCGGGAAAGATCACCGAGTATTCCTCTCCCAGCCGGGACTGAAGATGGCCTTTCATCATATCCAATGCTTCGGCACTGTTGTAATCGCTGTGCAAGATCAAGTCGATCTGTGTATATTTGGCGTGCAATTCAAATAATTTCTGCGCAGTTTCGATCGGGATGACACCAAAGGCACCGTTGTTCACCTGCCCTACGCCATCGCGGGAGATCATGCCCACCAGGCGCAAATCCTCCATCCCGCTCGGAGTGAGGATCGGAACCCGGTCACCCAGTTCCAGATCATTATCCTCACAGAAATCCTCCACCAGCACAATTTCCTGGGCCCTCAGATCATCCGAGAGAAACTCCCCGGCCACCAGAGTATATTCGCGGGTTTTCATGTCGCTCGTTGGCTCGATACCATACAGCATCAGCCCCCCCATATCAACGCCAAAAAAGCCCAGCGAGAGCACATCTGCTGGTGCACTGTCAGCAAGCATGGTGGTCACCTGCAGCGAAGGCACAGCTGTATACACCCCTGAAACACTCTTTACCCGGCTCAGTGTCAGTTCAGAAAAACTGGTATCACTGGAATCGGCACTGTTGACAACCAGATTGGCCTTACCGGACGTACTTTCAAAAAGGCGCGTGATCGCACGCATCGCAGTCTGGTTGGTCACGCCGATCGACAATATACTTGCCACTCCCAGCACGATACCAAACGTACTCAGAAAAGTTCGCAGGAATCTTGTTCGCAGCGAACGAAACGTCAATAATCTGGAAAGTAATAATGGGCCGCCTGTTTTCATGAGAAAATTCCTTCAATGCATAGATCAACGAAAAGATTCAAGATTTTCCATTTGTTCCATGATCTGGCTTACGTTTTCAGAAAGGTCGCCATTTTTTTCAAAATGCAATTGGGAAACGATATTCCCATCCAGCAAGAACACCACCCTGTCCGCATAGGCTGCGGCACGGGCATCATGGGTCACAACGATGATCGTCTGCTCCAACGTATCGCAGGAACGGCGCAGCAGCCCCATAATATTCGTCCCGGATTGTGAATCCAGGTTGCCGGTTGGTTCATCTGCTAATACAATGGCTGGCTCGGTGAGCAGCGCACGGGCAATTGCCACCCGCTGCTGTTCGCCGCCAGAGAGCTGGTCAGGCTTATGAGAACGCCGGTCGCTGAGCCCCACCAACTCCAGCAATTGGTCAGCCCGATGCTGGTATTCAAATACCTTCTTCCCATCAATGATGATCGGCAGCAGAATATTCTCCTCCGCCGTCAGTGTAGGCAGCAGGTTGAAGAATTGGAAGATGAACCCCACATTGTGACGCCGCACGAGGGTGATCTGTTTGTCATCCAACTCTTTCAATGGATGATCAGCAAGGGTGATCTCGCCATCGGTGGGCTTGTCGAGTCCGCCCAGCAAATGCAGCAAGGTGGACTTACCGCTGCCGGAAGGCCCCATGATGGCGACAAACTCTCCCTTCAGAATAGTGATATCTACGCCGCGCAGTGCATTCACTGTATGCTCACCCAGCAAATACTTCTTGGTAAGCGATTGCGACATGAGGACTTGATCGTTACCTGTCATGGTTTATCCTTTCGCTATGCTCTCCTGTGTTTGTGTTACTTCCTCTATCGGGATCATTTCTTCATCCAGTAAAACAACCTCTCCTTTATACCCATCCACCGTGATCATGGCACCATCCAGAAGACGGGTGGCATCTGGCACAGACACAACAGCTGGAATATCATACTCTCGCGCAATGATCGAGCTATGCGACAACATGCCGCCACACTCTGATACCACAGCCGCCGCCTTGGCAAACAAAGGCGACCAGCTCACATCAGAGAAAGGAACGATCAGGATATCCCCTTCCTCCATCTTGTCGAAATCCCGCATCCCCATGATCACCCGCGCTTTGCCTGTGCACACCCCGCGCGAAGTGGGCGTACCCACCAGCCGCTTGCGCGGCGTAAGTTCAATCGCCGGTGGCTCGTCACCAAACACGATCAGCGGCAGGTCGATCACCCTGGCCGCTTCCATTTCCTGCTTGCGGCGGTTGACCAGCTTTGCCGGTGCAGCGATCGCATCGACATCCATCACCAGACGGCGCACTTCTTCATCATACAAATAGTACACATCCTCAGGTGTTTCCAACAACCCCTTCGCAGTCAGTTCCTCTCCCAGAGAAAGGTAATACACGCGAAACAACCCCATACCGTAGACAAAGGTTGAACTGACATGCTCGCGGAAAAAGCGGAACAACCGCGTACGGTTATAAATATGGCCAAACACCAGGCGGTGAAAACCCTTCAGCGGCAGATCATCATAAACAACCATATCCTTAAGATTGCCAGCCGGCACCTGATACTGGATGATCAATTGCAGGATCAGATCAGGATTCTCCCGCCAGGGTATGCTCGAGAAGTCGTTCCCACTGTCACTCAAATGACCGTATTGGGCCAGGAAAGCTCGCACATCCTGCTGGAAATCCTCGATCTCAGGGATCTGTAAGAACTCCAGATAATTACTGCTGGCAATCACCTGTTTGATGCCTTCTTCCAATGCGTTGAAATCCTGGTTCAATTTCTTCAAGGCATTGGCGGGATCAAATTTCTGGATATCCGCCAACCCATAGAGTAGATCAAACTGGTCTGCATCGATACCCAGTTTCTTAAGCTGCCCGCGCAGGATACCGGTATAC
>Ga0180435_10004540_pt1 | contig 13672 bp, 13 predicted proteins | sample SS_ome_3_FD_132467 | JGI IMG/M metagenome (GOLD analysis project Ga0180435, IMG submission 132467) | Hypersaline lake sediment archaeal communities from the Salton Sea, California, USA - SS_3_S_1 metaG | ecosystem: Environmental > Aquatic > Non-marine Saline and Alkaline > Hypersaline >... | reverse complement strand
CCAGCTCGCGGGGAGGCTCAAAACAGCAAATGCCGACGGTGATATCGATGTCGATCCGGCCGAATCCAGCCGCTTCAAGATACCGCAACGGCCCGTTCCCCCCGATGATGGCGCCCCTATTGGCCGATCGCAGGGTCGCGGCCGCTTTAAGCGTTGCCGCCGTCGCGATCGTCGTCTTGAAAATCGCCGGTGTGGCCGGCTGGCAATGCCCGATATCGACGGTCATCGGGCAACCGTGTCCCGGATGCGGCCTGACCCGGTCCATGGCGGCGCTGGCGAGCGGCAACTGGCAGATCGCCGTTCAATTGCACCCGCTGGCCCCGTTGGCTGCGGCAGCCCTTTTTCTGCTGGTCGCCGTGACCGTTCTGCCGGCAACCGCCGGGCGGAAAATCGCCGCAACTGCAGCAATCGTGGAGGGTCGCAGCGGCATCGGATGGCTGAGTATCCTGCTGGTTATCTGCCACTGGATCGGACGCTTGAACGGATATTGGTAAGACTGCTTTCGTAAGAAATCGGGCCTTCGAAAACGCGCTTTTCATGAGGCCTGCAATTGCATGGAGCTATTAAACACCGCTATAGGGGAATAGACCGATGACAACCATGATATTGGGTAGCGTGCTTGCGATTTTAAACATTGCGGCGATCATCTTCCTGATCATCGTACTGATCAAGCAATTCAGCAAGGGTGGTTTTCTGCAGGGGCTGCTGGGCATCATCACCTGCGGACTATGGACGTTTATCTGGGGCTGGATCAAACACCGCCAGTACCACCTGACACGGGTGATGACCATGTGGAGTGTCGCTTATGTGGCATCCATGGTGATCGGAGCGATGTTTGGCGGTGTCATTGCCATGGAAGCGACCAAGCTGATGGGCGGGGCCGCCGGGGAATTCAAAGCCGAAATCGAGAAACAAACTTCGCAGCAGACAGCCGCGCGCAAAAAGATAAACCTGCCCAACCGCAAGCAGACGACCAAAACCAACCGGCCCGCACCCCGCAGCACTTCGGGCTCAAATGATCCGGAAAAGCTGGCATCCACCGCCATGGGACTCTGGCAGAACGGCCGGTACACGAATCCCGATGGCGCTGTCGTTCAGTGGTCGGAGGTTATCCATAGCCGACCCGATTCAGCCGAAGCCTACAACAACCGCAGGATTGGCCATTACGAAGCCGGGCGTTATGCGGAGGCCATCAGCGACTACAATCGGGCCATCCAGCTGAAAGCCAATTATGCGGTTGCGTATAACAACCGCGGCAACGCCCGTTATGGGATGGCCAACTATGAGGAAGCGCTGGCCGATTATTCCGCCAGCCTGCGCATCGACCCGCGATACGCCAACGCCTATGCCAACCGGGGGCTGGCCTATTTCCGCCTCAACCGGAAGCCCCAGGCCTGCCAGGATTTTCAGAAAGCCTGCGACCTGGGCAGCTGCGATATGTTCAGATGGTCCGTCTCGCGGAAAATCTGTAAATAGGTTCTTTGGGCGGATTCGCCTGCCTCAAAAACCGAAAGCGCAGCGCATTCCCATCTGAGAATGCCTGCGCTTTTCTTATTGGTATCCGCACTGCTATGGCGGTTGCCACAAAAATGTTCCGTTTGACCCTGAATGCCGGCTGGGCGCGTCTTGTTTTGTTGGTGAACTGAGTTAAGCCCGTCGGTCAGCCCGCAGCCCGTTTTACCGCTTTTCTCAGGGAACCAGGGCATCGGCAACCATCGAGCTCAAAAACCGGACCTCGACGCCCAGTTCATAGTGATCGTTCAGATCGCCGAGCTGCGTGTGACAGTTCTCACAGGCCGTGGCCAGAATGGCTGCGTTGGCGGCCTGAATCTGCTCGGCTTTGACGCGGGCGGATTTCATCCGGAAATCAAGGGTTTCCTCGCCCAGAGCGACCAACCCGCCGCCACCGCCGCAGCACCAGTTGTAGGTCGGGTCTTCGGTCATTTCCGTATAATGGTCGGTCAACTGGCTCAGGATGTATCGCGGCTCGTCGATCACGCCCCCGTTGCGCGCGATCTGGCAGGGATCGTGGTAGATGACGGTGCCGCGGATCTTCGTCTTGTCCAGTCGAATCCGGTTTGCCCTCAGATAGCGGGCGTGCACCTCGGTGATGGAAGAAACGCTGAAGGGGTGATCGCCCGACAGCTGCTTCATCACCCGGTAGGCCGTGCCGCACTCACAGATGCAGACCTCTTTGACTTTCAACCGCCTGGCCTCGTCGACAATGCGATTCAGGATGAGCTTTGTCTTGGTGGGGTCTCCCACAAAGGCACCGAAATTGACGGCTTCGAAGAAACTCAGGCTCCAGTTTTCGCCGGCCGCGTTGAAAACCGCCGCTGCCGGTATGATCGAATGCGCCCCTGCCAGGGCGACATACAGCAGGTCGGCCCCCTCTACCTCGGTCGGAATCGGCGTCCGGCCGGCTTCCAGCCGCCATTTATCGACGACGTCGTCTTCGAGCCTTTTAAGCCCCGCCACGAATCCCGGTTTGGAGGTCTCATAGGACTTTCCTTTCTCCACCGACATGTCGGCCAGCATGGTCAATATTTCCGGTTCTGCACTGGCCCCGATCAGCAAAAGCTTGGCAATGCCCATCATCATCTGGGTGTCGATCCCGAACGGACAGTAAACCATGCATCTTCGGCACCCGGTGCAGGAATAGGCGGCATCGAACAGCTCATCGATGGCCATCTGGTTCAGTTCCTTGGCTTCCGCGACCGAGGGCCAGAGGCGGCCGCGGCCCTTGAAATATTTTTTATAGATCCGCCGCACGATTTCGGCCCGGTAGGCGGCGATATACCTGGACTGCCCCATTGAGGCGTGCACGTGGCAGGCTTCCACACACACGCCGCAGCGGGTGCACGTCTCCAGATAGTACCGCATGGCCCGATTGAGTTTGCTTGAAAACAACTTCAGTAATTCATCGCGGGTGTCAGCGTCCATGAACTATCCTCTTCTCAACTTGTTGACCGGCAGCGACAGAAAAGCGTGCATTGCCTGGGTGAACGGAAAGAATATCAAAAACAGGTTGGCAAAAAAGACGTGAATCACCAGCATGAAGGAGTGGCCGGTGTCGGTAATTTCGGCGGGCAGATATGGTTCGAAAAAAAGCAGGCTGGACAAATATTCGCGATAGTGATCGACGCCCATCTCCTCGTAGAAGTACCAGCTGCGTGCCCAATCCATCTGACTGCCGAAAATCACCACCAGAAACAGCAGGATCAGCAGATAGTAGTCTTCGGGCACCGAGAGGTCGCGCACCGGTGACGCCAGCCTGCGGAACAAAAAGTATAAAAGCGAAATGGCGACCAGAAGTCCGACCCACCCGCCGCCGAGAAAAATGTTGTGGGGGATGATCTGGATCAGATCGATTTCCGCAAACAGCTCCAGGTGGCCGATGATCAGCAGCAGCAAACCGATGTGAAAGACCATCAGAAAGACCCACAGCAACGGCTTGTGACGCCTGACGGTCGGAAACGTAAACGTATCCACGAAAGCCCACAGCCAGGCGGGTTTCTTTTCCGGATATATTTGCAGGGGGCTCGGGTGTTTGGGCTCCCGGAAAATCTTGACGAGCCGCACGATGGTACCGAGAACAAACACGCCGGAGGCGATATAGACCATCGGCACGAGAATGAAATAGATGAGTTTATCCAAAGCAGCCTCCCATGGATTGATTCTTGCCATTCAAACCGGGGCAGCCTCTGTGCCCGGTCACCAGTTCAAGGTCGAGGCGACGCGTGTTCTATAGGATTCTCAGCCCTTTCATCGGAAAGGCAGGTTGCCTGGCAGCCAGGCGGACGGCTACCGGGGTCCCGGCTTCGAATACGGGACCCGGGGTCAGCTTCGGCGTGCCACGTAAAATTTAATGACATCACCGTCCTGGTCCGTTTTCAGGATTTCATTGCCGCTCGTTTTGGCCCAGGCGGGGAAATCGGTCAAAGAACCCGGATCGGTGGTATGGGCCTCGACGACTTCTCCGACGTTGACTTCTTTTATCCCTTTGCTCATTTTCACGACCGGCATGGGGCAGGCCAGTCCCTTCAGATCCAGCACCTTCGTCACTTGAATGTCGTCACTCATGATAAACCTCCTTGTAATGTCAAATGCCAAAAATCAAACGCCAGCCGCACGCGGGGCGCCCATTAGACAAATAATTGAACCTTCGCATTCTGGGCTTCGGCCAGAAAGGTCGCCACGCCGGCAAAATCAAGGCCCTTGTAGTCGATGAACTCTTCGCGTTTGAACCCCATCATGTCCATGGACATCTCGCAGACATAGATCCGGACGCCGAGTTCCTCTGCCAGCGCGATCATCTCTTCGAGCGAAGCGATGTTTTTCTTTTTCATCACCGCTTTCATCATGGCCGTGCCCATGCCGCCCATGTTCATCTTTGAGGATTTTACCGCACCCGCGCCTTTGGGCAGCATGGCGCCGAACAGTTTGCCCATCAGATCCTTGCCGCCGGCACTTTTGTTCTTGTCCCGCAGCACCGGTGTGCCCCAGAAAGTGAAAAACATCACCGCCTCCATCCCCATGGCAACGGCACCCGTGGCGATGACAAACGATGCCAGAACCTTGTCCATGTCGCCGCTGAAGGCAATAATCGCCACTTTATTCTCAGCGGCCCCCTTTTTCAGGGTTTCCAACTGGGATTGTACCTCCTCGAGCTGGTTTTGCAGATTTTGCATATCCATCGCACCCTCCTTTGGTTTTCAGTGCAACCCATCAATGCATGTCGATATGATGCAGTTGTGATTTATGTTTGCACATTTTAGTTTATACCATGAACTATATGTGCCAGAAAACAGCATCGGACGGCGTTTGTCGCAGTCGATGCTAGACCATCATTTCTTTTACGGCCTCCATGGATCCTTTCAGAAGCTCCAGGTTGGTGAGAAGTGCCTTGCGCTGATCCGGAGCCATCTGGTTGAGGACATTGTGATGAACCTCCTCGAGAAATGCATTGATCTCGCTGATTTTGTCCTGCCCCGCGGCGGTCAGGCTGAGCAGGTTGACCCGTGAGTCTTCCGGGTCCTTGAGCCTATGAATCAGTTTCTTTTTTTTGAGGCCGTCGATGATTTTGGACACGCGGCTTTTCACCACGTTCATTTTCTGAGCGATGCCCTTCGCCGTCAGATAACGCTCTCCAGCGAAGAGCAGAAGACAACGAAGCTCCGCATCCGGCAACTGAAAGCGCTCACTTTGGTATATCATTCGCTCGTGGCAGCACTGGTACAGTTTTGTGATAAGCTCCTGGAACTGTTTTAGCTGCAGTTCGGAAACGGCAGGCGGTATGGCATCCCCTGAATAGTTCATGCTGCGAACTATACCAGTCTATTTTTAGCTGTCAAGCCTTTTCTGGCGGCGAGCTGCTCGATGCCTTCCCGCCGAACGGTTGCTTTACAGTACCGATCGAATTTATTATTATGATATCAGACCATTTCAGCGTCCTGCACCGAGGCCTTAACGGATATCAACCGGAGGGAAAAGCCATGCTACCTTTTTCGCGCAGCATTACCCTGACCATGATTCTGGCGCTGATCGGGCTGTCGGCGGCCTGTGCCGGGCCTCAATCCGAGCCGCGAGACACGCTGCCCGACGTAGAAGAGGAAACTTTGCCGGCAGCCTCGCCCGCACCCTCACCCGAACCTTCGCAACCCGTTCAACCCGCCGCCTCGGAAAATTCCGGGCCTGCCTCGATCCAAATATCCGAAAAAATCAAATTTATGTACGAGGATGTATATTTCAAGCGCGGCAGCACCAGGCTGGATCAGGCGGCGAAAATGCTGCTGGATAAAAAAGCCCGGTGGCTGAATGACCATCCCGACATAAAGGTGATCATCGAAGGGCATACGGACGACAGGGGCTCAAAAGAATACAATCTGGCCCTCGGCGACCGTCGGTCGGGAGCGGTGAAATCCTACCTGATGAAAAAAGGGATCGCGCGGGAGCGCCTGATCGCTATCAGCTACGGCAAAGAAAAGCCGGCAGTGGCGGGCAGAACCGAGAAGGATCGCGCCAAGAACCGTCGCGTGCATTTCGCGATAGAGGAGTAAAACCTGTTCCCGTCACAGGGATGTGTACCTGGTGATATGACGCTTACAGCTCGCCGGATGCCCGGATGTTCGGGGGGTATCCCGTCGACAGGCAGCAGGCCGTCGTCAACTGATCGACCGGCATAACGGGGCAACGCCTCAGTTTATCTTGGATATCTCCCCTGCTGCCTTGATTTCCTCCGGCAGGTGTTCCACATCGATCACCCTCTCCACCCCGAGAGCAAAGGCACGCTCGATCACATTTTCCAGCTGGATCAGGTTGCCGGGCCAGTTGTAGGTCAGAAGATAATCCAGTGCCATCGGCGTCACACTGTAGATGCGTTTTTCCCGGCCGGCATTGAATTTTTCCAGAAAATGGTGAATCAGCAGGCAGAGGTCCTCTTTGCGATCCCGCAACGGGGGCATCAGAATGGAAACGTCTTTCAACCCTTTAACCAGGCTTCCATCCAGGGCCCCGCGTTCGACCGCCGACGCTAAATCCTGATTGGAGGCTGCGATAACGCGGACATCGCCGCCGCCTGCCACCACCTCGGTCAACACAGGCTGCATTTCGGGGGCGATATCTGCCAATTCGTCCAGATAGATCGTCCCTCCCATTGCCGATTGGATGATACCACCCAGGTGCGTGCGGTAATCGGCTACCGGAAGATCCCTGGCAATTCGCTTGCAAACCAGCGGCACAAATGGCTTTTCGCTTCGACCACCGATGCGGTGGACGACACGGGCGGTCAGTTCTTTACCGGTGCCGCTCTCACCCTGAATGATCACATGGGGACTTTTTCCGGACATGTTGTCGATCGTCTCATAAATCTCCTGCATCCTCAGGCTGATGCCCACCAGCAGGTCATATTTGTGACGTTCTTTAAGGCGTTTTCTGAGGACGATATTGGCTTGCTTGAGTTGCTTCTCTTCGACAATGCGGTCGATGATGATTTTGAGCACATCCAGTTTGAAAGGCTTCTGCAAATAGTCGTAGCTGCCCGATTTCATCGCCGTAATCGCAGATTCCATCGACCCGTGACCGGTCACGATGATCACCTCGGTCTGGGGCCGGTGCTCTTTGATGGCCGCCAGAAGCTCGAGTCCGTCGATATCCGGCATTTTGAAATCGGTGAACACGATGTCAAAATGCTGTTCTTTGACGAGGTCCAGGGCTTTGGTGCCGTTGTCGGTGATTTGAATCCGGTAGCCAAGTTCGGTGAGGTATTCGTTTACCAGTTCGAGAATGGCCCGATCGTCATCCACGAACAATATCTCGAAATCTTGCATGCAAATACTCCTTGAAGGTCCTCGGAGAACCACTCCGGCACGGCAGTTATTCGGGCGGTTTATCTATTTTGTATCGTTTTATTTTCTCGACCAGTGTGGTCCGCTTAACGTTCAGAAGCTGGGCAGCTTTGTTCTTCACCCAGTCGGCCTTTTCGAGTGCACTCAGGATGAGGGCCTTTTCAAATTCAGAGACCGCCGTATTGAAGGAAATGCCGTCACCATTCAAATCCACCCTGGGCTTCGATGCCTTGGCGGGGCCCCGGCGCAGCTTCTCGGGCAGGTCCTCCGGCAAGAGGGTGTCATCTTCCTTCAAAACGACAATCCGCTCAATCAGGTTGCGCAACTCGCGAACGTTTCCGGGCCAGCCGTAGCTGACCAGCAGCTGGGCCGCTTTGTCCGATGTTTTAATCAGCGGGCGGTCGTTTTTATCGGAATATTCGGTCAGGAAATGATTGACCAGAAATGGGATGTCCGACAGCCGCTCGCGCAAGGGCGGCAGGCGAATCGGGATGACGTATAGCCGGTAGAACAGGTCCTCCCTAAAATTCCCTTTCTGGACTTCTTCTTCCAGATCGCGGTGGGTCGCTGCGATAAAACGGGCATCCGTCTTGATGGTCTTGTTGCCGCCAACACGCTCGAACTCACCCTCCTCCAGAACCCGCAGCACCTTCACCTGCAGATCGGGGCTCATGTCGCCGATCTCGTCAAGGAAGATCGTTCCCCCCTGTGCGAGCTCAAACTTGCCGGGTTTATCGGTATGCGCCCCGGTGAAGGCGCCCCGCCGGTATCCAAAGAATTCACTCTCCAGCAGCCCCTCGGGTGTCGCGCCGCAGTTGATCTGAATGAAAGCATTTTCGCATCTGGAGGAGCATTCGTGAATGGCCCTGGCGAACAGCCCCTTGCCGGTGCCGGTCTCGCCGTTGAGCATGATCGTGGTGTCGCTTCGGGCAACCTTCTCGATGGTCTTGAAGATCCGCTTCATGGAGGGGCTTTGACCGATGATATCTTTGAAGGCGGTTTTTGCGCGTGCATCAATGGGAATGATGTTGTCGGCATTTAGATTGGAAGACCTTTTCATTGGGCCTCACCCGCCTGTGCCGGCCGCAGAGAATGAGTGGGAACGGCCGTCGGGTTAGAAAGGATTTGAAGCACCTCAACGTCGGGTCATTGGCTGATGTCGGTTACTCAATAACAATAATTTTTGCAAATCGCAACGATTTCGTGCAAGATAAGACCCTTGGAAAAACGCGAATCCGGTTCTCACCGCCAACTAGTCATACGGCACAACGAATGAGCGACGCCCCGCCCCGCGACAAACGCCAGCTTCAGGTATCGGTCCGCGACCTGGTGGCATTTTCGATGCGATCCGGCGATCTGGTTTTCGAATTTACCGGCGCTAACCGGCGGATCGAGGCCATCCGGGCGCATCAGAAACTACAGCGGTCACGCCCGGAGGGCTATCAGGCCGAGGTCCCGGTCTCCCGTCGGATTGAGACCGGGTCGTCTGTTCTGACCGTCGGCGGGCGGGCCGATGGTGTTTTCGACTCCGACCAAACGCTGTGCATCGAAGAGATCAAAACGACCACCGCCGACCTGAATACCCTCAGCGAGACGGACCACCCTCTGCACTGGGGCCAGGTCAAATGCTACGGGGCGATGCTCGGCGCCGACAAGGGGGTTGCACAGATCGCGCTGCAACTCACCTATGCCAACCTCGATACGGGTGAGACACGAGAATTTCAACACCGGTTCGAGCATGCGGTCCTGGAGGATTTTTTCAGTAGCCTGATCGAACGCTACCCGGCACGGGCCGCCATGATGGTCAGCTGGCAACGCATACGCGTCGGCTCCATTTCCGCCCTGGCATTTCCATTTCCGTCCTACCGGTCGGGGCAGAGGGAATTGGCAGTGGCCGCATACCGCACCATCCGCGATAACGGTCAGATACTCATCCAGGCCGCCACCGGAATCGGGAAGACCATGGCGGCCCTGTTCCCGGCGGTAAAAGCGCTGATCGAAACCCGCAGCGACAAGATTTTTTACCTCACGGCAAGAACCACCGGCAGGCTGGCGGCTGAAAAAGCGTTGTCCGAGCTGCGTGCCGCAGGGCTCCGCTTAAAATCGCTGACCCTGACAGCCAGGGACAAAATCTGTTTCGGCATAGCGGGGGATTGCTCCCCGGACGACTGTGATTTCGCCCGTGGCCACTATGACCGCATCCACGCCGCCGTTGACGAATTGTTCGGGCAGCCCGCATTCACCCGCCAGGCGGTTGAACAAACCGCACGCACCCATCGGGTTTGCCCGTTCGAGTTGAGCCTGGAAATGGCATTGCTGGCGGATTGCATCGTCTGCGACTACAATTACGTGTTCGATCCCCGCGTCTACCTGCGCCGTTTTTTCGACGAGGAGACCGGCCGGCACATTTTTTTGATCGACGAGGCCCATAACCTGGTGGACCGTTCGAGGGCGATGTTCTCGGCCGAATTCAGCAAACAGACCATCCTGGCGGTTCGCCGACAACTGAAAGCGCCATTGCCGGACATTTACCGGGAGCTGGGCAAAATCAATCGGTGGCTGCTCAACGCCCGCAAAAAATGCGACACCGGCGCCCCGCCGGCACCAGCAGCAAAAACTGTCGATCGATTCTCTCCCCCCGCCGGGCGCCTGTCCGAGAATCAAAAGCCTGCAATCGGCGCCCCCCTTACAATGCCTGAAAATCTGGCCGGTATGGAGCCGTCGCGGGCGGAAGCTCAGCCACCGGAGGGGATCTATCCTCTGCTCAGGAAATTTCTGCGCCGCACCGACCGCTGGCTGGCCAAAAATATCCAGACAGAATTCCGCCAGCCCCTGCTGGAGCTCTATTTCGAGATATCCTCATTCATGCGCATCGCCGACCTCTTCGCTGACAATTTTGCCACCCTCTACAAACCGGACGGGCGCGACCTGAAGCTGAAGCTGTACTGCATCGATCCGTCCCGCCACCTGGCCGACGGCCTCCGAAGATGCAGTGCCGCTGTCTTTTTCTCTGCCACCATGTCGCCGCTTCCCTACTTCCGCGAGTTGCTGGGGTGCGACGATACAGCTCAACACTTCGAGTTGCCGTCCCCTTTTCCAGCCGAGCATTTTCAGATCTTTATGGCCGACCGGGTTTCAACGCTTTACCGCAGACGCGAAGAGACCAAACTGCAGGTGGTTGAGTTGCTGGGCGAATTCGTGCGACGCGCCGATGGCAATTATCTATTGTACTTCCCGTCCTATGAGTACCTGCAGACCCTCTTCGGTCTGTTCGGCGAGCGCTACCCGACCATTGAAACGATCCGGCAGACACCCGATATGAGCGAGGGCGACCGCGAGCGTTTCCTGGAGCGGTTTGATTCCGAAAACCCTGAGACGCTGGCCGGATTTGCCGTGATGGGCGGTATTTTCGGGGAAGGCATCGATCTGGTCGGACGGCGGCTCTCAGGCGCAGCCGTGGTGGGGGTCGGGTTGCCGGGCATCTGCCTTGAGCGGGAACTGATCCGGGTGCATTTCGCCGGGACCGGATTCGATTATGCCTACACCTTTCCGGGAATCAACCGGGTCCTGCAGGCGGCCGGCCGGGTGATCCGCTCCGAACACGATCGGGGCTCTCTCCTGCTCATCGACGCCCGCTATGCCACCCACCGCTACCGGACGCTTCTGCCGAACCACTGGCGGCCAACCCGCATCCGCTCGAGCGGATTTCTGACAGGAATGATTTGACTTAAAAGCGATATCTCTTTATATTTATAAGGTATCGGTGCGGATATCAATGACTCCCCGGAGGTTCGCGGACATGTTAAAAATCAAATCACTTCCTATACTCGCAATGGTTTTCTGTGCCGCCCTGGTGCTTTGCGCTGCGACGGTTTCCGGCGATGAACGCACGATTTACACCTGGACGGACGAACGCGGCAATCTGCATGTGACCGACGAGCCGCCACCGCCGGATGCAAAACTCAAAGAGGTGGAAACCTATCGCGAAAAGACGCCGGAGGAGATTGAGTATATCGAGGACATGAAGGAGCAGCGAGAGGAAAACCGCCGCATCGAAGATCTCCAGCAGGAAGCCGAGCAGGCCCGGCGCGATGCCGCTGACGCCCAGACAAAAGCCATCGCGGCAACCGAGCAAGCCGAAACGCTGACGCGGGAGGCTCAGGAATACGTAAGGCGTTTCGGCAACACGCCGGAGAGACGGAAGCAGTTCAAGTACAAGATCCAGGCCAAGAAGGAGCAGGCCCTGGCAGCCCAGGATGCCGCCCTGGAGGCCCGGGCACTGGCCGATCAAGCCAAACAGACGGCCAATGAGAAAATGACGGCGGCAGAGAAAGCCGCCAGCCAACCGGCATCCCCGGAGGAGCTGGAATTACAGATCGACGAGTGAAGCGTCCGGTTCGGAAACGATTTTCTTTATCGACGCCAGTAGCGGGCCCTGAAGAACGCGCCATTTGGGCTGAATCGCCCCGCCTTCGGTCCAATTGAAGTCGACCGCTTCGTATTTTTCAGCGATCAGGTGATCCTGGCGCTCACCGTAGACCGACTCGGGATAATACTCCAGATACATCATCCGGGATGGGTCTATATTGAAGTCCCGGGAAACACTTGTTGCAATATGCCCCGAGCAACTGCGCACCGACATCGGGCTGTCAGAAACATCGGAGACGATAACGATCATCGGCCTCAGATGGGCCATTCGCAGCGATTCCGTCTTGCCCAGATCATATATCCGCAGGCGGCACTTCCCGCTGCCGAGGCGCAGCTTCCCGCCGAATCCCTGCCAGCAGTATTCATCATCGTAGATCAGCATCTGCCGAATACCTCACCGCATTCAAATCGACGCCTTTATCCGGTCGCTCATTTTAATCAGAAATCGTCACCCATGGCAACCGCTAACTTGAAAGCGATGCTGCAAAATCGCCATCGTTCAGACGGTCTCGGTCGCCACGATGGTTCATCTTGTGTATTTCGCCCAAATATACTATTTTTATACTTTACTTTGGACAAATGGCAGTTATTGCCTCAAAGAAACGGCCCTTCGACATGACGCCAAAAAACGAAATGATTCAATCCCTGACCTGTGACGGCAAGCAAATTCTGCTGATCGGCACCGCACATGTCTCACGCGAAAGCGCCGCTCTGGTACAACAGGTCATTGCGGAAGAGAAACCCGATACCGTGTGCGTCGAGCTCTGCCAGTCGCGATATCAGTCCATCCGCCAGAAAGACCGCTGGCAGGAAACCGACATTGTCAAAATCATCAAGGAAAAAAAATCCTTTTTGTTGCTGTCCAATTTGCTGCTGGCCTCTTTTCAGAAACGGATCGCAAAAAAATTTGATATCAAGCCCGGCGAGGAAATGATCAAAGCGATTGAAAGCGGCGAGGCGCTGGGGGCCCACATCCATCTGGCGGATCGCGATATCCGGACGACCCTCGCCCGGGCATGGCGGGCGATGGGGTTGTGGAGCAAAATCAAATTGATGACGTCGGTGGTGATGTCGATGGGCGAAGTGGATGCCATCAGCGAAGCCGACATTGAGAAAATGAAAACCCAGGACATGCTGGAGAGTATCCTGGCGGAAGTGGGCAAATCCATGCCGGTGCTCAAACGGATTCTGATCGACGAGCGTGATCAGTACCTGGCTGAAAAAATACGGACCGCCCCGGGCCAGAAAATTGTCGCTGTGGTCGGCGCCGGGCATCTGCCCGGCATCGAGGCAAACTGGCAGACACCGGTTTCACTGGAGAACCTCGAACAGATGCCCCCCGGAAGGCGGATCGGCAAGGTGGTCAAGTGGTTGATACCGGCCGCCATCGTCGGTCTGATCGTGAGCGGTTTCTTCCTGGGCGGAAAGGAGGCCGGCCGGGACATGATCCTGTGGTGGATCACGGCCAACGGGGTGCTGGCGGGGATCGGCGCCCTGATCGCTTTGGCGCACCCGTTGACGATCCTGTCGTCGGTATTGGCGGCACCGCTGACATCTCTGAATCCGATGATTGCGGCCGGCTGGGTGTCGGGCCTGGTTGAAGCCGTATCCCGCAGTCCCAAGGTGAAAGATCTGGAAAACCTGCCGCAAGACATCCTGTCGGTCAAGGGCTTCTGGAAAAACAATGTCACCCGAATCCTGCTGGTGGTCGTCTTTACCAATATCGGCAGCTCGATCGGCACCTTCGTGGCTTTCCCGGTGATTGTAAAAGTGCTCTTGGGGGCAGCATAGCCCTGGCGTAGCCCTATCAGCGTGATCAAAAGTGAATGCAACCGGAGGGGGTATGTGGCTGAATCATTTACAGATCAAGCGATATCTGACGGCGGCTGCCCTGGGTT
>Ga0180435_10004539_pt1 | contig 13673 bp, 7 predicted proteins | sample SS_ome_3_FD_132467 | JGI IMG/M metagenome (GOLD analysis project Ga0180435, IMG submission 132467) | Hypersaline lake sediment archaeal communities from the Salton Sea, California, USA - SS_3_S_1 metaG | ecosystem: Environmental > Aquatic > Non-marine Saline and Alkaline > Hypersaline > Sediment... | reverse complement strand
TGGTTTTGATACTTATAGTGAAACACATGGGCTCTTTTTTCAGTTGGTTTGGAAGATGATTATAAAAAAAGCTGTATTCTGTAAACAAAGCTGACAAATACATTGTTTAGCAACTGAAGACGACGAACGCAATGGTTTTTGACAAAAATGGTTGGAACAGCTGTCTAAGCGTATTTTGCGCCTGGCGTCGCACAACTATAATCAATGAACATGGCGGGCTTCATCTGGCCTGGAAATATTTTAACAAACAGCGTACATTGGACACAAAACAGAAAATACTGCCTTTTTTTCCCCTCGGGGTCTTTCTCTTTCCGGGGGAGGATCTGCCACTGCGTATTTTCGAACCCAGGTACCTTCAGCTGATCGATGAGGCCAGTGAAGAGGGGTTTACCTTTGCCATTCCTTTTTACAAGAACAACGAGATCATGGAATACGGCTGCGAGGTTAAGCTTCAGCAGGTGGTTGCTGAGAGTCAGCAGGGCCGCAAGGTGATCACCGTCGAATCGGTCGCCCTGTTGCGGATCAACAGTTATACCTCCCAGATGGCCGGCAAATTGTATGCCGGCGGCAATGTGGAGGTGCTTCCGCCCTCCCCTCCCATCCGGAGCAGTGAGCTGATGAATATGGTGGTCAATTATACCGAGCATTTTGATAAAAATTTCCTGGAACCTTTCAACAGCAATGAACTTCGTTACTTCGACATAGTCCGTTCCCTTAATCTTTCCTCGGAGGACAAATATCTTTTTGTGCGGCTTGATTGTGATGAAAGCCGCGAAAAATTCCTTTCCAGGCAGATCCAGTACCTGATGATGATCCGCAACCAGGAGAAGATGCTGGATGACGATTTCAGGCTGAATTGATATTTACCTTCATTTCCCATAGATCCTGTTCTTGATCCGCTGCACATCCTGTTTCAATCCTGCAACGGTCCGCACCAGCTCATTTTCCGGCAATACCGGTTCGGGCAGTTCCTGGCTGATGAAATGGACGAATTTCCAGACCTCCCTGATATCCTGTACCCTGACATCGAATGGCTCATACATGGGATTGAGCGAATAGAGTGTCAGCTTGCCTTCACCGGCTATTTTGTTTTCCACCACCTTGAATACGATCCCGTCGTCGAGCGTAAGCACAATACATGCCTCCCCGGTGACAATCCCGTTCCAGTCCTGAACAAATTCGCCGGTCACAAAGGCTTTGTCTGGAATCGGCAGCATGGAATCCCCGTTCAGCTGGAAGGTGCGGTATTTCTTTTCCCTGGATAGAAATGGCAGACTGAATACAGGCAGTTCACTGATATATTCAGGGTCGGCAAATCCGTTGGTATACCCTGCACGTGCCTTTTCACTGACCAGCTCGATATTTTCCTCGTTGGAGCTGTCTACCGTGGATGCCAGGATCCGCAGGTTTCCTCCCCTGAGAAATACATCATCGCCGTTTTCCAGCTGGTAGAGCTGGTTCTCCGACAAAGTGGAAAGGTCGACCCTGAGGAGGGTGTCGACCGCCATGTTGAAATATTTTGCAAACTGCAGCAGCACCTCCATACCCGGCTCTGCCACCCTGTTCTCATACCCGCTGAGCGTTGAACGTTTCATGTCCAGGACAACCGCCAGGTCATCCTGCGTCTTGTTCCTGCGTTTCCTGAGCAACTTGATGTTTGAATGAAAATACATAACGATTTTTTTGTTAAAAGCATTGCGGATTGCCTGGTAATTGATTATATTGTAATCACAAATATGATTAAAAACTAATCAAATATAACAGGCATTTTTAATAAAAGCAAATAGTGAAGGGATTTTTTTCAATACCGGGGTGTGTTTTCCGGAAAAACATTGTCTTTGTCATGGCCATTCCCATTTTCCAGGCTGTCAGGACGAAGGGTGTCTGCAAGCATATCCAGCTGGATCAGAAGGGAGCATAATGATGGGGTGTATATAATGGAGCGCAGTATTGTACATATGGACCTGGACACCTTCTTTGTGTCTGTGGAGCGGCTGCAGAACAGCAAGCTGATTGGCAGGCCCGTGATCATTGGCGGGGCTTCCGACCGGGGTGTGGTGGCGAGCTGCAGCTATGAAGCGCGGCAGTTCGGAGTGCATTCGGCGATGCCCATGAAGATGGCGCGGGCCCTGTGCAATGAGGCGGTGATTGTGCGGGGCGACATGGACAGTTACAGCAGGTATTCGAAGCTGGTAACGGAGGTCATTGCTGAAAAGGCGCCTGTATATGAGAAGGCCTCCATTGATGAGCATTACCTGGACATTTCGGGGATGGACCGTTTTTTCGGGTGCATGCAGTGGACGGGCGAATTGCGGGAGCGGATCATCCGGGAGACCGGGTTGCCGATTTCGTTCGGACTGTCGGTCAACAAGACGGTTTCCAAGATTGCCACCGGGGAGGCGAAGCCGAACGGCGGAATTGAAGTCCCCCACCCCACGGTCCCGGGATTTCTCTCCCCGCTTTCCATCCGGAAGATTCCCATGATCGGGAACAAGACCTACCACCTGCTCCGGTCGATGGGCATTTCCAGCATCGGTACCCTGCGCATGATCCCTGCAGAGATGATGGAGGGTTTGCTGGGGAAGAACGGGACCGTGATATGGAAAAAGGCCAACGGCATCGACCCCACCCCCGTGATGCAGTATTCGGAGCGGAAATCGATCGGCGCGGAGCGGACCTTCGACCGGGATACCATGGATGTGAACGGGCTGAAGGACCTGCTGGTGTCGATGGTGGAAAAGCTGACCTTCCAGTTGCGCAAGGAGGAGAAGCTTACCTCCTGTATCACCGTAAAGATCAGGTATTCCAATTTCGACACCCATACACTGCAGCAACGGATCGGGTACACCTCGTTCGACCACATACTCATCCCCGCGGCAAAGGAGCTTTTCGACCGCATCTACCAGCGGCGTATGCTCATACGGCTGATCGGCGTACGTTTCTCCGGGCTCATCAGGGGGGTGCAGCAGCTGAACCTGTTCGAGGACACATCGGAGATGGTACGGCTTTACCTGACCATGGACACGCTGCGCAAGCGATTCGGCTCCGGTGCCGTGCGAAGGGCCAGCGGGATCCAGCTCCGGGAACTGGAGGAGAAAGCCGCGCACGACGATAAGGAAAGTGAAGAAGATGCCGCTGCCAGGCGCCAGCAGGTGGACAACCTGAAGAACCGGCGGTGGGGCTACTGGAGGTGAACAGACATGCCGCAACCAAAAACATGCCGCCCCTGGCGGGGCTGTAGACGTGCCGTCCCTGACGGGGCTTGGCGGGACTGGGTTGCAATGAAGAAAATAAAGCCCTGTTAAGGGCGAGCATCGTTAGGAGCGTAATACCTGTAGCAAGAAATGTACCTGAACTGTCATTCATATTACAGCCTGCGTTACGGCACCCTTGCGGTGGAGACGCTGGTGGAGGAGGCGGCCAGGATGGGAATTGATTCCCTGGCGCTGACCGATATCAACAATTCCACCGGGATGGTGGATTTTGCCAGGTGCTGTAATGCGCAGGGCATCCATCCCATTGCCGGGGTCGAATTCAGGAACGGCGACACATACCTCTATACGGGCATTGCCCGGAACGGGAACGGGTTCCGGGAGCTGAACGAATTCCTGTCCTACCACAACGAGGCCAAACTCCCCTTCCCTGTCACGGCACCGCCCATGCGTGACACCTGGTTCATCTACCGGTTCGGACAGGTACCGGGGCGCCGGCTCAGGGACAATGAGCTGATCGGGGTGCCGCCTTCCGGACTGACCCGGATACTTTCCTCCCCCTGGCGTGACGATCACTCCCGGCTGGTGATCTTTCACCCGGTGGTGATGCGGGACAGGGCCGATCATGCACTGCACCTTCACCTGCGGGCAATCGATCACAACATCGTACTGGGAAAACTCAAACCCGGGATGGCAGCGGGTCTTAACGATATTCTGCTCTCCCCTGACCTGCTGCGGTGTGCATACGAGGATTTTCCGCAGATCATCCGGAATACCCAACAACTGGTGGCAGACTGCGGGATATCGTTCGATTTCAACACCGTCAAGAACAAAAGAACCTATACCGGGGCGCGATCCGACGACCGTATCCTGCTGGAGAAGCTGGCCATGGAAGGCATGGTGTACCGGTACGGGAAGAACAACGCGGAAGCGCTGCGAAGGATCCGGCATGAGCTGCAGGTGATCGACAACCTGGGATTCTCCTCCTACTTCCTCATCACGTGGGACGTGATCCGCTACTCCCTTTCGCGCGGCTTCTACCATGTGGGACGGGGCAGCGGGGCAAACTCCATTGTTGCCTATTGCCTGCGTATTACCGACGTGGACCCGATCGACCTGGACCTCTACTTCGAACGGTTCATCAACCCCAAACGGTCAAGCCCGCCCGATTTCGACATCGATTTTTCCTGGAGGGAGCGTGACGAAGTGCTGGACTATATCTTCAAGAGATATGGCAGGCGGCATACGGCACTGATCGGCACCATGTCCACCTTCCGTGACCGCTCCATCTTCCGCGAGCTGGGAAAGGTATACGGACTTCCGAAAGAGGAGATCGACCTGCTGGTGAAACACCCCGACGACCAGATGAACGACAACCACATCATCCAGAAGATTTACAAGCTGGGCAACCAGCTGGTGGATTTTCCCAACCTGCGCAGCATCCATGCCGGGGGCGTGCTGGTATCCGAAGACCCTATCACTTGCTATACCGCGCTGGACATGCCCCCCAAGGGACTGCCCACCACGCAGTGGGACATGTACGTTGCTGAGAGCATCGGGTACGAAAAACTGGATATTCTCAGTCAGCGCGGCATCGGCCACATCAAAGAGGCTGCTGAAACGATCCGGTACAACCGTGACATAGATGTGGACGTGCACCGGGTCGACCTCTTCAAAAAGGATGAAAAGGTACTGGAGCAGTTGCGTGAAGGGGAAACAAACGGCTGCTTCTATATCGAAAGTCCGGCCATGCGCGGACTCCTGAAAAAGTTACGGTGCAGCGATTACAAGAGCCTGGTTGCAGCCAGTTCCATCATCCGGCCGGGGGTCGCCAAATCGGGGATGATGCGTGAATACATCCACCGTTTTCACCATCCCGGCGATTTCGAATACCTGCACCCGGTGATGGAAGCGCAACTGTCGGAAACATACGGTGTGATGGTCTACCAGGAAGATGTAATCAAAGTGTGTCACCACTTTGCCGGGCTCGACCTGGCAGATGCCGATGTACTGCGGCGTGCCATGAGCGGGAAGTTCCGGTCGAGGAAGGAGTTTGACCGCATTGCGGACAAGTTTTTCAGCAACTGCCGGGAGAAAGGATATCCCGACAGTCTTACGAACGAAGTATGGCGACAGATCAGTTCTTTTGCCGGTTACTCTTTCTCCAAGGCCCATTCCGCCTCTTTTGCCGTGGAAAGCTTCCAGTCGCTCTACCTGAAAACCTGGTTTCCCCTGGAGTTCCAGGTGGCAGTGATCAATAATTTTGGCGGTTACTACCGCACGTGGGTGTACGTAAACGAGGCAAAAAGAAAAGGGGGTACCATCCACATGCCCTGCATCAACAGGAGCAATCTGCATACCAGCATCTCGGGGACCGATATTTTCCTCGGTTTCGTGCATATCCAGCACCTGGAGTCGGGACTGACCCGGCGGATGATCGCCGAAAGAAGCCAGGGCGGGGATTTTTCCGGACTGGAAGACTTCATCTCCCGTGTTCCTGTCGGTCATGAGCAACTGGTGATCCTGGTACGGAGCGATGCTTTCCGGTTTACCGGGAAATCCAAAAAGGCTTTACTGTGGGATGCGCAGGTGATCCTGGGGCATACGAAGAAGCAGGAGACCTCCGGGACCATCTTCCCTGTTCAGAAAAAACAGTTTGAACTACCGGAACTGGAGCAGTCGGTAATTGAAGACGCCTACGACGAGATCGAATTACTTGGTTTCCCTGTGACCATGACCATGTTTGACATGTTGAAAACCGGCTTCCGCGGAGAAATCATGGCGGGTGAGATGCTGCAATATGTGGGCAGGAAAAAGCGCATGCTGGGCCAGCTCGTCACCACCAAAAACGTGCGGACTGTGAAGGGGGAATGGATGCAGTTCGGTACGTTCCTGGATGCAACGGGTGAATTCTTTGATGTGGTTAATTTTCCCAATGCATTGAAAAGATACCCGTACAAAGGCACGGGGATCTATATCCTGCTGGGAGCGATCACTGAGGAAATGGGATTTCCTTCCATGACCGTTGAAAAGATGGAAAAGATGCCACTGCAGCCGGACCCAAGGTATTGAATGTCTTTACACCGTCAGTCAATCCGCCTCACATTGGCCACTCCCTTCACCTTCTTCATTTTCCGGATGAGTGCTTCCAGGTGCTGGGTATCCTTTACAAAGAGCGTAATCGTACCTTCAAACATACCGTCTTTGGAATCAATGGAGATCGAACGCATGTTCACCTGGAGGTCCTTAGAGATAACATCCGTAATATTGCTGACGATCCCGATGTCGTCCTGACCAGTGATCAGAATGGAAACGGCAAAGCGTGTATCCGCGCTGGTCTGGGTCCACCTTGCTCTCAGCACCCTGTAACCATAACGGGTCAGCAGTTGGTTTGCATTCGGACAGTTCATCCGGTGGATGGAGATACCTGCGGTGCGCGTTACGAAACCGAATACCTGGTCGCCATGGATGGGATTGCAGCATTTGGCAAGTTTATAGTCGATATTGGCAATCTTTTCATCGATGATCAGCACATCATTGGACTGTTGCACCGCGCTCTTCAGCATTTTATCCACCTGCTCTTCTTCGATGGGTATCGCCTTGTGTTCTGAAGGAGTCGTTTTCTCTGAAAAAATATCCTTTATGGTCAGCAGGTCGAGCTTTTCCATGGCGATGTCGTAGTGCAGGTCGATGGAATCCTTGTACCTGAAGTGCTGTATCACCTTCCTGACATTGCTGTCGTTATATTCGATCTTCCAGTTCTTGAACCGCCTCCTGAGGATCTCCTTTCCGTGCTCGGCCTCCTGGAGTTTCTCCTCCTTCAGCGATTGTTTGATCTTTGTTTTGGCCTTGCTGGTCACTACGAAATTCAGCCAGTCGACCTTGGCTTTCTGGTTCTTTGACCGGATGATCTCCACCTTGTCACCGTTACTGAGCTTGTGCCGGATGGGAACATTTTTTCCGTTGATCCTTGCCCCTGTACAGGTGGATCCCACATCTGTATGGATATCGTACGCAAAATCCAGCACCGTGGCATCTTCAGGAAACTTTTTCAGGTCGCCATTGGGTGTAAAAACAAATATTTCCTTGCTGAACTGACTCAGCTTCAGGTCATCGATCAGGTTGGCGGATTCTTCGGCATCGGCATGTTCAAGTGCTTCACGCACCTTTCCCAGCCATTCATCGATCCCTGCCTGTCCTTTGATACCCTTGTATTTCCAGTGTGCCGCCAGTCCTTTTTCTGCAATCTCGTTCATCCTCCGGGTCCTGATCTGCACTTCCACCCATTCGCCGCCCGGGATGACCACAGTGGTATGCAGTGATTCGTACCCGTTGGATTTGGGCACTGAGATCCAGTCACGCAGCCGGTCGGGATTGGGCTGGTAAGTATCCGTAACGATGGAATAGGCCCTCCAGCAATCGCTTTTTTCCTTCCTGGGCTGGCTTTCAAGGATGATCCTGATGGCAAACTTGTCGTATACTTCTTCAAATTCGACATGTTGCTTTTGCATTTTTCGCCAGATCGAAGAGATCGATTTCGGGCGGCCGAGGACTTCACATTTCAGCCGTTCGCCTTCCAGTTTTTCCTTCAGGGGAACAATGAATCCTTCGATCAGTTTTTCCCTTTTGGCCCTGGATGCCTGCAGTTTCCTGGTGATACTCCTGAAGACATCGCTTTCAAGGACACTCATGGCAATATCGTCCATTTCCGACATCATGGTATACAGCCCCAGCCTGTGGGCCAGCGGAGAATAGACGGCCCGTGCTTCCATTGCCGCATAAATATCTTTTTCACCCTGTTTTCCGGATGATTTGCGGAGGTGGTACAACCGTTCGGATATCTTGATCAGGATCACCCTGAAATCTGTTGAGAAGGAAAGGATCAGGTTGCGCATGTTCTCTGCATGCCTGGAGGATCCGGCTGTATTCAGTTCACTGATCTTCAGGAACTCAGAAAGAATCAATCCGATCCTGCTGCCCAATGACTTTTTTACCCTGGGCAGCAGGTCCGGTTTTTTTTCGATCAGTGGCAGGATCATCACTGCCGATACGCCCAGGGGGTCGAGTCCAAGTTCCCTGATCACCATCGTGGAAAGTCCGAAGGCATAATCCGTAATCATACCCACATTGCCGATGTCGTGGTCTGCCAGTTCCTGCAGAAGGAAATCGTGTGATTCCTGAATCAACTGTTGTCCCTTCTTGTCGTATTCCTCTCCGCAAAGCATCAGGAAGTCCCTGTACTTCTTACGTGCGGTATTGAGCTCATTCTGATTCAAAGCTGTAGTTGCGTTTTATGTATTCACAAAGATAGGGAATATTCATCGCGTGCTAATGAGCATCGCACTGAAGGATGAAGGACGCAGAAGTTCCCGCTTCTATCTCGCTTACAAGTCTCAGTTCGCTGTTGTGGAACCCGAGAATGCTTCTTGCCAGTGAAAGCCCGAGGCCGGATCCTTTTTCGTTTTCTGTACCCCTGCGTCCCTTGCCAAAATTGCCTTCGGAACACTGCAGTAACTCTCCCTCCGTCATCCCGATCCCTTTGTCAGTTATTTCCACAGCGACATGGTTGTCCTGCTGCTGTGCAGATACAGTCACCTCACCGCCCCTGTATGAATACTTGATTGCGTTGCTGACCAGGTTTGCAAGCACATTCCGTATCAGACGGGAATCCCCGTAACCATCCAGGTGATCAGACTTTTTTACATGCAACCGGATTTCCTTACTGGAGGCAAATCTCGAAAGATCCTGCAGGACCTCATCAACAAGGGAGGAAAGATGGACCTGTTTGGGATTATATTCCAGGCTTCCCTCCCGCAGCCGGGTCCACAATGCCAGGTTTTCGAGCATTCCCAGGGATAAGGCAGCGGAGTTGGCAAGCCGGGAGAGCACGATGGTACGCTCTTCCTCATCCCTGAATTCATCCTTGGCCAGCACCGAAAGCGCGGTCAGCTGGTTTCCGATGGTCCCCCTGATATCGTGCGTGATCACCGACAGGATTTTGTCCTTGGTACGGTTGTATTCATCCAGTTTAATATTCTGGCGGGTAATGACCTGGTTCTGTCGCGTAAGTGCTGCATTGTATTGCTTTTGTCGCCGTTGGATGGTAAGCAGGAGGATGATTGCAAATGCGAACAAAACAATTGCCGGGATCATCGTTATGAGGATTTTCCTGTTGCGTTCAATCAGCACAGCGTCCAGTTCTGCCTGCAACTGCAGCCGTTCGTTTTCTTCTTCCAGCACCCTCGATTCGTATCTGAACTCAATTTCTTTAACTGCCCGGGCCTTGTATTCATTCATCAGGCTATCGCTGTACTTCTTGTAAAGATCATACAACCCGAAGGCCTGCCTGTAATTGCCGGATTTTTCCATGACCTCTTTCTGAATAAAGTAGGCCGAGGTGATGTGTTCGAGTGTGCCGATAGACAGCCCATAAAAGAGGGAGGAATCGGCATACCGGAATGCCTCTTGCGGTTTCCCGGCAGCAAGGTAGGTCCTGCCAAGGTTGCTGAAGCAACGTGCAAGCCCTTCCGGATCATTCACCTCGTGCTTCAAAGCGATGGCGTGCTGGTCAAGTTCAATCGCCTCCATGAAGTTTTCGCGGTAGTATTCGATCTCGGCGAGAAAATTATAGGCATTGGCAATGGAACGTGTTTCACCGAGTTCCTGCTTTATCGCGAGACCCCTCCTGATATATGTCTCCGCAAGATCGTATTGTCCCATGGGTATGTAATTGGTCCCGATATTGGTCAGGCACCTTGAAATTTCCACTTTATCTCCCATTTGTTCGCTGACCACCAGTGCCTGGTGGTAATGATCCAGCGCCTTCCCGTACTCCTCCAGTTTGTTATAGATCACCCCGCTGTTCATCAGCGAGATGGATTCCTGTTTCCTGTTGCCGGTTTGCCGGGCATAGTAGAGTGACCTGCTGAAATTTTCCAGTGCAGTATGGTAGTCTCCCTGCTTGACTTGCACCACGCCAATATTGATGTATGTATCTGTGAGGGAAGTGGAATCGGAATCCCGGAGGCTCAGTTCAACAACCTTCGCGTAACTGTCGAGGGCTTCACGGTACCTGCCATAGTTTTTATAAATGATGCCCATATTGTTCAGGCACCTGATCAAACCTGCAGTGTGTTCCAGTTCGCTGAATACTTTGCGGGCGGAATCGTATTTGGAAAGTGCGGTGTCGTATTGGGAAAGAAAGAGGTGTGCGTTCCCCTGGTCGACCATCACGTCGGCATATTTCCCTTGCAGTCCCGACCGGTGCAACCATGATTTAGCGCTTTCGAAATCCCTGATCGCTTTCCTGTAATTACCATGAAAATACCGGATCTTGCCTATCGCCGCGAAGCAAAGCCCCATTCCCCTGGCATCGGATGTGCCTGTTGCCAGTTTCCTGGCTTGCTGTATCAGTTCAAGCGCCCTGGTCGTATCACTGGTCTTGTATTCCAGGGCCAGTTCGGTAAGCAGTCTTACCCGCGTGGAATCTTCACCTGCAGTGGAAAGCTGATCAGAAATGCGTTCAGATCTTTTCCCCTGTTGTCCGTTTGCAGGGGCTGCAATGAGCAATACGATAATTGCAAAGAGGGTGATTCGCATAACAGGTTTAAATGGCTCCGGGGTAAAAATAGGAATAATGGTTGAAATAAAACATGTGTCGGGTAAAAACAATACATATCGTGCTACACTCCGGCACACCCAATCTTTCCAGACGGGGAAATAATATACACCTCGCGGTACACTCCGGCACATACCCTTTCTTTCCAGGCGGCCGGAAAACTTCCCGATTTTTCTATATTTACAGTTCAAAAAATATCCTGGTTATGTTCAAAGGAAAGAAAGTACCGCATACATTTGTGATCGTTTTCGGTTTTATCATCGCTGCCGCCATTCTCACCTGGTTTGTTCCCGGTGGAGAATTTGAAAGAAAAACCGTTACTGTAAATGAACAGGAACGCGAGATCATCGTCGAAGGCTCCTTCCGGTTCACAGAAAGCAATCCACAAACCTGGCAGGTGTTCTCGGCACTTTTCGACGGATTTGTCGACAAGGCCGATATCATCGTCTTTATCATCATCATCGGGGGTGCCTTCTGGATCATGAACGAGAGCAAGGCCATCGATGTGGGTATCCAGACTTTCCTTGTCCATGTAAGAAAGCTCGACCGGCTGAGATTTTTTCGATTCCTGGGTGTGGACAATATTGTAATAACGCTCATTATGTTGGTATTCAGCATCTTTGGTGCCACATTCGGCATGAGCGAGGAAACCATCGCATTTACCATTATTTTCATTCCGCTGGCCATCTCCATGGGATATGATTCCATCCTTGGGGTGAGTCTGTGCTTTGTTGCTGCCGGTCTCGGTTTTGCCGGGGCTTTGCTGAACCCTTTCACCATTGGCATCGCGCAGGGGCTTTCCAGTCTGCCTCTTTTCTCGGGCATTGAGTACCGCTTCTTCTGCTGGATCGTCATCAACATCATCGGTATTGGCTGGATCCTTCGCTATGCCGCACGTCTCCGGAAATCACCCACCAGTTCGATCGTATACGAGGAAGACGAATACTGGCGCCAGCGTAAAACGATCGACCTGAAGGAGATGAGTTATTACACTCCTCCTTCTGCCTGGGTCGTATATATTTTTCTCTCGGCAGCCATGGTTCTTTTCTCGGTACTCAATCCCAACATCACGCTCAATATTGGCAACAGCGCATACCCGGGCTATTTCCTGCCTGTGATCACCTTCCTCTTCATAGTTACCGGTTTTTTTGCCCTCCGGAAATCGCTTCACTTTTTCATACTCAACCTGCTGATGTTCACCATTGTTTACCTGATCGTGGGAGTCATGGGTTTCAGCTGGTACATCAAGGAGATTGCCACGCTTTTCCTGGTGCTTGGTCTTGCCAGCGGCATCGCCATGAACAGCAGTGCCAATGAAATAGTTAAGCAGTTCTCAGCAGGGATGAAGGACATCCTCACCGCAGCATTCGTTGTCGGCCTGGCAGGTGGTATCCTGGTGATTCTGGAGGATGGAAGGGTGATCGACTCCCTGCTTTATTACATGTCGAAATCGATGCAGGAATTCGGCAAGGTGGCATCAGTTACAATGATGTACATTATCCAGACCGGTATCAATATTGTAATCCCGAGCGGCTCGGCCAAGGCGGCGCTGACGATGCCAATGATGTCACAATTCTCTGACCTGATTGGTGTATCCAGGCAGGCCACTGTGATGGCCTTCCAGTTCGGAGATGGGTTCACCAACATGATTACCCCTACTTCACCGGTATTGATCGGTGTACTGGGTATTGCGCGGATTCCCTATGAGAAATGGGTAAAATGGATAATACCGTTCATGGTCATCCTGATCATCACCGGCTGGTTGTTGTTGCTGCCCACGGTATTGATGGATCTTTCGGGATTCTGAGGATACATACCCGGCCGCTAAATTAACGCTCTGAAGTACGTATCGCACAGCATAAGCCTGACATGCGGCATCGTTGTTGTGCGATCCGTCTGTAGCGACGAGACAGTCTTTACGGAATATGAGTTCACATTCCCATTGAAAGGATGCCTGTAAACCGGACAAGTGGCTGCTACCTGAAGGAGATTCCGACACCTGCAGTATGTGTGGAATACAGGGTGCGGGTAAAATCATAGTGTATGGTCAGCAAACCGAGTTTGATTCGCACACCTGCATTGAGCCGCAGGTTCCTGAAATTTTCAAATTCCATTTCTTCGATGGGATCCTCCGCAACTGTGTACGTGGTCTTGCCAAAGTCGTCGCCCTGCTCTGTAACGATGGTATTGATCGGGTATTTACCGATTAATGCAAGTTCAACGAGTGAATTTGCATATCCAATGCCTTCATATACGGTGATGACGGGTATGGACTGCGAGGCAATAAGGTTGACCGTCCAGCCGGAGACATCCATATTCAGGAACTGGTCATTGAAATTTGGAGGATTTGGCATGGGTACCTCGGCAATGGGCTGCATATCGAGATGCGCCGATGTGCTGAGTTTTGTGTATCCTCCCTGTACCGCGATATTTATGAAATCCAAACTTTTAAGCACCGGGATCCACTGTGAAATGGAATGCCGGCCCCCGATACCATACAGACCGATCCTGCCATAGTCACTTAACCTGACTTCCGGAACAAACCGGAGGGTAATATCTGTCCCCTTGAACAGTCCGATGGATGCCTGTGCCATGGGCATGGGCAACCATTTGAGACCGGACCCGTTGGGATGAGTGATCCTGGCCAGCTCATAGGTTTCAGGAACACCACTGACCGGGTTGTCGACCACGGCTGAATAGACCAGTTCGGGCCTGACCTCCATCTCCCCTGCTGCTGTGGGAGCAATGGATGTAGCGCCGCCCACTTCTGCCCTCAGTCCCGAAAGTGTATTGAGGTCATAGCTGAGTGCGGCCGGGGGTGCATAGGCGATACTGAATGTTGC
>Ga0180435_10004538_pt1 | contig 13677 bp, 9 predicted proteins | sample SS_ome_3_FD_132467 | JGI IMG/M metagenome (GOLD analysis project Ga0180435, IMG submission 132467) | Hypersaline lake sediment archaeal communities from the Salton Sea, California, USA - SS_3_S_1 metaG | ecosystem: Environmental > Aquatic > Non-marine Saline and Alkaline > Hypersaline > Sediment... | reverse complement strand
GCGCGTGCGGCGGGGCCGACCTCGCCGGCGCCATCACCATGCGGCGCCGGGCGGGGGATTCTCGCCGGCGATGAGATCCTTTGGCCGACGAGCAATGGAATCGTTCATTTGCGGCAAACACTTGATGCCGACCGCCAACCGGTGCGGTCACGGCAAGTTACTCGATACGCTTCGCCGTACTCGGCAGGGAACTTGATCGCCGCTGATGGCGTCCTTTTGATGGCATCTGACCGCGACCTGAGTGCGATCTCACCTCGTAGAAAAACAGACAAGATATCGATATCCTCAAATCCTTGAGAAAAACATGACAGACGCAGATACGAACACTCCAAAGGGCGACGATGTACAGGCTGTCGAGCGACTGGCTGATGGTTTTGGCCGAATTCGTCAAGAACTCGCCAAGGTGATCGTGGGCCAAGAGACGGTCATTGAGCAACTGCTGATTGCTCTGTTTTCCCGCGGTCACTGTTTGCTGGTCGGCGTGCCTGGACTGGCGAAGACGCTGATGATTCGCACGTTGGCAGACACGTTGGCGCTCGATTTCAACCGCATTCAATTTACGCCCGACTTGATGCCGTCGGACATCACGGGTACCGAGATCATCCAGGAAGACCGCACGTCGGGCCAACGGGAACTGCGTTTCCTCAAAGGTCCGGTCTTCGCAAACATTGTCTTGGCGGACGAAATCAACCGTACGCCGCCGAAGACTCAGGCCGCGCTGCTGGAGGCGATGCAGGAACATCAGGTGACGGTCGGTGGCGTGAAGCACGATTTGCCCGAACCCTTTTTCGTATTGGCGACCCAGAACCCGATCGAGCAGGAGGGAACGTATCCGCTGCCCGAGGCCCAACTCGATCGATTCATGTTCCAAGTGAACGTCGACTATCCGTCGGAAGACGAAGAACTGGCGATTGTCAAGCAAACAACGTCGGAGTTGTCTACTACGGCGGGCAACGTTCTGAGTGGCGACGACATCGCCGAGTTCACGAGATTGGTTCGCCGTGTGCCGGTGGCCGACCACGTGCACCGCTACGCCATCCAGATCGTTCGCCGCACTCGCCGTGACAGCGACGACGCGCCGGATTTCGTCAGAGAGTACGTGCAGTGGGGAGCCGGTCCCCGGGCCAGTCAGTACCTGATCCTGGGCGCGAAAGCCAGGGCCGTGCTCAACGGAAGGCGCCACGCCAGTCACGAAGACGTGCAGGCGGTCGCCGGCCCAGTCTTACGACATCGGCTCAAAACCAACTTCAACGCCGACGCCGAAGGGGTTTCGTCAAGCGAGATCGTGCGTCGGTTGGTGGAAACCGTTCCCGTCATTTCGGAAGGCGCATCGACCGGTGGCCGAGTCTCCCAAGTTTTTTGATCCGCGGAAGCTCGCGAAATTGAGCGGCCTGCGACTTCGCGCCCAGCGAATTGTCGAGGGATACGTGGCCGGTGCGCATCGCAGTCCGTATCGCGGCTTCTCGATCGAGTTCGCCGAACACCGCGAGTACGCGCCGGGAGACGACCTGCGTTACCTTGATTGGAAGGTGCACGGTCGAACCGACAAGTTTTACGTCAAGCGATTCGAAGACGAAACGAATCTAATCACCTACATCGTGCTCGACACCAGCCGCAGCATGACGTTTCGCAGCGACCGTCAAGCGATGTCGAAATTGGAGTATGGACAGTGCTTGGCGGCGTCGCTGGCGTGGTTGGTGCTCAATCAGCAAGATGCGGTTTCGCTTGTCACGTTTGATAGCGAGATACGCTCGTTTGTGCGTCCCGGCAGCAGCCCTGAGCAGATGCGGCAGGTAATCTCCGCGTTGGAGTCGGTCGATTCGCAACCGAAAACAAACACGGGGCGTGTCTTTCATGATCTCTCAGATCGGTTCTCCAAACGCGGTGTCGTGTTGATCATCAGCGACTTGTTTGACGACCTCGATCCGATGATCGCCGGACTTCGACATCTGCGACACCGCTTGCACGATGTGGCGTTACTGCAACTGCTTGACCCGACCGAGGTCGATTTCCCCTATCGAAAGCTGACGCGATTTCGGGGGTTAGAAGGCGCATCTCCCGTGACGGCTGACCCGCAGTCGTTTCGCCGCACGTATCAAAAGGAGTTGCAGGAGTTTTTGACCAGCGTCGGTCGTGCCTGCCGCTTCCACCAGGCGGACTACCGTTGTTTGCAGACCGACACTCCCTTTGATGTCGCGCTCTCGTCGTATCTCACCTCGCGAATGGGGCGGGCACAATGATGTGGCAGGCGTCACCATGCCTTGCGGCGATCACAGCGGGTAGCGGGGGGGCGCTGTTTTGGGCGCTGGCGGCGCTGGCGCCGATCCTGATCCACCTGCTCAGTCGACGGCGGTTCGTGCAGCTCGATTGGGCTGCCATGCCGTTCTTGCTGGCGGCCATTCGAAAACACTCTCGGCGAATGCAATTCGAGAGTTTGCTGCTGCTGTGCATTCGTTGTCTGATCGTGCTCGTGCTTGCGGCTGCGTTGGCGGATATCTCCTGCGTGTCATCCACTGACCCAGCGGGTGCGGCATCTGGCGAAGCATCGACCTACTACGTGTTGGTTTTGGATGCCTCGTACTCCATGAATACGAGTAAGAAAGCAGCGACTCGGTTTGACGAAGCCCGCAATCGTGCGATCGACCTTGTCAAGGACGCGAAACAAGGGGATGGATTCACGGTTGTGCTGTTGGCCGATCCTCCGCAGGTTGTGCTTCCCGGTCCATCATTCGATCGAGATAGCGTGATTGCTGAGCTTGCCCTCTTGGAGTCGTTTGACGGCCTCGGGGATTTGCAGTCGACGACAGAGGAGGTGCTCTCCGCTTTAGAGGACTCGACGGAGCGATACCCCAGTCTGGGACGCCGACGCGTTTGCATTTTCACCGATTTGGAGACGACGACTTGGCGCGATGTTGAGTCGATCGAGATGTCCGATATGCTCGATTCGATCGCCAAGTCGGCGGCGATCTCCATTGCCGACATCGGGGATGACAGCCGTGCCAACGTGGCCATCACAAGCCTTCAACAAGACGATGCGTTTGTTGTTACCGGCAGAGATAGCTCTGTCACGGCGCAAGTTCGAAATTTGGGCGGTCAGGATCGACGCGGGTTGGATGTCACGTTTGCCGTCGAGGGACGAGTCCTCCACCAGGAGCGAGTTGACATTCCCAGCGGAGCGACCGTTCAAGTTGGTTTTAATCAACAGTTTCATCGCCCCGGTCAATACGTTGTCGAGGCTCGCCTGTCAGACGATGTGCTCGCGACCGACAACCGTCGGTGGACGGTCGTCGACGTGCGTGAGCAGCTTTCCGTGCTTTGTGTGGAGGGCAGGGCGGGGGCGGCGCGGGAACTAGAGTTTGCGTTGTCGCCCGTCGAGAGTGAAAGGCCGGCCGTACAAGTCAGCCGGATTTCGGAAGCGGCTGACTGGGCGCGAGACCTTGATCGGTTCGAAATCGTCTGTTTGGTAAATGTGCGAGATCTGACAACAATCGAGGCGACGAGTCTTCATCGCTTTGTTCAGCGTGGGGGTGGTTTGATCGTTTTCTTTGGCGACCGTGTCGTCGCGCAGAACTACAACCAGTTGCTTGGCGCCGCCGCAGAGAAGCGTATCTTGCCGTCGACATTGCTTGAACCTGCTCCGATTGGTCGCTATCGTCCCGATCCCGGAGAATACAAGCATCCCGTTGCCGACGTCTTTCGAGGGTACATCAACAGCGGCCTGCTCACGACGCCGATTTGGAAGTACCAGCGACTTGAGACGATTCCCCACTCTGATTCCACGATCGCCGTCAAGCTCAACAACGGTGATCCGCTGGTGATGTACGAACCTATTGGTCGTGGAATGACGACGGTTGTGGCGACGGCTGCTTCCATGCAGTCGGTCGACGATTCGACCATTCCGGTCACACCGTGGACCGCCATGTCGTCGTGGCATAGTTTCGTGCCATTGGTGCAGGAGATGGTCGCCCTGAAGATGTCCCACCGGCAGAGATCGACGGATGTGAATGTTGGAGATGCACTTGTCGTCGACGATCGAGAGTTTCAAACGGCGAAATCCGTACAGTTCGATCTTCCGAACGAAGAGGTGCGGAGAGTACACCCCGAAGGTAGCGGTAACACGGCGCAATTCGTGTTTTCGGGCACGCGTCAGGCGGGCGTCTACCAGGCAAGACCGGTCGATGCGGCGGGGCCACGGAAATCATTCGCGGTGAATGTTGGTCTTCTGGAGAGCCGACTCACTCGATTCGCTGTCGATCAATTGCCGCAATCGCTTCAAAGGGCGGAAGCGGAAGCCGACGGCGCCCAAATCGCGAGTGAAATCGAGGAAGGGTACTCCTGGGTGCGATACCTGTTGGTCGGTTTGCTGCTCCTCGTGTTGATCGAACCCGTCTTGGCGTGGCGATTTGGAGGGGGACGCGAGCCGTGATCCAGATACCCCTACTCAACGCGACGGCAAGTGCGGATCTTTCGGACGGTGGTTCGGTCGAACAGGCGATCAATTGGACGACGCCGTGGGCATTGTGGATCACGATTGTGATCATCGCCGTCGCCGCTGGAGTCGCGTTTTACATGTATTCGCGTGAACGAGGCGTCGCCAAACCATGGCAGCGGTTACTACTCGCCGGCCTTCGCATCAGTCTGGTGATCACGGTCGCGTGGATGCTGCACGAGTTCTTCATCCAAGAATTCCGCACCGATCTGCCCGACTTGGTTGTGGTTGTCGACGACTCGAAAAGCATGTTGCAGGTGGATGTTCACGATCGAGAACACACCGACTCAGTGACAGAGCGATTACGTCGATTCGATTTCGAAACGCCGAACCGCTCAAATCAAGCGAAATCTGTGCTGTTGGCTGCGGCCGAGGATCTGCGACAACAGTTTCACGATACCTACAACCTGCGTCTCTACACAATTGGGGAGTCGATCGAGGAGCTGCCCTCGACGGGTGCGGCGTTCGAGCGAACCGTGCGCGAGATCGAGTCGGATGGTTCTGAAAGTGCGCTCGGCAAGGGTGTATTGTCGATCTTGAACAAACAGCGGGGTAGACGGACGGCCGCCATGATCGTGTTGACTGATGGCAACACGACGCGTGGCCCTTCGTTGCCAGAGGCTGCCGGTCGAGTGAGGCAGCAGGGGATCAAGCTCTATCTGATCGGAGTCGGTAGCGATTCGCCTCAACGGGATGTCCATCTGAGCGATCTGATGGCCCCGCCGGTTGCATTCGTTGGCGAACAGATCGGATTCGAGTTCAGCCTCTCGCACACGGGGCTTGCCGGACGCAACGTGCGCGTTCAATTGCGCCGCAAAGACCTGAGCACGGCGATTGCCGAGCGCGAGATCCGTCTGACGGCGGATGCGCCGTCGCAAAGGGTGCGGTTCTTACACCATCTCAAGGAACAAGGGCGATTTGAATATGTCGTCTCTGTGGCGTCCGTTTCGGGGGAGCGCGACCCAACCAACAATCGATTGGAACAATCCGTACTCGTTCGCGACGACCCTCTTCGCGTGCTCTTCGTGCAGAACTATCCCAGCTATGAGTTTCGCTACTTGAAAGGGTTTCTAAATCGCTTGGTAACGAGGCCGAAGGACAACGAATCGCAAACCATCGATTTGGATATCGTTTTGCAGCAAGCGGATCCACAACTGCATCGTGTCGATCAGTCGTTTCTGCACGTCTTTCCACAAACCATGGACGATCTGCTCCAGTACGACGTTGTCGTATTCGGCGACGTAGACCCGTCCCTGCTAGGTGAAGCGGCGATGAAAAACCTCGTCGCGTTCGTGCGCGAACACGGGCGTGGTATTGCCTTTGTCGCCGGCCCGTTGTTTACGCCGCTGAGCTATCAGAAGACACCACTTGAACCGCTCTTCCCTTTTGAGTTGGCGACCGCCCGCGTACCAACCGCCGACACGGGGCTGAACGAACCGTTTCGACCTGTGCTCACCCCCATCGGAAACGAAGTGACTCATTTGCAGTTGGCAGAATCGCGAGAGAGAAACACAGCCGTCTGGCGCGCATTGCCTGAGTTGTATTGGTCACTTTCCACGCCGAACCCAAAGCTGGGGGCGATCGTTCTCGCTGAACACTCAAAGGACAAGTCGCCCGACGGCACGGCGCTACCGCTCCTCAGCATGCAGTTCGTCGGTAAGGGGAGGGTGTCGTTTCAGGCCTTTGATGGGTCTTGGCGTTGGCGATTTCGCCGCGGTGACAAGGAGTTTGGTCGCTATTGGCTGCAAACTCTGCGGTTCCTCTGCCGCAATGACATGGGTGACGCGCCAGCCGCCGTCGTCCTGCAAACCGACGGCGAGAGTTACCGCGTCGGGGATCAGGTCACGATATCTGCGCGGTTCTTCGACGAGCATTTGGCGCCCGAGGCAGACGATGGGGTCGTTGTCTTGTTGCAGAGCCCGGGACAGTTACCTCAGCGCGTGGTGCTGCGACGCAAAGGGGCACATCGAGGCTTGTTCGAGACCATTCAATCGAACCTGGCAACGGGGCACTACACGGCGGAGCTTGTCGCTCCGAAGATCGAACCGAATGCCGCAGGTGCGGGTGGTCCCGAGGAAACCGCACCGCCCGATTCGCCGGCCAAGCTGATCTGCGAATTCGATATCGTGCCACCGCGGATGGAGGAAACTCCACTGCCCATGAATGCTACCGAACTTGAGGAAGCCGCCAAAGCCGCTGCGGGGCGTTTTTTTAACATGAAGAATGCCGAAAAGGCTTTTTCAGACTTGCCGACGGTGGCCGCAGTTCGTCGCGAACCGCTTTCGGAAGACCCGATTTGGAATGCGTGGTGGGTCGCCGCCACGTTTCTGTTAGTCATTACTGTGGAATGGATTCTACGAAAACGTTGGTCGATGCTCTGATATGACGACGCACACTCTGACAACCCGAATCGCCCACGTTCGCCGACGCGTGCGTCGGCTGATGCTGTTGCAGGCGATTGCCAAGGTCGTCGCTGCTGTGCTCATCGCATTGTTGGCGGCAGGCACGATCGACTATCTGCTGCGCAGCGACGATCGAGGCTTGCGGATTTTGTTGTCCGGCGCCGTGTTCTCCGTGGCGATCTGGTCCGCCTGTTCTTGGTTGGTGGCAACCGTTCGATATCGCCTCTCGGCTATTCGGGTCGCCCAGCAGATGGAACATTGCCACCCGGAGTTGCTCAGTGGTTTGTCGTCGGCTGCGGCGTTTCTCGAAGATTCTGTGGATGACAATGGCGTGTCGAACGAATTGAGGCAAGCGGCCGTCAAGCAAGCTCAACAAGACGCCGCAAGCCGCTCCTTCGAGGGTGTCGTGAATCGTCGCCCCACGCTTTGGGCATTGCTGGCGATGCAAACGCTGATTGTCATCGTGCTCGTGGTGTATCTTGTTGCACCCAGAACGAGCGAAGTAGCCGTGAGACGTCTCGCTCTGCCGTTTGCTGATTCGCCCTGGCCGCCCCGTCACGAATTGGTTCTTACTGGAGTGTCGCATGCCATACCCGCCGGTGGCGACTTCTCGTTCAGCGTTTCCAATCGCCATGGCAGTCTTCCACGCGATTTGGTCGTTCAGTACTGGTTTGTCGGTCGACCTGAAACTGACATTGACGAATACGTACTGCAACCAGATGTGGGTGAAGACCGCGTCCTTCATGAACTGGCGGGCGTGACGGAGGGGTTTCAGTATCGTGTGCTCGGCGGGGACGACCGCGATATGCAATGGCGAACAGTGCGCGTGATTGAACCGGCCGAACTGATTTCACTGCAAAGCACGATCCATTCCCCAGAGTATGTTCCCTGGCCGAGGAAGTCGTCGCCTGGAGCAATATCGGCGTTGGTTGGTTCGAGGGTCGAAGTTGCCGGGTCGGCGACCAAACCCCTGGCAGCAGCGACAGTACACGTTAGGGCGGGCGATCGAATCGAACAGTTCTCGGCCGGCGTCGACTCATCCGGTTACAAGTTCGTACTCTCGGCCGATCGAACGCGCCCTTGGTTGGTATCTGAGTCGGGCGAGTTTTGGATTACTCTTCGAGACCTCGAGGCAGGCGTTCCATTCGAAACTCAACGATGGCCGGTCGAGGCGTCTTTCGATCAACCGCCCACGCTACAAGTCCACTTGCCAGCGACGATCTCTGTTGCGACGCCGTCCGGTTACCTGCCCGTCAAAGTGGAGGCGGCTGACGACGTTGCGATCGACAAGATCGAAGTAGTGGCCAACAATCCAGCCACGGGGCGATTGAGTGTTCGACGGTCGCTCTACGAGCGCTCCACCGACCGGACGGGGCAGCGGCCGGCCACCATCACTCGGGATGGGGCCGCGCGAGATGTTGTGACCGTCAGCCAAGATTGCGATCTCGCGAGTTGGGGTGAAGTGGCTGCGGGGCAAACGCTGAAGCTGAGGATGATTGCAACCGACGTGATGCAGAAGGTCGTCCACAGCGATCTGCTGGAAGTTTCTATCATCGCGGCGGACGACTTGACCGACCAAATCGCGGAACGGCAATCGCAATTGCTCGAAAAACTGCAAGAGGTCTTTTCGGGTCAGCAGGACGTGTTGACGGCCACGCAAGATGCCCGGGGTCAGGTTGCTCAAACAGCCGAATTGGACCTGGCTGCTCTGCGGAATATCGAATTTCGCCAACGACAGATCCAACAGCGACTTGCCGGAGAAAACGAAGGGATGTTGGATCAAATTCGACGATTGGTCGAGGTGTTGCGTCGGAATCGACTTGACGAAACCGATCTGAGCAGAAATCTGCGTGCGGCCTCGCGCGACCTCGCCATCTTGAGCGCGGGAGGTCTTGCCTCGGCGGGTAACTCGCTCTCGGCAGCAGTCCGCACCGCGGAAAGTGAAGAGCCTGACGTATCACGAATGAAGCGAGAACTCGCAATGGCGAGCGAAGCTCAACAACAGGTCGTTGTCTTCCTAAAGAGTATTCTCGATACGCTGGTTGAGTGGGACCGCTACAACAGCATACTGCGACAATGGACGAACTTGATCGCTGAGTTGGAGGGTTGTGCTTTAGGCGTCGGCGAGCATCTTGAAGACGCCGGGGAAGACACAGCGCAACTCGATAACCAACAGTTGGATTCGTTGCGTCGGCTGTCTCGATCACAATGGAACATCGCCAATCGGCTCAGACATCTGCTTGCGGAAGCTGATATCGCGGCCGGGCAACTTCGGCCGATTGATGCTGGTGTGGCGCGCGCTCTGCGGGACGTGATTCAAGTGGCTGATGAGGGGAGGTTAACAGAAACAGTCGAGTCGGCTGCGCACGAAATCCAAGCCAATCATGTTGGCCTAGCGCTCGCGCAGCAGAAGAGTGCAATTCGTCTGATGACGGAGTTGGCCCGGGCGTTGCGGATGGACGCCGACGATTCGCAGCATGAAACGACAAGCGGTGATCACCTCGCGCCTCTGCGTGTGGTCATCGTCGATATGCTGAACCGCCAGACGGCGATTCAGAAGGGCGTTGTGTTCGTGCACCGAATGCGTGCCGAGTCGGGAGGCGTCACGAGGCCGGTTGCTATTCGCGTGGCCGATCTGCTGGAGAGACAAAGACAGCTTGTCCAGGAGTGCGAGCAAATGGCGGCCATGTGTGACGGCGCACCCGCGATCGCGCAGGCTATAAGAGCGGCGCGACGGTCGATGCTCAATGTGACAAGCGGTCTCGCGGCACAAGAGACGGGCGCAAAGATCGCCGCCGCCGCCGACCGCGCCAGGATGCAACTCACGTACATCGCACACGCTCTCACAAAGCGAGTCGCAGCGGGAGTTCCGGATCCGCAAACCGAAAACGGTGGCTCCGGCGGGAAGAGGAAGGAACTATCGATCGAACAGTTGCGTCTCATTGAGATGTTGCAACGCGATATCAATGTGCGCACTCGTGAATTGCAGGCCGCACGGGAGTCGACGGGCACGCTTTCGGCCGAGCAGCAGACGGAGTTGGCGGAATTGGCGAAGGAGCAGGCGGCGCTGGCGGATGCTCTTGTCGAGTTGATACGCGGTCTGGGCGACGAACCGGCGACGTCGGAATTCGAGGGGCAGGGATTGGGTGATCTTTCTACACCAGAGGACGCGGCGAACGAGACGGAAGAATGAACAAAAAAATATTAGCCATGAATGAGTTTGCCAGGATTGTCGCGATGCTGGTGCTATCGACATCTTGTGTTGCCAAGCTGTCCGCCGGTGAACCGGCTGGAAAGGACTCCGCCGCGAATAACTTGTTACAGATCGGTGACGAAATGCGGCAAGCCGCGGCAGGGCTCAATTCCCGCGATTTCGGCCCGGATACGCAGGCCCTGCAAACCAGGATTCTGCAAAGGTTGATTGCGGAAATTGATGAATTGGGCAGTTCATCAGGGCAGCCGTCTTTGCAGCCCACTGAAGATCCGGCGATAGGAGGGGGCGAGCCAGAGGAGGGCGGCGATTCATCGCAGACGCCTGGCGGCGCGGAAACGGCCGACCGTGACGAGGGGCCGGCAAGCGGCGATCGCGATGCCGCCGCCGAAACCGCGCGCCAGCAAAAACTCCGTGCTCAGGACCTTGTCGATCGGCAGTGGGGGACGCTGCCAAAACGTTTGCAACAAAGTCGACCTGTCGGCATGGAGATCGAATTCCTGCCGAAATACCGCGAATTGATCGAGGCCTACTACGAAAGACTGGCAAAAGAACAGCAGAAAAGGTAATATGAAAGGATTAGTCGCCGTTTTTTCAATCGGCGGCGTTGGGTGAGGATGGCGGTGAGTTGCCCACTAAAAGATCGCTACCTAGTGGCAAGGGCAAACTCCGCGTGATTGATGGTTTGGATGCCGACTCGACGCGTAAAGGAAGAGGTTCGTATGAAGTCTTATCCGCGACGTGAATTCCTCGCCCAAAGCTTAGCCATCGGATTGCCGTTGACTCTCGCGGGAAGATCGCTTGCACAATGGTCAGAGCCTGATCCTGAATTGGCCGCCATGCAGATGGTGACCCCGGAAGCGGAACGGGCCATCAATCAGGCGCTCACTTATCTCCAACGTCGGCAGCGCGAAGATGGGTCCATTGGATCGGTCGGCTATGATCGCAACGTTGCGGTAGCGGCGCTGGTTGGTATGGCCTATATCTCCAACGGCAGCGTTCCGAATCAGGGCCCCTTTGGTCAGCAGGTGACCCGTTGCGTCGACTACGTGCTGATGTGCGCTCAGCCCAGCGGCATGATTCTCTCGCCGAGTGACGTCAGTCACGGTCCCATGTACGGCCATGGGTTCGCTACCATGTTCCTGGCGGAGGTCTATGGGATGACACCTGACTCTGCCGTCCGTGAGAAGCTTTCCCGAGCGGTGCAACTCATCGTCAACACCCAGAACGAAGAGGGCGGTTGGCGGTACAAACCGGAACGAGCCGACGCCGATGTTTCTGTTACGGTTTGTCAGGTGATGGCCTTGCGAGCCGCCCGCAACACGGGGATCTACGTGCCGTCGGAGACGATCGATCGTTGTGTGGAGTACATCAAGCAGTGCCAGAATTCTGACGGCGGCTTCATGTATCAGGCGGAGAACGGCGGGGTGAGTGCTTTTCCGCGCTCGGCGGCTGCGGTCGCCGCTCTCTACAGCGCAGGCCTTCACAACGACGCCGAAATCAAAAAGGGCCTCAGCTATCTGATGGAGCATCTACCGCAAACGACGGCGATGAGTCGCGAGGGACGCTTTTTCTACGGGCAGTATTATGGAGCGCAGGCAATGTGGCACGCTGGTGGTGACCACTGGCAGCAATGGTATCCGGCCGTGCGAGACGTGCTGATCGCCCAGCAACGCAAGAACGGTTCGTTCTCGGGCGACATCTGCCCCGAGTATTGCACGGCCATGGCCTCGATCGTGTTGCAAATGCCAAACAACTATCTGCCGATCTTCCAGCGTTGATGAGCAAGGAAGGAGGCGGTCGCGATGAATCAAATTGCTCGCGAACTCGATGAGAAGTCGGAGTCCCTCGGTCCTGCTCGCGCGAGGACTCTTGAGTCCCTGGTGCGCGAAGCTAACCGGTGTATTGAGCAAACGGCACAGGGTGATTCTGAAAACGGTTGGCCACCGGGTTGTTTTGAGCAGACAGCCGGGGCATTGGCCGGAGAGCGTTTTGAACGCCCGTCGCAGGGCGATATGCCAATCAGGGATGACTGGTAATGCCGTACCTGCTTGATACGAACGTCTGGATTCAATATCTCAAGAATCCTCCTCTTCCTGATTTGCGACGCCGTTTATGAATCAGCCAACCAAACCTCAGAAGACCGATCTGTTCGTGTCTTGCGTCATTCTGGCATTGGGAGCGTGCCCAGAAACGGTCGCATATGAGCCGGCGTTGGTGGCGAATTCGGGCGTTTCATCGAAGGGGGAGTTGCTGACGATTGACGGAATCGATCAGATTTCTATGAAACGTGGTGACGTCTTGCAGACGCTTTCATTGCGGGATTTCATCTCCTGGGGGACGTTCCCGGCGCCCAATAGCGATTCATTCGTCCTGTTGAGTGATGGGAGTCTGCTCTCGGCATACGTTGTTGGGATTACCAACGACCGCCTGCGGGTCGATTCCGATCTTTGGGGTCAGCAGTCGCTGCCGCTCTGCGCCGTGAGGGGCATCGTCTTCTTTCCGCCGAGCAATGAAAGGGCTCGCAGAACGTTAGTGAGGAAACTCCAGGCTGATGAACCTGCCAGCGACGTGCTCGTTCTGGCCAATGGCGACGAAATACAGGGTGTTGTTTCTGGATTGGACGAAGAAGCAGTTCAAGTCGATACAGAGTCTCGTCGGCTGACGTTTGGCCGCGACAATCGGCCAACCGCCATCAAATTTTGTCCAGCGCTCACGAAGATGCCGACCAAACCTGAAGCGTCGCTTTGGATCGGTTTCCGCGATGGTTCGCGACTACAATCTGCGAGCGCCAAATTCGGTAAAGGGCCTGGGCAGATCGAATTGGCGTGCGGAGCCAAATTGGAGACGCAGTTCGGGGCGATCTGGCTAGAAGATTGCGTCTTCTTGCAGCCTCAACACGATGGCATCGTCTACGTGTCGGACAAAGAACCGGTGGCGTTTCGTCACCAGCCGGCTTTGGTTATTCCGTGCCCGAATCAGGATGATCACAACGTGGCTGGCGGGTCGCTTCGTTGCAGAGGCCGCTACTATCGAAAAGGCGTTGGCGTGCGGAGCGATTCGCAATTGGTCTACTCGTTGAACGAGCAGGACGAACGATTCCGGGCGGTTGTTGCAATCGACGACACCGCCCACGACAGTGCGGACGCCGTCTTTAGCGTGTTGTTCACGAATGATGGAGCGAGTTGGCGAGTGGCCAAACGTACAACGGTTTTGCGACGTGGCGACGAACCGGTCGTGATCGACGTGACCATCAACGGCGCCAAACAGATCGCCCTCGCCGTCGACGCAGTGGAGTCCGCCGGCGTCGGCGACTACGCCAACTGGCTCGGCGCATGCGTGCTGCAAAGTCGGCCGCCCACTCGATCCCCGCGTGCACGGGAATGACAGAGGACTGCTAAACCACAAGCGGCTACCCCTCGCGCCGCATCCCTCAATCCTCGCACCTACTCACGCTCCGTACTTGCCGAGTCGGCCGGCGTTGGCCATGGCGAGCGACATCAGGTACTTGGCCTCGAATTGCCCCAGTCCGCCACGATTCGTCTCGGTTTCGCTGAAGGCGGTGCAGGCGTCCG
>Ga0180435_10004537_pt1 | contig 13677 bp, 8 predicted proteins | sample SS_ome_3_FD_132467 | JGI IMG/M metagenome (GOLD analysis project Ga0180435, IMG submission 132467) | Hypersaline lake sediment archaeal communities from the Salton Sea, California, USA - SS_3_S_1 metaG | ecosystem: Environmental > Aquatic > Non-marine Saline and Alkaline > Hypersaline > Sediment... | reverse complement strand
CGCTTCGGCCGGTGCAGCGCGTTGCTGTCGACACCGCCGGAGAGGATCTTGCCGCTGTGCGGCACGACCGTGTTGTAGGCGCGCGCCAGGCGGGTGATCGAGTCGAGTAACACGACGACGTCATGTTGGTGCTCGACCATGCGGCGTGCTTTCTCGATCACCATCTCGGCCACCTGCACGTGCCGCTCGGCCGGCTCGTCGAAGGTCGAGCTGATCACCTCGCCCTCGACCGAACGCTCCATGTCGGTCACCTCTTCCGGGCGCTCGTCGATCAGGAGCACAATCAGGCGCACCTCGGGGTGGTTCTCGATGATCGCGTTGGCGATCCGCTGCAGGATGATCGTCTTGCCGGCCTTGGGCGGCGAGACGATCAGTCCGCGCTGCCCCTTGCCAATCGGGCTCAAGAGGTCGATGATGCGCGTCGTCAGGTCGCGCGACTTGACCTCGAGATTGAACTTCTCGAGCGGGAAGAGCGGTGTCAGGTTGTCGAAGATCGTCTTCTGCTTCGCCACTTCCGGGCTTTCGAAATTGACCGCCTCGACGCGCAGCAGCGCGAAGTAGCGTTCGCCGTCCTTGGGCGGACGCACCTGGCCGGAAATCGTATCGCCGGTGCGCAAGTCGAAGCGCTTGATCTGTGATGGCGAAACGTAGATGTCGTCGGGGCTCGGGAGGTAGTTGTAATCGGGCGAGCGCAAGAAGCCGTAGCCCTCGGGCAGGATCTCGAGCACGCCCTCGGCGAAGATGAGCCCGCTGCGCTCGGTCTGCGCTTCCAAAATCCGGAACATCAGATCCTGCTTGCGCAGTCCGCTCGCGCCCTGCACGCCCATCTCCTGGGCCGTCTTGAGCAGCGCGGCGATCGTCTTTTTCTTCATGCCCGTCAAGTCGAGCGCCTCTTCGCGCTTGGCCGCTTCCGACTTGGCGGCTGCGCTGGAACGCGACGTGCGCGGGCTCTTGCGTTCGGGAGCGTCTTCCTCGGGGCTCGCGACGGTGCTGACCCGTTCTTCGTCGGCAGGCGCGCTCTTGCTCTGTCTCGGCATCTCTTACTTCTCCAGCAATTGGGTTGTATCGATCGTTCTGCGAAAGACAATCGTGGAATGACCAGGGAAATCCGGGGCCTGGGAACGGCGGAGAGATCGCAAGGTGCTGACCATCTGCTCTTCTGCAACCGCTGCCGCGATGCTAGAGGAGCCGGATTCTAGCTGTCAACGGGATTCTCCCCCGCGGCGGAGCCCGCGCCTGGGGCCCCTCCCGGGGGCTCGCCGCCGGTTTTCCCCGGCCCGTCCCCACCGCCGCCTACGCCCGCGCGGCTCTCGTCACCGACCGCGCGCGTCGCCCGGCGGCGCACTTCCCGGCCCGCGGCTTCGAGCGGGTTGGCCACGGCTTCCCGCTCCGCGGCCGCGAAGCGCGGCGCCCCCCGGCGCTGTTCCTCGACCCACTCGTGCGCGAAATGGCCCGACTCGATCTCCTCCAGCACGCGGCGCAGCGCGGATCGCGTCGCCGCGCCCACGATGCGCGGCCCGCGCGTCAGGTCGCCGAAGCGGGCCGTCGGGCTGATGCGCGCGCGCATGCCGGCAATGCCGTGGCGCTCGATCAGTCCGACAGTCAAATGGAGCTGCTGGATGCACTCCGCATAGGCCATCTCCGGCGGATAGCCGGCGGTGACGAGCGTATCGAAAGCCGCCGCGAGCAGCGCGCTCACACCGCCGCAGAGCACCGCCTGTTCGCCGAAGAGATCGACGACCGCTTCCGTCCGTACCTCGGTCGCGAAGACGCCTGCGGCGAACGAACCCAACGCCGTCGCCACGCCAATCGCCCGCTGGCGCGCTTCCCCGCTCGCATCGTGCCAGACACCGAGGAAGGCGGGCACGCCCCCCCCTGCCAGTCGCGCGCGACGCACATCTTCGCCCGGGCCCGAGGGGGCGACGAGAAAAACTTCGCGCCAGGGCGGGCGGCGCGCGGCGGCGCCCAGCGACGTGAAGGCAAGCGAGAAACCGTGCGCAAAGCAGAGCTCCGCTTCGCGGCCCGCCGCCGTCAGTGCCGGTGCCAGCGTGCGCATCAGGAATTCGGCGTGCAGTTCATCCGGGAGCAAACAGCAGTAGAGGTCGCCGCAGCCGAGGTCGTCGCCGCCGAGCAGCGGGAAGCCATCCGCGATCGCTTGACGGGCACCCGGCCCTTCAGGACGCGTCCAGACCCGCACCCGCCGCCCGGCTCCCGCGTCGCGCAGATTGAGCGCCTGGGCGCGCCCCTGGCTGCCGTAGCCCAGAACGACGATCTCGCGCTCGGCGAGCGGCGCCAGCGTGGCGCGCGCCGGATCGATCCACTCTCCGCTGTGCGCCTCGGATCTCATCTGCGCGCCGGCGCCGGCCGCCCACGGCTAGGACGCCGTCAGTTCCTCGACCTCTTCGCGCGTCAGCGAGCGGAAGGTCAGGCGGAACTTCTCTTCCCCCTTCTGGAAGACGTAGACGCGGCCCTCCATCCAGTAGAACCAAGCCTCGTAGGGCGTGAATCCGGCGGCGAACTCCTTGATCTCCTTCGGGGCGCCGCGATCGCGCAACGTCTTGAGCATGTCCGAGCCGGGGCCGTACTCGCTCGCGTGCTCGCGGATGTCGGCCAAGGGAACATCGTCTCCCTGACTGCGAATCTGCACGAAGAGCAGGTGACCGTTGGCGAGCCGGTCGTCGCCGGCCGCCTTGCGGAGTCGGCTCATCAGCAGATGACCTTCCGCATCGGTCGGATCGAGATCGAGCCGCTGCTGGCCGATCTCGAGCGCCTGGTCGATCTCGCCCTGCTCGAGCAGGACCAGCGCGAGGTTCTCGAGCGTCATCGGGTCTTGGTCGTCGACGGTGAGCACCTTGCGGTAGTACTTCTCGGCCTGCACCAGGTGCATCGCAGTCTGATCGGGATCGAGCTCGGTCAGAATGTAGTGCGCGGTCGCGATGTTGAAGTGTACCTCGGCCATCTTCTCCGGCGTGGCGCGCATCTGCTCGGCGTCGCCGAGCAGCGCCAGCGCCGTCTCCAGGCTCTGGCGGTCGGTCGTCTCCAGTGCCGCGGTCCCGAGGTCCTGGAAGATCCCGAAGAGCTGCGTCTGGACGCGGGCATCGCCCTCCGACATCGACTTCGCCTGGCGGAAGAGCGATAGCGCATCGTCCATGTCGCCCAGCTGGTAGTTGACGCGCGCCAGGTTCATGTAGTTCTTGACGCTGTCCGGCTCGAAGAGGATCGCGCGCTCGAAACGATCCTGGGCTGCGAGCAATTCCTCGCGCGCCTTCGCATCCTGGCCCGCCTCGCGGCTCTTGAGCGCATTCATGAACGAGGCAAGTCCGCTGTTGTAGCGCTTGCTCCAGTAGGATCCGAGCGTATTGTCGACCATCTCGGCTTGGGTCGGATCGAGATCGAGCGCCTTGTGCAACGCCTCGACCGCCTCTTGGTCGCGCTCCAGCTCGGCCAGAGAGCGACCCATCCAGAGGTGGGCGGACCCGTTCTCGGGTTGCTCGGCAATCGCCAGCTCGAAATTCTCCAGCGCCTGCTCAAAGCGCCCCTGAGTGAAGTGCAGGATCCCGCCCGATTCGTACTCGCTCTTGCAGGCCGCGATGAGCGCTACGACGGCGAGCAGAAAGCCGAACCGGATCAACATCGTACGCTTCTTCATATCCATTGCTCTCCTATGCCCCCCACGGTCCGGTCCACGGCCGGGACGGAACGGGGCGGGGGCCGTCCTCTGACCGGGCTTGCGTTCGGGAAGGCGCGAGCTTAGGCCACGGCTGATTTGACTGTCAAGCTCACCGCCCGCGCGCCGCTGGGCGCTCCCGATCGAGACTACCCTACATCAGACTGACCGGGTCCATGTCGGCCTGGATACGCACGTTGCCGCGCGGCCGGCGCTGGCGCGACCAGGCGAGCACCTCATGCAGCGTCTGCACCAGGCGCTGCGGCTGGGCCGAGACGAGCGTCAGGTGCCAGCGGAACTGCCCCTTCAGCCGGCTGAGCGGCATCGGCGCCGGGCCGAGCAGGTCGATCCCCGCGCTCGAGGCGAGCCGGTCGGCAACCTCCTCGGCGAGGGCGATCACGCGCGGCTCCTCGGGCCCGTCGAAGAGCAGGTTCGCCATACGCCGGAACGGCGGATAGCCGAGCGCGCTGCGCTCGCCCAGCTCGCGCTCGTAGAAGAGCTCATAGTCCTGGCGCCCCGCGGCCTGGATCGTATGGTGCTGGGGCAAGTAGGTCTGGAAGATCACCTCCCCCGGCTTCGCTCCCCGCCCGGCCCGCCCGGCGACCTGCGTCAGCAGTTGGAAGGCGCGCTCACCCGCACGAAAGTCGGGCAGACCCATTTCGCGGTCGGCACTGACGACGCCGACCAGCGTCACGTGCGGGAAGTCGAGCCCCTTGGCGACCATCTGTGTGCCGAGCAGGATGTCCGCTTCGCCGCGCTCGAAGGCGCCAATGATCGTCGCCAACGCCCCCCGCTTGCGCGTGGAATCGAAGTCCATGCGCAAGATGCGAGCCTCGGGCAGCGCCGCCGTGAGGGCCGCTTCGACCTTCTGCGTCCCGATCCCAGTATAGGCGAAGTCATGGCCGCCGCACTCGGGGCAGCGCGCCAGCCCCTCCTCGCGATGGTTGCAGTAGTGGCAGCGCAGCGCCTGGTCGGTGCGATGGTAGGTCAGCACGACGCTGCAGCGGCGGCACTCGAAGACAAAGCCGCACGCGCGGCACTGCACCGCGGTCGAGTGGCCGCGCCGATTGAGAAAGAGAATCGCCTGATCGCCCGCCGCCAGCGTGGCCCGCAGACGCACAAGCAGATAGTCGGCCAGCGGCGCGCCCGGCTCGCGATCTCCGCCGGGCACCCAGTGCACGCCCGGGATCGGCTGGGCCGCTTCCTCCGGCTCGATGCGGGTGCGCAAATCGGCCAGCGTCACCGTCGCCGGCGGCCGCGCCGCGATCCGCTGCGGCAGCAACAGGCGCTCGTACTTCCCCGTCTCCGCATTGCGGCGGGACTCGAGCGAGGGCGTCGCCGAGCCGAGGATCGCGACCGCGCGCGCATGCCGGGCCCGCACGAGCGCGGTATCGCGGCCGTGATAGCGGGGCGTCTCGGTCTGCTTGTAGGAGGGCTCATGCTCTTCGTCGATCACGATCAGGCCGAGATCGGCGAGCGGGACGAAGACCGCGGAACGAGCTCCGACGACGACCTGCGCCGTTCCGCGCCGCGCGCGCCACCAGGCGCGCCGGCGGGCAGCGGGGCGCAGCTGGCTGTGGTACTCGACCACCCGATCGCCGAATCGCTCCCGCACGCGCTGCACGACCTGCGTCCCCAACGCGATCTCGGGCACGAGCAAGAGCGCGCGCTGGCCGCGCTCCAGGGTCGCGGCGATCGCCTGCAGGTAGACCTCGGTCTTGCCGCTGCCGGTCACGCCCTGCAAAAGGAAGGTCGTGCCCGCGCGCTGATCGAGCGCCTGCGCGATGCACGCGAGGGCCGCGGCTTGATCGGGATTGAGGACGAGTGGCGGGCTGTTGACGGGTGGCGTCAGCTCCTCCTGCGCAGATCGCTCAGCGTGCTCAGCCTGCGCATCCCGCTCAGCGTGCTCGGCCTGCGCAGCCCGCGGTGGACGCGCGACGGCCCGCGGAACGGCCGCCTCAACGGCGATCCCGATCGGCGCCGCGTAGTAGCGCGCAACCCAGGCAACGAGATCGCGACCGGCTTGGTCGATGAGCACCTCGTCGGGATCGAGCGCTTCGATCGCGCGCAGCGCATGCTCGGGATCGGGCGGCTCGCGTCGCACGGCGAGCACGAGGCCGTGGGCCTGGCGTCCGCGCAGGGGGACGCGGACGCGGTGCCCCGGTTCAAGCCGCGGCGCCAGCTCTGGCGGCACACGGTAGCGCAGCGCAGCCGCCAGGGCGACGGGCAGCGCGACGTGCGCGATCAACTCGTTCGAGGGCAATGAAACAACTCCGCACCCGAGGACCATCCGGCGCCGGCCGCCCTCTTCGAGTCCGCCTGTGTCGAGTCGTACGACCCGTCGCGCACTCGCCGGCCTCGGCCGGGCTCGGCCCATCCGGTGCGGAGTATAGGCTGGCGGGATCGCAGGCGCAGCCTCCGATCCCGTGCATCACATGTTTGCTGCCTGGTCGTGCGGGGCGGCGTCCTCGAGCAAACCCTCGATCGCTTCAATCAACTTGCGCGGACCGAACGGCTTGGTGATGTAGGCGTTCGCGCCGAGCTCGAGCCCCTCGTCGCGTTCGGCGGGGCTGTCCTTGGCGGTCAAGAAGATGATCGGGATGTGGCGCGTGCGCGGATCGGTCCGCAGCCGCCGGCAGACCTCGTGCCCCGAAAGGCCAGGCATCATCACGTCGAGCACGACGAGGTCGGGCATCTCCTTCTCGATCACCTCCAACGCCGCGACGCCGTTGTTGGCACTGACGACCTCGTAGCCCTCCATGCTGAGACTGAATTCGAGAATGTGGACGATGTAGACCTCATCGTCGGCCACAAGGATACGCCTGCGCCTCAACGTCATCTCTCCTCTGCGCCGAGCGCCGGTGCGCCCGCCGGTATCCGCGCCGTTGCGGCTCTCCTCCGCGCTGGACCCGGGCGCCTCCCGGGCCGCCCTAGGCCGCCCGGCGTCGCTCCCAGATGACCACGCTCTCCGGCCGGCTCTTGCCGAAGGACTTGAGCTCGGCGGCGATCTTGCTCAGCTCGCCAATGTGCTCGATCCCGCGCGCCTGTTGCACGGCGACGGCGGCGATCGTGACGGTCATGATCGGAAACTGCTTCGTATGGCCCAAGCGGTCGGTCGTCTCGACGTAGCCGCGTTCGCGATCCTCAGGCGTGTAGAGGCGCGGGATCTTGGCGTCGAACTCCTGGATGATCGCCGCAGCGATGTCTTCGGCCTGATCGAGGCCGGAAATGACGACGAAGTCATCACCGCCGACGTGCCCGACGAACCCCGACCCGCTGCCCTCGAGACTGACCGCGCTGACGACGATCGAGGCGATCAAGCGGATCGCTTCATCGCCCTTGCGGAAGCTGTAGTAGTCGTTGAACGCCTTGAAGTGATCGAGATCGATATACATGAAGGCGAACGGATCGCCCGCCCCCAGGCGCGCGCGCACCTCGTTGTCGATCGAGTTGTTGCCCGGCAGGCCGGTCAACGGGTTGGCCTCCCGCTGCAGCAGGCTCCACTGCAGGATGTTGCGCACGCGTGCGAGCAGCTCGCCCAGGTCGTAGGGCTTGGTGACATAGTCGTTGGCCCCCCCGCGCAGACCACGCAGCTTGTCCTCATGCTCCGAGCGCGAGGTCAACATGATCACCGGGATGTTGGCCGTCGCCATGTCGGTCTTGATGCGGCGGCAGGTCTCATAGCCGTCCATCTTCGGCATGACGACATCAAGCAGGATCAGGTCGGGACGCTCGGCGCGCACCTTGGCGAGCCCGTCCTCGCCGTCGGCGGCGGTCGCGACCTGATAGCCAATGCGCTCGAGCTGCATCTTGAGCATCGTCCGCAAGGTGACGTCATCTTCGACGACCAAGATGCGCTCGCGGAGGCGCTGCTTGTCCATGCTGAATCTCCAAGGAGTGGAAACCCACACCGCCAGGGGATTGGCTCTCATTCCATGATCGGCTTGGGGCAGGAGATGTTTACGGGCGTTCAGCACCTGTTTCGTAGCAACCGTCCCAGGCTTCCAGGCTTGGAACGGCGGCCAGGTCGTAGCGCGAGCGTTCGCCGCGGCGCAGATGGTGGAAAGCAGCCATGCCGATCATCGCCGCGTTGTCGCCGCAGAACTCGAGCGCGGGCAAGTGGACGGCGAGGCCGCGCGGCCGGGCGAGCTGGACGACGCGCTCGCGCAGGGCGAGATTGGCGGCCACACCGCCGGCGAGGACGAGCTGGCGGTCACCGGCCGCTTCGGCGGCGGCGACGAGCTTCGTGGCGAGGACGTCGACGACTGCTTCCTGGAAGCTCGCGGCAACGTCGGCCGTGAAGCGCTCGCGCGCGGGAGGCGCCTGGGGCTCCTGCGGCCAACCGCGACGATCGAGGAAGAGCTTCACCGCGGTCTTGGGCCCGCTGAAGCTGACGTCGAGCCCGCCGCGCTCGAGCCCGAGCCAGGCGCGCGGGAACGCAAACGCATCCGCGCGCCCGCCGGCCGCGGCCCGGGCGAGTGCCGGCCCGCCCGGGAAGCCGAGCTCCAGAAGGTTGGCGACCTTGTCGAACGCTTCGCCCGCGGCGTCGTCGCGCGTGGCGCCGAGCAGGTCCCACTGCCCCCAGTCCGTCACACGCACGATCTCGGTATGGCCGCCTGAGGCGACCAGCCCGACAAAGGGGGGCGACACGCGCCGTCCCTCGGGCGTGAGCAGGATCGCCGCCAGATGCGCTTCGACATGGTTGACGCCCAGCAGCGGGATCTCTCGCGCCCAGGCGAGCGCCTTGGCGAGCGAGAGGCCGACGAGCAGTGAGCCGATCAGCCCCGGTCCGTTGGTGACGGCGATCGCGTCGAGGGCGTTCCAGGCAACCTCCGCCTCGGCCAGGGCCCGGCGGACGAGGGGGGCGAGGAGCCGCATGTGTTCGCGCGAAGCGAGTTCGGGCACGACGCCGCTGAACTCGGCGTGTACGAGCTGGGACGCGGCGGCGTGGCTCAAGATCTCCGCCGCCGGTGGGGCATCGCGCATGACGGCGACACAGGTGTCGTCGCACGATGTCTCGATCGCGAGCAGCAGCATCCGCGTCTCCTCGTCGGGGCGCAGGTGTCTTTCCGGCGGCCCGGGGAGGCCCCGGGGGACTCCGCCGAAGGCTCCCCTGGCCGCCAGGCTAGCAGGGGAGCCGCAGGCAAGGCCAGCGCGATGCGGGCGCGCGCATCGCCGGGCTTGAGCCCGCCGCACGCGGGGCCTGCCCTTGCCCCCCAATCCTCGGCGCGGTATCGCGCTCCGGAGATGCTCGCTCGGTCCTCGCGCCCCGAATGGTGTATCATGGGCAGGATTCTGGAGGCAGCGCCGCCCGCCGAACGCCGCGGCGCACCGCTGGCCCGGCAAGGACATGTCCTGCACATCGACATCCAGGAGGTAACCCCATGACGACGCATCGGCCGCACTCTGTCCGCCCGCTAGCGATCGGCCGAGCCCGCTGCAACCGCGGCGCTCCCCGCCACCGCGGCCATCCCGTCTGCCGCCGGCTCGCCCGCGCGGCTGCGATGCTCGCCGCGCTGCTCGCCCTGCTGGTAACGGTCGCGGATGCGCAGGCGCCGGTTCCGATCATCGACTTGCACCACAACACCGCCAATGGCGCTCCCGCCGCGCCCTACGCGATCGGCACGCCGGTCACGGTGCGCGGCGTACTGACCGTCGGCGTCGGGACGTTCACCACCGAGTACACCGACATCTGGCTCCAGGACGCGACCGGCGGCGTGATGATCTATCAGTACGGCACCCCGCCCTACGAGTTCGAGATCGGCGATAGCGTGACGATTCAGGGCGAGATCGACCAGTACAACGGCATGACGGAAGTGATCATGGACGGTTTCACGCTCCATCCCGGCGGGGGCACGGTGCCCGAGCCGCTCGTGCTCACCTGCGCCGATGTCGACGATTGCTTCCTGCCCGACTACAGCGAGCCGAACGAGGGGCGTCTGGTGCGCCTGAACAACGTGACCTGGACCGGCACCTGGCCCGCGTTCAGCGGACCGGTCACGCTCCAGGATGCGTCCGGCAGTTGCGTGATGTACATCGACGGCACGACCGGTGTTCAGGACATCACCCCGCCCGGGGGCAACTTCGATCTGATCGGCGTGATCAAGCAGTACGACGGCTCATCGCCCTACACGAGCGACTATGAAATCCTGCCGCGCAGGCCGGAAGACATCATTCTGGCGCCGGGTCCGCAGATCCTGGCGGGGCCGCGAGAGACGGCGATCGCCCACGACCAGGTGACAATCCACCTCGAGACGGAGACACCGACGACGGTTTCGGTCGCCTACGGCGAGACCACCAGCTACGAGCTCGGAACGGCCACGGATGGGCTCTCGGCGACGGTGCACGACGTCGTCTTGACCGGTCTGGATGCGGCGACGATCCATCACTACCGCGTGACCGCCACCAACGCGGAAGGCTCGACGACGACGCCCGACCGGCTCTTCTGCTCCGGCTCGGCGCCGGGCGGCACGGGAACGATTCGGGCGCTCTTCAACAAGAGCGTCGACCACTCGCTGGCATCCTACTCGGAGGCGCTCGGCGGACAGGACTTCAAGGGTTGGCTGATCGATCGGATCAATGCGACGGAGAACACGATCGACGTCGCGATCTACAGCTTCAACCTGCCATCGGTTGCCGACGCCTTGATCGCTGCCTACGACCGTGGGGTCCAGATCCGCTTCATCTATGACAATCGCTACCCCTACCAAACCCAAGTCACGCGCATCGAAGATCACGGCATCTGGGTCATCGACGACGCGTTCGGCAGCAACAGCGGCGACGGGATCATGCACCACAAGCTCTGGATCTTCGACGCCGGCTCATCCGATCCGGCCGACCCCTGGGTTTTCTCGGGTTCCTGGAACCTGACGACGACCGGGACGAACACGGACGCACAGAACGTGATCATGATTCAAGATCAAGCGCTCGCCGCCGTGTGCACCCATGAGTTCAACGAGATGTGGGGGTCAGAGTATTGGTTCCCCGATGCGGGCGAGTCGCGCTTCGGACCCAACAAGCTGGACGATACGCCCAAGCTCTTCAACGTCGACGGAACTGAGATCGAGCTCTACTTCGCGCCCTCGGACCCGTGGTTGGCGGAAATGGTCAACACGGTCGAGGCGGCGGACTATCACTCCTACTTCTGCATCTTGAGCTTCACGCGCTACGACCTCTCGAATGCGATGGAAGCGCGCCACGTAGACGTGCCCGGCTTCGCCGTGCGAGGCGTCTTCGACGTCAGCGAAGGCGGGAATCCGTACAGCGAATACCATTCGATGATCGGGGGGGGCGACTACCCGTGGGACCCGCCGGCCGACGTCTGGCTGGACGACGAGAGCGGCACCTTGCACCACAAGTACATGATTCTGGACGCCGACACCGGTTCCGACCCGTGCGTCGTGACGGGCAGCGCCAACTGGAGCACGTCGGCCAACGAGAGCAACGACGAGAACGTGCTGATCGTCCACGATGCGGAAACGGCCAACTGGTATCTGCAGGAGTTCGCCGAGCGCTATCACAACGCCGGTGGAGCCGCGATCTTCTCTCCCGACGTGACCAGCGATCCCGAAGCGGCGCCGCAGCCGGTGCGACTGGGCCCGAGTCCGGCGACGGCTCAGGTGCGGGCGCAGTTCGCGTTGGAGAGCGCCGGGCGCGTGACGTGTGACCTCTATACCGTCGAGGGCCGCCATCTCGAGCGTCTCGCCGACCGCGTCTTCCCGGCGGGACAGCACGAGATCGCGATGCCGGCGGCGCTCGACGCCGAGCTGCCGGCCGGCGTCTACTTCCTGCGGCTAGAGACCCCGCAGAGGGCATCGGTGCACCGCATCGCCTTCTTGCGGTAATGGCCGATGGGCGACCGGATCCGCGGCACTCGTGCGCCCTGCTCGAGGGCGGGGCGCACGCGTCTGGGGCAGGGAGCGCGCGACGGGGCGACTGCGATTGGGGCTTGCGGTCCGGGCGGTCGAGCGTGTAGAGAAGCGAGCGCATGCGCTCGCGCGGGCCGGCGGTCGTCCACCCCGGGTTGTGGAATCGAGTCTGCCCGCCGACCGAACCCAAGTCATTGTGAGGGAATCAGATTCAGGGCCAAAGCGCGGTAGGGGAAGCAGATCCGCACCGCGGGCCGGTTGGCTGCGGCCACGGGTCCCCCAACGTCTACGTCCGGACGGGATTGCCTGGGCGGATCGGCTTCTGGCAGAGTCGATTGCGAGGGGGAATCAGCAAACTACGATCCACAACTAGGTGGATGAGGAGCATCGATCGATGAACTACGAAGAGCTGTCCAAGAAGACCGTCAACGATCTGCGGGAGATGGCGCAGGAGCACGAGGACATCGTCGGCGCCAGCGGCAAGACGAAGGAAGAGCTGATCGACATCTTCTGCGAGAAGCTCGGAATCGAGAAGCCGCACACGGTGGTGGTTGGCCTCGACAAGGGCAAGGTCAAGGCCGAGATCAGGGCGCTCAAGAAGGAGCGCGACCAGGCGCTAGAGGCAAAGGACGGCACGAAGCTGAAGCGCACGCGCCAGAAGATCCACCGTCTGCGCCACAAGCTGCGCCGCAGCCTCAAGGTGACGACGTAGCGCGACCGCGCGTGGCGCCGCAGCCAGGCCGACCCGCGCGCCGCGAGGGCGGCGCCAGGCAGGCGCAGCGTGGGGCGGGCATCGCCCGCTGGGTTGCGTTGCGCGCGGAGCCGGCGCGGCCCGCTCGGGTCGCCGCGGCGGTTTGCATCCCGGCGGTGGCCTACGCCGCGGTCGGGAGCCGGGTCGGTGTCCCGCGAGCGACCACCCCCCGATTGCGATCGCCCGTGAGACCGGGAGCGAGCGCCGGAGGCCGGGCCGAGAGCGACGGCTCGCACCCTGCCCGTCAACTCCCGCACCCGGCCGCTACCGCGCCACCCCTTCGCGGCCGACGCCTTGCCCTACAGGCATGCAAGTTGTGCGCCGCCGCACGCCGGGGGGCACGTACTCTCAATAGCCATAACGTGTTGTCGCTCAGAAGCCACGGATCGCTGAGGGAGGGCGGTGTCGTGGTGCCGACGGGGCGACGCGCTTCGACGCCGCCCCACACGTACGCCCGCCGGCGACCGGATTGCGACGATCAGCCGGCCACCGGCGGCCATCCTTCCGCCTTCCGCCGACCTGCGCGCCGGGGAGGAACGGGGAATCACAGACAACAGCGCAGCACCGGCACCATCGCCCTCGCCCCCGGTGAGGCATCGAACGGCTGGATCGCATCCAGGTCGCCGAATGTCGCCACCCACTCGAAGACACCTGCCAGTTTGACGAGCGCGTGCAGCTCGCGATAGGTGAAGCAGCGCAGTGGCGCCGAGTCGCGGATGCGCGTCGGCAGCTCCTCTGCTGACGGGGCGGGCGCCGTGCTAGATGTCTGCGGCGGTGCATCGTTCGTGCGCACAACGTTCAGTGTCACTTCAACTTCGACCGTGTGTCGCACCGGATCGATCTCCTGGCGCGCTTCGCACCACTCGACGGCCACCCGCGTCTCCCCGCGGTGGCGGCGCCACTGGCGCAACGATCGGCGCTGTCCGAAGTAGATGCCGGGGTGGTCGAGCTCGAGGACGTAGAGCCCGCCGGCGCCGAGATTGCGCGCAACGGCGACGAAATGGGCGATCACGTCCTCGTCGGAGAGCAAGTAGCGCAAGCCGCCGCGTGGGCAGAAGGCGAGCTCGACCGCCTGGGGCAGCGTGAACTCCGTGGGCAGGGCGCGCACCGGCAGGGCGAAAGGTGGCTGCGCCAGGCTCAGGGGAGACCCAAGCTGACCGTTGCCGCGCGCGCCGCCGCCGGCCGCGCGTGCCTCGCGAATCGCCTTCTCACGTGCGTATTCCGTGGCCGCCCCCTGCTCGTCGACCCCATAGGCGCGCACACCAGCACGCGCCAGCCGGTGCATCAGGTAGCCGGGACCGCAGAAAGTCTCGAGGTAGCTCGACAGCTCCCCCCGGCCGAGACTCCGACATAGGTGGCGCAGGAAGACCTCGAGATGGGCGAGATCCTCG
>Ga0180435_10004535_pt1 | contig 13683 bp, 10 predicted proteins | sample SS_ome_3_FD_132467 | JGI IMG/M metagenome (GOLD analysis project Ga0180435, IMG submission 132467) | Hypersaline lake sediment archaeal communities from the Salton Sea, California, USA - SS_3_S_1 metaG | ecosystem: Environmental > Aquatic > Non-marine Saline and Alkaline > Hypersaline >... | reverse complement strand
TCTCCTATAAAGAGCTCTTTAAAATTCAAATCAGGATGCCAGAGCTAATTCACTTTTCAAGGTTTGAGCCCGATCTTCTAGTGCAGATGGAACACAATCCAGCCCTGCCCGCCGGTTTCCCTGAACAGCAGCCAGCCAAAGGTCACCAGCATGTAGGTCGCGCCGATCTTGAGGGGCAATAGGTTTTACCGGCAAAAAGACCCGCTGTTACGGCCTTTAAGCTCGTGACACCGGACTTTCGCGCAACACACCAACCAGGGCCGTCCAGCCGTCCAGGTCCCGGGATTCTATTACGTCAAATCCCGCCTGCTGCATTTTTTCCGCCACCTGGGCGCGGTTTTCAGCCAATATCCCGGAAACGATCAGGCGGCCGCCGGGAACCAGCACGGGAGCGGCGTCCCGGGATGGGCCGTTGCCGATGAGGTCCAGCAACTGCAGGATCACCGGGGTGATAATATTGGCGGTGGCCAGGGTATATTGCCGGGCCATGCCGAGGGTCAGGTTGCCGATGTGCAGGTCATAGGCGGCGGGATCCACCCGGTTGAGTTCCAGGTTGCCGCGGGCCGTCTCCACGGCCACGGCATCGGTATCCACTCCGCTGAGGCGCCGGGCGCCCAGTTGGGCGGCGGCGGCCATGAGAATACCGGAACCAGTGCCGATGTCCAGGCAGTCATCGCCGGGCTTGAGATGGGCTTCCAGCAGCTCAAGGCAGAGAGCGGTGGTGGGATGGGTGCCGGTGCCGAAAGCCATGCCGGGATCGATTTCTATGATGAGCTCGCCGGGTGCTTTGTCCCAGGCTTCCCAGGTGGGTTTGACCACGATCCGCTCACCGACCCGGATGGGTTTGAAATAGGCTTTCCACGCTTCGGCCCACTCCGTTTCATCCACCCGGCGCTGGGACAGTTTCAGGGCCACGGCTTCCCGGACGGCCAGTTTTTCCAGGGCCTCCTTTAGTGCGGCGAGCCGGGCCGCAAGCTGTACGTTATCGGCCAGGTAGCCGATGATGGCGTGCTGGGCGGGCAGGGACGGGGAGTCCGGGGCCCAGTCCACGGTATGGTCAAGGTGGGGATCTTCAATGACCACGCCCTGGAGGCCCAAATCGTGAAAGGCGTCGGCAATGAGTTCCCCGGCCACCTCCGGATGGGCAGCCTCAAATTGTACCCGCATTTCGATCCACTTCATGACATCCTCCCTTACCCCCCAGGTCGTGTCGCACCCGCTGTTGCCCCGGGTCCGAATTTCTCCTTGGGGGGATTGAAATATCCGTGGCGCAGCCCGGGAAACCCCCGGCGCAACTCCTGCACCAGCCGCTCCATGCCCAGGGGTTTGCTGGAGCTTGCGGCGGCAGCCATGGCGCGCTGATAACGCCGCGGGTCGAAATTGAGGTTGCGCCACTGGATCAGGTGCAGCGGATAGCGGCGCAGCAGCGCTTTCAGGGCCGCGATCTCCTCGGCGCTGTCCGTGAATCCGGGCATGTTGAGGTAGTTGAGGGCCAGGTGCCGCCCATGGGACAGGACCAGTTCCATGCTCGTCAGCACATCGGAGAATTGATAATCCCGGGGGCGGAAATAGGCCTGGTAACATTCGGGACGGATACTGTTGATACTGATGCGTACACTGTCCAGCCCGGCTGCCAGCAGCCGGGCCAGGACCCGGGGGCGGCTGGCGTTGGTGTTGAGATTGACGGTTCCCTCCCGGGTAACGGACCGGATCTTGCGGATGGCCGGTTCTAGAACATCGGCGGCCAGCAGGGGATCGCCCTCGCAGCCCTGGCCGAAGCTGACCACCGCCTGTTGGACCCGCTCGATGTGGGTCAGGGCCACTTCGGCGATCTCCCGGGGCCGCGGGGTAAAATCGAGGCGATTCTGGCTGGCGGGAATATTTCCCGTGGGTTGCAGGGAAAGACACCCCAGACAGCGGGCGTTGCAGGCCCGGGAGGTGGGCAGAGGGGCCTCAAAGCGGCCCAGGAAAAAATTTTTGCCTGCCGGGCAACCGTAGGTCAGGGCGCACTTCTCCAAATGGCGGCACAGCCGGTTGTCCGGCAGCTTGCGCCGGAATTTGCGCACCCCGGCCTCAATCCTGTCCCCGGGCATGTAACGCAGATCCTGGCGTTTTTCCGGATCCACCAGGATCACTGCCGAGCGGATTCCATCATCGGCCCAGCCCACCGCTCCGTAGGAGAAAAGGGGCAGATACCCGGCCTCCGGTGCTTCGGCATAGGCCGTGATGCGGGTCACCAGATAGCCCGGTGAGTTAAACGCCGCCACCGGAAAGAGGGGTTCGTCGGGAGCGTAGGGGTTGAATTTCAAGGTCACCATGCGCTTCTGCTCCTGATCCCAGAGCAGCGGATGGCGATCCGGCAGGTACATCAGTTCGCTGCCATGGGGCAGCGGGCGGGTATGGGCCAGGGTCAGGGGCCGGAGCTCTTCTCCCGCCATGCCCATGGCGGAATATCCCTCCAATTCGAATATCTCGCCCCGGGCATTGGCCACCAGGGCGGTGAGCTGGGCTGTTTTTTTGCGGCGGTGCGGACGCCAGGCTGGCGAGAATCCCATCAGCCGGTTTTCCCCCTTTGAATAATTTCAAAAATTACATCTGGCAACATGCGGGCGAACACAAGGTTCGCCCTTACATAGTGTCCGACCGCCCCCCCTGGCGCGGAGACTGGCACACACATAAGACAGAGGGCCGTAATTATTCTATCACCCCAACCCTGCCCTCCCTAAGTCAAGGGGGAGGGAAACAGCTCTCCGCGGTTCGTCCCCCAGCTACCCCACCAGCCATGCTCAAGTTGTTTCACAGAGGCCGGAAGCGGGCTCATCGCCGGCTCCCCGGGCATCCTGGCGCCGGCTGATCTGGTAAATGGCATAGAGCATCACGGCTGCGCTGGCCCATTGCAGGGGACTTATCAGGTGGTTGTTAAAGAGATAATCGAACAAGACCGCGGAAACTGGAAAGCAAAGTTCACATATGGTGGCCACCCCGGCCCGCACAAAACGCAGGCCGTAATAATAGAGCAGGATTGCCCCACTGCCGGTGGTGAGCCCGATCAGCACCAGAAAGGTCCAGTTCAGGGGTGTGGTCGCGGCAATCTGGGAGATGCTGCCCCGGAAAAGGACAATGCCCAGCATGATCAGGGCGGTCAGTCCATAACGCAGGAAAAGGGCGGTTTGAAAGGAGACCCGCTTCAGGACACCCTTGCCGAACACAGTGGCGCTGCCAAAACAGAAGGCCGCCAAAAGGGAGTAAGCGGCAGCCGGCAGCATCGTATCGACACCGCTGAATACCGGGAGGTGGAGCTGGAAGGTCAGGAAATACCCGGCACCGATGGCCAGGGCGGCCCAGAACACAAAACGGCGCTCAATGCGCTCCCCCAGCAGCAGGCGGGCCAGGATGATGGCAAAGATGGGCTGAAGCTTTTGCAGCAGGGCCACAACAGTCAGGTGCTTGAAATTGACCAGAAAGAGGGCCTTGACGATGAACAGGGTCCCCAGGGCTCCGCCAAAGAGGGCAATCAAAAAAAAATAGCCCCATTGGCCCCTGTCCAGGGTACGGGCCTCGGCATAGGCGCCCCTAAGCAGGAATTGCATGCCGATAAAAGGCAGCAGGTGGAGCATAAAGACCACATAGCTGACCTCCAGGTTATACAGCCGTGGTGTCAGCACCACCCCGTCAAAGCCCCACATGACGGCGGCTGTGCATACCAGAAAGGCTCCCATTTTCGGTGAACCAGGCAGCACTGCGCAACTCCGTTGTTATTCATTCCCATCGGCCATGGCACCATGGCGACCCTACGCCATGGCAAACCTGAACCATAAGGATCAACCAGCCGGCCTGTCAACATTTTCATGGGAACGGGAAAAGGCGAAAATCCAGTGAAAAACCATTTAGAGCAATTATTACCAATTGTGTTCAGACTGACCTGGGGGGCACTGTGCCAACAAAGCTTTTAGTGGGGGCGGGTTTGAAACCCGCCCCTACAGAATGCCATTTCATGATTGCATTACTCCTGCGGATTGTATTGGGGTAAACGGTGGGAGCTGCAACACCCGGCTCCCGGGATTGTGTCGTCATTGGCAGGCCCGGGAATTGTAAAGGCAGGTAGGGCTGCGCCGGGCCGGCGGCACTATTACGATTTCGCAAACTGGCTGGCCAGGTCGCTGTCAATGGCGTAAATACAGACCTCCTTGGCGCCCAGTTGGGTGTAGCGGAATTTTTTGCGCAGATTTTCGATGAGAAAGGTGACGTCGTCACGAATCCGCTTGTCGTAGGTTTTAAAATCTTCGGTGCCGAAATCCTTGATTCCCCGCCGAAAATTTTCATTGTCCAGAAAGGGGTCAAGGACCTTTTCCTTCAAATTATAGATATAACGCTCGAGGAGGGCCTGGTAGAGGGCGGTTTCAGTGATGGGCCGCTCTTCCAGCAGCACCTCCTGGGTCAGGGTGCGGGAGGTATATTCCTTCTGGGTCTCTTTACGGAAGGACTTGCGACGCTCGTCATCGGTCCCGCTGCCCAGAAGGCGCATTTCAATCATCTCCAGGAAATCCTCGCTGATGTTCAGCCGCTCGCCGGTGTAGGTGTTGATTTCCGTGGCCCCCAGCTCGAAATTCACGGCAAACAGGTAGTTCTGGATATCCCGGGTGATCTGTTCCTCATTGTAGTAATACAGGGACTCCTTGATCTCCTGGAGGATGGAGTAGTTGTACATGCGGATCAGCGAATCCAGGAATCCCTCGGGGATCAAATCTTTCAGGTCCTTGCGCTGGCGGGTGAAGAAGTTGTGCAGGGTCGCCATGGAGATCAGGCGTCCCTCCCGGCTGTAAGCGGTGTAGAACTCGTTGAACAGTTTGATGGAATCCCGCCCGGAGAGCCCTTGTTCGCCTTCGTGCTCCGATTCGTCGATGATGCGCCGCCGTCGCTTGGCGTTAAAGCTTTTACGATCCTCCTCCCGCAGCCATATAGGAATATAGCCGGAGTATATCTCCATCTTCAGCAACTGCAGGTTTTTATCGCAGTAATGACGGTATTTATCTGGATCTCCGATCCACTCCAGCAGCGCTTCGGAGCGTGTTTTGAGCCGCGTGGCGACGATCACCCGGGCAAAGTTGTGCAGCACCCGCGGCAGAAAGCTTTTCTCTATATGGGCGCCGAAGATGTTGCGGTATATCTCCACTTCGGTTTTCAGATCCATCACATAGGGGATCTTGATGTACTCGATACGATCGGAAAAGGAGCGGAAATCCTGAATATTCTGCTTGTCTTCGGGATTCATCACCGCCAGCAGCAGGGAATTGACGTTCTCCTCCAAGTCCTCGACTTTGTGGACTCCTTCGCTGATGATATTGTGCAGTTCGATGAGGCGTTCAGTGTTGTGGGATTTGATATCCATCAGGGCATACACCCCGTTGTTGGTTTTGGCATAGCGGGAATAGAGATAGTCTATGCGGCGGCGATTCTTGGCGATCCCGTTGAGCTGCCGCTGGATCTCGGGATTATTCAATACCTGCTGGCGCAGGGGCCTGTCTCCCGGACTGAAGATACTGATACCCTCGCCCAGGCGCCGGTTGAAGCGGTAGGGCCGGGCAGCCAGCATGTCATAGGCCTCCCGGGGGTCCTTGAGCCGATCCAGCAGCGTCTGGTAAATGGAGCTGCAAATGGTGCAGGGTTTATCCTGAAACACCCATTCGTACTCCTTGCTGGCCAGCAGACGATCCTTAAATTGGCGGCCGTCATATAGCTTTTCGAAAAAGGTCCGCCGGTAACGTTTGGGAATCATCAGCAGCGGGTTATCATGGCTGGGGCAGGGCACTTCCACCACCGGATTCAGTTCTGCGGCCAACACGGGCGACGGGCCGCCGCCCTGTTCGCCATGCTGATTGTCACCACCCTGGGGAGCCGGGCCGGCTGCCTCCCTTACCGCATTGGCCACCAGGCGCCCGAGTTGGTCCCAGAAGGGCGTACCCCGCTGGGGCGCCGCCGCGCTCAACCTTTCGATATCCAGTCGCCAGACCGTTTCATAGCGCAGGCCGTCGTCGGTATTGGCATACTCTTCAAGCTTGCCCAGCAGATTGTTGAGAAAGGTGCTTTTGCCGCAGCCCGGGGGCCCGTCGAAGATGTAGATCTTGTTCTGCTGTGCGCCGCTGCGCATGGCCTCCACATGGGTGATCAGCCGATTGGCAAACAACCGGTCGGCGAAAAAGGGGTGGTCGGCACCGACCACAAAGAGCTGGTTGCAGTCATAACAGACATAGGAAATGGATTCGGGATCATCGGGATACTCATCAAATCCCTGGCCGACGTAGGTTGCCACCATGTCATGAAAAACCTGGAACACATTGCGCATTAAAAACTGCGGCCGGTCCGCCACCAGGCGCAAATAGACCTCAAAGGGGACTGCTTCGGTATTATCCATCTTTTTGAGCTGATCGCTCAGATGATCCAAGGCAAGATTGACAGTATCCATGGCATCGCTCCACACCAATTACAGGGTCCGTTTGGACAGCTTGCGCTCCTTCATGGTGTACACCACCCGCCGCCACTTGATTTCCGGTGGTGGCAGACCTTCCCGTCCGCTGCCCGGAGCGGCCGGCGTCGGGGGGGAGGGCACAACTTCACTGGTTTCCAGTAAAACCTTGTGTCCCCATAAATACTCTATTCCCAACATGGTGTTGGCAATATACTCGGTGACCAGCGGTCTGCCTTCAAAGTGGTGCACCAGATACAGCTGCCCATCTCCATTTTTGGTTTCATCAACAGTGATATGGGGGGGATGGTACAGGCTGTTGAACAGCATCCGGCGATAATCGCCGGCCTTGCGGCTGCGGACATAGTATTGCCAGACCATGCGTTGCTGGTCCAGGCGCCGCCCGGCCACAAACAGATCGTGCCGGTCAACGAAATCCTGGTCCAGGAAACTATTGATGAACAGGAAGTCCGAAAGAGTCTCCCGTGTCCTGAAAATGAACTCCCGCCCCCGGCCGTTGCCCTGCCGGTATTCCCGCCGCAGGTGGATATCCTTAAGCTTTTGAAATTCGTAGGTCAGGCGGCCCTTATCCGCCAGTTTTTCTATGTAGTAAAACAGCCGCATGCCCAAAGCATACGGGTTAAGTCCCACGCGCGGCATGCTGGTCACCCCGGAGTTGACCCGTGCAAACTCCACTTCATGCCCCTTGATGCGGTCATCGTTGAGAAAAAGGGTTTCATGCCAATAGCTGGCCCACCCTTCGTTCATGATTTTGGTGCGAATCTGGGGCTGGAAAAAAAGGGAGGTTTCCCGGACCAGCTGCAGCACGCTCTGCATCCAGCGATTCTCCTCCCGGTTGAGGAATTCCGAGTGCATGGCCAGATATTGCAGCAAATCCGGTTTGTGGCGCTTCCGGCGCCGCTGGTATTTCTCAAAATAGGCTTCAAACTCAGGGTATATCAGGAGCGTATCGGTATGAAACTGTTTATCGGCCCCCTCGCCGTGATCTTTGACACAGGCGTTGTACCGATCCACCTCCTTGGCATAATCGCTGATACTCACCTTGATTTCATCCTGTAGGAAAACATCAAAGTAGTAGTCCAGCCAGGGCGTCAGGCGCGTACCCGGCACCACTTCATTGGCGCCCAGGGTGGGATAGTAGTTCACGATATTATCAATGCCCCGCGCAAACTCGATGATGTAATCCACCCAGCGCCCTTTTTCCGAGCGCAGTTTGGCAATCAAGCGCTTATCCGACAGGGCCTTGCCGGTGAAGTCATAGTCCCAGGTATGGCGGAAAAAAAGATTGTTCTGGAAAAAATCAATATGCCCCAGCACGTGGTAAAAAATCATCACGTTGAGCCAGTCGGGGTTGTTGTCGTTGTAAAAGGAAATGGGCGGACGGGTGTTGATCACCGTTTCATAGGGATTGCCGGGATAGAGTTCATATTTGCCCTTTTCCTTGAGCACCTCGACATCGTGGACCCAGTAATCATAGAGGGTGGGAATCATCATTTTAGGGGAGAGTTCCAGAAGATTGCGATTGGTAACGATATACTCCAGGGTTTCGTCCTGGAACTTAAGCCCCACGTCCCGGGCCCGGACCTTGCAGCCCTCCATGATATCCTTGGTGTGTTGGTCGATGAGATCCATGGGGATTCCTCGTTACGGGGCGGCTGATGCTGTTTAGGCTGCAGCGGCAACCTCCTCTGCGATGAGCTTGTTGATGCCGGCAATCAGGCGGGCCTCGTCGGCGTCATCGGGCAGCACATCCATGCGGATCAATTTGGGCCGGGATTCCAGCAGTCCGGAGGCTTTGAGGTAGCGCTCGACCTCTGTTTCACCCGAACTGGCGCCCCGCTGGGCGATGCTGATGCCCACGCGGTTGGCGTAGCCCAGCATCACTTCCAGTTCCGGTATGGTCTCCTTGCCTTCGGTATCCCAATCATCCCCATCGGTGCCGTGGAAGACATAGATGTTGTAATCCTGCTGCAAGTTTTCCCGGGCAACGATTTCATTGACCAGCCGGTAGGCGGATGCCACTTTGGTGCCGCCGGCGACCCGGTAGTTGTAGTAGGTATAAAAATCAGGTACTTCCACGGCTTCGGTGTCGTGAAGAATAAACCTCGATTCCACCTGCTTGGCATACTGGTAAAGCAGCCAGCTATAGATCAGTACGTGCTGGGAAACCACCAGTTCAGTGGGTTTGCCGGTCATGGAGCCGGAATAATCCCTGAGGAAAAACACCATGGCCTGGGATTCGTAGGTTTTCTCCTTGGAAAGGATGCGGTAGACCCGGTCCCCGGGTGAGATCAGGAACTCCTCAGGCGCAATGGCCCCGAAATCGGGTATGCGGCCCAGATGCAGGTTGGTTTCCACGATCTGCCGCAGGGTGGCCTTTTTATCCAGCAGCTGCCCGAAGCCCCGGTGGCGGTCGGTCATTTCATAGGTGTAGCGGGTCAGGGAACGCTTTTTCCCCTTCTCCTTAAGATTGGGCAATTGGAACTGTTCGGTGAGAATGCGGCCCAGATCGTAGGCGCTGGACTCCAGTTCATGGGGGCCGGATTCACCGCTGCCCGGTCCGCTGCCGGCGCCCTCATCGCTGTGCACCGGCTCCTCCCCGATCACCTCACCCTCTTCGCCCTCGCCGGACCCTCCGGAAGGCGCTTCCTCCTCCGAGGGATCCTTGACGCTGTCGTGGATAAACTTCTCCTCCACCGTGGTGGGCACCACGACAACCTTATCCTTATCGCCCTTGCCGGGTTTGATCAGCCGGCCCACGCGGATTTTGCGCGGAAATCCGTCCTGTTCGCGCTGCTTGTCCCGTTCCAAAAGTTCGTCAATGGATTTGAGGGCCAGGGTATAAGGCACCATCGGCTCCCCGAAACCCTGGAGCAGGGTATAGTCATCACACCCGTAAATGTCCCCAAAGGGATCGGGCAGCCCGCCGCCGGCGGCCGGGGCGTGGTCTGCGCTGGGAGTATCCTCCAACTCCTCCCGGATGCGTTGCTCCTGTTCCGGTGACAAACCGCGCTGTTGCAGATCCTGGTAGTATTTTTCGGCATGGGTGCTCATGGCGTCCCCTTACTTCTCATCCTCCTGGGTGCAGAAGTACTCAATGGTTTTCTGGGCACAGGTGGAACAGTAGTTCAATTTGTTGATCATGGTGTCGATCATCCGGTCATAAAGCTTTTGATTCTCCTCGTTGGTTCGGTTGGCCAGGGCCCCGATGAGGCTGCCGGCCCCGGCGATATCCGACTTGAGGCGCACATCGGTGACCGCCTTGACCAGTTCCAGGTTGTCCATGAAATCGTAATTGGGATCCAGGGAGATTTTCTGGCCGTATATTTTACGGATGGAGGTGCGGAAGGTCTCCCGCTGCTCTTCGGTTTTCAGGCCCAGGCGCTCCTCCACGCTGTTGATGTAACGCTCGTCGATCTTCATGGCCTTCAACTCACCGCTCTGGGGATCCTTGTACTTCCACATCTTGTCGGGACCGAGGTTCTCCGCATCAATGCCGATGATCATGTTTACATAGTTCATGACATCCTTGCGGATGGCGTAGGGCTCATCCATATAGGCATTGAACATCTCGGTCATGACCCGTTCCCGATACAGGCCCTTGCCGATTTTGACATCCTCTAGGTATTTGGCGCGGTCATTGGCATCGGTGACATAATCGAGGACCACGCGCTCGGCGGCGGTAAAAAAATCGTAGGCGAACATGCAGCGCCCTTCGTTGGTTTCTGAACTCTCCACCATGAGCTGCACGGCACGGCCCAGGTTGCGCTGGCCCAGGCCTTTCTGCCCGAAACGCTTGGTGATATCGGGGTCCTGGCTCAGGGTGTCGATGACCTCGGCCAGAGTTTTGATGCTCTTTTCCCCGGCCACCTCGCCGGCGGCCAGTTTCATGGTTTCCACCGGGGTCAGTTTTTCCGAGCGGGGCAGGCGGCTCAGGATAACCCCCACCGAAGCGGCGTAGTTTAAATTGGGATCCTGGTGCAGCACCTCCTTGGTGAAGGTGGTTTTGGTTTCATTGCCGATGGCGTATTGGGTCAGATCCTTCTGCAGCTTGTAGTTGGTGTTGTGGGAAACATAGGAAATCCGGCAGCGATCCACGATGGGGGCTTCCTCTTTTTCCGAGAGGAAGCGGTTGAATTCCGAGTTGTTGCTGGTGGCCACGATGAGGGTGTCGATGGGCCATTTATAGCCGTCGATTTCGATGACCCGGTTCTGGATGACGCCCAGGTAGACCTGCACCAGATCCTTTTTGTTTTTGAAAATCTCGTCGCTGAAGTGGATGCCGCCCCCGGCCACCCGGGCCAGGGCGCCCCGCCGCAAATCGAACCGAAAGGGATTGTTGGTATCGCTGATGTGCAGGAGGCGCTGAATGGATTCCTCCCCCAGCAGATCCACGGCCGAAGAGGTGATCTTGTCCTTGGCCGGATATTTACCGGTGACGGTGCCCAGGGACTCCGTCAAGGGCACCGGCACCAGCTCAATGAACTCCAGCATGTCCTTAAGATTGCCGTTGGTGTAATTGCGCACATCATTGAGCATATAGCCGCTGCAGGCCCCCAGGGGGCGGTAAAGCTCATATACTGCCTCAATCTGCTTATCGTCGAAGCCGCCTTGCCCGGCCAGGAATTCCCGGCATTGGCTGCGGTCATCAAAAATATTCATAGCCAGGATCATGGGATCTTCATAGGTTTGGGACTCGATGGTGCTGATTTTGCCATAACTCCCCAAACGATCCATATTGACAAAGCGAAAGGTAAACTTCCGATTGTGGGGCTGTGCCAGGAAATTGCGGTACAGGTTGCATAAATAATCCACGAAAAATGTTTTGCCGTTGCCGGGCTCGCCCACCAGCACATAGGCCATTTCCGACGATGACCCCCCCTCAGCGGCATCCTTTACAAAGGAAACAAAGCTATTGAGTTCATCATACATACCGATGACATGCTTTTTCCCATCCCGAAAGATCTTGAAATCATAGGAAGTTTTGCCATTTACGACAACTTTTTCAATCTCATCTTCCAAAATCATGCGGGCCACGCCCTGGTAGGCATTTTCAAATCTGAGATTCCCCGCCTTGACGGCCTTGAGATGTTCGAGAAGGGTTGTCGGATAGGTGTTCATGGCAAATCCCCTTTCTTTGGATGGGCGCGTATAGAAAACAGGCGGCATAACCATCGGCGCTGAGGAAGCCGCAAATTCTGAGAATATTTACTTGGTCGCTAAATATTGAGTCGCTTAAGGGCGTTTATCTTTACAGTAATAAATCCCAATCTAACGGGAATGTGGGCTGCGGCAGGAAACCTGAAGTGAAGCGGGGCGTGAACGGTGAATCAGCTCTCGTGGCGTATGTGACCGACGATATGACCGATTTCAGGAAAAATGAGGTGATTGCAAGCCAATTTACAAGCATTGAGGCTGCCGGGCAGGCAAAAAACGGCTGTACCTTGAATGATCCCGGCCGTGGTCCGCGACAGGATGGCGGCAGAATCAATTTGCTCGTAACTCAACTGGGCATAGATGGGACCAAAAGCGCTCAACTCCTTGGTAAACAGGGAACGCAGGGCTTCAATGGTAACATCCTTTGCGGTAATGCCGGTACCTCCGGTAACCAGCAGGATCTTCGGGTCGTAGGCCTCAAGGGTTTTGGTCGCGGTCAGGCGGATGGCGTCGGCATCATCGGAGACCATTTGGTGGGCAACCACCTCGTGGCCTTCCTTCACCGCTTGTTTACGCATCCAGATACCGCTTCTATCAGTGCCCAAAGAGCGTGTGGTGGAAACAGAGAGAATGGCAACGGACACGGATTTCGGTCCCTTGGTTCGATGTTCGCGGGTACCCATCGGTTTTGGTTCAACTCCCTTTAGCCCCGCGGGAATGGCTTGCTTTCCCCCATGGCTTTCTTTATGATGCTTTTTCCCAATAATCCCTTTATTACGTGTATAATTTAGCACACAGTGTACCAAAAGACCAGCCGTTTTACCTTCTCGGTTACCACTATGAATTGCCCCGCGGTGTCAAATAGTCCCATGCCCCAAGCTTCCCAACCTGCACCGGGCCCACCCTGTTCAGCGGTAATTCTAGCCGGCGGCCTTTCCACACGCTTTGGCGGCCGCCCCAAGACATTGATGGAAGTGGGCGGCAGCTGCTTGCTGGATCGCATATACAATGTTTTGCATTCCCGCTTCGAGGACCTGATTCTGGTCACCAACACGCCCATGGACTACCTTAAATGGGATCTGACCATTGTTACCGATCTTTACCCGGAACGCAGTTCCCTCACCGGAATCCACACCGGACTCTATTACGCCCAAAACCCCCACGCCTTTGTTATTGCCGGCGACACCCCCTTTCTCCAGCCGGGCATCATCGACCTGCTCTGGTCAAGGGTGGACCCACAGGTCGACTTGGTCCTGCCGGTAACCTCGGCGGGCAACGAGCCTTTGTGCGCTGTTTATGCCCGAAAAGCCCTGCCGGCCATTGAAAACCAACTGAATCAGAATAAATTCAAAATCATGCGGGTGTTTCGCCGCGACCGCATCAAGCCGATTACGGAAAAACGCCTGCTGCGGGTCGATCCGGAGTTGCGCTCGTTTTTTAACATCAACACCCCCGAGGATCTGGCCCGGGCGGAGGCCATGCTTCAGGAAAGCAGCCCTGAATCCGGATAACCGCAACCGCTAAATTCAACCCGTTAGGAAACTGAACCATGAACATTCAAAAAATCATTGACGAGATAAAGGCCCATCCCCGCTTTGGCGAGGCCGGCATGATTCTGGCCCACAACGGTGTGGTGCGCGCCACCTCCCGGGATGGCCGGGCGGTGACCGGATTGCGGGTCGCCGTAGACTGGGAAAGATTGGATGCTATCCTAAAAACCTATGGCAGCCGGGAAGGCATTTTGGCCGTTAAAGTGGAAATCGCCGCCGACCGCGATCTCACCGTGGGCGACGATGTCATGGCCCTGGTAGTGGCGGGCGATATCCGCGAAAACGTCATCGCCACCCTCAAGGAAGCCCTGGATGATATAAAAAGTACGGTGACCGCCAAAACCGAGTACTTTAAATAAAGGAATGACCATTGGCTGAATTTACTCATTTAGACGAAGAGGGCCGGGTGCGCATGGTGGATGTGAGCGACAAGGCGCCCACGCACCGCACGGCGGTGACCCAGGGGCGCATCCGCATGCAGCGCTCTACCTT